>Ga0307305_10000124_pt1 | contig 22917 bp, 19 predicted proteins | sample ER_DNA_186_FD_194512 | JGI IMG/M metagenome (GOLD analysis project Ga0307305, IMG submission 194512) | Bulk soil microbial communities from the East River watershed near Crested Butte, Colorado, United States - ER_DNA_186 | ecosystem: Environmental > Terrestrial > Soil > Floodplain | place... | reverse complement strand
CCGCGGTCTCGATGGAAGCGTTCGCCGAACGTGCCCGCCGAGAGCTGAAAGCGACCGGCGAGAAGGTCCGGAAGCGCAGCCCCGAGACGAGCGAGGTGCTCACGCCGCAAGAGGAGCAGATCGCCCGGCTCGCCCGCGAGGGGTACTCGAACCCCGAGATCGGGGCGCAGCTCTTCATCAGCGCCCGAACAGTCGAGTGGCACCTCCGCAAGGTGTTCACGAAACTCGGCATCTCGTCACGTAGACAGTTGCGAACCGCCCTGCCTGAGGGTGACCGGCTCTCCGCTGGGCCCTGACCGACAGGCGCTTAAGCGCCGAGCGTGGTGCGGCTCGGATCACGCGACGAGCGGTCTCCCTGGAATTCCTGGCTCCTCAGCCGCGAGGCAGACCAGTGACTTCCACTGGTTCGACGCGCCCACGAGACGAACACGCTCGTGCCCTCATCGAGAGGGGAGCCACCGCAGCCACAGGCGGAAACGAACTTCGCGACGAAGCACCACTGCTCGTTCCGGTTCGCAGGATAGAGGTCTCTCGGAAAGGAGAGAACGATGGAGAAGGACACGGCTTCGATCGACCCCGTGACGGTCATCGACGATACGAGCGTCAAGCCGTTCCAGGTCGACTTCCAGCAGGAGGCGATCGACGACCTTCGCCGGCGCATCGAGATGACGCGCTGGGCCAGCAAGGAGCTCGTTCCGGATGCGTCGCAGGGCGTGCAGGGGGAGATGTTGCAGGAGCTGGCGCGCTACTGGGCGACCGAGTATGACCTCGGGAGGGTGGCAGAGAGACTGAACGCCCTCCCGCAGTTCACGACCGAGATCGACGGCCTCAGGATCCACTTCATCCACGCGCGATCGCCTCACGAGAACGCGCTGCCGTTGATCATCACGCACGGCTGGCCCGGTTCGGTGATCGAGATGCTCGGGGTGATCGGGCCGCTGACGGACCCCACCGCGCACGGCGGCAACGCCGAGGACGCGTTCGACCTCGTGATCCCGTCCCTGCCGGGCTTCGGCTTTAGCGACCAGCCCACAGTGTTGGGCTGGGATCCCGGCCGAACGGCCCGCGCCTGGGGGGTCCTCATGAGCCGTCTCGGGTACGACCGTTACGTCGCACAAGGGGGCGACATCGGGGCCGGCGTCACCGACGCGATGGGACGACAGGCTCCGGACGGTCTGCTCGGCATCCACCTCAACCTCCTCGCCGCGTACCCGCTCGACGTGAGCGCGGCGATCTTCGGCGGCCTCCTTCCGGCGGGGCTGTTCAAGCGGGTTGGGATCGCCGTCCTTTCTCACCACGCCGAGAAGAAGGAACCGGTGGCGCTCGACGAGCTCGCCGCTCTCTTCCGGAGGGGTTACTTCGTCGAGATGCCCGAGCACCCGCAGACGATCGGCTACGCCCTGACGGACACACCCGTCGGGCTGGCGGCGTGGATGCTCGACCACGACACGGACAGCTACGAGAAGATCGCGCACGCGTTCCTCGACGGCCGGCCTGCGGGCGGTCTGACACGGGACCACATCGTCGACGACATCACGCTCTACTGGCTGACGAACACCGCGACCTCGTCGGCGCGGCTCTACTGGGAGAACTTCCGAGCCACCTTCGCCGCGATCGCGTCCGGAGAGAAACCCCCCAAGCTGTCGCTTCCCGTGGGCTTCACCGTCTTCCCCGGCGAGATCGTCCAGACGCCGCGCGAGTGGGCAAAGAAGGCCTACCCCAGCCTCATGTACTTCAACGAGGTCGACAAGGGCGGCCACTTCGCAGCGTGGGAGGAGCCGGATCTGTTCTCGGAAGAGCTCCGGGCAGCCTTCAGGTCGCTTCGCTGATGCATCAGATGGTAAGCGAACGTTGGGGTCGCAAGTCCCAGCGTGGCGGTGGACGCCCCATCGTTAGCGGTTTGGAGCCGGGCTAGTGCCCAGGCAACTTGCGATGGGTTTCTCGACGAGGACGTCGGCAGACGCCAAAAGGAGTTTCCCCGTCGGAAGACCGAAGGTGAGTGGCGCGCCCCTACAGGTGCTCCAGGAGGTAGTCGACGTACCGCGATCGAAAGGTGCCGGGGAGGTCGCGGTCGGCCCGAGCGTAGCCGTTGATGACAGAAACCGTGCTGACCATGTCCATGCCCGAGTCCTCGAGGTCGCCGACCTCGCCCTCGGCCGCAGGGATCGAGCGCAGGAGGTGCCATAGCCAATCGAGGTCGCCTTCCGCCTTGGCCGTGCCGATGGCTCGGTCGTGCAGGTCGCGGGAGGTCATGGTCTCGAGATCCTCGCGGGTGATCACGGGTGCAACCCTACCCCGCGGTGGTGGCAACCCGGCCGGGAGAATGAGGCCTGGTGCGTGGACGTTCTCGGCCGTCGATGCGGCCCTCCACGACGGAGTACAACGACGACGACGACGACGACGACGACGACGGCACCATCCACCGGACGCTCTCAGCGGCGATGCGTGCCGCCGTGACCGCGCTCGCAGGTGATGTCGACACCCAGTACGTCTACACGACGACGACCGATGGGTCCGACCTCACCGACGTCTACGGACCGCTCGACGTGGTGCAACTCGCTAACGGGACCCCCGGCTCCTACCGGCAGCACCATCCACAACTTCTACGGGACGGGAACCCAAGCGCACACCTCGTCACCGAGACGCTATCGCTTGGTCGTTACCTCTTCCGAACGGAGCAGCGAGCGCCCCGCTGGTTCTGCTCTGAGCGCGGGCGCCGCTGCAGGCTCCTGCGCGTGCACTGGGAGGTTCGGTTACGAGCCTTCTGCGGGTGCCGCGGCAAGCAACGGCCGGATCTACCGGCTCGTGATGACCTCGTCGACGGCTCCGTACTCCACGGCTTGCTCGGCGGTCAGGATGAAGTCGCGGTCGGTGTCCTTGGACACGCGCTCGAGCGGCTGCCCTGTATGGGGGCGATGATCCCGTTCATCAGCTCCCGGTTGCGAACGAACTCCTTGGCTTGGATCGCGAACAGCGTCGTCATGCTGCCGCCCGGCGAGTTGATGTAGAGGTTGATGTCCTTCTCCGGGTCCTCGCTCTCGAGGTGCAGGAGCTGGGCCATGATCAGATTGCCCACCGCGTCGTCGATGGGCGTGCCCAGGAAGACGATCCGCTCGTCGCGTGCCGGGGCGAGAGTTGCAGCATTAGGTCTCGAAGCTCGGGATCTTCGCCGAGATCACCCACGGCTCCAGGCTAGCCAACCAGTGCGTGGTGTCCACCCGCAACTGGTCAAGGAGGTCAAAACTGTGCCGAAGCCAACCGTCGAGGAGATAGGGGCACGAGTCAGAAACGGAGGCCCAAGCCCATTGGGATCAGGGCTATACCTGGTACCTGCTGACGATCGACGGTTCAGCGAACACGGCGTACCTGATCCAGTGGGTCGAGAACGTCGGCTGGCACTTGGAGCACGCCGGCTGGGTGTGGGCCGAGAAGGGATACGTCGGCTACGGCGGCTTCGGGATGCAGAACAACGGCATCCTCGGCAACTTCCTGTTCAGGCGACCCGCGCACAAACCCGTGCCGTCTCGCGCAGACCTCTAAGGAGCCCACGAGCGATCACCCTTGGTTCAACCCGCTAACGCAGCCACTCTTCAGCTGGGAAGGCCGGCGAGCTTCCGAAGAGCGGCCAAGCCCTCGGGCGAACCGCGCCAATGCCGCTGGATACCATCCGGGCCTGCGCGACGTACGACCCCCCGTAGCACCAGGGCGACGATGATCGCATCATCCGCGTAGCCGAGGACCGGGATGAAGTCCGGGACGAGATCGATCGGGAACGCCATGTACGCGAACAACAACCACAGACGGACTCGGATGCTCTTTTCCAAGCTTCGATCGCGCGCTATCGATTGCAGCAACCGAAGGGTGTCGGGGAGTAGCCGCACAGCCTCGCGGAGCGATGAACCTTTCGGGCGAACGACCGCGAGCGTAGCCAGCAGGGCCGCCCACAGCAGCAGGAGTGAGAGACCTATGCCGAGGAGGAGTCGCGCAGCCATCGTGGGGGCCAACGCTACTGCGAGCCCGGTCTCCTCACCGGATACCGGTGTCGACCTGCAGATCGAGGCGTTGCATAGACCCGTCGGTCACGGTTGCATTGGTGGGAATGCCTATTGGGAGTGCGCTCTCCGTCACCGGGAACACATCGTAGGTTCCGGGCGGGAGTGATAGCGAATAGTTGCCCCGTGCGTCCGTCTCGGCGTCGTACGACTGCCCGTTGCGATCGGTGGCACGCACGGTGCCGCTCCAGGTTCTCGGCGGGCACGGCGACTCAGCTCGTTCGACCGGACACGTCGGACCCGCCATCACCGTCCCGTAGATCCCAGTCGATGATGCTGACGGGCTCGACGATTGGGCGCACCCTACGAGCGACAGTGTGAGGGCGAGGGCGAGCGTCAGCGACATGCGCATACATGCTGTGACGGCGCGGACGCGACCGTCGGTTCCCTGACATTCAGTCTTCGGCGTCCAATCTGCGAGTCGGTGAAACGAGCAGTGCCGCCATAGCGGGCAGGCTCGGCAGATAGTCAAGCCACCTGCCGGTCGGCCCATTCGTCTCCTTGGCGTTCGTCACGGGCTCCGCCTCTCATGAGAGTCGGGAATTGCTCGTACCGATCCTCCCGGCCGCTCCGGTTCCCAAAACAACCATCATTGATGCGTAACGAACGTCTGCGGCCACCCGTACAGCTCGGAGATCCGCTGGTACGTGCCTGGGCTCGGCATGCGGTCGCCGGCTTCGATCTCCCGATACTCCCGGACGCTGACACATACCAACCAAGCCGCGCGACAGACCCTGAGACCCTCGCGCTTCCGAGCGCGCTGCATCATCCCCGGGTACGCGGCCAAGGTCGGCATCCTCGGAGCTTAGCGACGGACGCCGACTGGCCGATACTGACCCGGATATGAAACGCTGGTCGGTCATCATCGTCGTCGTCTCCATCTCGATCGTCGGGCTCACGGTGCTAATCCTGGCGCATCCGAAGAACGCGGCGACCCTCCCGCGTGATCTCGGCGAGGAGGCTCGCCAACTCGGCGTCGGTCATGGCTGACCCGCGGACGTCTGCGGCCACCCGTACAGCTTGCAGATCCGACTCCACGTGTCGAAGTCGGGGACGGCCTCACCTGCCTCGAGTGCCCGATACTCGCGGACTGTCCCCCCGAGCAGCCAGGCCGCCCGACAGATGCGGAGCCCCTCACGCTTCCGATCGCGCTGCATCATCGTCGGGAACGACGCGAGAGACGCCACAACTCGGAGCTTATGACGTCACTAGGACGCGGCGCGCGTCCCGTTCCACGGCAGTACGGTCATCGGGATAGGCTGCACCCGTCGGCGAGGCGTGGGCATCGCCGGGAGGGAGGGAGAGATGAAGAGCTGGCGCGCGATCGGGTTCGGTATCGTCGTTGCGCTCGTCGTCGGCCTCGTTGCGGCTGCCGTCGCAGCGGGTCCGAACATCGCAGCACCCGTACGGATTCACGTGATCGAACACGCCACTACTGACACGGTGATCGACACAGGAGCGGCAGGTGATACGACGGGCGATCTGCTGACGTTCCACAACGCAGTGTTCGGCCCCAAGAACGCCAAGACCGTCGGCCGCGATCAGGGTGACTGCATCCGCATCTCTCCAAGCCGGGGGTCTTGGGAATGCCGGTGGGTGACGCGGCTGGCCGGCGGCTCGTTGACGATTGAGGGACCGTTCTTCGACACGCGCGACAGCGTGATGGCCGTCACCGGAGGAACCGGCGTCTACCGGAACGCACGGGGAACGATGACGCTGAAATCACGCAACGGCGGCACCGAGTTCGACTTCATCTTCAACCTGATCCCGTGACCGCGGCGCGTGTCGGGCGGGCGTTCCCGCGTCCGCCCGACCGCGGTCAAGCGTCGATGGCGGTAGGAACTCGATCGACTTGCCGGCGGGGTCGGGCAGTTCCCAATCGAGGTAGCGCTTGCCTGGGAAGACCGGGCAAGCATCAGCCCAACCCATCGTGATCACGACGTCTGCCGCCTCGACTATGTCCGTCGTGAGCGGCTTCGGGAACTCCTTCGACAGGTCGAGGCCGATCTCCTCCGCCACCGTGACAACGGCTGGGTTGATCTCGCTTGCTGGGGTGCTCCCGGCTCCCAGCGGGTGTCCGACTTCGAGAGCTCGGCTGGTCGATGCACGACGCGCCGCCTCACCCCGAAGCTGCCCAGCCCCGATCGAGCCTCGCGCCGCCGATCCGAGCGCCGCCAGCCGAAGCCCGAGGCACAGAGCACCCGTGTCCGGGTGACCGCACAACCGGGCGCGCCGCCACACCCGCGCGCCCAACGTCTGAGGGGGCTGGGTGGGGCGGCCGGCGGCATCGAGCCGCCGGCCGCGTCGAGAAGGTCAGTCGCGATCTACGGGGAGGAAGTACCGCTCCAGCGCCCACTTCGCCGTGCGATGTCCCATGTCCTCGCCCCGGACCGTCGAGAAGCGGTAGTGCAAACCGCCCCAGGTCCGGGCATCGACGACCTCGTGCCGCAGGTCAGACGTGGTCTCGAAGTGCCGTGTCAGGTCCGTCAACCCGTCCGCGGGGTTGAAGCCCACGATGTTCACCTCGATGTGCTTCGTGCCGAGGAGCGCGGCGAACACGTCCGCCTCGGCTCCAGTGATCGATCCGTGTGCGCTGGGGTATTCGGGGTGGTTCGGCGTGACGAGTAGTGGCGCCCATGTCGGGTCGCTCGACGTCTCGGAATTGCCGTCAGTGTCGGCGCTCCTGATCGCCGTGACGGGCCGCCAGAATGCGAAGTGATATTTCCCGTCGAAGCATCCGATGAGCGCGTCGGCGCCCATCATGTTCGCCATCGCGAGCGCCCGAACCGTGTCCACGAGGTCGAACCCATGTGCGACGGCGAGGTCGCGGAACGCTTGGTTGTATTGACTGACCACGTTGGCGGTCCAGAACCATGCGGTGGCCGTTTGGTCCGGGCTCCTGAGAGACCCGGTCGCTCCCCCGTACGCCTTGACCTCGTTGAACGCCTCTGCCCACCGGTGGCTCGACAGATGAGGAGGTCCATCGGGCCGGAACTGCGACGGGCTCTTCAGCAGGAACGGTGTGAACGAAGCAACCCACGGCGTCTGCGCGAACTGTAGGGATGGAGCCGGCGCGAACTGGTAGACGCCCGGCCCCGGAGGGCCCGGCGTGAACGTCACGCTCGGATCAGCGAGACCGTCGTGCGCCCGGAACTTGATGATGTCGTTCGCTGCGGCGAGTCCGACGGCGAGGCCGTCGGACTTCCCGGCCGCAGGCAGCGCCGCGACCGCTGCGTCGTACTTCGCTTTCAGCGGATCAAGCAGCGTCGCAGGCTGATCGCTCAGGTAATGCGCGAGCGTCGAGTACGTGGCCTGGATGACCGCGGCGTCGGGAGACGCATGATGCACGTCGATACCGTGGCTCACCTTGAAATGGTGATACGGCTCGTAGCGTCCTTCGATCTTGGTCACCGCGTCGTACACAGCGGCCTGGACGTACGACATGTGGATCATGCCTTCGGCTTGGAACTTCGGCAGCGGAACCGTGGCGCCGCGTACGGCGGTGACGGCGTTGAGGTTCCAGTCGAGCGCGACCTGTGGCGAGAGCGTCGACGCGCGAACCGGCGTCTTCGCTGCCGGCATCGCCAGGACCGTGGCTGCAACGAGCGCCACCACGACGGCGGGGCCTATACGCGTCTTCACGTCCCCCTCCTCCTCGGCCCGTGTCCGTCGCGGGTCGTCGTCGTTAGGATTCCTTCCGAGGCTGAACACGGGCTGTCGCTTCGCTTAAGCGGCTTAATCGGCCCCTGTGCCCGCGAAGGCTCGCTGTGCTAGGTTCGGTTGCGTCTGAGGGAAATCCATCGGGGGGTCGCGCCGGAAGAGAGAGGGTGGCTTGGAGTACCGGATCCTCGGACCACTCGAGGTCGCGTGCGAAGGGAACGTCGCCCCGGTCAGGAGCGGCAAGGAGCGAACGCTGCTGGCCGCCCTTCTGGTCCGCCCGAACGCCATCGTCTCCACCGATGAACTCGTCGATGCGCTCTGGGGCGAGGAGCCTCCGGAGTCGTCGGCGAACGCGATCCAGGTCCACGTCTCGCACCTGCGACGCGCGATCAGGGCTATCGGACCTCGCCACGGTGCGGCGCAGGTGGTCGTGACCCGATCGCCCGGTTACCTGATCCGCGTCGGACCCGATGAGCTCGATGCGGAGCTGTTCGACCGGCTCCGCGAAGCGGGGCGACGCGAGATCCGCGATGGCGACCTAGTCCATGGATCGAACGCGCTGCGATCCGCGCTCGCCCTCTGGCGAGGACCTGCGCTTTCTGAATTCATGTACGAGCCGTTCGCCCAAGTTGCGATTGCGCGCTTCGAAGCACTTCACCGCTCGATTTGGCAGGAGCTGATCGGCGCGGAGTTGGCGCTCGGGCATCACGCCAGCGTGGTCGGCGAGCTCGGAGGGCTCGTTCGCTCGCATCCGCTTCAGGAGGACTTCCGCGCCCAGCTGATGATCGCCCTCTACCGATGTGGTCGCCAGGCGGACGCCCTCGAGGTGGCTCGTGACACCCGGCGCGTGCTCGCCGATGAGCTGGGGATCGACCCCAGCATGGAGCTGCAACGGCTCGAGACGGCGATCTTGATCCAGGACGGCTCACTCGACCTTCCGGAGGGGTCCCCCGAGCTTGAGATCGATGAAATCGACGGCGCCGGAGGCACCGCCTTGCTTGAACGCCACGTTATCCGTCGCGGTCGTGTCGGCGAGAGTAGCCTTCCTTGGGCAATGAGAACCGCCAGAAGCTACCCCCTCTCCTTCTATTTCGGGCTGCTCTTGTTTGGTTGTGGGCTCACGGGGATCCTTGCGGTTCTTGCTGGTTGGCACGCGGGTTTGCTCTTCGTGGGACTCTCGATGATAGCGATTGGTGCTTGGCTGATATGGCGAGGGAGGCGTGTCGCCGCAGCCCACCCTCCGTCGAACCAACCCCCTACCTAACCCTGCGCATCGATCTCTCCCGGACACGAACTCCGATTCCTGAGCTGCCTATGGCCTAACCCGTCCTGGGTTTGACGGGGCCTCTGTGGCGGCGCACCAGTTCTCGGAATCAAACGCGGGCCTCGGCCTCACGGCAATCGTTGTCGCGCTCCTGCACGCATCGGCCGCGATTGGAGCGGTGGTTCTTTGGCGAGCAGACGCCTCAAGCATTGTGGCAACCACAACACAGGGGTGAAGCGTTGAACCAAGCTCGCGCAGCTCGCGCAGGGCGACATCACCCGGAACTTGGCTCCCCAGCTTCACTTGATGACGCGGTAGGTGAGATGCGTGACTCCAGCGCCCTCGATCACCCTGGTGCTTTCTAGGTCGATCGGCCCCGTCCCTAGGTGATCGAACAAGGAGACGCCGCCCCCGAGCAGGACGTGCACCAGGTCCAGGTGTATCTCGTCGAGGAGCCCAGCCTTGATGCACTGTTGCACGATGCTTGCTGCACCGACGCCAACGTCCTTGTCGCCTGCGACCGCCTTTGCTTGTGCTAGGGCGCTTTCGAGTCCGTCGGTAACGAACGTGAACGGCGATCCTTCGTAGGCCCAGTCCTGCGGGACCGAGCTGGAAACCACGAAGACCGGAACGTCCAAGGGGTGTTTGCCCCCCCACCCATGGGTCAGGTCGAATGTCCTTCGACCGAATACCAACGCTCCTGTCGTTCTCCGCGTTTCGGCGAGGTACTCGGCGGTCTGCGGCGAGACCATGAAGACCATGTCCGTTCCAGGCAGCTTGTACTCCGTATCGCCAGCGGCGTACCACGCCAAAAGCCTCTCGCCGCCGACACCCATGGGTGCTTCAGGGCCGTCGTTCGGCCCGCTGATAAACCCGTCGAGAGAGACCGAGAGCCCTGTGCGGACTTTCCCCATGGGGCTCCATCATCTGCGTCAGGTTTGCGGCCCGCAACTCAAACGATCTGACACCGCCAGGGCATCAAGTGGTCCGTCCGCTGAGTCCATTCCCCGAACCATGCAGGGGGGTGTTGATGTCTCGACTCCCTGAGCCCCGCGCCTCGCCCCCCAAGCCGCCCAGCCCCGACCCAGCCCGGCCCCGCCAGACCCCCGCGCCGCCGAGCCGAAGCCTGACCGGGCAGGCAGACCCGTGTCCGGGTTACCGCACAACCGGGCGCGCCGCCACAGAGGCCCGTCCTGCGTTTGAGGGGCTGGGTGGGGCGCTCCCCCGGGCATGGGCGTTTCGTGGACCCGGTACAAGACTGAGTGCGCTAGATAACGAGGCGCTGTCATGAGGTTGTCACCGCGCTATTGCTGGAATCGGACCAGGCGGTTGGAGATCGCCGACCTCCTCGAGCGCTTCACGTTCTTATGCCTCACCCAGCCCGGGTAGCTCCCGGCCCTGATGAAGCAGAGGGCGCGAGAACGCCTACGTTCCAGGGATGTAGACGCGCAGGAGTTGGGCGCTCTCGCCCGTCGTCGCGTTGGGCGTCAGGGTCGCGGTGTCCGGTTGCCCCACGCTCGTGTGGTGCATCTGGACGTCGAAGAGCCACCAGCCCTTCCCCCAGAGAGAACTCGCGTCCGTGATGCCGCTGGACTCCCAATCCCCCTGGCCACGAGCCGGGATTAGCGACGCGAGGGTATCGGGGCGAGCGACGGCGCGGAGCTTCCCGTTGCCGAACGTGTAGACGTACATCAGCGAGTACGGCGACTCCCCAGGTTTCAGGAGCGAGCTGCCGACGCCCGCCGCGAAGCGATGCTCGGCGTTCCGATCCTCCTGGATGATGAGGGCCTTGGACGACGCGGCGAGGTTGTCTGGGTTGATGATCGGGTCGCCGGCGTCGCCGTCGAGCAGGACGGACAGCTTCGCCTGCGTGGGGTCGGCCGGGTCCAGGGCGAGCTGGTAGACGCGTCCGCGAACGGTCTCGCGACCGATGCGGCCGGTGTCGGCGAAATACGCGACGCCGGGCTGGGTCCTCGACTGCGTCACGTCCTCGAGCCGGACGAAATCGAAGGCGCCGGCGGCCTGCGCCGCCGCCTCGAGAGCCTGCTGGTTCGCGTTATCGGTCGCCTGGTCGAGCGGCGCGAAATGACCCGTGAGGGTCTCACCCTTGTGGATGTCGTTCGTCGACGGGTTCCCGTCAGAGAACGTTCCATCAGGCACGAACACGCCGAGCTGGCCTGTTCCGTCGATGGCGCTCCCCCAATCGCTCGCTGTGTAGGAGTAGAGCTGACTGATGTTGGGTGTGGTCGTGCCGGCGAAGACCGTGCCCGGATTGTCCTCTGGGAGCAGGAAGGTTGCCCCGTCGAGCCCGAGGATCGGCAGCTCCTGCTCGTGCGCCATATACCCGAAGTGGTTGAGGACGCGATACGTCGAGGGGTCCGTCGCGTCGATCGCGATCGTGGTCCCACCGTGCGGGCTGAAGTAGTTCTGGTCCTCTTCGCCGGTGAAGAACCACGGCGTGCCGTCGAGGACGGTCAAGTTGCCCGAGCAGAACCAGATGAACCCCTCGCTGCCGTCGAGGGCGTACTCGGCGGCCGAGATGCGTCCCGGGTTGGAGAGCGTGAGGTGAGAGACGCGCGCGTCGAAGTTGTCCGTGGCATTGACCGGATCCCGAACCTTGTTCGCGAGTTCATGGTCGATCAGAAGCTCGATGGAGGAGTTCGACGAGCGATAGAAGCCGAGGCCGTCCATCGTGCCGCTGGCCTGATAGGCGCCGACGACGTCGCCGGCCGTGAGCAGCGGGTCGATCGTGACGTTCGGCACGAGCGCAACAGCCGCCGGTGGTTGCGACGTCTTGAACCCTGGGGGCGCCGCCGTCGCGGATGGCGGAACCATCGCGCCGAGCAGAAGGGCGAGGATCACACCGAAGATGAGCCGTCGACGAGGCACGGGGGAGCCCCCTTCCATCTTTGCGGTCACGGCCGCGACCGTCACTGTATCCAACCGCAAGGAGGCGGATCCCGCAAATCGGAGTCCTGTGCCTCAGACGCAGACGACCAGAGATGTAGACGCCGACTCGTCGCTGGGTGGGGCGCTCGCTCGGGCGTGGGCGTTTCGCGGACAGGTCAGAGTGGTATGGCGTGTCAGCGAGCCCAGCTCGATCTCACTACGAGACCGTCGCGGGTTCAGCGCCCAATCAGGATCGTTCATCGTGCCTTCAGGACGTGGGACGTAGGTTCGGATCCGGGACGCGAGCCAAAGGAGGTCCCACATGGGGAAGAGAGTCCTTGCAGCGTTCAGCTTCGCGGCGATCGCCGGAACGATGGCGTTCGTCTGGGCGCCTTGGGCGTCCGGAGCGCCGAGCAGCACATCGGCGTGCGGCACGACGTACGCACCGGTCCTCGACCCGGTGAACTTCGTCACCGTGATCGACAATCCCTACTTCCCCCTGCCGGTGGGGAGGAAGCTCGTCTATCAAGGGGTCAGGGACGGGCAGACCCAGACGGACACCGTCACGGTCACCGACCAGAAGAAGCTCATCCTCGGTATCCAGACCACGGTCGTGGATGACGTCGCGACCCACGGCAGTACCGTGCTCGAGAAGACCTTCGACTTCTACGCGCAGGACAAGCAGGGCAACGTTTGGTACCTGGGCGAGGACACCACCGCATTCCTCCCCAACGGGAAGACCGACACATCCGGCTCGTTCGTTGCAGGAATCAACGGTGCGCAACCGGGGATCATCATGGAGGCGAACCCGCAGATCCCTGACGCCTACCGCCAGGAGTGCGCCGCCGGCGAAGCCGAGGACACTGCCTGGGTCGTCGGCACGACCGGCTCGGTGTCGATCACGTACGGGAAGGTGCGCGACGTCCTCTCGACCCTCGAGGCCACGAGGATCGAGCCCGGCGCCTACGACGAGAAGGTCTACGGACCTGGGATCGGCATCGTGCGCGAACAAGCGCTCACCGGCACGAGCGAGTTCGCACAACTCGTCAGCGTCACCGGCTGAACCGCCGTTCTCGACGAGTACACCCGGCCGAGCCGGGCTTGATCGCCCGGCTCGGCCGTCCCACGCCCGGAGGGCTACGCGCGACGGTTGTAGGCGCATCCATTCAGCGTGGAGTCAGCGAACGGGAACGAAAATCGACGCAGCAAACGACACGGACCGCCAGGGAGGAAGTCATGCGCAAGCTCAAGATCGCCGCATCCGCGGCGTCGTTCCTTCTTCTCGCCGCCGCCACGACGTGGGCCGCCGCGTCCGAGCCGAGCGGCGCCACGTCCGGTCTGGGATGCCAGCCCAGCGTCTCGACCGCAGTCCCGCAGCCATCGCAAGCGCAGCTGGACGCCGCAGGCCTCGGCGACCTCCCGCTCGCACCGGATAGCGCACGCCGCGACCTGGTCGCGGCGCCGTTCACCCGATCGACATCGGTGACCAACCCGCTGTTCCCGATCAGCGAGCTGCACTCGGCGATCCTCAACGGACACGTCGACGGCAAGGTCTTCCACACGGAGACGACCCTCCTGCCGTTCCAGAAGCTCATCGAGTGGACGCCCGGTCAGTGTGTTCGCGTCTTGACCTCGCAATACATGGCGTTCCTGGGTGGACGCCTGCAGGAGACGGCGATCGATCTCTACGCACAGGACGACAACGGGTCGGTCTGGTACCTCGGCGAGACGGTGTCCGACTACGCACCGAACGGACTCGTCCTATCTACCGAGGGAACGTGGCAGGCCGGCATCGACGGTCCGTTCGCGATGATCATGCCGTCCGACCCGCAGGTCGGCGATGTGAACCGAGCCGAGAACATCCCGGGGAACTCCTTCGAGGAGGTCCAGGTGACGAAGGTCAACCGGACCTTCAACGGTCCCTCAGGTCCGCTGTCGGGAGGCATCATAGCGAGGGAGATCCATCAGGACGCTCCGCCCAGCAACAAGCTGTTCGCTCCCGGCTACGGAGAGTTCCTCTCCAGGGACGGACACGACATCGAGGCGATGGCGTTGGCCGCACCGACCGACGCACTCGGCGGAGGGGTCCCCACCGAACTGGCGATGATCTCGAATGGTGCCGATCGCATCTGGGCATCCCCCTTGTCGACGCCGGATCAGTGGACGGCCGCGCAGCACACGGCCCAACGCATGCTCGACTCGTGGCTTGCGTTCCGTACCGGCGACGTGCCGCCTCGGCTGGTGAAGCCGACCGAGGATGCGCTGCACAACCTGGTCCTCCAGGCCGCCTCGCGGGATCGCGCGAAGACGTACGCGGCGTCGATCGACGCGGCGTACGCGAGCAACGACCTGCAGCTGCGCTACCGGCCGGTGACGAAGATCGACACCGTGCGGTTCGAGCTGTGGGTCCGGCGGGCTCTGCTCGACGCGACCGAAGGCTCCCTCGGCGGCGTGCGAAGCGACACGGTCACGTTGGAGTGGATCCGAGACCGGATCGCGAACTCGATGGATCCCGTCACGTTGGTGAGCCTCGACACGTCGGTCGCAGAGCTCGGAGTCGCCGTGGGAGACGGTGACCTCAAGGCTGCCGCTGTGACCGCGCGAGCCTTAGAGAAGGAGATACGCGGTCTGCTGTGACCAGTGCTGCTCCTGCTCCTTCCTCGGCCTGATGGGCGCCGGCAGGGAAACAACCGGCTCGCGATCGCGCGGTAACGCCGGTCGAGAGCTTCTTCAACGGAGTTCTGTGATGTCAGGGGTCTCAGGTTCTGAGAACACCCCGTGGTTCGGTCGGACGGTGGGGTGTTCTCAGAACTCGCTAACCTCCGGGAACGAGCCACGGCCGTGAGAGTACCCACAGGTTAAGGAAGGTAGTACCCACAGCAGGTCAGAGGCCCTTTTCGGGCGCATACGGTGCCCATCGCCTCGTACCCGCATGCATGCGATGATGTCGCCGTGAACCGAGTGGTCTGTCGAACTACCCTCCTCCTTACGTAGCCGCGAGCGCACGCCACGCTCGCGGCCCCCCCGCTGCCTCCTGCCGAGCAACACGCCGACTTCGCGGAAGGCAGCGCACCGCCTCGACTCACCACTACTCGAAACGTCAGGGAGGACTTCCAGGTGGCCACTGCCAGCAGGCGCAGCCAGTACGACCCGTCCGCGATCGAACCAGCCTGGCAAAGCCGTTGGGCGGCCGATCGATCGTCGGAGATCAACGTCGAACTCCCGAGCCGCAAGTTCTACAACTTGGTGGAGTTCCCGTATCCCTCGGCCGAGGGCCTTCATGTTGGCCACGCCTACACGTACTCCGGGGCCGACACCTACGGTCGGTACCTACGGATGCAAGGCCGGAGCGTCTTCCAGCCGATCGGCTTCGACTCTTTCGGGATCCATACGGAGAACTACGCCATCAAGGTCGGAGAGCATCCGCGCACACTCACGGAGCGCACGATCGCGAACTACCGGCGACAGCTGACGTCGCTTGGCGCGGCTTGGGACTGGAGCCGGGAGATAGCGACCAGCGATCCCACCTACTACCGCTGGACACAGTGGATCTTCGTGAAACTGTACCGAGCGGGTCTGGCCGTTCAACGGGAGGCGCCGGTTGTCTGGTGCCCATCCTGTCTCACCGTGCTCGCGAACGAGCAGCTCGAGGGTGATCGGTGCGAGCGGTGCGGGACGAGGGTCGAGCAGCGGATCATGCACCAATGGTTCCTCAGGATCACCGCGTACGCCGACGAGCTGCTTGACGGCCTCGACGATCTCGACTGGCCCGAGTCGGCCAAGCGAGCCCAGCGGGAATGGATCGGACGATCCCAGGGCACCGAGATCGACTTCGACGTGCCCGACAAGGACCTCCGTCTACGCGTCTTCACGACGAGACCCGACACGCTGTTCGGCGTGTCGTTCCTGGCGCTCCCCCCCGAGCATCCGGACCTTGAGACGCTTGCGAACGGGACCGAGCAGCTGGACGAGGTCCACACGTTCGTCGAGGAAGCGTTGCGCGAGCGAGCGAGCTTCTCGGTTCGGAGCTTCGGTGTCGATGCGACCCCGTCAGGTGTCTTCACTGGATCCTTCGCCATCCACCCTGCCACGGGCGAGCGCCTTCCCATCTACGTCGCCGACTACGTCCTCGCCACCTACGGGACCGGCGCCGTGATGGGGGTACCGGCTCACGACGGACGCGACTTCAGGTTCGCCCATGCCAACGGGCTTCCGGTTGTCCAGGTGATCAGGCCGACGGGAGCGGCAAGCGCGCCGACGGGCGATCCGTGGACCGGTGATGGAGGACTGCTCGACTCCGGCCGGTTCACCGGCATGCCTTCCGAGCTCGCTCGTGATGCGATCTCTGAGTGGTTGGAGGCGCGTGGCGCCGGCAGACGCGCGGTGAGGTACAGGCTCAGGGATTGGCTCATCTCGCGGCAGCGCTACTGGGGCCCCCCGATCCCCATCGTGTATTGCGACGACTGCGGCGCCCTGCCGGTCCCAGAGGCCGACCTCCCCGTGATCCTTCCAGACGTCGTCGACTTCCGGCCGACCGGCACTGGCCTCTCGCCGCTGGCGACGGCCGAGTCCTTCATCGACGCCACGTGTCCTTCCTGTGGCAGGGCCGGTCGGCGGGAGACCGACGTCTCCGACACGTTCCTCGACTCGGCGTGGTACTTCCTGCGATATCCCTCCAGCGACGTGGACGACCGACCGTGGGATCTGCAGAGGACAGAGCGGATGCTGCCGGTGGATTCCTACGCGGGTGGGCCCGAACACGTCATGCGGCACCACCTGTACGCCCGGTTCCTCACCAGGGCGCTGCACGATCTGGATCTGGTGCCGTTCGCGGAGCCGTTCCCTCGGCTTCGCCTCCACGGGATGCTCACGAAAGACGGGGCGAAGATGAGCAAGAGCCGTGGGAACGTCGTGAATCCGGATCGCTACATCGCCGACCACGGCGCCGACGTTACGCGCATGTACCTGCTGTTCATCGGACCTTGGGATGAAGGGGGCGACTTCTCGGATGCCAGCATCGCGGGCATCGAACGGTTCCTGCGACGGATCTGGCGCCTCATCACCGAATCTCACCAAGATGGGCATGGAAGCGCCGACCTCAGGACGCTGGATCGAACGATCGCGGCGGTTGCCGCTGACATCGAGAAGATGCGGTTCAACACGGCCATCGCATCCCTGATGGAACTGGTTCGCTGGGTTCGCCACGAGCGCACCGCCATGTCGAGCGACGAGTGGGCGAGGGTGTCGAACTCGGTGGTGCTCCTCCTAGCTCCGTTCGCGCCTTATCTGGCGGAAGAGTTGTGGTCCAGGATTGGCGGCGACTATTCGGTTCACGAGCAGGGATGGCCAGCCCACGACCCGAGCGCGCTAAGGGCGGACCGGGTGACGGTGGCGATCCAGGTCGACGGCAAGACGCGCGACCGGATGGAGGTTCCGGCTGGAACCGAACGAGAGGATGCGCTAGAACGTGCCCTCTTGAGCGAGCGCGTTCAACGCCATATCACGCGGGGGAACGTGGCAGACGTGGTCTACGTCCAAGACCGACTGATCAACCTCGTTACTCGTTAGCGTTGTCGGTTCGTGGTTGGCTCGTTAGTTCGTCGGTTCGTTCGTTCGTTCGTGGTCGGTCGGTCGGTTCGTGGGGTGTTCTCAGAACTGGCTGACCAGTACGAACGGACCCCTTTCTTGGGGACCTCCCACAGGTTAAGAGGGGTACCTCCCACAGCTGGTGAGGCCCTCTACCCACCCTCGGGCGAGCTGGCGCGTACTCCTCGGCGTCGAAGCTCTCCAGCGAGGCGGCAATCAGCCGTCCTCGTCGGTCGCCGACGACCCTCGCAAGGCATCGATGAGCTAGGGTCAGCACCGTGCCAGAGCAGCGAGGATCGACGGAGTTACCTGGCTCTCTGAACATGGCTCGAGCGGCGGCGCCTGAGCCTCAGCGCCGGCAGCTCGCAGCGGTCATGTTCGCCGACATCGTCGGTTACACGGCCTTGATGCAGGAAAACGAGCAGCTCGGCATCGAGACCCGTGCCAAGTATCTGAGAGTTCTGGAAACGCAGCACGAGGCGTTCAGTGGAACGATCGTCCAGTATTACGGTGACGGCGCGCTGACGATGTTCCCCAACTCCGTCGATGCGATCCGTTGTGCCGTCGAGATCCAGAAGGAACTCCGTCGACCCCCAGCGGTCCCGGTTCGGATCGGCATCCACGTGGGGAACGTGATCGTCGAACCCACCGGTCTCATCGGGGACTCCGTCAACATCGCGTCACGCATCGAATCCTTCGGTATCCCGGGGGGCGTCCTGATATCTGACTCCGTCCACGATCAGGTCAAGAACCAATCGCTCGGGTTCGTGGGTCTTGGGAAGTTCAAGCTCAAGAACGTCGGTCGCCCCTTCGAGATCTTCGCCGTCTCGGCCGACGGCCTGGAGGTCCCCGCCGCCAACTTCCTGCAGGGGAAGGGAGAGAGATTCGCCAGCCTGCCGAGCAACCTCCCCGACCCAGGGACGCCACTGCTCGGAAGGGATGGAGATCTCTTCGCGGTGGTGGACCTCCTGGATCGGCATCGAGTCGTGACGGTGACGGGCCCCGGCGGCATCGGGAAGACACGGATGGCGATCGAGGTCTGCCAACGCCTCGCGTCACGGTTCCTGGACGGCGTCGCCTTCGTCTCCCTCGCTGCAGTCACCGACGCCGCCGACTTCACTCCCGCCATGGCCGAGGTGCTTGACGTGAAGGAGGCCGAGGGCAGGAGCCTGGCTGATGGCGTCGCTGCGCTGATCGGGGACAAGCAGGCGCTCCTACTGCTCGACAATCTCGAACAGGTCGTGTCGGCGGCCCCCGAGGTCGCCACGCTGGTGTCCACGTGCCCGGAGCTCCGGGTCCTCATCACAAGCCGGACGCCACTCAGGATCGGTGCCGAACAGCAGTACGTCCTCGTCCCTTTGGCGCTGCCTCCCTCGGAGGAGGGGCACGAACCGGAGTCGACGATGGCCTATCCGGGCATCGCCCTGTTCGTCGACCGGGCGAAGATGGCCAAGAGCGGATTCGAACTAACCGCGAACAATGCCTCCGCGATCGTCGCGGTCTGCCGACGGCTGGATGGACTGCCACTTGCCATCGAGCTCGCCGCTGCCCGGGTCAGCCTCCTGTCTCCGGAGGCCCTGCTGCAGCGTCTGGACCATGCGCTCGACATCCTCACCGCAGGCCCACGCGATCGCCCGGACCGGCAGCGAACGCTTCGGGCCACGATCGATTGGAGCCACTCGCTGCTGACCGCATCGGAGAAACGTCTGTTCCGCAGGATGGCCGTATTCCAAGGGGGATGCTCGCTCGAAAGCATCGAAGCCACCTGTTCCGAGGATGGTGATTCCGTGCTGGATGATCTGGGATCGCTGGTCGACGAGGGGCTGGTCCACATCCCGGGTCCGGGAGACAGGTTCCAGATGCTCCAGACGATCAGGGACTATGCACTCGAAGAGCTGCAGGCCGCCGCAGAAGCCGACCTCATCGGGCGCAGGCATGCGGCTCACTTCGTCGACGTTGCCGCCGACATCGGACACGGGATCGAAGGCAGTGATCAGGTCGGATCGATCGAACGAGGTGTCCTCGAAGATGCGGATCTGCGGGCGGGACTCGACTTCCTGCTCAGCGAAGCCAAGGGCGGGGACTCCCAGTCCGCTGAGCTCGGCATGCAGATGTGCGGGGACCTGTGGCTCTACTGGCATATCCGGTCGAAGCATCTGAGCGCACGGGCGTATGTGCGGGAGCTCCTCGAAGCTGTCACGGATGAAGGACCGACCATCGGTCGATCGAATGCGCTGCGCACCGCCGGCCTGGCGTCATCGACGCTGGGTCACTTCGATGAGGCCCTCGAGGAATACCTCGAGTCATACCGCATCGCACAAGAGCTCAACGGAGATCACGAGATGGCCCTCGCGGCGCTCCTCCTCGGGATCGACTCATTGACCATCGACATGGAACAGGCCTTCAAGTGGTCAGGCGAGGCGCTCGACCGTAGCCGCGCACAGAACTACACGTGGGCTCTGGGACTCGCGTCGACCTTCGACGGGATCCTCCACGCCGTGTCGGGTGACGCTGCGATCGCCGCGTCAAGATACGACGAGGCCCTGACCATTCAACGATCACTCGATGACAAGGAGGGCTCCGGTATCTCGCTTAGCGGTCTGGCCCAGCTCGCGTCGACGAGCGGTGACCTTACGAAGGCCATCGGCCTGTATCAGCGATCGTTGGCCGCCTTCGAGGCGATCGGTGACCGCGCCGAAGAGGCCCGGGTCCTGGCCGAGATGGCATGGGCCCACCTCTCGGCCGACGATCCGGCAGCCGCGCGCCGGTCGTTTCTCGATTCGGTGCAGGCTTACAACGACGTCGGGAGCGTCCGCGGGATCGGGACATCGATGATCGGTCTCGCGGCGGTCGGGGCGGTAGAGGGCCGGCCTCGGCAAGCGGTCCAGATCGCGGCGGCGGCCGAGATCTTTGCCCGAGAGGAAGGCATCGTGAACGTGTATTCGGAGGACGTCCCCGGACACGGATACGTCGAGCGGGCCAAGGCCGAGCTGGGAACGGACGACATCGATAGTGCGGTGCAGGAGGGGCGGAGCCTGTCGGTCAAGGAAGCGTTGGCGCTGGCCAGGGCCGCCGAACCGGCGATGGACTAGAGGCGCGGGCGGACCTCGAACACCCCTGCGTGCGTGGGTGGGTGTGTTGGTTGGTTGGACGGTATTGTCGGTCGGTTGGTAGTCGGTGGGGTTCCTCAAAACCTCCTGACCTCGGGGAATGTGGCGTTCTCCGACGACTGCCCACAGGTTAAGGGAGGCAGTACCAACAGCAGTTCAGAGGCCCTTTCTCGGATATTCGATGAGCCGTCGCGCCTCGGGGACTCGGTCGCGGCAGAAGACAGCAATTTCCGGGATTCCATGCGCGACTCCAGCGGCCGCTCGACTATCGCTCCTCCGCCGACGTGATGCCTTAGACGTTGCGGGGTCGCCACGGCTCGTGCTCGTGCGCGAGCCAGACCAGCTCGGGGTCGAGCGCGCGCACCAGCAGCTGGCCTTCGGTGTGCGGCTCGTCGAGCTCGCCGAACCACACCGCCACGTCGCCAGCGATGACGACCGGACGTTCGCCCGTCTCGACGACGACCACCTGCGTGCCGCGTGTGTGGCCCGGCGCCGGGACGAGCCGGAGCCCGGGCAGCAGCTCGAGCTCGCCGTCGACCGGCTCGTACTGCACGCCGGGCGCATCGACCCACTCGCGAATCGTGTAGTCGTCCTCGCTGCGCGCGTCGTCGAGCTCCCGACGCTGGACGTAGATCGGCCTGCCGGCGAAGAGGTGATTGCCGCCGCAGTGGTCGAAGTGCAGATGCGTATTGACGATGATGTCGATGCCGGCGAGGTCGAAGTCCTGCTCACTCAACGGAAGGAGGCGGGGATCGAGGTCGGCCACCGCCGGATGCAACTCCGTCATGCCAGTGTCGACCAGCACGCGCGCATCGGGATGGTCGATCACGTGCACGTAGACCGGCATCCGCTCGCCCTCGGCGAGCAGGTCGGCAACGCGGACTGGCGTGATGGTGATCGACGCGGGGGCGTTCATCGTGTATCGACCGCTGCAGTGGTGGTTGATATGTGAGTCATCAAGACTTCCTTTACCCGGCGCTGTCTCAGCCGCCGAAGAGGCGGTAAGCCCGTGAAGAGCATAGGCGCGCGGTGCTCGCGAAGGTTTGTCGCTTGGCTCGGTGGGGTGTTCTCAGAACCCCCTGACCACACGGTTTCTGGTCCCTTCCGCCGACTACCCACATGTTAAGCGAGGTAGTACCCACAGCAGGTCAGAGTCGGTTTCCGCCGCCCGCCGGGACGCCAGGCACGGAAAGGCGAAGTCCTAGCCGCTAGCTGGACGCGACACGCAGATACGCTCCGAGGATGACGACGTACCCGAAGGACTTCGTCCCCGATGTCCGCCGGCTGCGACGTTGGCCCACCCTCCACGACAGCCTTTGGCGGAATCCGGGTCTCGTGAACCTCACATACTCCGAGCTGGCGCGATCGGTGGAGGCATCCATCGGACCCGCGCCCTGCAGGGTGCTATACGTCGGGCCGGGGCTCGGGCATATCGCCCTGGAACTTGCTCGCTCCGGCCACCACGTTACGGGCGTGGACATCGACGAGGAGGTCGTCTCAGTCGCGAGACGCGCCGCGGAAACCGATCCCTTCCTCGATACCAGAGGAACGCTCTCATACGAAGTCTCGGAGTTCCCGGGTGAGTTCGGCGGCAAAGGCCCCTACGACAGGGTGCTGTTCTCCAGGGTCCTCCACCACATCAAGGATCCTTCGGCGGCGGTCGCGAAGGCTGATGAACTACTTGGACGGGACGGGGCGATCGTCTGTTTCGAATTCGCGCATGATCGGCTCGACTGGATGGGGGCGCGATGGATGGCCGCGTCCATGATGTGGTTGGCGAGCGCCGGCTGGTGGAGTGAGCCGTCGACCGGCACACTCGAAAGCGAGACCGAGAGAACGCTTCGTCAGTGGCAAGCTGACCACGAAAGCGAGGGCTTGAACTCGTTCCAGGCGATGATCGCACCGCTGCGAAGCACGTTCTCGTTGCAACGACTCACTTGGCATCCTTACCTGTTCTGGGACCTGGCGGCCGAGATGCGCGTGCCAGCTGAGCAAGAGGCGGATGTGGCGGTGCGCCTGCGCAATCAGGAAGCCGCGTTGCTCGCTCAAGGGCGCCTTCAGGGCGTGCTGTTCTCAACGACGGGCGAGAGACGAACAGCCGTGTGAACGGCTCCGTGCGAGCGGGCCAGGGTCAAGGCTATGCCGTCCCTCCGATCGAAAGCGAGGGCCCTGTCCGGTTGCGGCACGTTTCAGCCGCGCGAGGAAACCAACGGCGACGTGAGCCGGGACATCGTCGCCGGCTCGACGTAGATCACCTCCGCCCTGCTTGACCCTGCTTCGAGCGCCGCCCGCGCCCGCCCGTACACCTCGTCGCGTCGGCGCATGAGCGCCTCCTCGGGCTCCTCAGGGTCGTAGG
>Ga0307305_10000123_pt1 | contig 22918 bp, 20 predicted proteins | sample ER_DNA_186_FD_194512 | JGI IMG/M metagenome (GOLD analysis project Ga0307305, IMG submission 194512) | Bulk soil microbial communities from the East River watershed near Crested Butte, Colorado, United States - ER_DNA_186 | ecosystem: Environmental > Terrestrial > Soil > Floodplain | place... | reverse complement strand
CGGTGCTGGGCTAGCCGTCTAGCTTGGCGGCCAGCCGGGCGGGCGCGATGACGCGGTAAGCGTCCTGGCAGAGCTCGGCGATCTCGGCCCAGTCGGCGTCGCGGTCGAGGCGCACGCCGATCCAGCCGCGGCCGCCGACGTAGGGTGGCCGGAAGAAGCGCTCCGGGTCGGACGCGGTGAGTTCCTGCTGCGCTCCGGGTGGCGCCGCGCACCACAGGTGCGGGAACTGGTTGTCGTGATGGCCGTCGGCCCAGAGCGTCACGAACGAGCTCTTGCCGCGGACGAACCAGGTCGGTGCGCCATGGCTGGGCCGCTCCGTGACCTCGGGCAGGGTCATGCAGATCGCGCGGAGCCGTCCGGCCATATCGCTCACCCCCCGATCGTCCCATCCGCACCCGGGATACGCTGCTGCCCATGAAGTTCGCGATCGCGATCCCGCAGTTCTACGCCGACGGCGAGTTCGACCCCGCCTCCTTCCGCGAGTACCTCACGCGAGCCGAGGAGCTCGGCTTCGAGAGCGCCTGGACGCAGGAATCCACGCTCGGTGTCGGGCCGCAGCTCAGCCCGATCGAAGCGATGACCTATGCGGCGGCGTGCACCGAGCGGATACGCCTGGGGTGCGTGGTGTTCGTGTCGACCCTGCACAGCCCGGTGCACCTGGCCAAGAGCCTGAGCACGCTGGACCAGCTCAGCCGCGGCCGGATCGAGGTCGGCGTGGGCACCGGCGGCCGTGGTCGCCCGTTCGCCGCCTTCGGCGTGGACCCGGCCCGGTACGTGACGCGGTTCACCGAGGGCGTCAACCTGATGAAGGCGCTGTGGACCGAGCCCCGGGTGACCTTCCACGGCGAGTTCTGGCAGCTCGAGAACCTGCCGATGGAGCCCAAGCCGTTCCAGAAGCCGTACCCGCGGCTGTGGTTCGGCGGGGCTAGCGAGCCCGCGCTGCGGCGCGCCGTGCGGATGGGCGACGGCTTCTTCGGGGCGGGCTCCTCCACCACCGCCAAGTTCGCCGAGCAGGTGCAGATCGTCCGGGGCGCGCTCGCCGAGGCGGGCCAGGCCGCCGACAGCTTCCCGATCGCCAAGCGCGTCTACATCGGCATCGATGACGACACCGAGCGGGCGCGGGACCGGATGAACGCCGCCCTGGAAGGCATCTACGGGCAGCGGGTGCCGGCCATCGAGGCCGCCACGGTCACCGGCACGGCGGCCGACTGCGTCGGCGAGGTTAACAAGGTGGCCGAGGCGGGGGCGGAGCTCATCTTGTTCACGGCGCTGTTCGACCAGCGCGAGCAGATGGAGCGGCTGGCCGCCGCGGTGCTGCCCAAGCTCGGCTGACCGGTCAGCTGGCCGGTCAGCTGACGCCGGGGCCGGTGCGGGGCGGGATCATCGCCCTGAGGATGTCCAGGACCTGCGGATTCGCCACGCCGCGCCAGTCCGGGGCGAGCAGGCCCCACGGTTCGGGGTCGCCCCAGCGGGAGCGGTGCTGGCCGGTCACCGGGACGGTGCCACGGGGCTGCGTCGGGTTGAGCGGCCACCAGCACCAGTCCACGTCGTGCTCGGTTAGCCAGTCTTCGACGTTGTTCCACCACCTGGCCGCGGGGGTCGCGGCCCGGCCGAAGTTGTCCAGCGACCTGGTGTCGTTGCCGAACTCGCCGATCCACAGCGGGGCGATGCCGTCGGTGAGGAGGTATCCGCCGGCCCGGTGCATCTGGTCGAAATACGCGGCTCTCGGCTGCCCGGCGGGGTGGAACCAGGAGTAGTCGTGCAGGCTGTAGACCACCTTGCCCGGGTGCTCCAGCCGCACCGGGCGCCTGGCCACGCCGGTCAGGTCGGCGGCGAAGCCGGTGCCCTCGCAGATGATCAGCACGTCCGGGCTGACCTCGTGGATGAGGTTTCCGGCGGCCGTGTACATGGCGGCGATATCGGCCCGCTGCCTGGTTCCCCAGGTCGGGGTGAGCACCCGGCCGCCCACCCTGGACCGCCTGGGCTCGTTCATGATGTCCATCCCCGCGACCAGCGGATCGGACCGGTACCGCTCCGCCATGTCCCGCCAGGCGGCTAGGAACTTCGCGGCCGGCCAGCGGTCGCTGAACCACAGCCCATTGGAGTCGCTCTCCGAGCAGCAGTTGCCGGTAACGAAGATGCGGCCTTCCCTATCGCGTGCCACCCATGAACCGAGTCCGGTGGTCGGACACCAGACATCGGCATACCCGGCATCCTCGAAGACTGTTTTGGAGTTAGGACCATTCCCGATTTGATAACCGCTTACAAGCGATACGCCGCTGTGTCGCTTGCCGACCATCGGTTGTGGCAGATAGCCTTCGAGAAATGCCGTCAGCGCTATGGCGTCCAGCTTCGAGCCGGAATTCTGGTAGATAGCCCTTTGGCCGGATCCTTCTGCTTTGCGCCATGCGTCCAGCCATGCGGAGCGTGCCGCGCATGATAGCGACATGACGAAGGGTAGCAGCCCGTCTCGCAATCCGTAGTCATCCCAGAGCATGCGCACATAGGCCGCACGAATACGGAATCGGTGGACTTGACCCACTCGGAGGCTGGGATGACTGTCGATTACCTCTGAACTGCACGCCTGCTCTCGCGCGAGTAGTTCGCGTATCTCATTAGCGTACTTCCTTTCGGACTGCGCGATGTAGGCGACTACCCCGTTGTTGTCGCGTCGCCAAGTGACTGATCCATCGGAAAGCAGCCAAGCCGCTACACGTGCCTCGTCGGGTGTGCAGTTACTCTTGCCGCCCTCAGCGTAGCCGGTGAGCACCAACTTGCGTGCGCCTGCGATGCCGCGTGGTGTCAGTTTGGAGAACCAGGCTTGGACAGCGCTTTCGCCTTTGACCGGGCCCCATTCCACGGGTCTTCTGTTGCGCGGATGCGCGGTCACGGTCAACCAGCGGTGCTCTGGCGTGCATACGGTAGACCAGCGCCTAGAGCCGAATCGCACTACACGCTGACTGCCTCGCCGACTAATCTGCGTGATTGGTGTCCACAGCAGTTCGCCATTCTGGTAGCCGAGCGTCTCATCTTCGCCGGGCCTGACCTCGGTGACATGCTTCCAGCCTGAGCGGGTCAGAATCTGGGTCGTTTCCGGAACCGGCCAGCCGCCGTCGAGCATGTGGCAGTTGGGGATAACGATCAGGCCCGCGCCGGTGAGTGCCTCGACGCAGGCGTCGTAGACTTGCAGTGGCGTGGATCCAGATAGGTCGGGGTTGGCGGCCAGATAGTCGTCCGGGACCGGAGAAACCTGCTCGGTCATCGACAGGCTGAACGGGAGCCGTACGCTGTTGAACCCGAGCAGGCCGATTCTCCGGGCCAGCGCCCAGCGGTCGATGTAGTCCAACCCCGACGCCACGCCATCGTCCTCGTGGAAGCCGTACCAGTTCACCCCGGCCAACCGGACGCGCCGACCGTCTGCGCCGACGATGAAGCGGCCGCTTGCCGACAACGGCATCTCCATTGGCATTTCGATCAACTCGATCAACCTAGGAGGGGTCGGCGTTACGAGCCACGAAACCAGGCGCGCTATGGCCGTTGATCATGACAACCCACCTATCTGCCTGCGGAATTGTCCATAATTTCGGCGTTGAGCTGTCCAGCAGCGCCGATATAAGGCAGCGTCGCGCTGGAAGTATTCTCGTCGAAAGGGCCATGATCGTCATGATCATAGGTTCAATCCCCGAGGCATCTCTTCGACTGTGCACCTTGACCGTATCGCGAGGATCTGACAAAAACTCGGCGTGCGGGAGGCAGGCCAAGCGAGTTTCGCGGTCATCCCGGCGGGCGGCGGGCCAGGGCGGCGATGTGCGGGGGCAGGGGTATCCCGGGCGGGAGCACCGGGTCGGGCTCCGGGTCCTGCCAGGCGGCGGCCAGCGGCAGCACGCCGGCCCAGACCGGCAGGGCCGCGTCGGGCGAGTCGCTGTCGTCGGGCGGGCCGCGGCGGATCTTCACCGACGTCTCGGCCAGGCCCAGGGCGAGCAGCGAGGTCTTGGCCAGTTCCTTCTTGTTCGGGCGGCGGGCGTAGTCCCACTGCCCGGGCACGATGTGCTCGGCCAGGGCGCGCAGCCCGGCCAGCTTCTCCTCCCGGTCCGTCACCAGCCGCGGCGTGCCGTAGATCATCGCGCTGCGGTAGTTGACCCCGTGCTCGAACACCGACCTGGCCAGCACCAGCCCGTCCACGTGGGTCACGGTCACGCACACGGTCGCCTGCGGTGCCGAGACCAGGCTGCGGCTGGCCACCGAGCCGTGCAGGTACAGCGTGTCGCCGTCCAGCCCGTACACGGTCGGCACGACCATCGGGTAGCCGTCCACCACCACGCCGAGGTGACAGATCACCCCCGCGGCCAGGATGGCCGCCAGATCCGCCCGGTCGGTGCTGCCCTGCTCGCGCAGGCGGCGGTGCCGGGTGCGTTCGGTGACGGGCAGCGGTGACTCGTCGGGCATGACAGGAGTCTACGAGGGCCCTTTACTAAGGTGAGGGTCATGAAGATCGGATTCGGTGCCCCGGTCGCGGGCGCCTGGGCCACCCCCGGTTACCTCGCCGCCTTCTCCGAGCAGGCCGAGGAGGCCGGGTACGCGTCGCTGTGGACGTTCTCCCGACCGCTGGTACCCGCGGGCTCCGGCATGGAGCCGGTGTACCGCAGCGTGCTCGACCCGATGGTCGCCCTGGGGTTCGCGGCGGCCCGGACGTCGCGGATCAGGCTCGGCGTCGCCACCGTCAGCCTGCCCTTCGTCTCCCCCGCCTACCTGGCCAAGCAGGCCACCACCGTGGACGTGCTGTCCGGCGGGCGGCTCGACCTCGGTCTCGGCATCGGCTGGATGCCGGAGGAGTTCGCAATCATGGGCGCGTCCATGGCCCGACGCGGGGCCCGGGCCGAGGAGTACCTGGCCGTGCTGCGGACGCTGTGGGCCGACGAGGTCAGCTCGTACCAGGGCGAGTTCTACCAGGTGCCCGCCGGGCGGCAGGACCCAAGGCCGGTGCAGCAGCCCGGGCCGCCGGTGCTGCTCGGCGGCATGTCCCGGCCGGCCATGGAGCGGGCCGGGCGGATCGCGGAGGGCTGGATCACCTCCAGTCGCGCCGACCTGACCAAAATCAGCGAGGCGATCCGCGTGATCGGGGATGCGGCCGCCGCCGCGGGCCGGAACCCGGACGCGGTGCGCATCATCTGCCGGGGCGTGGTGCTGGCCGGGGTCGAAGGGTCCGAGGCGAAGGGTCCCGACGGCCGCCGGCGCCTGCTGTCCGGCAGCTACGAGCAGATCCGTGAGGATGCCGCATGGCTCGCCGGGGAAGGTGTCACCGAGCTGTTCTACGACCTGAACTGGGACCCGCAGGTGGGCAACCCGGCGGTCGCGCCCGCAGATGCGGCCGAACGGGCCGGGGAGATCCTTGCCGGGCTAGCCCCGCGCTGATCCGGGCTGGCCGCTGACGCCGCGATACTGCACCTTGCGGTACGCACTTGCCGGTATGTAGTACACCTGCTATCGTTCGTTGCAGGGCCAATATACGGTGGTGGGTGCTATATGTCGGTGCTCAACTGGTCGGGCGTCCTCTCGCCGAGCGCGGCATGGCACGTGCCCGAAGAACCGGCGGAGAATCTCGTGCTCGACGTGCGCGACCTGCGAATGCGGTACGGCCGGACCGACGTCCTGTCCGGTGTGTCGTTCGGCGCCCGCCGGGGCGAGGTACTGGCCTTGCTCGGGCCGAACGGGGCGGGCAAGACCACGACGATCGAAATACTCGAGGGCTTCAGGATGCGGTCGTCCGGGCAGGTCAGCGTGCTCGGTACCGATCCGGCGCGCGGCGGGGAGGCGTGGCGGGCCCGGATCGGGGTGGTCCTGCAGTCCTGGCGGGACCATGGCAAATGGCGAGTCCGGGAGCTGCTCGCGCACCTCGGTTCGTACTACGCGCCTTACTCGGGTTCGGGGGGGCACGGGGGGGTCGTCTCTTCCCAAGGGGGGTCCGGGGTGATGGGTCCCCCCGGGAGAGGAGGCAGCAGAGCACCTGGCGTGCCGCGGCCGTGGGACGTGGACGAGCTCATCGCCACGGTCGGGCTCACCGAGCAGGCCGGCCAGCGGATCCGCCGCCTATCCGGCGGGCAGCGGCGCCGCCTGGACGTGGCGATCGGCATCGTGGGCCGGCCCGAGCTGCTGTTCCTCGACGAGCCGACGGCCGGGTTCGACCCCGAGGCCAGGCGCGAATTCCACGACCTGGTGCACCGGCTGGCCGACCGCGAGGAGGCCACCATCCTGCTGACCACTCACGACCTCGACGAGGCCGAGAAGCTGGCTGACCGGATCTTGATCCTGGCGGCCGGCAGGATCATCGCGGACGGTTCGGCGGACGAGCTGTCCCGGCTGATGTCCACCCAAGCCGAGGTGCGGTGGAGCCGCGACGGGCAGCGGTTCGTGCACTCGGCGGACGAGCCGACCCGGTTTGTCCGCGAGCTGTTCCGGCAGTACGGCGAGTCCGTCGAGGACCTGGAGGTGCGGCGGGCCAGCCTGGAGGACACCTACATGGCGCTGGTCCGGCAGGCCGAATCGGGGGGCTCCGGTTCCGGCCTGGGCGGCGGCGACGCGATCAGGAAGTTCACGGTGGTGGCGGGATGAACGCGAGCTGGGTGGCCGCACGCCCGGGCGTGCGTCGCGGCTGGATCGAGCTGAAGCACACCTTCACCACGCCGAGCGACCTGGTGACGTTGCTGATCTTCACGGGGATCCTGCTGGGCGTCATGCTGTGGACCCGCACCACCACCGTGCCCGGCACGCACTTCTCGCTCGGCACCGCCATGCTGGCCAGCATGCTCGGCATGACCGTCGGCTTCAACGGGCTGGCCACGCTGGGAAGCATTCTGACGGTCGAGCGCGAGGACGGCACGCTGCTGCGGGCTAAGGCCACCCCGAACGGGATGACCGGGTACCTGATCGGCAAGGTCGTGACCGTGTCGGGGACGATCCTGATCAGCGTGGTCGCCACGCTGATCACCGGCGCCCTTCTGTTCAGCGGCCTGGCGGTGGGCAGCGCGAGCACCTGGCTGACGCTGATCCCCGTGGTGCTGCTCGGGCTGCTGGCCACCCTGCCGATCGGCGCCGTGCTCGGGTCCTTGTTCCCCAGCGCCCGCAGTGCGGGCCTGCTGACGCTCGCGATGGGCGGGCTGGCCGCGATCTCCGGGATCTTCTATCCGATCACCCACTTGCCGCACTGGCTGCAATGGATCGGGCAGATGTTCCCGTTGTACTGGCTGGGGCTCGGCACGCGTTCGGCCCTGCTGCCCGCGAACCTGGCCTCGGTGGAGATCGGTCATTCCTGGCGGCACCTGGCCACCTTCGGCGTGCTGAGCGCATGGGCCGTCGCCGGGCTCCTGGCGGCACCGATTCTGCTGCGCTGGATGGCTCGCCGCGAGTCCGGGTCGAGCGTGGCCGCGCGCCGCGAGAAGGTCCTGCGGCAGGTAGCGGGGTGAGGCGGCACTATGAGTGAGGTCATCTACAACCGCATCGCTATGCTGCGGGCGGAGCGCGGGATCTCCCGGCGGCAGCTGGCCGAGGCCCTCAACGTGCACTACCAGACCGTGGGCTACCTGGAGCGCGGCGAGTACAGCCCGAGCCTGTACCTGGCGCTGCGGCTGGCGGCGTACTTCGAGGTCCCGGTGGAGGTGGTCTTCTCGACCGAGCCGTTCCCGCGGATCGGGAGCGCGGGGATGTCAGCGTCCTGAGGTCAGCGTCCTGAAGGCTCGGCGGGCTGCGGGATGAGACCCTCGCGGTACGCGATGGCGGCGGCCTCGGTGCGGCTGGCGGCACCGAGCTTGCCCAGGATGTTGGACACGTGCACGCTGGCCGTCTTCGGCGCGATGAACAGCACCGAAGCGATCTCCCTGTTGCTGCGGCCCGCGGCGATGAGCCGCAGGACCTCGCGTTCCCGGCTGGTCAGCGAGGCCAGCACCGCACCGTCGCCGTGCGCCTCCGCGGTCCCGATCCTGGCCCGGCGGGCCAGGTCGTCCAGGGCCCGGCGCAGCGGCCTGGCGGCGAGCCTGTCCGCTATCTGCACCGCCTGGTGCCACTGCTCCGCCGCCTCGTCCCGGCGGCCCGCCTCGGCCAGCGCCTCGGCCAGCCGCCACCGGGTGCGTGCGATCTCGTAGACGTAACCGGGACCGAACGCGTCGAGGACCGCCTGCCACGCCTGCGGGTCGTTGTCGCCGTCGGCCCGGCGGTACTCCGCCTCGGCGCGGGCCAGCCAGCCCCGGCCCTCGGGCCCGAGGATGAACTTGGGCCGCTTGGGGAACGCCGCCCCCTCCCGGGCGATCTGCAGGAGCTCGCCCGCCGCGGTGACCGCCGCGGCCGCGGCAGTGTCGTCGCCGGTGGCCCTGGCCTGCACCGCCCGGTCGGCCAGGGCGCACATCGCGACCGCGGCCGGCCTGATGGCCGAGGGATGGAAACCCCAGGGCGGCTCGTAGACGACGTCGATCGCGGCGCGCGTCTGGGTCAGTGCCTCCTCGACATCGCCCCGCCACAGGGCGTGCTCGGCGATCAGCCCGCGCGCGATGAACCCGTCGAATCCGTGGGCTGACAGGAACGGCTCGATCCAGGCGTGCCGCTCCTCCACGACCGGGTTGCCGCGCGCGACGTCGATGAACAACGCCATCGAGGACAGGGAGGCCTCGGGGATGCTGGTGACCCGGACCGGGAAGCCGTCCGCGATCTCCTGGGCGTGGTCCCACTTGCCGTCGGCGAAGTGGCACTGGAAGTGCAGATGCTGCACGTCGGTGCCGTACGGTGCGAGGCCGAGCCCGGTCTGGTTGGCTCGCTTGGTGCCCTCGTGCGCCACGGCCCCGCCGGCGATCAGGTCGCCGTGCTCCAGATGCGCCCGGGCCAGGTGATACGCCGCCCGCAGCTCCACGCCGAGCACCTTGGCCTCGCGGGCCTGCTTGTGCGCCTGGGTCAGCAGCTTGATGGCCTCGTCGTTGCGGCCCTCGCGGTTGCTGAGGAACCCCAGGGTGACCAGCGCGTCGGCCTGCACCCAGAGGGCGTTGGCCGCGCGGGCCGCGGCGAGCGCGTTCTCGGCCTGCTCCCGAACCACGTCAAAGTTGTCATCGACCAGCAAGGTGTTGGCGTAGGTGCCCACCGCCCGGGCGTACTGCCAGGTCGGGGGGTCGGCAGGCGTCTCGTCCACGGTCGCCCGGGCGATGTCGACGGCCTCGGCGGCGGCCTTGGCGTCGTCGATCGTCCACAGGTAGAAGGCGAGCCGCTCACCGATCCGGCTGGCCAGGTTCACCTCGTCGTGCCCCTTGTCGGGCAGGGCGGCGAGGGCATGCCGCAGCCGGCGCAGCAGGTGCACGGCCCGGTCGACGTCGCCGCTGTCCGCCGCGTTGGTCGCGGACAGCAGGCCGAGTTTGCCGCGGGCCATGCCGGCCGTCTTCTCCGGCTCGGCCACCCGCTCCCACAGGGCGAGCGCCTGGTCGTAGTGCCGGTGCGCCTCGGCCGGCGCGCCCAGCCGCTCCGCCTCGTCACCCGCCCTGATGGACGCGGCGAACGCCCCCGGGATGTCGTGGCTGGCCAGGCAGTGCTGGGCCAGCTCGGCCACGGTCCCCGGCATGGCCAGCCGGTGCTCATCGGACAGCAGCGCGCTCATCGTGCCGTGCAGCCTGGTCCGCTCCCCCGGCAACAGGTCACCGTAGACCGCCTCGCGCAGGAGGGCATGCCGGAACACGTAGCCCTCGGTGCCGTCGGGCACGAGCAGCTGGTGGGTGACCGCCTCCCGCACGGCGGCCTCGTAGTCGGCCGACACCAGGCCCGACGCGGCCTGGACCAGCTCGTCGTCGGCCTTACGGCCGGCCACCGCCGCCGCGCGGAGCACCTGCTGGGCGGCGTCGGAGAGCTGCTCCACCCGGCTGAGCAGCAGCGCCGCCAGCCCGGCGGGCAGGCTCTGTTCCTGGCGGTCCCCGCTGAGCGAGGCGGCGAGCAGTTCCTCGGCGTAGTAAGCGTTGCCCTCGGCCCTGGCCACGATACCGTTCAGCTCGGTGGCGCCGATCCGGCCTTGCGCGGCCGCCGTCAGGTGCTCGGCCAGGGCCGAGGGATCCAGCGGGGCGAGGTCGACCGCGATGACGCCGGGCAGCCGGAGCAGCTCGGCCACCACGGGCCGGAGCGGGTGCCGCCGGTGCAGGTCATCGGTCCGGTAGGTGCCGATCATCGCGACCCGTTCGCGGTGCAGCATCCGGGACAGGAACGTGACCAGATCCCGGGTCGAGGTGTCAGCCCAGTGCAGATCCTCGAGCACCAGCAGCACCGGGCCCGCGGCCGCGAGCTCGGTGAGCAGGCCGAGCACGCCGCCGAACATCTGCTGCCGGGCCAGGCCGGAACGGTCCGAGTCGATGGTGAGGCCGCCGCCGCCCTCGGGCAGCAGCATGCTCAGGGCCGGGCGCGAACTCAGCGCGTCACGGACCGCCCCGGCCTGGGCGGCGCTCCGCAGCGCGTCCGCCAGCGGCAGGTAGGGCACGCTGTCACCGAGCTCCGCGCACTGGCCCGAGAGCACGGTGAACCCGCGGCCCGCGGCCAGCCGCGTGGCCTCCGCGACCAGCCGGGACTTGCCTACGCCCGCGTCGCCGCTGACCAGTGCGACGACCGAGCGGCCCGCCTCGGCGTCATCGAGCAGCCTGAGCAGGCGGCCGAGTTCGTCGTCCCGCCCGACAATGCGGCCCGCTGACATGCGTAGCACCATTGCATGAGTATCGCACCGGGTAGCGACAATTCCGATTCTTTAAGCTCGCGGGCTCCCGGCGGTACGCTGCGCCCATGAGCCTGCGCCTGATCCGGGGGGATTCCCTGTCCGCCGCCACCGCGCAGACCGGCGGGATGATTCGCTCGGCCGCTATATCCGGCGATCTGACCGGCGCCTGGGCGCTATGGATGGGCCGGACCGTCGTGCTGCCGGGGACCTCGTCCGGCGACCATCATCACGGTGACTCGGAAACGGGCATCTACGTGGTATCGGGCCACCCGGTGTTCGTCTTCCGCGACCCGCACAGCGGATCGCTGGTCCGGCTGGAGGCGGCGCCGGGCGACTACGTGTGGGTGCCGCCGCACGTGCCGCACCGGGAGGAGAACCCCTCCCCCGACACCGAAGCCGTCGTGGTGATCGCCCGGTCGACGCAGGAAGCGATCGTGGTCAACGTACCGTCGCTGTGACCAGGGCTGGTCGCCAGTCCGGGCCGGTCAGTCCGGGCCGGCCCGGTCGATGCGGCGTCCGCGCTTGATGGCGGCACGCTGGCGCTTGGCCTCCAGGCGGCGCTCGTTCGCGCCCCGGCGGGGCCGGGTCGGGACGCGCGGGCGCTGCGGCGGCGCGACCGCGTCCTTGAGCAAGCTGGCGAGCCGCGCCCTGGCGCCCTGGCGGTTGGCGAGCTGGCTGCGCTGCTCGGAGGCGGCCACGGTGAGCACGCCGCCGGCCAGCCGCCCGGCCAGCCGTTCGGTGATCCTGTCCCGCGCCCATTCGGGCAGCGCGACCGACCGTTTTACGTCGAAGGAGAGCTCGACCCGGCTGTCCGCGGTGTTGACCGACTGGCCGCCGGGGCCGGATGACCGGGAGAAACGCTCGCGCAGCTCGCTGCCCGGTATCACCAGCCAGCCGTTCACCCGCAGGTCGTCAGGCATGTGAAGACGGCTAGGTCAGGCTCGCCACGAGCTCGCCGACAGGCTTGCGGCGGCCGGTGTAGAACGGGATCTCGACCCGGGTGTGCAGCCGTGCCTCCGCACCCCGCAGGTGGCGCATCAGGTCCACGATCCGGTGCAGCTCGTCGGCTTCGAACGCGAGGATCCACTCGTAGTCGTTGAGCGAGAAGCAGGCGACCGTGTTGGCCCGTACGTCGGGGTACTCGCGGGCCATCTTCCCGTGCTCGGCGAGCAGGCGACGGCGCTCCGCCGGATCCAGCAGGTACCACTGGTAGGAGCGGACGAACGGGTACACGCTCACGTAAGCGCGCGGCTCCTCTTCGGCCAGGAAGGCCGGGATGTGGCTCTTGTTGAACTCGGCCGGCCGGTGCAGCGCCATCACCGACCAGACCGGCTCACTGCAGCGGCCGAGGCGGGTGCGGCGGAAGCGCGCGTACTGGTCCTGCAGGTCATCCGAGGTCGGCGCTACCCACCAGAACATGAAGTCCGCGTCCGCGCGCAGGCCCTGGATGTCGTAGCAGCCGCGGGTGACGATGCCCTTGCCTGCCGCCTGGTCGAGTAGCTCGGCCACCTCGGCGGCGATCGCGGCGGGGCCGCCCGCCTCGAGCGCGCCCCGGTCGGTGACCCGGAACACCGACCACATGGTGTAGCGGACCAGCTCGTTGAGATCGCGGGCCTTCGGCTTAGGGGCCGTCTGAAGTTCGTCAGCCATGCCACCATTGTCGGCCACGGCGCTCACCGGACCGCACCGGCGTGGCCGGCCGGCGGCCTGCCCGCGAGGAACGCCAGCACCTGACCTGCCGCCGCGCGCGCGGTCGCCACGCAGGCCGGTACGCCCACCCCGTCATAGGCCGCGCCGCAGACCGCGAGCCCCGGCTGGGACGCCACCGCCGCGCGGATCGCGGTCACCCGGTCCAGGTGCCCCACCGTGTACTGGGGCAGCGCACCGCCCCAGCGGGTCACCCTGGTGGCCACCGGCCCGCCCCGCACCCCGGTCGCGGCCGCCAGTTCGGCCGCGGCCAGCGCGGCCAGCTCGTCGTCGGCGTGCTGCAGCAGCGCTTCCTCCCCGATCCGGCCGACCGAACAGCGGACGATCTCCAGGTCCGCGTCCGCGGACGCTCCGGCCAGATGCGGCCACTTGACGGTGGAGAAGGTGACGGCCTTGACGGCCCTCCCGTCCACGGCGGGCACCAGGTACCCGCTCCAGCCGAGGGCGGCCAGGCCCGGGGCGGGAAACGCGGATCGCGGATAGGCCAGCGTGACGATCGCCATGCTCGCGTAGCGGATCTGGCCGAACGCCGTGACCGCGGCCGACGCGCCGGGAACGCCCGCGAGCAGGCGGCCCGCGGGCCGCGCCGGGACCGCGATGATCACCGCGTCGGCGTCGACCTGCCCGGGTGCCGCCGCCGAGCCCACGGTGAGCCGCCAGCCGCGCCCGGCAGGCGCCAGCTCACGGGCCATCGCGCCGGTGCGCACTTCCGCGCCCGATACTTTTGCCAGGTAGTCGGGGAGCATGCCGAGGCCGCCGGTGAGCGTGGTGAACACTGGTCCGCCCGCGCGGGTGCCCGCGGAACCCGGCGCCTGGGGCGGCAGCAGCGACCGGGCCGCCTCGGCGAGCGAGGCGTGCCGCCGGGACGCGGCCGCTAGCGCGGGCAGCGTCGCGTCGAAGGAGAGCTCCGCCGACCGTCCCGCGTAGACCCCGCCCAGCAGCGGGTCCACCAGCCGGTCTACCACCTCTGCGCCCAGGCGCGCCCCGACGTACCCGGCGACGGACACGTCCCCGTCACGGGTAGTAGGCGGCAACTCGAGGTCCTGCCCGGCCCGGGCCACGCCCTCGTCGGACAGCACCCCGGACCGGGAGAGTTCGGCCATGTCGGACGGCACACCCATGAACTGCCGGCGGGGCAGCGGCCGGAGCGCGCCCAGCGTCCAGATCGCGGACGACGTGGGCCCCGGGTTGGCTCGCTGATCGGCCAGCCCGGCCTCGGCGATCAGCGCGGTCCCCTCCGGACGGGTGACCAGCAGCGCCTCGGCTCCCTCGTCGACGGCGGCGCCGGCGATCTCGGATACGGACAGCTTGCCGCCAAGCCGCGGCGAGCCCTCCAGCACGGTCACCCGCACCGCCTCGTCCCGCAGGAAGAACGCCGCCGCGAGCCCGGCGATCCCGCCGCCCACGATCACCACGTGCGGCCGCCCGTTCGTAGGCTCCATGCCTCCAGCCTGGCAGACGCTGATTAGTGGTACGTACCGGAGGGCCGCCCGGCGGCCGAGGGCTTCGTCGGCGACATGAACCCCGCGGCGGTGAGACGGCTGAGGATCGTCTGGCGCCATTAAGCGGCGCACCGGGGCACAGGGAACCTTCCGCCCTTACAGCACCACCAGTTCCGGAACCAGACCAAGAAAATCGGGTCCCCAGCCAGACGCTTACTGAGTGGATGCCGCGCTTCATCTCGCTGGGAACTCAATGCCGATCAGCTAGCGGGCCGCGGTCGGGGCGGCACGTCCCGGAAAACCGGACTCAGGACACACCGGCACCATCGGCATCACGGTTCGTAAGCACTGGGCCAGTTGGAACACGATGAAACCCCGGATCCACCGCGTTCTGACGCAGTGGAATCCCGGATCCAGTGCGTCCGGCCAGCGTCCGGCAGGCGTCCGGCCAGCGTCCGGCCAGCGTCCGGCAGGCGTCCGGTGAGGCGTCCGGCCAGCGTCCGGCAGGCTTAGGCTCTGATGCTTGATGTCCGTGATCCGGGCGCGGCCGGGTCGCTGCGCGATCGTGACCAGCGCGGCGGAACCGCGCTGCTCTCGGCGGCCGTCACAACGGCATGCGGAACACACCGGGGAACACCAGGCACGGCGTCGTGGCCGGCCTCATGATCGGCAGCGTCCTGCTCGGCGGGGGCATGTTCCTCGCGGGATGCTCCGCCAGCTCGAACAGCGGCGCCAGCTCGTCCGAGGCGGCCCGGCAAGCGGATGGGCAGACAGGTGGGCAGGCAGCCGGGCAGCAGGCGGAGCCGGCGGCCGCCGCCACCGCGCCGCCCAAGGCCGCGGCGTCCGGCTCCGCCTTCGGCAACACGGGCGGTCAGGGTGGCACCGGCACCACGGCTCGGCTGGCGCCGGCCAGCAGCATCATCTACACGGCGCAGCTGACCGTGCAGGCGGGCGACGTCAGCTCCGCCGCCGCGCAGGCGGCCCAGATCGCCGACGGCGTGGGCGGCTACGTGTCGAGCGAGACCGCCAAGGTCAACCCCGATCACCCGTCCGAGGCCACCGCCAGCGTGCAGCTGAAGATCCCGGTCGCGGCCTACCCCGCCACGCTCGGCCAGCTCGGGCACCGTCTCGGCACCCAGCTGTCCCTGCAGCAGCAGGCCCAGGACGTGACCCAGCAGGTGGCCGACGTGGAGAGCCAGGTCGCCTCGGACCAGGCGGCCATTGCCCAGCTCCGCGCGCTGCTGTCACACGCGGGATCAGTTGGCGAACTGCTGAGCGTCCAGAACCAGATCAACCAGGAGGAAGCGAACCTGGAGTCGATGCAGGCGCAGCAGCGCGCGCTCAGCCGCCAGACCAGCTACGCGACGGTGACGCTGACGATCCTCGGGCCGAAGGCCAGGCCGGTGCTGCACCGGCAGAAGCCCCCGCCCACGCTGGCGGGCGGCTTCACCGCGGGCTGGCACGCGCTGCGCATAGCCGTGTCCTGGACGTTGGCGTTCCTCGGCGCGATCGCGCCGTTCGCCGTCGTCCTGGCCGTCGCCGGGTACCTGGTCTACCGCGGGCGGCGCTGGCTGGGCCGTCGCAGGCCGGCCGCCGGGCCCGCCTCGCCGGAGAGCTAGCAGGCGCCGGGATTCAGGACAGGGCGCGCGCCGACTCGGCGTGCACCAGATCGGCCAGCCTGGCCAGAACGTCCGGGTCGGTTTCCGGCAGCACGCCGTGACCGAGGTTGAACACGTGGCCTTCGGCGGTGCGGCCGCGGGTGAGTACGTCCCTGGTCCGCTCCTCGATGACCTCCCACGGCGCGAGCAGGATCGCGGGATCGAGATTGCCCTGAAGGGCCTTGCCCGGCTCCACCCGCCGGACCGCCTCGTCGAGCGGGATGCGCCAGTCGATCCCGACCACGTCGGCTCCGGCCTCCCCCATCAGTCCGAGTAGTTCTCCGGTCCCCACGCCGAAGTGGATGCGCGGCACCCCGGCGGACCCGAGCGCGGCGAAGATCCGGCTGGTGTGCGGCAGGATGGCGTGCCGGTAGTCGTCCGGGCTGACCGCGCCCACCCACGAATCGAAGAGCTGGATGGCCGAAGCCCCCGCGTCCACCTGGATCCGCAGGAACGAGATCGTGATATCGGCGAGCCGCCCGAGCAGCGCGTGCCACAGCGCCGGGTCGCCGTACATCAGCGCCTTGGTCTTGTCGTGGTTCTTGGACGGCCCGCCCTCCACTAGGTAAGACGCGAGGGTAAAAGGGCCTCCGGCGAACCCGATCAGCGGCCGCTCGTCCAGTTCGGTCACGAGCGTCCGGACCGCTTCGGTCACGTAGGGCACGTCGCCGGGGTCCAGGGCGCGCAGTCGCTCCAGATCCCCGGGCGTGCGCACCGGGTTCTCGACCACGGGCCCGATCCCGGCCTTGATGTCCACGTCGATTCCGACCGCGCGCAGCGGGACCACGATGTCGCTGAACAAGATGGCCGCGTCCACGTTGTACCGGCGCAGTGGCTGCAAGGTGATCTCGGTAATCAGCTCGGGGCGAGTGCACGAGTCGAGCATCGAAATGCCCTCCCGCACCCGCCGGTACTCGGGCAGCGACCGGCCCGCCTGCCGCATGAACCAGACCGGCGTATAGGGCACTGGCTCTCGCCGGCAGGCCAGCATGAAGGGGGACTTCGCCTGGGTCACGGTCACGTCAGGGATCCTTCCACATCACCACACGGTAGTCGCCGGGAGACACGCCATCCGAGATCCCACGAATCAGCGCGAGAGCGTGCCACTATCGGCATCAACCCTTCAACTCTCGCAGGCCCCGTGACGCATCGCACCGAGGAGGTCGGCAGGATGACGCAGCTGAGCAGGCCCGGTCTGAGTATGCACTGCACAGGATGCAATGAGGAGCGGCTGTTCGAGCAGTTTCACGCGGAGCCTGCAAGCTGTCCCGACGTCCTGGACGGCGACTGCCAGGAGTGGGCCTGCGCGGTGTGCGGCGACGCGCTGATCATCGGCCTGCCCGCGCCCGCCTACGTCCGCGGCGATAGCATCAGGGCCGCCTGATCCCGGCGAACCTCGCCCCCGACGAACCCAGATCCCGGCGAACCCCGGCCGCCCACGCTGTCTGTATTGGACGCGTCCGGGACGGCATTTAATCCGGCAATCCGCGTGAAACATGGTGTTTCGGCATGAACCTATACGGCGCTAACCTATACGGCGCTGCGTGAGATGCGATGAGCGACACGTACGCTCGGGTCATGAGGGCTTCTGACGGGCCGGCAGACCGGCGGACGACGCGATCACGAGCGCCGCGACGGCCGGGGGTGATGCGCGATCCCGTGGCGGGCAATCCCGCGGTGACGGGAGTCGCCGGAGGCGGCGCGCCCGCAGTGGCGCAGGCCGCGGCGGCGGAATCCCCCGCCGAGATCACCTTCGCGGCGGCAGTGGCGGCCTTCACGGCGGGCCGGGAGGCGCAGCGCCGCCGGGACCTGCTGTTCGAGGACGTCCCAGCGCCGAAGCGACTGGCGCCCTTCGCCATCGCCACGGCGGCGACCGTCAGGCGGGACGAGGCGGACGTGGCGTGGGGACGGCTGGTGCTGCTGTACGACCCGGACGGTCAGGAGGGCTGGAACGGCTTGTTCCGGCTGGTCGCCTACGTTCGTGCCGACGTGGAACCCGAGATGGCGGCCGACCCGCTGCTCGGCGAGGTCGGCTGGAGCTGGCTGTCCGAGGCCCTGGACGCCCGCGTGCCCGGATATGCGGTCCCCAGCGGCACGGTGACCAGGGTCATCACCGAGGGGTTCGGGGCCAAGCAGGACGAGGTCCCGCTGACCGGGTTCGAGCTGCGCGCCTCCTGGTCTCCCACCGGACCGGAACACCAGCCAGGCTTCGCCGATCATGGCGATCTCGACGCCCTCGACCTGTCGGCGCACATCGCGGCCTGGTGCGACTGCCTGTCGGCGGCGGCCGGGCTCGAACCGCCGGGAACACGGGCACTGCGGCAACCGGGGCACGGGTGACCGCAGGCAGTGAGCGGCCGCGCGGCGGCGTGTCCGACGCGCGCGCTCCGGCAAGCACTGAGCGGCCGCGCGGCGGCATGTCCGACGCGCGCGATCCGGCAAGCACTGAGGCCGACGGGATAGTCCCACTGCTCGAGCCTCGCGACGGCCTGCCGCCGGTCGTCGTGACGGATGCCGCGCTGGCCGAGGTCACCGGCAGGCTAGCCGAGGGCACGGGGCCCGTCGCGGTTGACGCCGAGCGCGCCTCGGGTTATCGCTACGGGCAGCGCGCCTACCTGGTCCAGCTTCGCCGGGCCGGAGCCGGCACGGTGCTCATCGACCCGATCGCCTGCCCCGACCTGTCCGGCGTCGACGCCGCGCTGGAAGACGCCGAGGCGGTGCTGCACGCGGCGTCCCAGGACCTGCCCTGCCTGGCCGAGATCGGCTTCCGGCCGCGGCGGCTCTTCGACACCGAACTGGCCGGGCGGCTGCTCGGCTATCCGCGCGTAGCCCTCGGCACGCTCGTCGAGGAGGTGCTCGGCTTCCACCTGGAAAAGGGCCATTCGGCGGCCGACTGGTCGGTCCGTCCGCTGCGCGAGGAACTGCTCCGCTACGCGGCCCTCGACGTGGAGGTGCTGACCGATCTGCGCGACGCCCTCGCCGGCGAACTCGAAGACCAGGGCAAGGCCGAATGGGCCCGGCAGGAATTCGAGGCGGTGCTCGCCGCCCGTCCGGCCGCGGCCCGGGCAGATCCGTGGCGGCGCACGTCGGGCATCCACCGCGTACAGTCCCGCCGCGGCCTCGCCGTGGTGCGTGAGCTCTGGACGGCCAGGGACCGGATCGCGCAGCGGGCCGACCTGTCCCCGCGCCGGGTCCTGCCGGACACGGCGATCATCGAGGCGGCCAGGTCGTACCCGGCCAACCACGCCCAGCTGGCCAAGATCAGCGGGTTTGCCGGCCGTCAGGCCCGGCGGCACGAGAAGGACTGGCTGACCGCGGTGGCGCGGGCCCGGGCCAGTACCGACGACGAACTGCCCGAGACGACCGGCGGCGGGCTGCCGAATGGCCCGCCGCCCGCCCACCGCTGGGCCGAGCGGGACCCCGCGGCCGCCGCGCGGCTGGCGGCGGCGCGCGCCGCGATCACGGCCCTGGCCGAGGAAAACCGGCTGCCGGTCGAGAACCTGCTGTCCCCCGACGCGCTGCGCAGGCTCAGCTGGGATCCGCCCAAGCCGTGCGACGGGCAGGCCGTGGCGGATGCGCTCGCCGGGTACGCGGCACGACCCTGGCAGGTCGAACTCACCGCGGAGCCCATCGCCCGAGCGCTCTGTGATCTCCCGGCTCAGGTCGACCAAGCGGCTATCCTGGATGACGTCGCCCAATCGGAGGGATGACCGCAGGTGCTGATGATCGCGGCGGCGCTTGCCAGCAGTCCGCCGCCGCTACCGGGCTTCCTCAACGCCCTCTCAGGAACCCTGCAGCATTACGGCCTCTGGGCAATCGGCCTGCTGATCACGCTGGAAGACTTCGGTGTCCCGGTGCCCGGCGAGACGATCCTGATCGCCGGGGCGATCTTCGCGGGCGCGGGCAGGATCAACATCGTCGCCCTCGGTGTCGTGGCCTTCGTCGCCGCGGTGACCGGCGACAACATCGGCTTCGCCATCGGGCATTTCGGCGGCCGCGCGCTGGCCCTGCGGTTCGGTAAGTATGTGTTCCTGACCGAGGAGCGGCTGGACAAGGCGGAAGCCTTCTTCGACCGCCGCGGCAGTATCGTCATTACGTTCGCGCGCTTCGTCGAGGGTCTGCGCCAGGCGAACGGGATTATCGCCGGCATCACCGGCATGCACTGGCTGCGCTTCCTCGTCTTCAACGCCATCGGCGCGGCGCTGTGGGTGGGGACCTGGGTCACCATCGGCTACTTTGCCGGTAACAACATCACCACCGTCTACCACTACATCACGCTGTACTCGTACTACGTGCTCGCCGGCCTGGTGGTGCTGATCGTGGGGTACATCGTCTGGCGCCGCCGCCGCCGACGCCGCGCGGCCGCGGCCGCGGCCAGCGAGACGGTTGAGGCACCCGAGGGCAGAAGTGCAAGCGAGGCGGCAGAGCCCTCGCCGGACCAGCCCGGACCCGCCCACGCCGTACCGGACGAGCAGGAGACCGCGGAGATCGCGCCGACCGAGCATATGGCCGAACCGTCCGTACCGGACCGGCACGCACCTGAGCAGCCCTCTCGCCGTCAGAGCTCGTAGCGCTCCAGGCTGGCCAGCTCCGCTCGGCTAGCTCCCCCGATCCCGCCCACAGCAGCGTGCGCCACCCAGAAGCCGCCCTTGGGCAGCGACGGGTCCGCGGGAACGGCGGCGGGCGCGCCGAGCACCGAGCAGGCTTCGGCGAGCACATCGGGGAGGTTCTCCCGGTGCAGGCACAGAACGGCCGGACGGCGCTCGGTCAGGAGGCGGGAGAGCAGGCGCCGGAGCGAGTCAGCCAGGTCCGTTCGGGATGAAAAATCCGTCGACCGGCCGTACGGGGCCAGGCAGGGCTCGGTCTCGACCGTACCGGACAACCCGGCCGCGTACGGGCGCACGGTATCGGTGCAGCGCAGGGCCGGCGAGCTGATCACCCGCGCGACGGGCGCGAAGCAGACCATCAGGCTGGCCAGTACCCGCGCGTCGGCCACCCCGGCCGCGTCGAGCGGCCGCAGGAAGTCATCGCCGGACCAGTCCGCCTTGCGCCCGGCCGAGGCGTGCCTGACCAGGATCAGCGGCACCGTCTCGAGCGGCCGGAAGGCGGAGATCACCGGGTCGTCGTGGGTGCCTGCCAGTTGCTCGCGGGCCAGCCGCAGCGGCAGCCAGGACACCGCGTCGATCTCATTGCCGGGTGCGGCCTGGTGCCCGTCGCTGAACGAGGACCAGTAGCTGACCTGTTTGGGTCGCCCCCAGCTGATGTACTCCACGGTCGGCAGCCGCGGGCCGAGCACCGGCCGCACGCACGTCTCCTCCCATACCTCGCGCACCGCGGTCAGCAGGATGTGCTCGCCCGCGTCGCTCTTGCCCTTGGGCAGCGACCAGTCGGCGTACTTGGGCCGGTGGACGAGCAGGACCTCGGCGTCCTCCGCGGGATCCGCCGGAGGACGCCAGATCGCCGCGCCTGCCGCCAGGGTGGTGGCATCAGTCATCGGCCGAGCGGACCCGCCGTTCCCTGACCAGGGTCTCCTGCACATCGCGCAGCGGGTTCCCGGCTTCGTCCCGGCTGTGCCGGGTCCAGTGCCCGTCCCCGTTCAGCCACCAGCTAGCCGTCCCGTCGTCCATGCCGATATCGAGGAATCGGCGCAATCCCCGCTGGTGGCCGGGGTCCACGACCTGGACGGCCAGCTCTACCCGGCGGTCCAGGTTCCTGTGCATCATATCCGCGCTAGCCAGCCACACCTCGCTGTCCTTGTCGTCGTCGGTGCCGAACGCGTAGACCCGCGAGTGCTCAAGGAACCGGCCGAGCACGCTGCGGACCCTGATGTTCTCGGAAAGACCGGGGATGCCCGGGCGCAGCGCGCAGATGCCGCGCACCCACAGGTCAACCGCTACGCCGGCCTGTGACGCCCGGTAGAGCGCGTCGACCACCGCCTCGTCGACCAGCGCGTTGGTCTTGAACGCGATCCGGGCGGGCTGCCCGGCCCGGTGCCGCTCCGCCTGCCGGTTGATCCGGCTGACGATGCCGGCCCGCAGTGCTTCCGGCGCGACCAGCAGCCGCTGGAACGTCTTCGTCCTGCTGTACCCGGTCAGGTGATTGAACAGCGCGGTGACGTCCTCTCCGACCGCCGGATCGGCGGTGAGCAGCCCGTAGTCCTCGTAGATCCGGGCCGTGGTCGGGTGGTAGTTGCCGGTGCCGAGGTGGCAGTACCGGCGCAGCGTCCCATCCGGCTCCTCGCGCACGATCAGCGCCATCTTGGCGTGGGTCTTCAGACCGACGAAGCCGTAGACGACGTGGCAGCCCGCCTCCTCCAGCTTGCGCGCCCAGGCGATGTTAGCGCGCTCATCGAACCTGGCCTTGATCTCCACCACCACGACGACCTGCTTGCCCGCCTCGGCCGCGTCGATCAGCGCGTCGACGATCGGCGACTGGCCGCTGGTCCGGTACAGCGTCTGCTTGATCGCCAGCACGCGTGGGTCGTCGGCAGCCTCGTCGATCAGCCGCTCCACCGAGGCGGCGAACGAGTCGTACGGGTGATGGACGAGGATGTCGCGTTCGGAGATGGCAGTGAAGATGCTGTTGTCCTTGGCGACCGCCCGGGTAGACGGGACGAACGCGGGATACTTCAGCTCGCCGATGTTCAGGTCGGCCAGGGTGAACAGCCCGCTCAGGTCGAGCGGGCCGGGCACCCGGTACACCGCGCGATGGTCGATGTCCAGCTCGGTGACCAGCCGGTCCAGCACGTCGGCCGACATCGTGTCCTCGACCTCGAGCCGGACCGCGGGCTCGAACCTGCGCCGCACCAGTTCCCGCTCCATGGCCTGCAGCAGGTTCTCGGTGAGCTCCTCGTCGACCTCCAGGTCCCTGATCCGGGTGACCCTGAACGCGTGCTGCTCGATGATCTCGACGTCGCCGAACAGGTCGGTCAGGTGCGCCGCGATGACGTCCTCGATCGGCACGAACCGGTTCTGCGACACGGCCAGGAACCTGGGCAGCAGCGGCGGCACCTTGACCCTGGCGAACACCGTGGCGTCGGTGCGCGGATCCGCGATCATGACGGCGAGGTTGAGGGACAGGCCGGAGATGAACGGGAACGGATGCGCCGGGTCGACCACCAGCGGAGTGAGCACCGGGTAGATGCGTTTCCTGAACAGGTCACCGAGATTGTCCCGTTCGGTCGCCGACAGTTCCTTCCAGCGCAGGATCTCGATCCCGCGCTCGACCAGCTCCGGGCCGATGCGCTCGCTGAAGGCGCGGGCGTGCCGGACGGTCAGCTCACCCGCGAGCTCCAGGGTGTTCTCCAGCACCTGCCCAGGCAGCTGCAGCCCGGTGCCCTCGACCGGGAACCCCGCCACCATCCGGCGCACCAGCCCGGCCACCCGGACCAT
>Ga0307305_10000120_pt1 | contig 23209 bp, 23 predicted proteins | sample ER_DNA_186_FD_194512 | JGI IMG/M metagenome (GOLD analysis project Ga0307305, IMG submission 194512) | Bulk soil microbial communities from the East River watershed near Crested Butte, Colorado, United States - ER_DNA_186 | ecosystem: Environmental > Terrestrial > Soil > Floodplain | place... | reverse complement strand
CAAGGCCTGGGCGATGCAGATTGCCAGGCGAAGGCCGCGCCGTGAGCGTTTTTTGCCCGGCCTCAAATCCAACCTGTTTTCCTTGCAATTGCAGAACTACGCCGTTCGAATTCTGTAGCGTTGCCGCTTTTGCGCCGCCGGCTACTGCAACCCCAGCAGAGACGGCCGAATAGGTACCTGCGATGTCCGCCGCGGTCCGAAGATTGGAAACGGCACCAACCAAGTCCGCTCCCGCCACTCCAATGGTACCAGCGCTTACGCCGCCGATGCTCAGCCGATAGGACTTGCCCTTGAAGATCAAGGTGCCGGAGCCGCCGCCGACGCGGCCCTGCCCGGCACATCAATTATCGAGGAAGCCCCTGAGCATCCTTGATCGGCTCGGGTGCTTGAGCTTCCGCAGTGACTTGGCCTCGATTTGGCGGATGCGCTCGCGCGTCACCGAGAACTGCTGGCCAACTTCCTCCAGCGTGTGGTCAGTGTTCATGCCGATGCCAAAGCGCATGCGTAAGATACGCTCCTCGCGTGGCGTCAGTGATGCGAGCACGCGCGTCGTGGTCTCGCGCAGGTTCGATTGGATCGCGGCGTCGATCGGCAGGATAGCATTCTTGTCCTCGATTAAGTCGCCGAGGTGGGAGTCTCCCTCGTCGCCGATCGGCGTTTCGAGCGATAACGGTTCCTTAGCAATCTTCAAGGTCTTGCGCACCTTCTCCAGCGGCATGTGGAGCTTCTCGGCAAGCTCTTCTGGCGTCGGCTCGCGGCCGATCTCTTTGAGCATCTGGTGCGAGGTGCGAACGATCTTATTGATGGCCTCGGTCATGTGCACGGGAACGCGGATGGTGCGCGACTGATCGGAGAGCGAGCGGCTGACCGCCTGCCGGATCCACCAGGTGGCGTAGGTCGCGAACTTGTAGCCGCGGCGGTGTTCGAATTTGTCGACCGCTTTCATCAGGCCGATGTTGCCTTCCTGGATCAGGTCGAGGAATTGCAGGCCGCGGTTGGTGTATTTCTTGGCAATCGAGATGACCAGGCGCAGGTTCGCCTCCACCATCTCCTTCTTCGCCTGGCGCGCCTCGCGCTCGCCCTTCTGCACCATGTGCACGATCTTGCGGAATTCCGCGATCTCGACGCCGGTCTGCGCGGCAAGGTCGTGCACCAGCGAGCGGATCTCCTTGATGCGATCCTTTTCCCGGGCGACGAAATTCTTCCAGCCTTTGGCTGACAGTTTGGACACGCGGTTGAGCCAACGCGGGTCAAGCTCGCCGCCCATGTACTGCTTGAGGAACTCTTCGCGGATGACGCCGTAGCTCTCGGCAAGCCGCATCAGCCGGCCTTCATTGGAGACGAGGCGCTTGTTGATGTCGTAGAGCTGCTCGACGAGGGAATCGATGCGCGCCTGGTTGAGCCGCAGCGACTTCACCTCGGAGATGATCTCTTCCTTCAGCTTCTTGTATTTGCGCTCCTGCGCGGGCGACAGCGAGGAATTCTTCAGGCGGAATTCGATGTCCTGCTCCTGCAGGCGGCGCAGGCGCTTGAACGAATCGGCAATCGTGTCGAAGGTTTCGACCACCTTCGGCTTCAGCTCGGCCTCGATGGCGGCGAGCGACAGCGAATTCTCCATGTCGTCTTCGTCGTAGTCGCTCTCGGCAGCGGCCTCGCCCGGATCCTTCGGCTCCTCGTCGCCCTCGGCGCCTGGCGCCTTGTTGAATGGCGTCGCGGCAGGCGGCGCAGCCGGCGGCGCCGGCGTCTGCACGACCTGGAGGTGCGGCGCGCCCGGAACAGGCGCGCCGACTGCGGGAATGATGGGCTTGCCGTCGGGGCCGATCACCGGCGGCTGCATCTGCTTGGCGTCGGGGCCGGCGTAAGTCGCCTCGAGATCGATGATGTCGCGAAGGAAGACTTTTCCCTCGTTAAGCTCGTCGCGCCAGATGATGATGGCCTGGAAGGTGAGCGGGCTTTCGCACAGCCCGGCGATCATCGCCTCGCGGCCGGCCTCGATGCGCTTGGCGATGGCGATTTCGCCCTCGCGCGAGAGCAGCTCGACCGAGCCCATCTCGCGCAGATACATGCGCACAGGATCGTCGGTGCGCTCCGAAGGCTCTTTCTTCTCGGTCGTCGCCAGCGACTTGGTCTTGGCCTCGACGACTTCCGTGCCGGTATCGTCATCGTCATCGTCGTCTTCGGAGGCCTTCTCGTCGGCGTCGGCTTCCTCGGTCTCGACGACGTTGATGCCCATCTCGTTGAGCATGGCGTAGATGTCCTCGATCTGGTCGGAGGACACCTCGCCCGAGGGCATCACTTCATTGATCTGGTCGATGGTGACGTAGCCGCGCTTCTTGGCGGCCTTGATCATCTTCTTCACGCCGGCATCCGAGAGATCGAGCAACGGCAGCGGAGTATCGGGCGCGCCTTCTTCCTTCTCCGGGGTTTCTTCTTTTTCCTTCGCCTGCGTCGCTTTTGCCTTGCTTGCCATTCCGCCTCTCCTGGACCGTCCTGGCCGTTTCACGCCCGGCACGTCGCCCCTTGGCGGACGGCCAAAAAGGGCCGCGCCGGCGAGGCGCCGCCTCGAATCACTCACCAAGTCTCCCCGGAACCCGCTAAGCTCCGATTAACCCAAGAATACCGCTGGAATCGACCCTTTATTCCACGCCGGCCTTGACACCTTGCCTGCCACAAGAACGGCGGCGGGACTCATAAGCTACGAATGCCGCGACCGGAAGAGGCTCCAAACCCTTCAATCAGGGCCTCGGTGCCTTCCATCCGGGACAGGCGGGCTTTGACATCGCGCAACCGCAAGTAATTGGGTTCGTTCGGGTCCTGGCCCAGGGCCTGCTCGGCGTCCTTGAGCTCCTTAGTTAGTGAATGCCATTGCCGATGCAAGGCGACAAGCTGCGACCAGGTCACAAGAACATCGTCCGGCGCGGCCTCCGGCCGGGCGCCCCAGACCGATGGGGTGGTGATCGCGAGGGCGGTCCGGTCCATGGCCTCGGCGAGATGGCGCCCGGCGAGTTCCGCCCGCAGCGCCTGCGTATCGAGCGCCGAAGCATGGGCCGCGATATCGATGAGTGCACCCTTGAGCCGCTCGGCATCGGCATGGCGGAATTCGAGCGAGGCCAGCTCCTCGAGATGATCGTGCAGCAGCCAGGGGTGATTGAACGCGGCCTGCAGAATCAGCGCCTCGCGCAGCGGGACCGTGGTGCGATAGCCGCGATGCACCGGGCTGGAGGCGAGCTGCTGGCTCGCCACCACATAGGGCATCCCCCGGCCCGCGCCGCGCGGCGCAGCCTGCCGCTGCCAGTCGCCATTGCGACGCTCGCGCCAATTCCCGCCCCCGCGCGGCTCGCGCCAGTTGCCGCGCCCGCGCGCGTCCCGTTGCGTCGGCGCCGGTGCAAAGAAATTCGCAAGGCGCGTCGCGAAATCCTGCCGATAGTATTTTCGTACCGCATCGTCGCCGATCAGCGCCGTCAGCTCGTTGACGCGCGCTTCAAGCGCCGCCCGCCGCTCCGGCGTATCGAACGAATATCCCTCGGTTTCGCGCGCCCACAACACATCGGCCAGCGGCCGCGCCGCGGCAATCACCTCGCTCGCGGCCTCGCGTCCGCCCGAACGAACCAGATCGTCAGGATCCTGCCCCTGTGGAAGCAGCGCGAACCTCAGACTTTTGCCGGGCTTGATCCGCGGCATCGCCAGATCGACCGCGCGATACGCCGCGCGCAAGCCCGCGCCGTCGCCATCGAAGCAGAGCACCGGCTCGTCCGCCATTTTCCAGAGCAGGCCGAGCTGGTCTTCGGTGAGCGCCGTGCCGAGCGGCGCGACCGTCGCAGCAAAGCCCGCGCTCACCATCGCGATCACGTCGACATAGCCTTCGACCGCGATCAACGGCGCCCCGTCGTGAGAGGCCTGCCGCGCGGCGGCGATGTTGTAGAGCGTCGCGCCTTTGTGGAAGAGCGGCGTCTCCGGTGAATTGAGATATTTCGCCTGCGCATCCTTCTCCAGCGCGCGGCCACCGAATGCGATCACGCGGCCGCGCAGGTCGGTGATGGGAAACATCACGCGGTCGCGGAAACGGTCAAACGGCACCGGAATATCGTCGCCGGAAATGAGCAGGCCGGTCTCGACCATGTCTTCGACCGGAATGCCGTACGAGCCGAGATGCTCCTTCAGCGCGAAGCGCTCGCCCGGCGCATAACCCATCCGGAATTTGAGCTGCGTCGCCGGATCGAGGCCGCGGTCGGCGAGATAGCCGCGCGCTTTCGCGCCGGTGCGCGAGGCAAGCGTATCCTGAAAGAATTTCGCCGCGAGCTCCATCACGTCGTGCAGTGTCTTGCGCCGCTCCGCGCGCGCCTCGTCCTCGCGCGAGATTTTCGGCAGCGGCATGCCGGCCATCTGCGCCAGACGCTCCACGGCTTCCGGAAAGGTCACGCCTTCGCTTTCCATGACGAAATCGAAGATGCTGCCGTTCTTGCCCGATGAGAAATCGAACCAGGCCTGTTTCTGGTCGTTCACAAAGAACGACGGCGTCTTCTCCTTGTTGAACGGCGAGAGGCCCTTGAACTCGCGGCCCGAGCGCACAAGCTTGACGCGCCGGCCCACGACTTCCGAAACCGGAAGCCGGGCTTTCAGCTCGTCGAGGAACTGGGGCGTAAAGCGCATGGGTTTTTCGCCGAATCGACTTCTATCTTAGGGTCCAAATAAGGTCATGCCGGAGGCGATGACAGCGTCCCCGTTATCCCAACGCCGAGCGTCAGCGCCTGGATGAGTTTTCCACAGGCTGGCGTGCCAATACCGTTGTCGCACCCACAGCCCGGGCCGTCATTCCGGGACGGCCCAAAGGGCCGGACCCGGAATCCAGATGCCTGGACAGGCCCTGTTCTGGATTCCGGGTTCGCGCCTTCGGCGCGCCCCGGAATAACGTGTCGGATCAGGCTCGGCAATGACACACTGCGGCTCACGAGAACCATTGAATGGAACCTGACGTGACCGCCAAAACCTTCCTTCTCGTGCACGGCGCCTGGCATGGCGGCTGGGCCTGGCGTCGCGTCGCCGACCGGCTGCGCGCCCGGGGACACACCGTCTTTGCGCCGACGCTCACCGGTCTCGGCGAGCGCGCGCATCTGCTTCGGCCCGGCATCGACCTCTCCTTGCACATCGCCGATGTGCTCAGCGTGATCAAATACGAGCAGCTGCGGGACTTCGTGCTGGTCGGCCATTCCTATGGCGGCTGCGTCATTACCGGCGTCGCCGAGGCGATGCCGGATGCGATCCACGCGATCGTCTTTCTCGACGCCTTCATTCCCGACAATGGCGATTCCACATTCGATCTGGTGCAGCCGGCGGTGCAGGAGGTGATCCGCGGCGCGCTCGCGCGCGGAGAAATCACCGTGCCCGTGCGCGATGCCGCGGCTTTCAAGGTGAACGAGAAGGACCGCGCCTGGGTCGACGCGCTCGCGACGCCGCAGCCGATCGCCACCATGACGGAAAAACTCACGCTCAGCGGCGCGCGCGAGCGGATCGAGAAGAAGACCTATATTCGCGCCTCGGGCTATCCGAACGTGTCGTTCGAGAAGGCGCATGCGCGCGCGAAGGCCGACCCATCGTGGCGCACTTATGAAGTGCCCTGCGGCCACGACGTGATGATCGACGCGCCCGAGCGGCTGACGGAGATCCTGCTCGAGCTGGGGTGAGGTCTGGGCCACGGCGCGACGTTATGGAAGCCTGCCTCACGTTCTCCGTCATGCCCGGCTTTATGCGGGCATCCACGTCTTCACGCCTTGCAACAAGACGTGGATGGCCGGGACAAGCCGGGCCATGACAAAGGGGACCGCACTGCCTCGCCGGGACAAGCCCGGGCATGACGTGAGAGAGTACGCGCGCCTCCTACTGCGGCTGCAGGCCGGAGGCCTTCACCACCTGCTGCGCATCGGCGCGGTCGGCCTTGATCTCCGCGGCGAACTGCCCCGGCGTGTTGATCGCCGGCACCTGGCCGCGGCTGATGACATATTTCTCGACGAAGTCCTTGTCGGCGAACACGCGTTTCACTTCACTCGCGATCTTGTCGATGATCGGACGCGGCGTGCCGGGCGGCGCGAACAGTCCGTACCAGGTCTGCGACGGCGCGCCCTTGTAACCGAGATCGTCCAGCGTCGGCACATCCGGCAAGAGCGGCGTGCGGATGTTGTTGATCAGCGCCAGCGCCGTCATCTTGCCGGCGCGGATGTTGGAGATCACGTGCGTCGAGCCGCCGAGGATCGCATTGGTCGCCTCGCCGCCGCCCTTGAACGGCACGCGCACCCAGTCGGCGCCTTTTTCGGTTTTCAGACTGTCCATGTAGACAACCATCGGCACCGATGCCGTGAGATAAGAAAGCGTGCCCGGTTTCTGCTTCGACACCGCGACCAACTCGTCCACCGTTCGGGCCTTGAGGTCGGAGTTGATCACCAGCACCTGGATCAGGTGGAAGAGGTTGATGATCGGGGAAAGCTTGTCGGGATCGAACGGCAGAGTCTTGAAGAGGTACTGGTTGTAGATCATCGGATCGGCATTGATGATGCAGATCGTGTAGCGTCCGGCGGTGCATCCTGGCAGGCGCGCGCGGCGATGTTGCCGGCGCCGCCCGGACGATTATCGATGATCAGCGGCTGACCGAGACTTTTGTGCAGTTCCTCGCCGAGCACGCGCATGAAGATGTCGCTGATGCCGCCGGCGCTCGATGTGGTGAGCGCGTGGATCGGCTTGCTTGGGTAGTCGTCGGCGTGAGCCATCGACGCCAGAGCAAGGAATAGCGTGACCGTCAGAGTTACAACGCGCGTCATTGTCTTCCCCGTCCGCTTCGTCATGCCCGGCTTTATGCCGGGCATCCACGTCTTCATGGCCTTCGAATGAAGCAAGACGTGGATGCCGGGACGAGCCCGGCCATGACAATTACTGCAGCCGCGCTTTCACCATGCCGCTGGCTTTCGCCATGTCCATCTGCCCGGCAAATTTGCCGCGCAGCACGCCGATCACCTTGCCCATGTCTTTCATGCCGGCGGCGCCCGTTTCCGTCACCGCCGCCTCGATCGCCGCCTTCATTTCCTCGTCCGACATCTGCTTCGGTAGATAGCCGGAAATGATCGCAATCTCCTCCTGCTCCTGCTTTACCAGATCGGCGCGGCCGCCTTTCTGGTAAAGCTCGACTGATTCCTGGCGCTGCTTGATCATCTTCTGCAGCAGGCTCAGCACCTCGGCATCGCCGAGCGGCGGCTTGCCGGTCCCGCGCGCCTCGATATCGGCGTTCTTGAGCGAGGAATTGATCATGCGCAGCGTGGAAACCGCCCGCTCGTTCTTGGCCTTCATGGCCTCGGTCAGAGCCTTGTTGATGTCGTCGCGCAGCACCGCACAGCCCCTTTCTTGCATTGTTTGCGCCTGGTCTTTGATCCGAAAACCGGGAACCACTTTTCGGGACCACGCGCTCATCTGATTGGGGGCGGCACCACGCGGCCCCTTGCCTCTCACACTATAATACGCAAGTAAGTGGCCATGACCCAGACGAAAGCCTCCCCCGCCGGTCATTGGGCCGAGCCCAAGGCGACCGCGCTATTGGTTCTGGCCGACGGAACCGTTTTCGAGGGCTTCGGACTGGGCGCGACCGGACATGCAGTCGGCGAGGTCTGCTTCAACACCGCCATGACGGGTTATGAGGAGATCCTCACCGACCCGTCCTATGCCGGCCAGATCATCACCTTCACCTTCCCGCATATCGGCAATGTCGGCACCAACGAAGACGACATCGAAACCGTCAACATGGCGGCAACGCCGGGCGCGCGCGGCATCGTTTTGCACACGGCCATCACCGCGCCGTCGAATTATCGCGCAACCAAACACCTCAACGACTGGCTGAAGGCACGCGGCATCGTCGGTCTCGCCGGCATCGACACGCGCGCGCTGACCGCGCTGATCCGCGTCATGGGCATGCCGAACGCCGTGATCGCGCACGAGCCGTTGGGCAAATTCGATCTCTCCGCGCTGAAGAAAGAAGCCAAGGAGTGGCCGGGCCTCATCGGCATGGATCTCGTGCCGATGGTGACGAGTGGGCAACGCTTCACCTGGGACGAGACACCTTGGACCTGGGACAAGGGATACGCGCGGCAGACCAACCCGGAATTCCACGTCGTCGCGATCGACTACGGCATCAAGCGCAACATTCTGCGCTTGCTCGCGGGCAGCGGCTGCAAGGTCACGGTGGTGCCCGCGAAAACTTCGGCCGAAGACATCATGGCGCTGAAGCCGGACGGCGTTTTCCTCTCGAACGGCCCCGGCGATCCGGCGGCGACGGGCGAATATGCGGTGCCGGTGATCAAAAAGCTGATCGACTCGGGCACGCCGACCTTCGGCATCTGCCTCGGCCACCAGATGCTCGGCATCGCCGTCGGCGGCACGACGGTCAAGATGCATCAGGGCCACCACGGCGCCAATCATCCGGTGAAGGATCTGACCACCGGCAAGGTCGAGATCACCTCGATGAACCATGGCTTCGCGGTGGACAAGGACTCGCTGCCGAAGAATGTCGAGCAGACGCATTTCTCGCTGTTCGACGGCTCCAATTGCGGCATCGCGCTGAAGGACAAGTCCGTGTTCTCGGTGCAGTATCACCCCGAGGCTTCGCCGGGACCGCGCGACAGTCATTATCTCTTCACGCGCTTTGTCGAAATGATGCGGCAGGCCAAGCGCAAGATTGCGTAGGCGGCCCGTCACGGCCGGGCTCGATCATGAAGGGGCTGCCTCTCCTGTTGTCATTGCCGGGCTTGACCCGACAATCCATGAAGCCTCTCAAAAAGCAGAGTCGCTAAAATTACCGTGTTGCGGATCATCATGGATGCCCGGGTCATAGGCGTGCGAAAGCACGCCGTTCTTCGAACGGCTATGCCCGGGCATGACGTGGAAACGCACTGCCTTCACATCGACCGTCATGCCCGGCTTTTATGCCGGGCATCCACGTCTTCACCCCTTGCTCAAGACGTGGATGGCCGGCACAAGGCCGGCCATGACATCATCGTGTCCGAACCGCTTCAACTGGCCGACGTTATTCAGTCATGACGATTGCAAAGCCCCTCACCTACATGTTCAACGACGACGGCACGGTGCCGAACAATCCGGCATTGCCGGTCCTCGTCTACAAGGGTGCGGTCGACCTCGAGAGCAAGCGCAGCGCGGCCAGCGCCATCGAGACACTGTTTTCGGACAATGGCTGGGGCAACGGGCAATGGCGTAACGGCATCTATCCCTTCGTGCATTATCATTCGATGATTCACGAAGCGCTCGGCATCGCGCGCGGCCACGCCAAGGTTCAACTCGGCGGGCATGGCGGCGAGGTGTTCGCGCTTGCGGCCGGCGATGTGGTGGTGCTGCCGGCGGGCACTGGGCATCAGCGGCTTTCTTCCAGCGATGATCTTCTCGTCATCGGCGCCTATCCGCCGGAGGGCACCTACAATCTGTGCCGCGGCGACAATCCGGCCGAACGCGACAAGGCGCTGACGACAATCCCCAAGGTGCCCTTGCCCGAAAGCGATCCGGTGCTGGGCAAGGATGGACCGCTGCCGAAGCTGTGGCGGTGAAAGAAGCTCTGCTCACCTCTGTCCTCGCCGCGCCTATCCCGACTGCGGGCCGAAGCACGTCGCATCCGTCATGCCCGGCTTTGCCGGGCATCCACGTCTTGCAGATCGCCGCATGAAAGACGTGGATGGCCCGGACAAGCCCGGCCATGACAGTGGAGAGAGTGCACCCCGTCCCGCGCGATAGGTTATAAGCAGTCACCAAAAAGCAAGCCGCGACCCCGCCATGAGCGACTGGATTGATTTTTACGATTTCAAGCATTCGGTGATTTACGTGAACGCGCGGCACCGCGACGTGCACTATCGCACGATCGCGCAGGACATCCGCGCCTACGTACCGTCATCCACCGCGCACGTACTGGACTACGGTTGCGGCGAAGCGACCTCGGCCGATCTTGTCGCCGCGGCCTGCGGCCAATTGGTGCTCGCCGAAGCCGCGCCCAATGTGCGGGCCTCGTTGACCCTGCGCTATGCCGACGATCCGAAGATCGCGGTGATCAGCGCCGAGCAGGCAGCGGCGCTGCCCAAAGCTTCGTTCGATCTCATCGTGATGCATTCGGTCGCGCAATATCTCAGCGAAGCGGAGCTCGAGCGCCTGTTGGGACTATTTCGGACCTTGCTCAAACCCGGCGGCCTGTTCGTGCTCGGCGATATCGTGCCGCCGCATTTTGCGGCGCCGTCGGCGGCGCTCGCCTTGCTGCGCTTCGGTGCAGTCAACGGTTTCTTCTGGGCCGCGACATCCGGCCTGATGCGGATTTATGTGTCCGACTATCTGCGCTTGCGCAAGGCGATCGGGCTTTCGCACTACACGGAAGCGGCAATCCTCGAGAAGCTGACGCGCGCCGGCTTCGCGGCCGAGCGTGCCCCGCGCAATATCGGCCACAACCAGCGCCGGATGACGTTTCGCGCGCGGAGCGATGCCCGTTGACCGGCGTGACGTCATCCACCGATGAGGCGAGCGAAGCCCTTCCCTGCCCGCCGATTCTGGTCTAAAGGACCACCGCGCGCGAAGGCCTTGGCCCTCGGCGCAGTCCGAGGGACGCGCACCAGCGCGCCCTTTTTTTGTGCCTTCTTCTCCCTCTCCCCGGAGGGGAGAGGGTCGGGGTGAGGGGCTCATTCCGCGAGGTGAAGCTCTTGAAGAATAGCGTCGAGAACACCGTCAGGCTTGCTCAGGACGTCGTTATTCCAGAAACGGACGACGTGATACCCGCTTTTTTCCAGTGCCGCGGTGCGCTCTCTATCGGCAGCGATGCGTTCTCCATGCTGACCGCCATCAACCTCGATGACCAATTTCCGTTCCAGCGCGACGAAATCGACAATATATCCGGCAAGCAGAACCTGCCGTTTGAACTTGATGCCATTGAGCTGACGCGCTCGCAGTTTCGACCAAAGCAGACGCTCGGCCTCGGTGGAATTCCTGCCGAGCTTGCGGGCGTAGTCTCTCAGCGGCTCTCTCCCCTCACCCAACCCTCTCCCCAAAGGGGAGAGGGACATTTTACATAAGATGCCCAAACGAACCGACATCAAATCGATCCTGATCATCGGCGCGGGTCCGATCGTGATCGGCCAGGCTTGCGAGTTCGATTATTCCGGCACCCAGGCGTGCAAGGCGCTCAAGGAAGAGGGCTACCGGATCGTCCTGGTGAACTCGAACCCGGCGACGATCATGACCGACCCCGATCTCGCCGACGCAACTTACATCGAGCCGATTACGCCGGAAATCGTCGCCAAGATCATCGAGCGGGAGCGCCCCGACGCGCTGCTGCCGACCATGGGCGGGCAGACCGCGCTCAACTGCGCGCTGAGCCTGCGCAAGATGGGCGTCTTGGAAAAATTCAACGTCAGGATGATCGGCGCCACGGCCGATGCGATCGACAAGGCGGAAGATCGCGAGCTCTTCCGCGAGGCCATGACGCGCATCGGCCTGCCGACGCCGCGCTCGCATCAGATCAAGACGCTGCCGCAGGCACTCGAAGCGCTCGACGATATCGGCCTGCCGGCGATCATCCGGCCCTCGTTCACCCTGGGCGGCACCGGCGGCGGCATCGCCTACAACAAGGCCGAGTTCATCGAGATCGTCGAGCGCGGCATCGACGCCTCCCCCACCAATGAGGTGCTGATCGAGGAATCGGTGCTCGGCTGGAAAGAATTCGAGATGGAGGTGGTGCGCGACAGGAAAGACAATTGCATCATCATCTGCTCGATCGAGAACGTCGATCCGATGGGCGTGCACACGGGCGACTCGATCACGATCGCGCCGGCGCTGACGCTCACCGACAAGGAATACCAGATCCTGCGCGACGCCTCGATTGCGGTGCTGCGCGAGATCGGCGTGGAGACCGGCGGATCGAACGTGCAGTTCGCCATCAATCCGGCAGATGGACGCCTGGTGGTGATCGAGATGAACCCGCGCGTGTCGCGCTCCTCGGCATTGGCATCGAAAGCGACCGGCTTCCCAATCGCAAAGGTCGCGGCCAAGCTGGCGGTTGGCTACACGCTCGACGAAATCGCCAATGACATCACCGGCGGCGCGACCCCCGCCTCGTTCGAGCCGACGATCGATTACGTCGTCACCAAGATCCCGCGCTTTGCCTTCGAGAAATTCCCCGGAGCCTCGCCCGTGCTCACCACCTCGATGAAATCGGTCGGTGAAGCGATGGCGATCGGCCGCACATTCCAGGAGAGCCTGCAGAAGGCGCTGCGTTCGCTGGAAACCGGTTTGACCGGCCTCGACGAGATAACCATTGAAGGCTTCGACGCCGCCAAGGGCATTGATGACGTCGACAACAAGAACGCCATCCGCGCTGCGCTAGGCACACCGACACCGGACCGCCTGCTCAAGGTTGCGCAGGCCATGCGGCTCGGCGCCAATGATGAGTTGATCCACAATGCCTGCCGCATCGATCCCTGGTTTCTCGCGGAAATCCGCGGGCTGGTTGAGATGGAAGCAGAAATCGCTGCGAAAGGCCTGCCGACAACCGCAGGCCCGTTCCGCAGGCTCAAGGCGATGGGCTTCTCCGACAAACGGCTCGGCAAATTGACCGGCACCGATGCCGACGCCGTCATGGCAAAACGTCGCAAGCTCGGCGTGCGGCCGGTGTTCAAGCGCATCGACACCTGCGCCGCCGAATTCGCTTCGCCCACCGCGTACATGTATTCGACCTACGAGGCGCCGTTTGCCGGAAAGACGGTGGATGAGGCGGCGCCGTCGGACCGCAAGAAGGTCATCATCCTCGGCGGCGGTCCGAACCGCATCGGCCAGGGCATCGAGTTCGACTATTGCTGCTGCCACGCCGCCTTCGCGCTGAAGGAGGCCGGCTACGAGACCATCATGATCAACTGCAATCCGGAGACGGTGTCGACCGACTACGACACGTCCGACCGGCTCTACTTCGAGCCGCTGACACCGGAAGACGTGCTGGAGATCATCGACACCGAACGCGCGAACGGTACGCTGCACGGGGTGATCGTGCAGTTCGGCGGGCAGACGCCGTTGAAACTTGCCGAGCCGCTGGAAAAGGCGAAAGTACCGATCCTCGGCACCTCGCCGGACGCAATCGATCTCGCCGAAGACCGCGACCGTTTCAAGAAGCTGCTCGACAAGCTCAAGCTGCGCCAGCCGCAGAACGGCATCGCCACCTCGCCCAATGCGGCGCGCGCCATAGCGGACGAGATCGGCTACCCGATCGTGATCCGCCCGTCATACGTGCTCGGCGGCCGCGCCATGGAAATCGTGCGCGATGGCGGGCAACTCGATCGCTACGTCGCGCGCCTTGCGGGCGATCTCGACCGGCCGAGCGAGCTTGCAGTTTCCAAAAAGAGCCCGTTGTTGATCGACCGCTATCTGTCGGATGCCACCGAAGTCGACGTCGATTGCCTCGCCGACGGCAAGGATACGTTCATCGCCGGCATCATGGAGCACATCGAGGAAGCCGGCATTCACTCCGGCGACTCGGCCTGCGCGCTGCCGCCCCATTCCTTGAGCGAGAAGACCATCGCCGAGCTCGAGCGGCAAACGCGCGCGCTCGCGCTCGCGCTCAATGTCGGCGGGCTGATGAACGTGCAATACGCCATCAAGGACGGCGATATTTATGTTCTGGAAGTCAATCCGCGCGCCTCGCGCACGGTACCTTTTGTTGCGAAGGTCATCGGCCTTCCCGTCGCCAAGATCGCCGCCCGCGTGATGGCCGGGGAGAAGCTCAAGGACTTCAATCTGAAATCGACCTGCCCCAAGCACCGGGCGGTGAAAGAGGCGGTATTCCCCTTTGCGCGCTTCCCCGGCGTCGACACCGTGCTCGGCCCGGAGATGAAATCGACCGGCGAGGTCATGGGGATCGATGGGTCGTTCGAAATCGCCTTCGCAAAAAGCCAGATCGGTGGCGGTACCAGCCTGCCGCGCAGTGGAACCGTCTTCGTCTCGGTGAAGGATGCGGACAAGGCGCGCATCCTGCCGGCGGTGAAGCTACTGGCCTCCCTCGGTTTCAAGACCATCGCCACCTCGGGAACCCAGCGTTACCTCGCGGAACAAGGTGTGGAAGCGGCCAAGATCAACAAGGTATTGGAAGGCCGTCCGCATATCGTGGACGCCATCAAAAACGGCGGAGTTCAGCTGGTTTTCAACACCACCGAGGGGGCCGCGGCGCTGGCCGACAGCCGTTCCCTGCGCCACGCGGCCCTCTTGCATAAAGTGCCGTACTACACCACTCTTTCAGGGGCCGTCGCTGCGGCGCAGGGCATCAAAGCCTACCTCGAGGGCGACCTTGAGGTGCACGCGCTGCAAAGCTACTTCGGCGGCCGGGGCTGAAGGCAATTCGCCTATGAGACCCGGGCGGCGGCACGAGTGACGCCGGAAAGTTCGCGTCGCGGCATCAGGTGAGGCTGGCCGCGACAGGACTTTTTTGCCCGGCCCCTCGTTATGACTCCGGTTGCGCGGGTGACCGTGGCCGGAGTCGAATTACGAGTCGAATTGACGGGATTGAGGTGAAAGGGGCTTGGCGGCGCTGAAGGTCGTTCAGGTTGTTTCGGGCGCCCGCCAGGAGGAGATGAGACGATGGAAAAGATTCCGATGACCGCCGCCGGCTATGCCGCGCTCGAGTCCGAGCTCAAGCACTGCCAGCAGGTCGAGCGCCCCCGCATCATTCAGCAGATCACCGACGCGCGCACGCACGGCGACCTGTCGGAGAACGCTGAGTATCATGCCGCCAAGGAGGCGCAATCCCTCAACGAGGGCCGCATCGCGGAGCTCGAGGACAAGCTCGCGCGCGCCGATATCATCGATGTGTCGAAACTGTCCGGCGATATGATCACCTTCGGCGCGACGGTGACGCTGGTCGACGAAGACACCGACGAGAAGAAGGTGTGGCAGATCGTCGGCGAGCCCGAAGCCGATGCGAAGAAAGGCAAGATCTCGGTCACCTCGCCGCTCGCCAAGGCGCTGATCGGCAAGACCAAAGGCACCTCGGTGGAAGTCAACACGCCCGGCGGCGCCAAGGCCTATGAGGTGAAGAAGATCGAGTGGCGGTAACCCGCTCTCTACGAAGCAAGAAAATGTCATGGCCGGGTTTATCCCGGCCATCCACGTCTTAATTGTTGCTTCACCGCAAAGACGTAGATGCCCGCGACAAGCGCGGGCATGACCGAGGGGACAGCCAGTGCGCTGCAGGGCTTATGTCGGCCATGACGTTTATGTGAACAGTTACTGGTTTGCTACTTCAGCCAGATCTTCAGCGGCATGGGCACCCGCGCGGGACAGTTCATCGTTCCCGAATAGAAATCCGACAGCCGGCCGCTGTATGTGCACGCGACGCCGTCGAGCACCAGCGTTGCCGACATCCGCGACGCCGGTTGTGAAATCTGCAGACGGATTTCGCCCTTTTTTTGTTCCTGGCTATCGACCGTGCAGATGCCGACATGCGTCATCGTCAGCGGCCCGACGAGATCCTTCGTTGTGCCGTTTTCCCAGACGCTGGCCGTCAGTTCCCACTCGCCCAGCACGCCGGCATATCCGAAGAGCTCAAGCGGTTCCGCACCGGCCGGAGTCGCGAGAGCGCCGAGCAGGATCAACTGGGCGGCTGCTCTCACGACGTCTCTCCGGCCGGTTATCACATTCGCCTCATTGACCGAGCTGCTTGCGCGCATCGGCGACTTCGGTGCGGGTCTGGTCGGCGTTGGCGGCGATCTGCACCACCTTGCCGTAATAGTCCCGCGCCTTGGTTGAATCGCCGGATTTTTCGGCTGCTCTTGCCGCGCCCACGTAGGCATGGAGCCGGTTCGGCTCCTTCTTCAAAGTGGCCTCAAATGCAACAAGCGCTTCCGTTGGCTTGCCGCGATCAAGCAGCATCACCCCGTAAAGCTCGCGCGCGGGTGTCGGCACTCCCGGCGTCACGGGATGCTTCTCGGTTTTGTCTTCGGCGTCGGCTGCGGCGCTCATGGCGTTGAGTGCGTCGTCGTACTTGCCCTCGGCATAGAGCACCCAGGCGGACGCGACCTTCTGCTGGATGTCGACCTGCTCGGACCAGTATCCGTCTTTCGCCTCGCGCAGCTTATCGCGCAGCTCGACGAGCTTGGCGATGTCCGGCTTCGCAGCTTCGGGATTGCCGGAGCGCGCCGCGCCGAGCGCGCGGGCGAAATAGGTGATCGCCTGCACCTGCGACAGCGGGCTAGGACGAACCTCGAGGGAAGCCGCAGCCTTCCAGTCACCCCGCTCGATCGCGTAACGCGCGGGAGAAATCGCCAGAGCATATGGGCCGGGGAGGAATGTCTCGGTGAAGCCTTTCACCGTCGTCATGTCGTCGAGGACGGCTTTTGCCTTCACGTCCTGGCCGAGCTGGAGATAGGCGTAGACCTGATAGTCCATGGCATGCAACTGATCGTGAAAGTCGGACGCTTCCTTCGCAACGCGCTGCGAGACGGCATTGGAGTCGATCGACTCCTGCCAGTACCCGACGCGCGTGAAGATATGCGACGGCATATGCTGCGCGTGCGCAGCGTCTGGCGCGATCTTGGCGTAGAGCTTCGCCGCGTTGAGACCTTTTTCCGCGATCGGCGGATAATCGTAGAGATGGATCAGATAATGCGCGACGCCGGGATGTTGCGGCTGGCGCGCAAATATCGGCTCGAGGATCGCGGCGCCTTTGAGTTGGTTCGCATAGGTCTTGTCGGCCGGCGATGCGGAGGTATTGAGCGACAGCGCGTAGTAGATCTGAACCTCGTCGTCATTCGGAAAGCGCTGCGCCAATTGTTCCATGGCCTTGGAATAGGCCTGGACGCGCGTACGGTGATCGACCTTGTCGTAGTCGATGTACATGACCGCAAGCGCATCGATGAAGCCGCGCTCGCGCTCGGTCTTGGCGCCGACGCTCTTTCCTTTGGCGATCGCGGTCGCGCCTTCGGCAAGATTCTTCGCCGGCGGCGCGACGTGGGGATTGAGCAGCAGGCTCAACGCAATGCCCCAATAGGCAATCCCGCATTCGGGATCGGCCTTCAGCACATCTTCGAAAACCTTTTGCGATGCGCGGTACCAGAACGAATGCTGGTACAACATGGCCCGATCGAAGATCTTCTGCGCTTCCGGCGTGCATGACGTTTCGAAATGCACCTTGCCGAGCTTGCTGTCGTCGGCTTGTGCGGAAGCGGGTTGGGCCAACAAAACCAGAGCAGCCCCCGCAATGGCGACTGCAGAGTTCGAAACCTTGATCATGGATGTTCTCCCGGTCCAGTCTGTCGAAGGCGCCACTGTCGAGGCGCCGCATTTCCGAAAACCAGGCATGGTCGCGACGTCCTTGGCGTACGCGCGGCACGACCTTGCGATCATCTTATTATTGCCTAGCCGGTTTGACCAACAAGTCTGTTTTCCGAACTGGTCTGTCGGTGCGCCAAGTGGTTGAATGGCGGCATGAACAGCGGCTACAATCAGTTCTGCCCCATCGCTAAGGCGGCCGAAGTCCTTGCCGTGCGGTGGGTTCCGCTCATCCTGCGCGAGCTGATGACCGATGTGCACACGTTCAATGACATCCACCGCGGGATACCGCTGATATCGCGGGCCGTGCTTGTCGCCCGGCTGCGAGAGCTCGAGCATCACCGGATCATCGAGCGCCGCAAGGGCCGGCACGGGCCCGAGTACTGGCTCACGCCGGCAGGCGAGGCCTTACGTCCGATCATAGGCGAACTCGGTCACTGGGGATTGGCGCATGCGCGCGACAATCTGACACCCGAGGATCTCGACCCGACCATCATGCTGTGGGGCCTGCGCAAAAGGACCAACCGGGATGCGCTGCCCGAGCGGCGCATCGTCGTGCGGTTCGAATTTTCCGGCGTGCCGGCCAAACGCGCCAAGTTCAGAATTCTGTGGCTGGTGCTGGAACGCTCGGAGGTCGAGGTCTGCGTCAAGGATCCGGGCTATCCGGTCGATGTGACCTGCCGCGGCAAGATCGCCGATTTTGTCGCGGTCTATCTCGGGCACGCGCGGTGGCGCGACATGGCCGGACAAACCTTTTTTATCGAGGGCGAGCGTAACCTGGTGCGGTCCCTCCCTGCCTGGCTCACGCTCGACAAGGTGGTCGGCCGCGATTTTCCGGTGATACGCCCCGCCGCCTGAACCTCACTCCGGCTCGATCTTCGCGTCGGCGGCAATCTTCTTCCATTTTTGCGTTTCGGCGGCCTGGAATGTCCTCAGTTCATCGGGCGTGCTCGCTTCCGGTTCGATGCCGGCCGCCAAAAGCTTTTCCGAGACGTCCTTGTCGTTGAGCGCTTCACGAAATGCCGCGTTGAGTTTGTCGATGATCGGCTTCGGGGTTTTTGCCGGCGCATAGGCGGCAAACCAGGCGGTCAATTCGTATCCCTTCAAACCGGCTTCATCGATGGTCGGAAGATCGGGCGCCAGCGGCGAGCGTTTGATGCCCGAAACCGCGTAGCCTTTGAGCTTGCCCGCCCGCACCGGCGGCAGCGCCGTCGAAACGTCGCCGAAGAAGACCGAAATCTGTCCGCCGAGCAGATCGGTGACCGCCTGCGGGTTGCTCTTGTAGGGCACGTGCAACATGTCGATCCCGGCCATCGTCTTCAGGAGCTCGGCGGACATGCGCGAGGATGACGAACCGGCACCGAATGTCAGCTTGCCCGGGTTGGCCTTGGCGTAGGCGATTAGTTCCCTGAGATCGTTGGCCGGCAACGAAGGGCTGGCGACCAGCGCAAGCGTGATCGTGCCGAGGTTGGTAATCGGCTCGAAGTCGACCACCGCATCATACGGCACTTTCTTGAGCAGCGCCTGATTGCCCGCGTGCGTCGTGTTGGCGGTGATCATCACCGTGTAACCATCGGGCGCCGCGCGAACGACGTTTTGCGAGGCGGGAATGCCGTTACCGCCGGCAATATTTTCGACGAAGACGCCGCGACCGAGCGTCGTCGACATGCGGTTGGCAAGCAGCCGCGCCAGCGTGTCGGTCGCACTGCCGGCCGTAAAAGGCACCACGAAGCGGATGTTTTGCGAGGGATAGCTGTCCTGCGCCTGCGCACCGGCGCAAAGCGCAGACGGACGTCATCGGCCTGCGCGCCGTGCAGGTCGGGCGGCGCGCCGCTTGCGCCCCACACGCTGCGAAGACCGATCGCATCGACTCGCACGTTCAGATGCGGAACGCGCTTGCGCACGCGCGCACGAACAACCCCGGCAGCGAGCTGCGCGCGCGCCGCGGCATTCGGACCGGCATAGGAAATCTCGGCTTCGCCGAGGAATCCACCATCGACGCAAACCGTCGCCTTCAAGGTTTCCGGCGCGGGTCTGCCGCGTGCACCGGAAATCCGCACGCGATCTTTGCCGATTTCAGCAACCTCAACTTCGCTCAGGTCGAGAACAACGTCGGGCGCAAGATACGCTGACGGATCATGGATCTCATAGAGCATCTGCTCGATCACGGTCAGACGATCGACCACGCCGCCGGTACCGGCCGGCTTGGTGATGATGATTTCACCGGTCTCATCGACCTCTGCGATCGGATAGCCGACCTCGGCGAGGCCCGGCACATCCTTGTAGCCGGGATCGGCAAAATAGCCACCGGTCACCTGCGCACCGCATTCGAGCAAATGGCCCGCGAGCGTTCCGGCGGCGAGCCGGTCCCAGTCGTCGGCGGACCAGCGGAACGCATGCAGCAAAGGTCCCAGTGCCAGCGCTGAATCGGCGACACGCCCGGTCACAACGATGTCGGCGCCCTGATCGAGCGCCTGCGCGATCGGCTGCGCGCCGAGATAAAGATTCGCCGAGATGATTTCACGCGCTCGTGCAAGCTCGACGCCTTCGACCCTGCGCGATGCGAGATCCTGCGCCGAGAGCTTGGCCGCCAATGTCGTCGCCTTCGACCGCGGCGATGCGGGGCGGACGAAGGCCGAGCGCGCGCGCCATTTCCGCGACGCGACGCGCGGCTGCCGCCGGATTGGCCGCGCCGAAATTGCCGATGATCTTGATCCCGGCCGCAAGACAACGCGGGAGGACTGGCGGCAACATCCGCTCGAGTGCAAGGCTGAAGCCGCGCTGCGGATTCTGCCGACGCTCGAGTTGGCACAGCGCCAGCGTGCGCTCGGCCAGCGTTTCGTACATGAGGAAGCGCGGACCGGATGCAGCGGCAAGTGCGTCGACTACCGGACCGCCTGCATCGCTGCGATCGCCCGCAAAGCCTGCCGCCGCGCCGATGAAAACCTTTGCCATGGCGCGATGCTAACGGGGGCAATTTACGGTGTAAAACGATGCGCGAGCCGTCACGGAGAGGATTACTCGTCCATCGGCACCATGGCCGCGTCTTTCGAATTGCGCAGCGTCAGCGACGTCTTCACGTTGCGCACATTGCGTGCCGCGGTGAGCTTTTCGACGAAGGCCTGAAAGGTTTTCAGGTCGGGCGCCACGCATTTGAGCACGAAGTCGATTTCGCCGGAGAGCATCCAACATTCGCGCACCAGCGGTTGCGCGCGTACGAATTCCTCGAAGGCGACGAGATCCGCCTCCGCCTGGCTTGCTAGATGCACCATCGCGAAGACCGTGACTTCGTAGCCGAGCTTCTTCTCATCGAGCAGCGCGCGGTAGCCCTTGATGTAGCCGGCCTCCTCCAGCGCGCGCACGCGTCGCAGACAAGGCGGCGCGGAAATGCCAACGCGGCTCGCGAGCTCCACGTTGGTGATGCGGCCGTCCGCCTGCAGCTCTTTGAGGATCTTGCGGTCGATCGAGTCGAGACGGGCTGGCACGGACGCTCCTCTGGGTCGGACGGAACTGACAACGTTCATACCGCGAAATATTATTTCGCGAAACAATATTGCGCGCTCCTCCGAACATTATTGGAGGCTGGGGCCAAGACTGTGGGTGTCGCGGGTTGCGTATCTTGCATAGCTCGGGCTGAAGCCATACATCGGATTGAGAAAAAGAGCCGGTCCTCCGGCCGCCGCCCGGGCGACAAACGCCCAGCAAGACGCCCGTCCAGGGGGGCGTACAACATGGCAAAGACGACCCACGCCAAAGTCGTGATCATCGGCTCGGGGCCAGCCGGCTACGCCGCGGCCATTTATGCTGCGCGTGCCATGCTGGAGCCCGTCCTGATCCAGGGCATCCAACCCGGCGGCCAACTGACGATCACAACTGATGTGGAGAACTATCCGGGCTTCGCCGATGTCATCCAGGGTCCATGGCTGATGGAGCAGATGCAGGCGCAAGCCACGCACGTCGGCACCCGCATCGTCAACGATCACGTGAACAAGGTGGAACTGGCACAGCGGCCCTTCAGGTTGACGTTCGATTCCGGCGACATCTACCTCGCCGACGCGCTGATCATCGCAACGGGCGCACAGGCGCGGTGGCTCGATCTGCCGTCCGAACAGAAATTCAAAGGCTACGGTGTGTCGGCCTGCGCAACCTGCGACGGCTTCTTTTACCGCAACAAGGAAGTGGTCGTGATCGGCGGCGGCAATACCGCGGTCGAGGAGGCGTTATTCCTGACCAATTTTGCTTCGAAGGTGACTATCGTGCACCGGCGCGATGCATTCCGCGCCGAGAAGATCCTGCAGGATCGCCTGTTCAAGCATCCCAAGATCGAGGTGATCTGGGACAGCGTACTCGATGACGTCATCGGCGGCGACAATCCGTTGAAAGTCAGCGGCGTGCGGCTCAAGAACGTGAAAACGGGCGCCGTTACCGAACGTCGGGTCGACGGTGTCTTCATCGCCATCGGTCACCAGCCGGCATCGGAACTGTTTGTCGGCCAGGTTCAGATGAAACCGTCCGGTTACATCATCACCAGCGGCAATTCGACCGTCACCTCGGTGCCCGGCGTTTTTGCCGCCGGCGACGTTACCGACGATATCTACCGGCAGGCGGTCACCGCGGCCGGTCAAGGCTGCATGGCAGCGCTCGAAGCGGAGAAATTCCTGGCCGCGCACGAACATCAACGTGCGGCGGCGGAATAATCATGGCTGCGCCCAACAATACGATGGACTGGGACAAGCTGAAGGTTTTTCACGCCGCAGCCGAGGCCGGCTCGTTCACGCACGCCGGCGAGCGGCTGGGCCTGTCACAGTCGGCGGTATCGCGTCAGGTTTCCGCGCTGGAGAGCGAACTCTCGGTCTCGCTCTTCCACCGTCATGCGCGCGGCCTAATCCTCACCGAGCAGGGCGAACTCCTGTACCGCACCGCGCACGAAGTCTTCATGAAGCTCGAGGCGGCACGCACCAAGCTGACCGACAGCCGCGAACGGCCGAACGGAGAGCTCAAGGTGCAGACCACGCCCGGCATCGGCGTGCACTGGCTCACGCCGCGGCTCGGGGAATTCCTGGATCTCTATCCGGATATCCACATCACGCTGATCACCTCCGACGAGGAGCTGGATCTGGCGATGCGCGAAGCCGATGTCGCCATCCGGCTGAGGCAGCCGACCCAGCCCGACCTCATCCAGCGCAAGCTGTTCTCGGTGCATTTCCACGCGTACGCCTCGCCCGATTACCTCAAGCGATTCGGCACGCCGCGCACCCACGACGAACTCGACAAACATCGCATCGTTCTTCTCGGCGGCGGCGTGGTGCCCGCGCACTTGCAGAACCGGCGCTGGCTCCTTGAGATCGGCCGTGACGGCAAGGACCCGCGCACGCCGCATCTGACCGTGAACAACGTTCTCGGTGTCCTGCGTGCATGCCAGCGTGGGCTCGGTATCTCCGTGCTGCCGGACTACCTGGTCGAGGAAAACGGGGGCCTGGTTCAGTTGTTCGGCGAAGCGGACACGCTCGCGCTCGATGCCTATTTTGTCTATCCGGAAGAGCTCAAGTCGGTCGCGCGCATTCAGGTCTTCCGCGATTTCCTGGTGGCCAACGCCCAGCGCTGGCACTTCTGAGTTTCCCACCAAAATCGTGCGGTAAAATTTTCGCGAGTGGATAAAGCAAGCTCGCGGAAGTCATCGGATTCCGGCGAATTGCGATTGCGCATGGCAGTCATGCGGCGCCCGACATTGTCGCTCTGCCTCACGCTTCGCATACTGGGCATTCGCTGTTTCGCCGGATGGATATCCTCCCAGAATCGCCGGCGTTCCAGCATGTTCCCCTCTGGAAGATATTGCCGGCCCCCACGTCGGCAATCACTGAAACCGGGCCCCACAGGGCCCGGT
>Ga0307305_10000119_pt1 | contig 23353 bp, 21 predicted proteins | sample ER_DNA_186_FD_194512 | JGI IMG/M metagenome (GOLD analysis project Ga0307305, IMG submission 194512) | Bulk soil microbial communities from the East River watershed near Crested Butte, Colorado, United States - ER_DNA_186 | ecosystem: Environmental > Terrestrial > Soil > Floodplain | place... | reverse complement strand
TGGTGCCGGTCGAGCCACTCACTCCCGAGTCTCGGCTTGGGGACGTCTACCTCACGAGCGAGGAGCTGCGGACACGTGTCCGCGAGCTCGGTCGCGCGATCTCCCGTGACTACGAGGGCCGGGAGCCGCTTCTCGTGGCCCCGCTCAAGGCCAGCATCGTCTTCGTCGCCGACCTGTCCCGGGGAATCGGGATCCACCACGGCCTCGACTTCATCGAGCTCGCGAGCTACGCGTCAGGCGCGGACCAGGGCGGGCATGCGCGCATCCGCCTGCTCAAAGACCTGGACGCGGAGATCACGGGCCGCCACGTCCTGATCGTCGAGGACGTGATCGACACGGGCCTGACGCTCAACTACCTCTGCAAGACGCTGGGGCTCCGGGAGCCGGCCTCCCTGGCCGCCGTAACGCTTCTCGACCGCCCCTATCGCCGGCTGGTGGACGACCTCCCCGTGCGCTACGTGGGCTTCACCGTCCCCGACGAGCTGTTCGTCGGCTACGGGTTCGACCTCCAGGAGCGCTACCGGAACCTGCCCGACCTGCACGTCCTGCGCCACGAAGTTTAGCCTAGGCTAAACTTCATACCGATGATGGCGACCCGCGTCGAGGAGGGCCCGCGCCTGCCTGGGGCGGGCGAGCGCGTTCTTCAAGGCAAGTCGCGCTGGGGCCTCCTCCCCTTCCTGGGCCCGGCCTTCATCGCCTGCGTCGCCTACATGGATCCGGGCAACTTCGCGACGAACATCGCAGGCGGATCCAAGTTCGGGTTCACGCTCCTCTGGGTGATCGTCGCGTCGAACTTGATGGCGATGCTGATCCAGACGCTGTCGGCGAAGCTCGGCATCGCGACCGGACGGAACCTGCCGGAGGTCTGCCGGGAGCGCTTCTCGCGCCGCACCTCGATCGGTCTCTGGATCCAGGCCGAGCTGATCGCGATGGCGACCGACCTGGCCGAGTTCCTCGGCGCCGCTCTGGGGATCCAACTCCTGATCGGCATCGCCCTCTTCCCGGCGGCGGTGATCACGGGTGTGATCACGTTCCTGATCCTCGGGCTCCAGCGGTACGGCTTTCGGCCCCTCGAGGCGGTGATCACCGCCTTCGTCGCGGTGATCGGAATCTGTTACCTCGGCGAGCTCTTGATCGTGCATCCGCCCCTCGGTGAGGTCGCGAAACACGCGGTCCTGCCCGAGTTCAAGGGCAACGAGTCAGTCCTGCTTGCGGTCGGGATCCTAGGCGCGACCGTGATGCCCCACGTGATCTATCTGCACTCCGCGCTCACGCAGAACCGGATCGTTCCCCGGAACGACGAGGAGGCGAAGACGCTCTACAAGTACACGCGCTACGACGTGCTCATCGCGATGGTGATCGCAGGCCTGATCAACATGTCGATGCTGGTGATCGCCGCGACGGTCTTCTTCGGCAGCGGTCTCCACGATGTCGCGTCTCTCGAGGGTGCGCACCGAACGCTGGAACCGCTCCTCGGGGGCGCGTCGAGCGTGCTCTTCGCGCTGGCGCTGACGGCATCCGGGCTCTCGAGCTCGACGGTCGGGACGATGTCCGGCCAGGTCGTCATGCAGGGCTTCATCCAGCGGCGAATCCCGCTGTTCGTACGCCGCTTCGTGACGATGATCCCGGCCTTCGTCGTCATCGCAATCGGGCTCGACCCGTCGCGGACGCTCGTGATCAGTCAGGTAGTCCTCTCCTTCGGGATCCCGTTCGCTCTGATCCCCTTAGTGATGTTCACAAGCCGTCGCGACGTAATGGGCGTGCTGGTGAACCACCGTCTGACTATTGCGGCGGCGGTCGTGGTCGCTGCGATCATCTCCGGCCTGAACGTCTTCCTGCTCGGCCAGACCTTCGGCCTGCTGGGATAAGGCGGGGCGGCCTAGGCCGCCCCGCGATTCACCATCTGTACCAGCGAGCTCCCTCCGCGCCTCTGGCGAAGAACCCGACGATCCAGACGACGAGCAGGATCAGAGCGATCCACAGCAGGAGTTTGGTGGCGGCGATACCAACACCGCCCAGGATCAGGATCAACAACAGAAGTAGCAATACAAGTGCCACGAGCTCTCCTTCCTAGGTGAACAAGAGCGGTCAGGAAAGTTCCCGCGTCATCGCCCCCGAAACAACCGGCCGCCCCGGGAGGCGGCCGGCGTCGTCGGGAGACGACTTGTCCCGTACCACGGCACGACCCTGTCCTCGACTCACGCCGGGTACGAATTACAAAGAGGGAACGTATGGCTTAGGAATGTAGGTACGGCTAGAGGTAACCCAGTGGATCTACCGGGTTTCCGTTGATCCGGACCTCGAAGTGCAGGTGGGCGCCGAAGCTGTGACCGGTACTCCCCACGTAGCCGATCACCTGGCCTTGCGTCACCTGTGCACCCGTCGAGACCGCGTACGAAGACTGGTGCGCGTAGCAGGTCGCCAGTCCGCCGCCATGGTCGATGCAGGTGTAGTTGCCATACCCGCCGGTCCAGGCGGCCAAGACGACGGTCCCCGAAGCTGCGGCGTGGATCGGAGTGCCGTAAGGGACGCCGATGTCGATGCCGGCGTGCAGCCGTCCCCAGCGGTAGCCGAACGGGCTGGTGACCGGCCCGTTCACCGGCCAGATCAGTCCCGACGAGGACGGGGTTGTATCGCCCGCGCCCTGCGCCGCCGCGAGCTGGCCGCGAATGCGCGCATCCTCGGCTGCGAGTGCATTCGCCTCGGCGATCAACACCTTCTCCTGCTCGCGGGTCGACGCGAGCTGGCCCTTCTGCCGCTTGCGCTTACCGGCGAGCGACCCCTGGCTCGCGAGCAGCTGATTCTTCACCTCGCGTTGTTGCTGCGTGCGCACGGCGACCACCTGCGTCTCGGAATGCACTCTGGTGCGGATCTTCTTCGTCCGCTCGCGCGCGACGTGAACCTCGTCGCGCGCGGCGGCAACCGTGGCGGCGATGCGTTTGTCCTGACGTGCGATCGCCTCGAGGTAATGAAGCTGGTCGAGCACGTCCTGAAACGACTTCGACTCGAGGATCACCTCGACGAGAGTGGGATCGTGGGTTTCGTAGATGTCGATCATGCGCAAGTTCAGCTGCCGCAGAACCTTGGCGTACTGACTTCTCAGGAAGTTCAGGCGCTCGGTCTCGAAGCTGAAGAGCGCGTTGAGCCGGTCGAGCCGCCGCTGGTGTAGAGCGAGATCCCGTTCGAGGATCGAGAGCTTCTGCGACACGTCGCCGACCTTGCTCTCGAGAGAACGGATCTGCGACGTTACGTCCGAGATCTGCGTGGTGAGGCGTGCTTCCTTGGCACGTGCGGCGGCGATGCGCGCCTGGACCTCTCCGAGCTTGCCACCGTTGTCGCCGGGAGCCGGGGCGGCGAGAATCAGCCCGGCAATGAGGACGAGGGCAAGTCTCCGGGCCATGAGCGAAGGTTCGGCAGGGCCTCGGACGTCCCTGCCGAGCGATAGGCGCCTAGGCGCCTGCGCGCCCCTGTTCGGGCTCCTCAGGCTCCAGCGGGCCCGGCTCCGGGATGATCGCCGGCTCGGGCGGGTTTCCCTCGTCGGGCGGCGGATAGGGCTCCGGAATGACCGCAGGGCCGCCGGGGCTGCCCTCTCCGGGCTGCCCGGGCTGCTCAGGCAGCTCGACCATCTCGGTCGGCTGAACCTCCAGCCTCCGCCGTTCGAGCCGGTCGTGGGTCTGCGCCATGACTGCCTCCATCTCGGCCTCCCTAAGCGCCGCGAGCTCGTCCAGCTCTCGGACCTGACGGCGGGCCTTTTCGGTCCCTTGATCGTCTGCACGGTACACCGCTTCACCGAGCTCGAACAACAGCTGCGACCGCAGCAGCCCCATTCGCTGAAGCTCCCGCCGCAGGGCCAGCAGCCGGCGGGCGGCGCGGCCACGAGTCGCGATCGAGTCCGCGGCGACGCCGGCCCGCGCCCGAAAGCCGTCCAGTGCGTCGGCCGTCGAGCGGGCTACGCCGCCGTCAGGCCTTCGGCGCCCGGCCTCGAGGGAGACGAGCACCAATAGCACGCTGACGCCAAGCGCGATCAAGCCGAACGGCCAGCGACCAAGCGCAAACAGCACGACGGCAAGCGTCACCACAGCACCGGCGAGGACGAGCACTAACGTGGTCGGCACGATCCCGTAGTAGCGCGGCTCGACTTGCGTGTACTCGACGGGGACGGGCCCAGTCTCGTCCGGGGGCAGCTCCATCGGCTTCGTCCCGCCGGCCGCAGCAGGGTGACCGCATTGCGGGCAGTAGCGACTCGTCTTCGGCAGCTCGGCGCCGCAGTTCGGGCAGCTAGCCATGTGTCGGGACCCGTTCCTCCGCGGTCGGGGACGCGCGAAGGTCGAGTGCCCGCAGAGACTCCGCAGCGCGCCGCCTCAAGGGTCCGACGAGGTTGCGGTAGTCGTCGTCCGAGACCTTCCCGGTGCGGTGGTCGAACTCGAGCTCCTTCAATGCAGCGAGCGCGCGGTCGCGCTCCTCGGCCAGCGCCAGGCGTCGCTGCTCCAACTCGTCCGGCCCGACCAGGCGGTCGTCCCTGGTGGCCGGCTCGCGCAGGAACGGCAAGGCGACTAGCGCGACGCACGCCACGGCAAGCACGACGCCGACGATCAGCGCCGCCGTCAGATCCGCACCGCCGCGTCGGCATACCGCTCGGCCAGGCGCCGCTCTTCCCTTGCATCGGGCCAGAGCGCGATCAGCGACCCGCCGACGAACACGAGCCCCGCAAGCCAGAGGAGGTTCACGAGCGGCTTCTGCAGCGCCTTCAGGTCGATGCTCCCGTTGGTGTTCACCTGATCGGCGATGAGGAAGAGATCGCCGCCGGTGAGCAGGTCGTGACGGATGGCGACCTCGTTGGACACCTGGTCCTCGGCGAAGTACTGATTCTTGCCGGGCGTGTAGCGACCGAGGTACTTGTCACCCCGGTAGACGTCGACGAGGCCGCGGATCGCGCGGTGGTTCGACTCCGTCCTCGTCTGGAAGCCGCGAAAGACCAGTCGATCGCCTGCCACGGTCATGGACTGGCCAGGCTTCAGTCGCGCCTCGCGGACGGTCTGGTACGCGCTCGCTCCGGTGATGCCGATGGCGAGCAGCACGACGGAGGCATGCACAACGTAGCCGCCGTACCGGCGGCGGTTACGCGCGATCAGCGACGAGAACGCGGCCGCCCAGCCCACTCCTCCGAGCGCCTTCCTCGCTGCGGTTCCGCGTGCGAACTCGAGCACGATCGACGCGAGCACGAAGACGGAGAACGTGTATGCGATCACGCCGATCCGCGACGAGCCGGCGCCGGCCGCAAGCAGCGCGATGCCTGCCACGACCGCGGCGCCGAGCGGCCAGAGGAAGGTCCGTCCCAGCGCGCGGAGGGATGCGCGCCGCCACGCGACGAGCGGACCGATACCCATCAGCAACAGCAGCGGTAGCCCGAACGCGTGCAGGAAAAAGTTGTAGTAGGGCTTGCTTACCGTTGCAGCCTGCCCTGTGACGGCTTGCGACAGGATCGGATAGACGACGCCCCACAGGATCGTCAGCGCCAGCGCGACGAGGAGCAGGTTGTTGTAGAGGAACGTCGCCTCTCGCGACACGAGCGACTCGAGCCGAGTCTTCGTGCGGAGCAGCGGCAGCCTCGCGAAGACGAGCGCCAGTGAGCCTGCCGTGATGAGACAGATGAAGCCGAGGAACCAGGGGCCGATCGAGCTCTGCGTGAACGAATGGATCGACTGGATGATCCCGCTCCGCGTGAGGAACGTCCCGAACAGCGACAGGCCGAACGCGAGCACGATGAGGAGCACGTTCCACACCTTCAGCATCCCGCGCTTCTCCTGGATCATCACCGAATGAAGGAACGCGGTCGCCGCAAGCCAGGGCATCAGCGCCGCGTTCTCGACCGGATCCCACGCGTAGAAACCACCCCAGCCGATCTCGACGTACGCCCAGTGGGCGCCGAGCAACTGGCCGATCCCGAGAAACGCCCAGGCGGCGAGCGTCCAACGCCGCGTCGCGACAATCCAGCGCTCGTCAGTGCGGCGGGCTAGCAACGCGCCCATGGCGAACGCGAACGGAACCGTCAGCCCGACATAGCCGAGGTACAGCATCGGCGGATGGATCGCCATGTAGGGGTTCTGCAAGCTCGGGTTGAGCCCCGCGCCGTCCGCCACCGCAGCCTGGGTCGCGAACGGGCTGGCCACGAACACGAGCAGGAGCGCGAAGAAGGTCCCCACGAGACCAAGGGTTGGAACGACCCAGGCGAGCACCTCCCGGCCTGCGCGACGCGCCGTCAGCACCGCCGCGACCGAATAGCCTGAGAGCACGAGCAGCCACAGCAGCAGCGAGCCCTCCTGCCCGCCCCAGAACGCCGTCAGCGTGTAACCGAGCGGCAGCTCCCGGCTCGTGTGGTCGGCGACGTACTGGAAGGAGAAGTCGTGCCGGGCGAGCGCGGCCAGCAGCACAGCCGACGCGACGACAGTTGCCGCGAACGAGCCGAGCAGCGCGTTCTGTGCCGACTCGGCAAGACGCCTGCGGCTCTTCCACGCCGCGAGCGATCCTGCGACGAGCGCGTAGACGAGCAATAAGAACGACGTGACGAGCGCGGCACGCCCGAGATCAGCCATCAGTGCCCCTGCCGGTGGCGCTGCCGAGTCTCTGGGTCGCGAGCACCAGGGCAGAGGCCGCACTCGCTCGCAGCCAAGGCTGGCAGCCTTGGTAAGAGCGAGGGTGGGCTCTGGCGCCGCGTGATCGCGGGCCAGAGGCCGGCGAGTGTCGCCGGCAGGGGCACAATCAGCGCTTGGGTTGGTACTTCGACGGGCACTTCGTCACGAGCGTGTTCGGCACCGCGACGAACACGCCGTTGCGCAGCTTTCCGTCGACGACGACGTCGCGGCCGCTGCGGAAGAGGTCCGGCACAGAGCCCTTGTAGACGACGGGGACAGCGGTCGTCCCCTTGACGTCTCGCAGCCTGAACCGCAGACCGGTGGCATGCGCGTCGCCTGCCGGCGTGCCGATGACCTGGCCCATCAGCGAGACCTGCCCGCCATGTCCGGCGAGCTGGCTCGGCCGCAGCGAGGGCGTGGGGTTGCCCGCGATGGACGTGTAGACCAGGAAGACTGCGAGGACGGCCGCGACCGAGAGCGCGACGACGAGGCGCGCTGGGTTTCCTCTACGAGCCACCCTGCGATTCTAGTCCGCAGCCCACGAGACCACCCCCGGTTCCCATGCGGGCTCGGGGCCGTAGATGGAGGCCAGGGCACGGGCAAGTGCCGGCTCCCGGCGTGATTCCTCGAGCACCGAGTCAACGACCGCGGCCACGACGCGGGCGCTCGCCTCCTCCAGAGCCGAGCGGCGCGTCTCGGGTAGCCCTGCAAGCCGTTTCCGCGCGCGTAGAAGCTCATGCTCGAGGACGGCCTGCGCATGGCGGTGGAATGCGCGGTCTCGCCGACTCACCTGGCGACCACCGCCGGTCGGGGGGCCGACTCCGTTGCGCGCACGGGCTTGCGTGCGGGCGTGGTCAGCGTGAAGCCGCAGAACATGAGAGCGATTCCGATCAGCTCGCCGAGATACACGAGCGACGTGTCGCCGGCGCGCGAGAGACCGGTAGCGGCTGCCACGGTCAGCGCTCCGGAGGCGATCCACACGTTCGCCCGCACGCGCTGGCGCCGCAAGATGGAGAGCAGCGAGCCACCGACGAGGAGAAGCGTGCCCATCGAGTTGAGAGCGACGGCCCACAGGAAAGCGTGTCCGCCAAGCACGCCGTTCTTGGGCGGCTGTCCGCTGTGCGCAGCCGCGAGCCCTGCCACGTCGACGGGCGCAAGGACGACCGTGACGATGGCCGCAACCGTTGCGACCGCGAGGCCGCCCAGGAGAAGATCCCGGCCGCGACGCGGCAAGAGCATCCACGCAGAGCCGGCACCGAGATAGGCCACGGTCAGGACGCCGCCGGCGACGTAGTACGTGCGGAAGAGCGCCGGGCTCCACCCGCCGCGCTGAGCCGCAGCCTCGCTCGCCGCGGCAACGGCGAAGAGGGCAAACCCCACGGCCCACAGCGCCTTCTGTCCCGCCGTCCTTCGCAGCAGCGAACGAAGCAGCAGGAGCGCGAACGTCGCCGCCAGGAGAGCTGCTGCAATCGGCGGCACCGCATCCGCGACTGCCGGAACGTCCGTCCGCTGCTTGCGGGAGACGACCGTGACGGGCTCGCCTGGGCCGACCACGCGCAGATACGCGAAGTCGCGGCCACCGAACATCCCCTCGTGGCTCGCCGCAAAGACGTACTCGCCCGGTTTCAGCCTTTGCGCCGGTCCGAGAATGAGCTCGCGCGGCGAGCTCCGGCGAACGGAGAGCGGCATCGAATTGCCGGCGAGATCGAACAAGCGGTAGGCGCCGGGCGCGTCGACAGCTGCCGCGCGCACGCGTAACGCCAGCAGGTCCTGCGCACGCAGCCGCAGCGCGTCGGCCGGAAAGCTCTCTTGCGGATCCGCCCAGGCAAAGAGCTTGATCGTTCCGCGCGGTGTGGTGAGGAACTGGCCCGTCACGTCGCGCGTGAAGCCGCTCTGGTACGCGTACCGGACGGAGCTCCCGCCGATGCCGGCTACCGCGGGCACAAACGGCAGCGTCACCAGCAGGAGCCCGATCGCCCCGATCGAGACAGCCACGCGGGTTCGATAGCTTTTCCGGCCGCGCGGTCTGGGCGGCGACCCGAGCAGCCGGAGCCGCCGGCGCCGGTGGGCACGAAAGAGCAATGCCGTCGAGATGAAAGTGCTCGCCGGGAGCCAGACGAACTCCGCCTCCCAGCCGACCCGGACGAGCGGACCATTCGAGAACGGCGTGAACGCCAGCGGAATGGCTGCCCACGCGATCGCCGGCCCAACGAGCAAAAGGGCAGTCCCTGCAAGCGGATAGCCGGCGAACAACCAGCCGACGCCTGGAAAGCCGAGCAGTCCCATCGGCACCTCGTACACCGCGACCGCTGCCGGCCGACGCCGCCGCACACGCTTCGGGATCCGTCCCGCATATGCCGACGGTGCGCGCCGCAGGCGGTTGCGGCTTTCCGCACGGTAGACCCCGGTCCCTCGCCACAACGCTCGAGCGTACGAACCGAATCCGAACGCCACCGCCGAAGCAGCCGGGACGAGCACGAGAGCCTGCCACGGCTCGAGTGACGCGACCGCACCACCGAATGTGCCCCCGTTCGCAACACGGTGCGCCTCGACCGCGGCGAACGCAATGCCGCCGGCGTAGTACACGGTCATTCCCCCGCCGACGCCGACGAGGAGCGAGCGCGGCGACCGCAACGCGCCCGGGGTGAGCACGAGGGCCGCACCCATGAGGATGACCATCAGGCCCGCGAGCATGTTCAGCTGGGCGTGCAGGTTGACGATCACGTCCCCGGCGTCACCGCCGCGATCCAAGAGCTCGTTGACTGCCGGGAAGGCCTGAACCGGGCCCTGAAGCGTTCCGACCGCCAGCGCCGCACAGCCGGCGAGCACAAAGGCTCGCATTGGTCCACGCGCACGGCGAAACGAACGAATGAGCGTCAGGAGCAGGAACCAAAAGGCCGCCATCATCGCGATGCCCGCCCCCATGATCAGGAACGGGTGAAGCCTGGTGGCCTCCTCGGCCTGCTCTGGCGTTAGGCCGCGACGAACCACCAACCGCCCCTCGTGGAAGCCGAGATAGAGCGCTACTCCGTAGAACGCGAGCGAACCGCTGAGCAGCGACCAGAAGCACAGGTTCGCGACGCGCCGTGTCGGGGCTTTGCCCCCGAGAGCGGGAGCCAGCGCGAACACGGCGCCTGCCGTCAGCATCGTCAGGCCCGTGACCAGATTGATGTGCGCGTGGCTGATCGGATCGATCCACTCACCTGCATGCCCGGCCCGGTAGAGCCAGTCCGCGTGCGCGGGCTGCACCTGGATCACGCCCTGAACGGTGCCGACGGTGAGACCCGCGGCCCCGGTAGCGAGGAACTTCCACAGGTGTCCGCTCGGCTTCGGCACTCGCACCAGCCGGGACTGGAAGATCGTCAGGAAGACATTCGCCGCGAAGCACCAGTAGCCGAGACCCATCACGCCGGCCCCGATGCCGACTGGAACGCGATACGCCTTGCCCATGTGGAGCTTCGCCGCCTCGTAGTCCCAGCCCGACGACACCAGCCGTCCCATTGCGATCCCGTTCGCGATCAACGCGATGTAGAAGACGAGCAGCCCCACCGCCGTGAACCAGAATGCGCCCTGCGCGAGCCCGGGGCTGGACAAGGGACGTCGGACGATCCGCGGCAGGACGTACCAGCAGAGCCCGGTGGAGATCAGCGTGCCGCCCCCGACGATCATCACGTGCGTGTTCGAGAGGTCGCGCACGAGATGCCCTGCGTAGCCGGCGCGTGCGAGCCAATCCGCCGTCCAGGGCAGGTTCTTCAGGATCATGTGCACGCCGCCGAGGAGCAGGAAAGCTCCGCCCGCGAGGAAGTATTTCGGCAGCCTGCTGTCGTGCGCCTTCAGCTCGTCGTCGGCGTAGGGCTCGCTTCGTATCGGCGGCTTGCGCCCCGGCAGAATGGCAGCGATCGACACGACCACGACCGCGAAGAACGCGGCATAGGTGAAGAACTCCAGCGACGAGAGGCGCTGGGTGTACATGGGCTAACGCAGACCCGGTTCGATGAAGTAGATCGTCAGCGTCCAGGCGAGGTAGATCACGATCAGGATCGCCAGGACGATCCAGGCACGCGTCAGCGCATCCCTGCCGTGACGTATGTCTTCACCGACGTCGCGGTAGCCGAGCAGAGGTCGCGCCGGCCGGGGTTGGTCGTCCTGATTCTGCGCCATCAGAAGACCTTCTCCATCACGAGACTCCGGGCCGCGCTGAGCCCTGAGCCGATGTCGGCGAGCAGTCGCTCGAAGGTGTAGCCGCGCTCGAGGAATACCTCGAGTTGTCCCGCCGTATCCCAGGTGGTGTAGCAATGGACGAGCACGTCACCGTCTCCCTCCGCTCGCACGAACACGTCGAAGCCCTGACAGCCGGGGTACTCCTGGACGTGGCCCTTGAGCGCCTGCAGCGACGAGTAGACCGTCGCCCAGAGCCCGGCGGGAATACGCGCTTCGGCCATCGATGAGTACGAGACATAAGGCGGCGCCGCAACGGCCATCAGAACTTCTGCCCCCAGACGAGGTGACCGACGATGAGTGCGACCGCAAACCCCACCACGAGAAAAATGAAGAGGAGGAAGAAACCCGTCGCAGGTCTGGCAGCTTCCGCCGTCCAGCCGCCGAAGCTGTCCACCGGATAGATGCCCGCACGCTCCCTCGTGGTCCGGTACTGCTTGACCCAGAGGAGCAACACGACAATGAGGGCCAACGCAAAGCCCCAGAGCCACGCGAGCGAGAACCAATCGACATGCCATGACTGGACAGGGCGCGTCGTCTCCTGATGGCCGTTCAGATAGAGATAGAACTGCTGGACCTTCTCGGGCGTGTCTCCGGTCGGCATGCTCATTCGTCCCACTCCTCCTCGTCCAACGCCCACTCCGGCGTGTAGTAGTCCTCCTCGTCGATCAAGAGCGGAATTGCGGCCTGGCGCTCGAGGTCGTGAAAGTGCCCCGCCTTCCAGGCCCAGATGAACCCCACGAGCGCGAAGCCGGCGAACACGAAGAACGCCTCGAGCATCCAGTCGACCATCACCCAGCGCGACTGCGCGCTCTCGGGCGCCTCGTGAGCGAACGCGGCCGCCGGTGTCACGAGGGCAAGTACACCGACGGCTGCGACGCTCCTGAGGAGGCGTTTCATTGCTGGCCGGGGACGGTCGGAGGAACTGCCTTTTGGGCCTCGGGTGGAAGCTTGTCACCGCGTGCGCGCGCCTCGTTCCAGGCCCTGTCGAGCAGATCCTGGTAGATCGCCTTGATGCCGGCCGCGGCGTCGTCGAGAGAGAGCGGAGTCTTGCCGTCGTTCAGGAGGAACTTGTCACCCGGTGCGAGCCCCGGCATGACCCGCATCGCCTCCTGCATGAACGGGTCCGTCACCTGCTCCTTCGAGAACGACGCGTTCCCCGTGGGCTTCTGCCGGGTCTTGAGCCAGGCAATCAGCTCCTTCGAGGGCTGCCACACGATGTAGTCCTTCGGTTCGGGGACCACGTTGTTCTTGAGCGTGTGATTCGGGATCGTCTTGACGAAGAGCACGACGCGCCAGATGTCGTTGACCGACAGCCGGTCGCCGAAGTTCTCCATCGCCGTCCCGGGCCAGCCGCGGAGGATGCGGTAGTAGAAGTCGCCCGGTCCCGTGTCGCCGCCGCAACACGCATCGTCGGCGCTCGTGAAGTCCGCGGGAGATGGAGACATGAACGCAGCGCCGGGGCCTTTGCCATCGCCCTTGATGCCGTGGCAGCCGACGCAGCGCTGGAGAAAGACCTCCTTGCCCCGCAAGAGATTCTCCTGGGTCACCGGAAGCGGATTCCCGGAGAGCCAGTAGCTCCTATCGATCTGTGCAAGGTTAGGCGCCTCCTCGAGCTGGTCCTTCGGCGGGTTGAGGATCTTGTCGTTGCCTTCGAGGATCGGCTTGTGCGCTCCCTGGAAGCCCGTGTACGGCTGCGGGAATCCCTGGTTCGTCGTGACGACGTGCTTCGAATACAGCTGGCCGGCGTAGCGCAGCAGCCCCGACTTGCCGCTCCGAGTCTCGACGTAGGTGATCAGCTGCTCGATCTGCTTGTCGGAGAAGAGCGACTTCATGGGCGGCATCAGTGAGAGCGGATCGACAAAACGCGGGTCGTAGAAGTGGGCGCTTTGCCAGTCGTCGGGATGCCAGCCGGACTCCTGCGAGAGATCCGGCCCGGTCCTTTCGGTGCCGAGCAGATTCGGGGACTGGTCGCTGCCGAAGAAGTCACCGGGCTGCGAGACCTTCGGGTAGAGGAAGTACAGGCTCTCCCGCACGTCCTGAGGCCGCGAGTAGCCGGAGTGGCAGACGTAGCACCCGTTCTGCGCGAACAGGTTGCGTCCCTTGACGGCCTGGTCGGAGAGCGGTGTCCAATCGAGCGACGCAGGCGGATCGAACGTGTGGATGGGCAGCCAGACGACAATGAATACGACGGTGAAGAACGCCAGCAGTCCGCCGAGGCCTGCGACGAGCGGCGTGATGAGCATGCGCTCGCGTGGATGCGGCGCCCAGCCTCGCGGGGCCTCGTACTGATCGTGCTGCGTCGTTGTGCGCTCGTCGTCCATGGCCTATCCCGAGACCGGCGGCGCGACGGCCTCGGCCACGCGTAGCGTCTCCGCCCGTTGACGCGCATCGGTGTTCGTGAAGATCGTCAGCCCGACGTTGATGATCTGGACGATCCCGGAGGCCACGATCATCGCGCCGAAGATGCCCCGCGCGATGTAGTAGGCGTGGAGCTGAGGCAGGACGTTGACCTCGGGAATGCCTTCGGCCCAGCTGAAACCCTGCTGGAACCCCGCGAGCGTCAGCACGCTGAAGAACCCGGTGAATCCGATTGTCACGAGCCAGTACTGCCACTCGGTGAGGGTGCGGCTGAACAATGGTCGTGCGTAGACCTGAGCGACGATGTAGTCGATCACGCCCATCCCCAGGATGGTGAAGGCACCAAGTAGTGCTAAGTGGGCGTGCGCGACGACGAAATTCGTGAAGTGCTGCAGCTTGTTGAACGGCTGGATCGCCTCGAATGCACCCTGGATGTTCACCAGGAAATAGAAGAAGAAGGCAGTGAGGGTGAACCGCATTGGTAAGTTCGTGAAGAACTTGTCCCAGTTGCCCTTCATCGTCCCGAGGATGTTGATCGTGAACGCGAACACCGGGATCAGGAGCGCCCAGGAGGAGACCTCCGCGATCGTTTTCAGCCACGACGGCGTCGGCGACTGGAGAATGTGGTGGTCGCCGACACCGGTGTAGAGGAATGCCATCCCCCAGAACGAGATGAGTGACAGCGTGTAGCTGTACAGCGGCGTGTTGGTGATCCGCGGGACCATGTAGTAGGTGATCGCGATCAGCATCGGCGTCAACCACAGGCCGAACAGGTTGTGCGCGTACCACCAGTTGAGCATCGCGTCGGACAGGCTTCCCCCTAAGGCGCCTGAGGGAGCGCCCCAGATGCTCCCGGGGCGCCAGATGACATTGCCGATGGCGTAATCGACCGCGAGCCAGATTGGGCTCGCGATGAAGAACCAGACGGAGACGTAGATCGGGCGGATCGTTCGCAGCGAAACCGTCGCCAGGATGTTGACGATGTTGGCGAGCCAGATCACGAGCAGCGTGATGTCGATCGGCCAGATGAACTCGCCGTACTCGCGTCCCTGGCTGTGGCCGGTCAGGAGCCCGATGATCCCGAGCAGGTACATCAGGTTCCACGCCCAGGCGCACCACACCCCGAGGCGCTCGCTCCACATCCCCCGCGTGCCGACCAGGCGTGGGAGCATGTAGAAGAGCGCGCCGAAGTACATCATCGTCAGCCAGGCGAGGATCACCCCGCTCACGTGCGACGGCCGGACCCGGCTGAAGCTGAGCCAGGAGATGCCACCGAACGCCTCCGGCGTCACGAACTCCGTGGCGAGGACCAGGCCGAACAGGTCGACGACGGTCAGCCAGAAGATCGCAGAGAGGATCCAATGGCGCGCTGCTCGATCTGGGAAGCGAAACCGTGGCTCGGCCCCGTCGGCCAGCGGGGCGGGTGGGCCGAGGACTTCCGAGCCGGGGCTTGTCGTCCTTTCGGACATCTGGCGCGCGTGAACATATGTGGGTCTCCGCGGCGGCACGGCGCGGATGACGGAACTGTCATCCGCAAGTCATTTTCAGGTCATCTCGATTAAGGTCGGGGCGGTGCGGATTCTGGTGATCGAGGACGAGCCTCGAATCCTCGGATTCCTCGCACGAGGGCTCGAGGCCGAGGGCTTTGCGGTTGACGTCGCGCGCAACGGTCGCGAGGGCCTCAACCGCGCGCAACGCGACCCGTATGACCTCGTCCTCCTCGATCTCCTCCTGCCCGGGCTCGACGGCCTGAGCGTGCTGCACGCGTTGAACAGCACACGCCCCGAGCTCCCGGTCGTGATCGTCTCGGCGCGGTCGGACCTGCCGACAAAGCTTCGCGGCTTCGGGCTCGGCGCCGCGGACTACCTGAGCAAGCCGTTTTCCTTCGACGAGTTGATCGCGCGCATCCACGTGCAGTTACGCCGGGCGAAACAAGACGGAGACGGCCACGTCGTCCGCGCCGGGACGCTCGTGCTCGACCTCGCACGGCGCGAGGCGCGCCTTGGTCCCGTGACCGCACAGTTGTCGGATCGCGAGTTTCGGGTCCTCCATCACCTGCTCGAGCACCCGGGGGAGGTGGTCAGCCGTGAGCGCCTGCTCTCGGAGGTCTGGGGCTACCACTTCGATCCGCACTCGAACGTCGTCGACGTCTGTATTCGGCGGCTGCGCAAGAAGCTCGGCGCGGACGCGCCGATCGAAACCGTTCGCCATGCGGGCTATCGCCTTTCTGCGGCGTAGGTGGCCGGAGGTCGCCTGGGCGGCCTTCGCGATCGCGAACTTCGTCGCCATGGGCATCTGGCCCGGCTGGGAGACGATCCCTTTCCATTTCGTGTGGATCAGCCTGACGTTGCTCTACGGCTTTCGCGTCTGGCGACAGGCCGCGACGTACCTGACGCTGCTCGCGGTCGTGACCGTGACCGGCGGGCTGATCTTGGAGGATGCGTTCTCCGGCGACCAGCTCTGGGGTGAGTTGTTCGAAGTGCCGCTGATGTCGGCGATGTTCCTCGCCATGGTCTGGCATGCGCGCCGGCGCCAGGACGCACTCGGAATCGTCGAGCGTCAAGCGGCACAGCGCAAGTCGCTGCTGCAACGTCAGGAACGTTTCCTCCATGACGCGTCGCACGAGCTCCGCACGCCCGTCACGATCGCCCGTGGCCACCTCGAGGTGCACAGGCGTACCAACGGCAACTCGTCTCACGAGATCGACGTCGCGCTCGACGAGCTGCAGCGGATCGAGCAGATCCTCGCGCGTCTCCTTCTGCTCGCGAAGGCCGACCAGCCCGATTTCGTCGTCCTCGAGGCGGTCGACCTGGAGCTCTATCTGGAGGACGTGTTCCTACGCTGGTCCGAGGTCGCTCCGCGCGCATGGAACCTCGGGCCGCTCGTCGCGGGAAAGCTCGCGGTCGATCCCGAAGGGCTGCGTGCCGCGCTGGATGCGCTGCTCGAGAACGCGGTGAAGTACACCGAGAACGGGGATTCGATCGAGCTGAGCTCACGCGCCTCGGCCGGAGACGTCGTCATCGAGATCGCAGACGGCGGGGAGGGTGTCCCCGAAGGCGCACTCGCGCAGATCTTCGAGCGCTTCGCTCGTGCCGATGCCGCGCGCACACGCGCCAAGGGCGGCGTCGGCCTCGGCCTTGCCATCGTCGATGCGATCGCGAAAGCGCACGGCGGCCGCTGCACGGTGCGGAACTCACGGCATGGTGCAACGTTCTCACTGCGCTTCCCACGTTTCGAACGAGCGTCTGTGAGCGCGCTGCAACTCTTACGGAACTCTTAGGGCCGCTACCTCGCTTTCTCAGGGCGCTCTTAAGAGGCCCGCCTACCTTGGTCGGTCGAAGGAGGTGATCAACCAATGCATCTATACGGCGAAGTTCTCGACAACTACGTAGCGCGCGACCTGCCTCAGCAGACGCTCGCTGCGATCGACGTACACGTCAGCAACTGTCTCTTCTGCGCGCACACGCTCGCAAACGAGACCGTGGCATCAACCGGCTGGGAGCGGCGGGGCTTGCTTGGACGCCTCGTCCGTGACTAGGGCCCCTGCCAGTAATGCCGTCGAGCTTCTGGGTCGCGAGCACCAAGCCAGAGGCCGCACTCGACCGCAGCAAGGCTGGTCTGCCTTGCTAAGGGCGAGGGTGGACTCTGGCGCCGCGTGATCGCGGGCCAGAAGCCGACATGTATTGCTGGCAGGGGCCCAGGGACGGCGTCGTTAGTCGTGTGCCGGGGCGGGGCGGCGCCCCGGGATCCGGTACCCGTGGTCCTGGCACAGCGAGCCCGGCGCATCCTCGGTTAGCGCATCGCAATAGCCCTTCCCGTAGGCGGCGCGCATGAAGGCCGCCACGACGTCGAGATTCCATTCCGTGATCTCCCCGGCCTCGCGCCAGAGGTCGGTGAGGCGGAGGTCGATGTCGAGCTCCAGAAGGTCAATGCGTGACGGCTTATTGGCCATGGAATGAGGGTAGAAGGGGGGTCGGACGTCATCCCTCGGCGGACATGGCCAGTGCCTGGCACTAGTCCAGTACCCTCGGAACGTGGCCCAGCTCCACTACGGCCCGGCCCGCGTGCCCTCCCGCGAGAGCCCCGAGGAGGCGATCTCGCTTCTTCAGGAACGCGGTTACACGGCCTGCGAGATCGACTTCGAGGGGAAGTTCTGGATGGACTATCCGTGGGCCGAGAGGTTCGGCGAGCTGGCGCGAGCGGCGGGGATCGTCCTTTCAGTCCATGCGCCGATCGCGGGCTTCATGGGCCATGCCGAACGTGGCAAAAAGCTCAATATGGCGGTCGGGATGCTCGACCACTCGGCCGGCGTCGCGAAGGCGGCCGGCGCGGAGGTCGTCGTGTTCCACCCGGGCTACCTGCTCGGCCGGGAACGCGACGCGGCGATCGACTCCGTCGTCGAACAGCTCGGTGAGCTGCGCGAGCGGCTGGAAAAGAAGGACCGTGGAGTTTCGTTCGGCGTGGAGATCATGGGCCGCGTGCGTGAGCTCGGCACCGCGGACGATGTCTTCGCCATCTCCGCCAGGAGCGGGGGCTGGGTCCGCCCCGTCATCGACTTCGCGCATCTCCACGCAGTGACGGACGGTGGCTTCACCAACACATCGGCATTCCACGAGATTCTCGAAGGAGCCGACGCGGTGCTGCCTCCGGACGCACCGTTCCACATCCACTTCTCCGACATCGCCTACGCAAACCGGAACGAGACGAAGCATCTTCCGTACGGCGAAGGGACGCTCCGTGTCGAGCCGCTCGGCACCGCCCTACGCGACTTCGACCGCCCGGCGACCGTGATCACCGAATCGCCCGACGAGGCGTCGAACCAGGCGATCCGCGAGGAGCTCTACGCAGCGGTTGGAACGCGCTCGGCGAGCCGTGCCTCTAGCTCCAAGGCTTCCGCCTCGCGCTCGCGAGCGCGCAGGAACTCCGCGTAAGGAGGCAGGATGTCCAGGAGGATGCGGCAGTGCTCGCTGCCGCTGATGATCTCGACAGCTTCACCGAAGAGGGTCTCCGCTTCCTCGTCGCGCCCCTGCGCCGCGCGAACCTGAGCAAGTGCGACGCGCGTCGTCGCTCGTGACAGGACATCCTCCGCGCTGACCGTCTCGCGCGCAGCGAGCGCGTACTTTTCCGCCTCGTCGATCCGGCCCTCCGCGAGAAGTAGCTGCGCCAGCAGGCGCTGGCTCTCGCACAGCGTTCCGCGTTCCTGCATCGGCGCGAGCAGCCGGATCGATTCACGCAGAAACTTCTCGGCCTTTTCAGGGTTGCCCGTGTTCCACGCCACTTGGCCCAGCTGTCTGGACGTCCACGCAATCTCCGACACCGACGCCGTCTCACGGTAAAGGTCGAGCGACTTCGTCAGCCAGCCCTCGGCCTCCTCGTATTGCCCTCGCACGCGATGGAGCCCGCCCTTCGACTGTGCGGCGCTCGCACGTGCGACGATGCTGCCGCTTTCCTCGGCGAGCGCGAGCGCGCGGTCGATGAGCGGCTCCGCCTTCTCCTCGTGCATGCGCCCGATGTAGATGCCCGCCAGCTGGAGCGCAGCCCGCGCCTCGTGGTCCTTCCTGCCGGCAGCCCGGGCGGCTTCGAGCGCCTGCAGCTCGTAGTCCTCGGCCTCCGCCTCGCGGCCGGCCCATCGCGCCACGCGAGCTCGGCGGTCGAGCGCCCTGAAGCGGCCCTCGTGGTCGTCAACTTCGACGACCGTGAGCGCCTCGTCGGCGAGCTCTGCGGCGCGGACGAGCTCACCGTCCAGAGAGGCTGCCGCCTCGGAGAGCGCCGTGAGCGCTCGACTCTGAATGTCGCGGGCCCCTTCCGCTTCGGCCTGTTCTGCGACGACGCTCATCTCGTCGCGGACGACAGGGAGGTCCTGCAGCTGCCACGCGGCGCGCGCGGCGAGATACCGGCGCCGTAAGGTCGGCTCGAGCTCGACCGAGCGGAGCAGGAGCTTGCGCGCCGAGACGTTCGATTCACGTGTGAGTGCGCGCCTGCCGGCAGCCTCGAGCGCCTTCGCCGCCATTAGCGCCAACTCGACAGGCGGATGCCCGTCGAGCTCGGCGTAGAGCGCGCACGCATGGTCGAGGTGATACGCGCGAATCTCGAGCAGCTCCTTGTCGGCCTTCTCGCGCAGCCACTCCGCGAAGCGGGTGTGATACTCGGCCCGCCCGGACTTGGACAGACCGCCGTAGGCGACCTCGCGGATGAGCACGTGCTTGAAGCGATAGGCGGCCTCGCTGGTGATCGTCGAGCGCTCCTCGCGGGTGACGAAGTCACGCAAGAGGAGGTCGTCGAGGATGTCCTCGACCTCGTCCGAGTGGTACTCGGGTGAGAGGTGGTCGATTGCGCCCGCCCAGAAGGTGCGTCCGATCACCGAGCCACGCTGGAGCACGATCTTCGCGCCCGCCGGCAGCCTGTCGATGCGCGCGCCGATCATGGCCTGGAGCGAATCGGGGATGCGGTCCCCACCCTCGGCGCCCTCCTCGACGAGCATCCGCACCGTCTCTTCTACGAAGAGGGGATTGCCCTCGGTCTTGTCGAGCAGGCGCGCTCGCACCTTCCCCGTTACACGGTGTTTCTCGAGCAGCGCGTCCGCCAGCGCCTCGCTGTCTTCGCGCCCGAGCGGTTCGAGCTCGATCGCAGTCGTGCGCACGCGTCCGCCTCCCCACCCCGGCCGTACGTCGAGTAGCTCCGGTCGTGCGAGGCACAGGATCAAGAGCGCACGCTCGCGCACCCACTGCGCGAGATGGTCGATCAGCTCGAGCAAGGGCTCCTCCGCCCAGTGGATGTCCTCGAAGACCATGACCAGTGGCTGCACGTCAGCCAGCTCGTCGGCGAACTCGCGTGCAGCCCAGGCGATCTCGGGCGCACCGCGCTGACCTTCGACCGCCTCCATCACGCCGGACGCGAGACCGAGCAGCTCGGCGATCGCTTCGTCGCCGCAACATTCGATCAGCTTCTGCTTTGCGGTCTCCATTGGATCGTCGTCCGTGATTCCGGCGGCCGCCTTGACCATCTCGGCCAAGGGCCAGTACGTCACGCCCTCTCCGTAGGGCAGCGCCCGACCGGTCAGGATCGTCGCGCCCTCGACGCCTGCCAGGAACTCCCGGATCAGGCGGCTCTTCCCAACGCCCGGCTCGCCGTAGACGGTGAAGACGTGTGGGCGCCGGTCGCGAATCGTGCGTGCCAACGTGTTCTCCAGCAGATCGAGCTCCGACTCGCGGCCGACGAAGGGAGCGGACACCTTCGAGAACGGAAGCTGACCGTCACGAGCTGCGATCGCCCGGTATGCGGCGATTGGATTGCGGAAGCCACGCAACTCGAGTGGCCCAGCCGACTCGGTCTCGATGCCGCCCGCAGTCAGCCGGTGCGCAGCCTCGCCCACCAAAATCTCTCCCGGCGCGGCGGCCTGCTGGAGGCGCGCAGCCACGTTCACCGCCTCGCCTGTTGCGAACGTCGAGTCGGTCTCGTCGACCACCACCTCACCCGCCTCGATACCCACTCGCGCCTCGAGACCGAGGTCGCGGACGTGATCGAGAATCCCCAGACCTGCCCGCACGGCGCGGTCGGCGTCGTCCTCGTGCGCACGCGGAATGCCGAAGGCCGCCATCACCGCGTCGCCCGCGAATTTCTCGACCGTGCCGCCATGGTTCTCGATGCAGCGCTGGACGCCGTCGAAGAAGCTCGTCACCCGGCGGCGCGTGATCTCCGGATCCTGGCCGGACACGAGCTCGGTCGACGAGACGAGATCTGCGAACAGGACTGTTGCGAGCTTGCGCTCCATGACCGAATTCTAGGTGTGCGCACCGAGGTCACCGAGACGCAAATCCAAGTTGAAACAAAGGGCCGCCCGCGAGAGCGGCCCTCTGAGGTCTGTTCTAGTAGCCCGCTCCGAAGCCCGAGCGAGGCGCCGTCGCGAGAATGGCCTGCTGGTAATAGACCTTTCCGCCCTCGTCCGCCCGAACTGCCGACGGGTAGTGCGTCGAGATGAAGAGGCCGTAGATGTTGCCGCCCGAGACAGCAAGGCCGAAGTAGTCGCCGATGAAAACCTCCGAGCACGGATCGTCGACCCCGGAGCAGGCGATCTGGCCCAGGCCGTCCACGTGCTGCCGAGGCTCGCTCGGATCCCACGCGTAATCGGTCAGCCGCGCGTTTGTACCAACCGGCGTCACCGTCGAGCCGTTGTCCTTGTAGGCCTGGACGGACACGTCGATGCAAGTGTTTGCCTTACCCACGTTCTCCGGCGCGACGCTCCTGTCGGCCGGGCACGTCCCACGTCGGTCGTAGAACCCGACCGCAACGGCTCCGCCTGGCCCGTTTGCCACGGAGGGCTGGAACTGGTCTGTTCCGTCGTCCACCGTCGAGGGGTCGTTCACCGTGACGGGATTCGAGAAGGTGAAACCCCCGTCGGTGGTGTACGAGAACTTGACGTCCACCGTTCGGGTCGCCGCGTTGTAGTCCTCGTACGTCACGTACGCGTGCGCCGGGTATGTCTTGCTGGCCGTGAAGTTCTGCAAGATCCCATCCCGGAAGTTGCCGTTCACGTAGTTGCCGGGATATCCGTGCGCGAACGCAATCTGCGTCCACGGCGAGAACGTCGCGCCGTCGTCGGTCGACTTCGTGACGTAGATCGTTGCGTCGAACCCTCCGGTCTTGACGCGATATGAGGCGAATGCGACGAAGAGGTTACCTGCGGCATCCACCGACGGATACACGCCGAAGTTCGACGGTCCGGTATCCGAGGGAGACGAAATCGTCACCGGCATCGAATAGGTCAAGCCGCGGTCGCGTGAGACCGCTTCGCGCAGCTTGATCCCCTGGCCGTTGAAGATCGCCCACATCGCGTAGACGTGATCGCGGTTCACCGACAGCGGCGATTGGTTGACTGCAACCCACTGCTTGTCCTCGAATCCGCCCGTCGCAAGCGTCGTCTGGCTGTTGAGGAACTCGATGTAGCCGTGCTTGTCGGCTCCCAGCGAGCGGTGCCAGGTCTTGCCGAGATCGTCGCTGTAGTCGCCGGAGATCGCGCCGTTGGGATGCAAGTTCGTCCAGTACGCATTGAACGGGAGCGAGATCGAGTACGCGCGGCCCTGCGTGTCGAAGTCGACGTTCGGGTCGGTGTTGTTCGTCCAGCTCGGCGGCATCTCTTGGCTGCCGGTCGTCACGCAGTCGTACCCCGGAATGCCCGCGTCGCCGGCAACGGCACCGTTCTTGATCGTGTAGGCGCCGACGTAGAAGTTGTAGAACGTCGAGTACTTGTCGAAGAAGAACTTCGATACGCCCACTGCGTCCTCGGTTCCGGGCTTGACGGCGATCCAGGACTCGGAGCGATTCGAGTTGAACATCCCCGGCCCGCACTGACCCGGAACGGGGATGCCGTCGGCCGCCGGATAGCCCCAACCGGGTACAGACGTGCTCGCCACTGCGTTCGTTCGTGGGACGCTGGTCGTCCAGCCTCCCGCTGCTGCGCTCGACGCGACAGCTAGGGCCGCGAATGCGGCGAGCGCGAAAGCGACTCTCTTCAATGCTTCTCCCCCTCTCTCTTCGACCCCGAGGTCGTTGTAACACACTCATGCCCTCGGTCCGGCCACTTCTTTCGGCCATGCCCCGTTAGCATCCGCTGGGTGCTGGATCCGAAGGTCTTCAAGGCCTACGACATCCGCGGGATCTATCCCGACGAGCTCGACGAGGCCGGTGCCTACGCGATCGGACGCGCGTACGTCGAGGAGTTCGAGCCCCGGTCGATCGCGGTCGGGCGTGACATGCGCCTCTCCTCGCCCTCGATGGCCGCGGCGGTGATGCAAGGTGCCTCCGAGGCAGGCGCCGAGGTCGTCGACATCGGGATGGTCGGCACGGAGATGCTCTATTTCGCCGTCGGTGAGCTCGACCTCGAGGGTGGGGTCATGGTCACCGCCTCGCATAACCCGAAGGAGTACACCGGCATGAAGATCGTGCGCCGCGGGGCGCTTCCCGTGGGCGGCGACTCCGGCCTGCTCGACGTCCGCGCGCGGGCCATGGCCCTCGAGGACCGGTCCGAGGGACAGTCCCTGGGACGTGTCCGACAGGAGAACATCTGGCCGCGCTGGGTCGATGCCGTCCTGTCGTTCATCGACGTCGACGCGGTGAAGCCGCTCCGTGTCGTGATCGATGCTGCA
>Ga0307305_10000118_pt1 | contig 23380 bp, 35 predicted proteins | sample ER_DNA_186_FD_194512 | JGI IMG/M metagenome (GOLD analysis project Ga0307305, IMG submission 194512) | Bulk soil microbial communities from the East River watershed near Crested Butte, Colorado, United States - ER_DNA_186 | ecosystem: Environmental > Terrestrial > Soil > Floodplain | place... | reverse complement strand
ATGGGCGCGGTGGTCACCTCGTCGATCGCGCTGAGCGCGGCACCTTCACCGCGCACCGTGACGACGGTCGGGTCGCTCGTGACGCGCGTGATCCAGTAGCCGGTCGCGACGGCGCCGCGCACCGCGGGTACCACCGGGACCGTCCGCGTCGTCGCGGTGGGAAGGACCGGAACGGTCAGCTGAACGACCGCCGGATCGACCGTGAGCCCGTCGATCGTCGCGCCCGATGCATCGACGGCGCGCGGCTGCACGCTCTGCACGAGATCGGTCACGGCGTCGCCGAATCCGACCGTCGCGTAGAGCGCGGCGATGCGCGCCACCTGACTTGCGGCGCCGCTCACGCGTACTTGGCTCGGGGTGATCGCCGGATCGCCGGCGAACGTGCCCGTCGGCGGACTGTTCGCGAAACGCGCCTGCACCGCGACGTCACGCGATGTGATCGGCTCGATGCGCACGGTCACCGTGGCCGGCGCGACGCTCTCCACCTTCACTCCGGCGGTCGCGACCTCGGCGGTCACCAGCACATCCTGCGGATCGGCGTTGTGAATGTCCGGCAGGTTGAGTCTCGCGTGCAGGTCGGACGCCACGACGTTCGCGAGCGCGGCCTCGGTTCCCTTGAGCCTCACGCTCACATCGCCGAGCTGCCCCTGGAGCACGTAGCCGGCGGGAACCGCATCGGGCCGCTCGACGCCTACGCGACCGGGGAACTCGCGGACGACCTCGCTCGCCGGAGCGCTGAGGATCGAGACGACCCAGAAGATCACAGCGATCAGGACCGCGGTGAACTTCAACGGAAAGTCCGCGGTCGCGATCCGTCGGAGGTCGATGCGCCGGCGCTGCAGGAGCGGCCGAGCCGGCGCGGGAACACGCGCCACGGTTAGGAGGCCTTGCTGCGGAACGGAAGTGGCTGGACCCGACTCCGTAGAAGCGACGAGAGCACGCGTCGCAGCCGCTCCTCGTCGAGCGCGCCGATGATGCGACCACCGGCGGCGATCGAGATCGCCTGTGTCTCCTCGGACACGACCACTACGATCGCATCGGTCTGCGCGCTGATCGAGAGCGCCGCACGATGCCGCATCCCGTACCGGTGCGCTCCGCGATCCGTGTTCTCTTCGAGCGGAAGCAGGCACGCAGCAGCGAGGATCTGCCCACCACGCACGATCACGGCCCCGTCATGCAGCGGCGAACGCGTCATGAAGATCGAGGCGAGGAGCTCCGCGGTGAGCTTGCCGTTCACCGGAACACCGGTCTCGCTGTAGTCCTGCAGACCCGTGGCTCTCTCGAGAACGATGAGAGCGCCGTGCTTGGCCTCGCTGATGAGAAGTGCGGCGCGGACCAGCTCGTCGACGATCCCCTCGAGCTCCTCCTCGCTGCCGGGTGCGAGAAGCCTGTTCAGGGGACCGAGCTGGCCGATCTGGCCGAGCGCGCGTCGCAGCTCAGGCTGAAAGACGACGACCAGCGCGATAAGGGCCACAGCGAAGAGGGCCTGCAGGAGAAGGGTCGTCAGGGTGAGGTGCAGCGACGTGGCGACGAAGTAGATGAGCACGAGGACCATGACGCCGATGAGAAGCTGCACCGCTCGCGTTCCGCGGATGAGGAGCAGCACGTAATAGATGAAGACGGCGACGATGAGAACGTCGAGGACGTTGTTCCAGCCGAACGGCTGGCCCCGGGTGACGATGTTCAGGAAATCGCTGAGCCACTTCTGATCGCTGATCCACCTCTGGACGGCTTCCATCAGTCCGCCAGCGCCAGGGCCTCGACCTCCGCGGCAAGGTCGTTCCGCCCGTCCAGGAGGAGCGCGTGGGCGAGCAGCTGGCACTTGGTCTTCGCGACCTCCCGCTTGCCGAGCGTGCGGACTACGTCAACGAGCAGGCGCTGCGCGTCGTGATTGGCGACGCCCGCCGCGATGAGCTGAAGGAGAAGGTCCGATGCGGCGTCCAGGTTGCCCTCTTTGATGTAGTGCCGCGCGGCCTCGAGGGCCATCCCCGCGGCTCGGGGGTCCCGCGTCGCCAGATACCCCGCCGCCGCGGCCTCAACGGCCACCGGGTCGTCGGCCGCCTTCGGTTCTCCGTTCTCTGGCGGGGCCATCCACGTGTCTCGAACGGGCTCCGGCGGAGGGGCCGTGATCTCCTCGGCGGCCGTGTCCGCTGCGGTCTCCGCGACGTCGGGCTCGCGGGCGGGCTCGACTATCTGATCGGCGTCGTCGGCCATTTGATGGTCACTGGTCCAGCTGCGAATTGGTGGGGGGGTCGTCGCCCAGGGATCGTCCTCGAGCGTTATCTCACGCCCTTGTTGTGCGGACGTGGTGCTCCGGGGAGATGTGAGCGGCGGCGGTGCGGCCCAGGGGTCATCCGACGTGGTTGCGCTCGGAGGCGCGGGCGGCGTCGACCACTGATCGCTCGCCTGCGGTCGAAGCGCGGTACCGCCTTCGCGTTCCGGGAAGCGCGTGGTTTCTTCTGACGGCTCCTCTACCTCGGCCGGCTCGTCCCGCCTCGAGGGCGCGCCGTCCGCGATCGCATCGAGTGTGGACACGCCCGCCACGCCGCGGAGCTGCCCCTTCGCCCACGCGACCTCGTTCTTCGCGCGTGCCGTCTCGCCGCTATCGCGAAGATCGCGAATGTAGCGCGCGTATTCCTGCACCGACGCATCGGTGTCGCCGGCGAGCGCGAGCGCCGCGGCGAGACGCCGGTGTGTCGCGAGGTCGCCCGGGTCCAGGCCGACGGCTTGGCGGAGAAGCCCGATGGCGGCGGAGCGCTCCCCCGATTTGGTGAGCGCGGATGCGCCCTCGCGCAGAACGCGCAGCGCGCCCGCACGGTCCTCCTGCTCGAAGTGGACCTTCGCGAGCCCGCGATAGCCGCCCTCGGCACCCGGGAATTTGTCGACGAGGTATTTGAAGCTCTGCTCGGCCTGGCGCAGTCGGCCCTGCTCGAGGCTCTTGAGCCCTTCTTTGAGAGCGACCTGGTAGTTGAAGTCCTTCGAAGCCATCGCCTTAGTCTGCGCTCCGGGCGCGCCTTCGGGCTAGCGTTTCGTGAACTGAGGCGCCTTTCGGGCGCGCTTGAGACCCGGCTTCTTCCGCTCCTTGGCGCGCGGATCGCGCGTCAGCAGGCCGGCCTTGCGCAGCAGCGGGAGGTGCTCGCGGTCCACCTGGAGAAGCGCGCGGGAGATGCCGTGCGCGATCGCGCCGATCTGTCCACTCACGCCGCCGCCTTGCACCTTGATCATCGCGTTGAAGCGGCGCGCGGTGCTCGTGACCGTGAACGGGAGCAGGGCCTGGTCGGTCGCGCCGTCGCGGGCGAAGTAGTCGTCGAGCGGTTTTCCATTCACAACGACAGCGCCCTCACCGGGAACGAGCCGGACGCGAGCAATCGACGTCTTGCGACGCCCGGTCCCCTGGAAGTACGGCAGCGCCTTCATGATTCGGACTCCTTACGCATCGGCTCGGGTTTCTGCGCGGCGTGCGGGTGCTCGGCGCCCGCGTATACGTGAAGCTTGCGCGACATCTGTTCGCCCAGCCGGTTCCGCGGGAGCATGCCGCGCACCGCACGGCGTACGACCTCCTCGGGCCGGCGGGCGAGGAGCTGCTCCAGCGTTTCGGACCGCAGACCTCCCGGGTATCCGGAGTGCCGCACGTAGTTCTTCGCTTTCAGCTTGTTGCCCGTCACGCGCACCTTCGCCGCGTTCACGACGATGACCGGATCGCCCGTGTCCAGGTGTGGAGAGAAGATCGTCTTGTGCTTCCCGCGGAGGATCGCCGCGACTTCCGTCGCGAGGCGGCCCAAAGTCGCGCCGTCCGCGTCGACGACGCGCCAGCTCCGCGTGACCTCACTCTGCTTCGTTGCGTACGTCTTCATTTCTTATTCATCCGCCTCGTCAAGCTCTTGTCGTTCTCCTGTCTCGCCGTACTCGACAGCGATGAGGCACAAGCCGTTCGCCGGTGCGCTCGGACCCGCCATCGCTCGATCGTTCGCCGCGACGATCTTCTCGAACGTGAGCGCGTCGATCTTCCCACGTCCCACCCAGAGGAGCGTTCCGACGATCGCGCGGACCATTCCTCTCAGGAACGCGTCCGCCGTGATCTCGAAACGCATCTGGCCGGTCCCCCGCTCGCACCACGTCGCGCTCCGCACGGAGCGAACTCCGCCGGGGCCCGCCGCGAACGACGAGAAGTCCCTCCGGCCCACGAGGCGCCCGCTCGCGTCCCGCATGGCCGCGATGTCGAGCGGTCCCGCGATGTGGAGCTCGCGATGCCGCTCGAGCGGATCGCGCTCTCTGCTGTGCCGGATCCGGTATTCATATGTCCGCCCGGTCGCACTGAACCTGGCGTGGAAGTCCTCCGCCGCCGGCTCGAGCGCCGAGACCGCGATGTCCTCCGGCAGAAGGGCGTTGACCCCCCGGCCGATCGTCGCTCCGTCCAGCGCGCTCGCCGTCCGGAAGTCGATCACCTGTCCGCTCGCGTGCACCCCGGCGTCGGTCCGTCCCGCACCGGTGACCCTCACCGCCTCCTCGTCGCACACCTTTGATATCGCACGCTCGAGCTCACCCTGGATCGTGCGCCCATTCGGTTGCACCTGGAACCCGGCGTAGCCCGTGCCGTCGTATGCCACGCGCGCCTTCCAGTGAGGCGTTTAGGTCGCTGCTCCCTTCGCCGTCTTCTTCTTTTTCGGCGCGGTCGTCCGCGCCGCGGCCTTCGCGTTGGTTTCGGCCTTCGGCTCGTCCTTCTTGGCTGTTGACGCACGCCTGCGTGGGAGCGCGAGCCTGCGCCGCGGCTTCGGCTCCTCGGCCGCGTCGGCCTTGTCGGCCGTCGGCTTGTCGGGCGCCGGGACGAGCTCGAGGAGCATCTGCGGCGCCGAATCGCCGACGCGCCGGCCCAGATGCGTCATGCGGACGTACCCAGAGCCCCGATCGGGCCAGCGGACCGCGAGGTCGGTGAAGACCTTCTCGACGATCACCGGCTCCGGAAGCCAGGCGAGCGCGCTACGACGCGCGCCCAGCGACCCGTCCTTGCCGAGGTTGATCATCTTGTCCACGAAACGACGGACCTCTTTGGCCTTCGCCTCGGTGGTCTTTACGCGCTCGTAGCGAAGCACCGAGAGAGTCAGGTTGCGGAGCATTCCGCGCCTGGCGCCGGTGCGTCGCCCGAACTTACGCTCGTGAACTTGATGCGGCACTAGCCGATCGGCTCCTCACCGTCGTCGCCGCTCATGTTCTCGCCTGTATCGGTTTCGGTCTCATCGTCGGCGATGACCTCGTCGGTGCCGATCGACGACTCGTCGCGGACCGGCGCCTCGATGAGACCGCGCGCCGCGAGCCGCTCCTTGATCTCGTCGAGCGACTTCTTGCCGAAGTTGCGCATCCGCAGCAGCTCGTCGTCAGGGGTCTGCAGGAGCTGGCCGACCTTTGTGATGCCGTGCCGCTTCAGCGAATTGAAGGCACGCTGCGGGAGGTCGAGGTCCTCGATGGGCATGTCCGCGATCGCGGCCGGCAGCGCCGACCCGTTCGTCCGCTCGGGCTGCGCGAGCGCGGTCTGCGACCTGGTGAGCCCGGCGAAGAGCGAGAACTGCTGCACGAGGATCTGCGAGCCCTGCGCGACCGCGTCGTCAGGGGTCGTCGTCCCGTCGGTCCACACTTCGAGGATGAGCCGGTCGTAGTTGGTGACCTGGCCCACCCGTGTGCTCTCGACGCCGAAGTTGACCTTCTTGACGGGGCTGTAAAGGGCGTCGATCGGGATGACGCCGATCGGAAGACCCTCGCGGCGATCCGCGGAATGGAATCCGCGTCCGGTCTCGACGGTCAGCTCGAGCCACAGCGATGAGTCGGGCTCCAACGTCGCGATCTTCGCCTCGGGGTTGACGATCTCGATCTCGCTCGTGGTCATGATGTCCGCGGCCGTTGCCTCGCCGGGACCGGCCTTCTCGAGGGTGAGCGTCACCGGCTCGCTCGCGAACGAGCGGAGTCGGATCCCCTTCAGGTTGAGGACGAGCTGAACCACGTCCTCTTTCACACCGGGGATCGTGGAGAACTCGTGAGCGACTCCACGCACCCGCGCGGCCGTGATCGCGGCGCCGGGCAGCGAGCTCAGAAGCACGCGCCGCAGCGAATTCCCAAGGGTTGTGCCGTATCCGGGCGGGAGCGGCTCGCACGCGAATTTCGCGTACCGCTCGTCGCCTTCGATTCGCTCGATCTTGGGGTACTCAAGCTCTACTAGGGTCATAGCTTCGGTTCCTTCCTGCGGGGCTAGCGCGAGTAATGCTCGACGATGAGCTGGGTGTTGACCTGTGCTTCGATCTGGTCGCGGCTTGGCGCCGCGAGGACCTTGGCGGTGTACGCGTCGGGGTCGACCTCAAGCCAGCCCGGGCGCGTCTGCGTCTTGGCCCAGGCCGTCATTTCCTTGAAGTAGTTCGAGCCTCGGCTCTTCTCGGTGATGGCAATCGCGTCGCCCGCCTTCACCGTGAAGCTCGGGGTCTTCGTCTCGCGGCCGTTCACGGTGATGTGGCCGTGGGTCACGAGCTGCCGCGCCTGCGAGCGCGACTTGGCGAAGCCGGAGCGGTAGACGGTGTTGTCGAGACGCGTCTCGAGGTTGATGAGGAGCGTCTCGCCCGTGGCGCCCGTCACTTCCGCGGCGCGGTCGAACGTGTTCTTCATCTGGCGCTCGAGGACGCCGTACATCCGACGGGCCTTCTGCTTCTCACGAAGCTGGAGCGCGAAGTCGCTCACCTTGCGGCGGCGCTGCTGGTGCATACCCGGCGGCGACGAGCGCTTCTCGAACGTGCACTTGGTGAAGCACTTCTCGCCCTTGAGGAAGAGCTTCATGCTCTCGCGTCGGCAGAGCCGGCAGACCGGACCCGTATAGCGAGCCATTAGACGCGCCTCCGCTTCGGTGGCCGGCAGCCGTTGTGAGGGATCGGCGTGACATCGGTGATCGCGGTCACCTCGAGGCCGGTCGCCTCGAGCGCGCGGATCGCCGCCTCACGGCCCGCACCCGGCCCGCGCACGAAAACCTCGACCACTTTCAGGCCGAGGTCGAGCGCCTTGCGTGCGGCGGTCTCCGCCGCGACCTGCGCCGCGTAGGGCGTGCTCTTGCGCGAGCCCTTCCAACCGGCCGCGCCGGCCGATGACCAGGCGATCACGTTCCCCGCCGGGTCGGTGAGCGACACGATCGTGTTGTTGAACGACGCCTTCACGTGCGCGGCGCCACGCGGAACGACGCGCTTTTCACGACGGCGTCGTGCTTTCGGCTCGGCGGTCGTGGCAGCGGCTTCGCCCTCGGGCTTCTCCGCCTTTTCCGACTTCGCCGCACCCTTCTCGGGCCGCTCTGGCTTTTCCTGCTTTCGCTCTTGCGCCATTAGGTCTTAGACACCGCCTTCTTTCTTCCGGCTACCGTCTTGCGCGTTCCGCGGCGCGTGCGCGCGTTCGTGCGCGTGCGCTGCCCGCGAACCGGCAGATTGCGCCGGTGACGGAGACCGCGGTAGCTGCCGATCTCCTGCAGGCGTTTGATGTTCAGCGCGATCTCGCGGCGAAGGTCACCCTCCACCGTAAAGCCACGATCGATGATCTCTCTGATCTTCGCGACCTGAGGCTCGGTGAGGTCCCGCACTCGCGTTGCGCCCTCGATGCGCGCCTGCTCGAGGACTTCCTTCGCGGTCGTCTCGCCGATGCCGAAGATGTAGCGGAGCGACACGTCGACGCGCTTTTCGCGCGGGATGTCCACGCCAGCGATTCGAGCCATAGCCCTAACCCTGCCTTTGCTTGTGCTTCGGCTCGGAGCAGATCACGAGGATCTGCCGCTCGCGCCGAATGATCTTGCACTTGTCGCAACGCTTTTTGACTGACGCGCGGACCTTCACTAATACCTCACTCGCCTTGTAATGCGTCCCCGTTTTAGGTCGTATGGCGAAAGCTCCACGAGGACCTTGTCGCCCGGCACGACCCGGATGAAGTTCATCCGCATCTTGCCGCTGATGTGTGCCAAGACCGCATGCCCGTTCTGCAGCTCGACCTTGAACATCGCATTCGGAAGGGCTTCTGCGACCGTCCCTTCCACCTCGATGACCTCTTTGTTGCTCGGTTTACTCGCCATCTTCTCCAGACACAGGCTGACCCGCGGCATTGGCCCACGGGAGGTAACAGTGTACCAAGACCGGCCAGTTCCTTTCAATCATCGCGATCAGGCCGCCACCGCGGCGCCCCTGCCCGCGCGTGTGAGCACCACCGGGCCCGCGGCCGTGCACGCCAGGGTGTGCTCAAAGTGCGCCGAAAGGCTGCGGTCTGCGGTCACGACGGTCCATTGGTCGGCGAGCGTCCGAGTCTCCGGGCCCCCGATATTGACCATCGGCTCGATCGCGATGCACAGGCCCTCGCTGATCGGCGGGTTGGGCTGGCCTTTCGTTGGACGGTAGTTCGGGACCTGAGGCTCCTCGTGCATGGCGCGGCCGATACCGTGCCCGACGTAGTTGTGAACCACGCTGAATCCCTGGCTCCGGACGAATTCCTCGACGGCCGCGCCGATGTCGCCGATGCGCCCGCCCACCTTCACGGACGTGATCCCGATCCCGAGCGCCTTCTCGGTGACCTCGATGAGGCGCGCGGCGTCGGCCGAGACCTTCCCGACCGGGACGGTGATCGCGGCGTCCGCGTGCCATCCGTCGACGATCGCGCCGGCGTCGATGCCGACGATGTCGCCCTCGCGGAGCTTTCGCTTGGGTGAGGGGATGCCGTGGACGATCTCGTTGTTCACCGACGTGCAGATCGTCGCGGGATAGGGCGGGGTGCTGTAGCCGAGGAACGAGCTCGCGGCGCCGGCCTTCCGGAGGATCTCCGCCGCGACCCGATCGAGGTCCGCCGTCGTGACTCCGGGGCGCACCGTCGCGCGGCACGCGTCGAGCATCGCGGCCACGACGAGGCCGGCCTCGCGCATCTTCGCCATCTGCGCCTGAGTCTTGAGGGTGATCATTCCGCCGCCTCGCGAAGGCGCGCGGTGATCTCAGGCACGCTCCCGACCGCGCTGACGCGTCTCACGAGCCCGCGGTCCTCGAAGTACGAGATCACCGGACGGGTCTGCTCCTCATACACCTCGAGGCGATTCGCGATGATCTCGGGGGTGTCGTCGGCGCGGTGTTCGGCGGTGGCCCGGCCGTTCAGGCGCGCGAGGAGCTCCTCGCGCGGCGCGTCGAGCAGGAGCACCGCCCCGACATGCCGGCCCATCTCGCCGGCGAGGTGATCGAGAGCTTCGGCCTGGGCGACCGTCCGCGGGAAGCCATCGAACAGGACCCGTGTGGAGGGCGAGATGTCCTCGAGCTTCGCGCGGACCATGCGGATCGTCACGTCGTCGGGCACGTACTCGCCGCGCTCCAGATAGCCCTTCACGCGACGCCCCAGGTCGGTGTGGCGGCGGATGTGATCGCGGAAGACTTCGCCGGTCGAAAGCTGCACCCAGCCGTTCTCCTGAGCCAGCGCCTTCGCCTGCGTGCCCTTCCCCACCCCGGGCGGACCCATGATGATGAGATCGCCGCCGGTGCCACGGGTGCCCGAGGTGTCAGGGGCGGACACGCTCTCGGTCACTAACGAATGAATCCCTCGTAGCTTCGCTGCAGCAGCTGCGCCTCGAGCTGCTTCATCGTCTCAACGACCACGCCGACGACGATGAGGATGCTCGTGCCGCCGAGCCGCAACGTCTGGACCGACGTGATGTCACCGATGAGCGTCGGCATGACCGCGACGAAGCCGAGGAACAGCGCGCCCGCGATCGTGATGCGGGTGACGACCCGTGACAGGAACTCCGCCGTGGGACGGCCGGGCCGGATGCCGGGGATGAACCCGCCGTAGCGCTTGATGTTGTCCGCGACATCGTTCGGCACGAACGTGAACGCCGTGTAGAAGAACGTGAACGCGACAACCAGCACGAAGTAGAGCGAGTTGTAAATGAACGGGTTCTGGAATGCGGCCACGATCGCCGTCGAGAGGTTGCGCAGCCAATCGGTGTCGCTCGTCGTGAAGTACTGCGCGACCTGGCTGGGCAGCAGCAGGATCGAGATCGCGAAGATGATCGGGATCACTCCGGCGCTGTTCACGCGCAGCGGGATGAAGGTGCTTCCACCTGAGTACATCCGCGTGCCGCGGACGCGCTTGGCGTACTGCACCGGGATCCGCCGCTGGCCCTCCTGGATGAAGATGATCGCGGCGATCACGAGGACGGCGATGATCGCGATCGAGCCGAGCGCGATCGCGTTCTGCTGCACCTGGAGGGTCTGCTCGACCGTGTTCGGGAGCCGGCCCACGATGCCCGCGAAGATGATGAAGCTGATGCCGTTGCCGATGCCACGCTCGCTGATCAATTCACCGAGCCACATCAGGATGATCGTGCCCGCGGTGAGCGAAGCCAGGATCGAGAGCGTCGGCGCGAGGTCGCCAGGCCCGAACGCGCTCAGCACGCCCTGGCGCTGCATGAAGACCGCGACGCCGATGCCCTGCAGGAGGGCGAGCGGAACGGTCAGCACGCGGGTGTACTGGTTGATCTTGTTTCGGCCGTACTCGCCTTCCTTGGAGAGGCGCTCGAGTGCCGGGATCGTCTGGTTGAGGAGCGTCATGATGATCGACGCGTTGATGTAGGGGTTCACGCCGAGCGCGACGATCGAGAACCGAGCGAGACCGCCGCCCGAGAAGAGATCGAGCAGGTTGATCAGTTGGTTGTTCTGAAGGAGCGCGTTCAGCTGGTCCTGGTTCACACCCGGCAGCGGAACGTGCGCGAGGAATCGGAAGACCAGGATCATCCCGAGCGTGAACAGGATCTTGTTCCGGAGGTCCGGGGTGCGGAGCGCGTCGATGAGCGCCTGGAACATGCCCATACGCGCTAGACGGCCGGAGCGATGATGACGATGGAGCCGCCGGCGGACTCGATCTTCTGGCGCGCCGTCGCGGACACCGAATGCGCGTGGACTTCGAGCTTGGAGTCGATGACGCCGTCGCCCAGCACTTTGATGCGGGCGTCCTTATCGATGAGGCCCTTCGCTGCGAGCGTGTCGGGCGATACCTTCCCGTCGGCCGCGTAGTCGGAGAGGCGTCCGACGTTCACGGCGACGAAGGTCTTGCGGAATCGGTTCTTGAAACCGCGAAGCTTCGGGACGCGCATGTGCAGCGGGGTCTGACCGCCCTCGAACCAACCGGGGATCCCCGGCCCGGTGCGGGCGAGCTGGCCCTTCGTGCCGCGGCCCGCGGTCTTGCCCTGGCCCTGCGACGTGCCGCGACCGAGACGGCGCGGTAGCTTGCGCGAGCCGCGTGGCTTGGCGATCTGATGCTGGCGCATCAACCCGCGTCCTTCGCATCGCTGACGTGGATGAGGTGAGCGACGCGGCGGAGCATCCCCCGAAGCGACGGCGAGTCGTCGTGCGACACGACGTGGCCGGGACGCCGAAGGCCAAGCGCCGCGAGCGTCTGCTTCGCGCCCTTCTTCTCGCCGATCGCGCTCTTGTGCTGGCGGATCTCCAGACGCGTCACGATGTCGCCTCCGCGGGCTGACGTGTCTCGCGCGGCGGCAGGCCGCGCATCTGCCGAATGGTCTCCGCCGAACGGAGCATCGAGAGCGCTTTGATCGTCGCCCTCACCACGTTGACCGGGTTGGTGCTGCCGAGGGACTTCGAAAGGATGTCGCTGATGCCGGCGGATTCGACGACGGCCCGGACCGAGCCGCCGGCGATAACGCCCGTGCCCTTCGAGGCCGGGCGCAGGACCACGCGCGCGGCGCCGAAGTCGGCGACGACCTGATGCGGGATCGTGCGATCGACGAGCGGCACGAGCATGACGTGCTTCTTCGCGTCCTCGCGTCCCTTGTTGATGGCGCCCGGGACCTCGTCGGCCTTGCCCAGGCCCGCACCGACATGGCCGCGGCCGTCGCCCACGACAACGATCGCGGAAAAGGAGAAGCGCCGACCGCCCTTCACGACCTTCGACACGCGGTTTATCTGCACCACGCGCTCGGTCAGCTCCAGCCGATTGGCATCGATTTTGGCCATTAAAACCTCAACCCCGCGCTTCGGGCTGCGTCACCCAGCGCTTTGACTCTGCCGTGATAGCGATAACCACCGCGATCGAAGACCGCCTCGCCGATGCCCTTGGCTTTCGCCTTCTCGCCGAGCATCGCGCCGACCGCCTTCGCGCGCTCGCTCTTCTTGCCCTTGCCGTCCTTGGCCTCGATGCTCGACGCCGCGACGAGCGTCTTGCCCGAGTCGTCGTCGATGAGCTGCGCGTAGATGTGCGTGATCGAGCGGAACACAGCGAGCCGTGGACGGCCCGCGCTGCCGCGGATCTTCTCGCGCACGCGCGAGTGGCGCCGGGTCCTGCTTTGAAGTCGTGTCTGCTTGGCCATTACGCCTTCGCCGCCCCGACCTTACCGGCCTTGCCCGCCTTGCGGCGGATGTACTCACCCGCGTACTTCACGCCCTTCGCCTTGTAGGGATCGGGCTCGCGAAGTCCGCGGATCTTCGCCGCGACCTCGCCCACGGCCTCCTTGTCGATGCCCGAGACCTTGAGCTTCTGCGGCGTCTCGACCGTGAACGTGACGCCAGCGGGCGGGTCGATCTCGATCGGATGCGAGAACCCGAGCGCCATCGTGAGCTTCTTGCCCTGGAGTACCGCGCGGTACCCAGTGCCGCTGATCTCGAGGTCCTTGGCGAATCCGGTCGTCACGCCGGTCACCATGTTCGCGATCAGCGTCCGGGTGAGGCCGTGAAGCGCGCGGTTCTCTTGCGAGTCGTCCGGTCGCCGCACGGCGATCTTTCCGTCCTCACGCTCGATCTTCATGTTGTCGTGGAACGTCCGTGAGAGCTGGCCCTTGGGGCCTTTCACGCTCACGGTCTGTCCCTCGATCTTGATGTCGACACCGCTCGGGACGACAACCGGCATACGTCCGATCCTGCTCACTACCGGTTACCAGACATACGCGAGGACCTCTCCACCGAGGCCCTTGCGCTCCGCTTCGCGGCCGGTCATGAGACCGGATGAGGTCGAGACGATGACGACGCCGAGACCGCCGAGGACACGCGGCATCTCATCCTTCCGCGCGTACACGCGAAGACCGGGCTTCGAGATGCGGCGGAGACCGGCGACCGCGGGGATCTTGCCCATGTACTTCAGGCGAAGCACGAGCTCGCGCGCGTTCGGCTGTTCGTACCCGGAGATGTAGCCCTCATCGCGCAGGATGCGCGCGAGCTCTGCCTTCATCCGGCTGGTGGGGATGGACACGGTCTCGTGTCGGGCGACCGCCGCGTTGCGGACCCGCGTGAGGAGGTCTGCGACCGGGTCGTTCGGCATCCCGATGCCCTTCGGTCGCACCTTTTTCGGCGCGGCCGGTTTGCGCGCCGGGCGCTCGGCGGCCGCGGCCTCCGGAGCCTGTTCGCGGATCGCTGTCATCTCTTCGGTCAAAACCAAACCCCCTGGTTACCAGCTCGACTTCGTGACGCCCGGCAGCTCGCCGATCAGCGCGCGCTCGCGGAAGCAGATACGGCAGAGGCCGAACTTACGCAGGTACCCGCGCGGTCGCCCGCACACCTGGCACCGGCTGTGGCTGCGCACCTTGAACTTCGGCGTGCGCTGTTGCTTCAGGATGAGGCTTTTCTTCGCCACCTTCTACCCCTTAAGACGCGGTCCGGAACGGCATCCCGAGGCTGCGCAGCAGAGCGCGCGCCTCTTCGTCCGTCCTCGCCGTCGTGCAGATCGTGATCTCCATGCCCCGGAGGCGGTCGATCTTGTCGTACTCGATCTCCGGGAAGACGAGCTGTTCCTTGAGACCGAGCGAGTAGTTACCGCGGCCGTCGAAGCTCTTGTCCGGTACGCCCTGGAAGTCGCGGATGCGCGGGAGCGCGACCGTGACGAGCTTCTCGAGGAAGTGCCACATGCGCTCGCCGCGAAGCGTGACCTTGAGCCCGATCGGCATGCCGATCCGAAGCCGGAAGTTCGAGATCGCTTTCTTCGACTTCGTCACGACAGGCCGCTGTCCGGTGATCTTCGCGAGGTCGCCGGCCGCGGCGTCCATCGCCTTCGCGTTGCCGATGGCCTCGCCCATGCCGATGTTGAGGACGATCTTGTCGACCTTCGGGATCTGCATGACGTTCCCGTAGCTGAACTGCTTGCGCAACTCGTCCTTCACCGCGGTGTCGTAACGCTCCTTGAGAACCGCGGTCATTTCGGCTCCTGCTCAATCTCGCGGCTTCGCCGCGGAGATCCGCTCACGGCTGGTGGTGTTCGCTCGCCCCGGCGAAGCCGTGTCTCGCTCACTTCGGCTCCTCCACGACGATCGCCTCGCCGCACCGCTTGCAGATGCGCTCCTTGGAATCCTCGTCCGTGCGGTGCGCGACGCGTGTCGGCTTGCCGCAGTGCGGGCAGATCACCATGACCTTCCCGAGACCGAGGGGCATGGGCTGCTCGATGATCCCGCCCTTCTGATTCTTGGCGGGGTTCGCCTTGGTGTGGTGCTTGGCGATGTTTACGCCGGCGACGATCACGGTCAGGTCGCGCGGCCGTACTTCCTGCACGCGGCCGCGCTTCCCGCGGTCCTTGCCCGCGATCACCATGATCTCGTCACCTTTGCGAAGACGCATGCCTGCCATTTAGAGGACCTCCGGCGCGAGCGAGACGATCTTCATGAAGTTGCGCTCGCGCAGCTCGCGCGCCACCGGGCCGAAGATGCGCGTGCCCCGCGGCTGGTTCTGCGGGTTGAGAAGCACGGCGGCGTTGTCGTCGAAGCGGATCATCGAGCCGTCGCTCCGGCGGTACTCCTTCGTCTGGCGGACGACGACCGCGCGCACGACCTCACCCTTCTTCACACCGGAATTCGGGATCGCGTTCTTCACGGCGGCGATGAAGACGTCGCCGATCTCGGCGGTCGTCCCGGTCGACGACGCCAGCACACGGATCACCGAGAGCTCGCGCGCCCCGGTGTTGTCCGCGCAACGGACCCGCGTGTAAGGCCGGATCACTCTTGCGCCTTCTCCTCTGTCTGGGGCTCGTCCCCTTCACGGTCGGGCGTGAGGATGTCGGTGACGCCCTCCTGCTCCTCGAGCGCCTTTGAAATGTCGGCGACGCGCGGCGCGGCCGCGCCGGCCTCACCCGCACGCGAGATGACCTCGACCAGCCGCCAGCGCTTCGTCGCGCTGAATGGCCGGCTCTCCTGGATGCGCACGAGGTCCCCCGCCTTCGCCTCGCCGGCCTCGTCGTGCGCCGCGAAGCGCTTGCGGAGCCGGATCATCTTCTTGTAGAGCGGGTGCTCGCGGAACCGTCCGACCTCGACGACGATGGTCTTCGCCATCTTCGCGGAGACCACGACGCCCACCTTCGTCTTCCGGCGGAAGCGGCGCCACGTGAACTGCTCTTTCTCGCCCGGGGCTGTTGGCGCGGCGGGCGCCGCGCGCTTGCGCGCAACGGTCCGCTTTCCGACTGGGCGCGCGGCCACCGCCGCTTTCGCGGGGGCTTTCGCGGGCGCTTTCGCCGTCGCGGCGGCACGCGTCGAGGCGGCCTTCGCCGGCGCCTTCGCGCGCGTCGTGGTCTTTGTCGCCGTCTTCTTTTCTTTGTCTGTCTTCTCAGCCATTGGCCTGTGTCTCCTCGGTGCGTTCGCGCATCACCGTGAGAAGGCGCGCGATTTTTCGTCGCGCCTCCGGCATGGTGCGGAAGTTCTTGAGCTGACGCGTGGCGAGCTTGAACTTCGCGTCGAAGAGCTCCTCACGCGCGCCGCGCAGCTGGTCAGCGATCTCGTTGTCAGACAGCCGCCGCATGTCCTTCATCCGCCCCAGCCTCCTCTCTCGCGATGAATTGGGTCCTGATCGGAAGCTTGTATGCGGCGAGCCGCAGCGCCTCCTTCGCGAGCGCCCGGCTGACTCCGCCGACCTCGAGAATGACTCGTCCCGGTCGCACCACCGCGACCCAGTGGTCTGGTGCACCCTTGCCAGAGCCCATCCGGACTTCGGCGGGCTTCTTGGTCACCGGCTTGTCCGGGAACACGTTGATCCAGACCGCGCCGCCGCGCTTGAAGTGGTGCGTGACCGCGCGACGCGCGGCCTCGATCTGCCGCGCCGTCATCCAGCACGGCTCCATCGCCTTGAGGGCAAAGTCGCCCTTCGTGATCCGGTTGCCGCGCTGCGCCGCGCCCTTCATCCGGCCACGCTGGAACTTGCGGTGCTTGAGCCGTTTTGGCTGCAGCATCTAGGTGGCCCTCGCCGGCTGCGGTGCGGCCGCGGGTGCAGGCGGAGGAGGCGGAGCCGGCGGACGCTGTGCCGCCGCGGCGGGCGCGTTCGTCTGCGTGACCTGGCGCGGCGCGGGCTCGATCTCGCCCTTGTAGACCCACGCCTTCACGCCGATCGTCCCGTACGTTGTCTTCGCGGTGGCACGCCCGAACTCGATGTCGCCACGGAGGGTGTGCAGAGGCACGCGTCCCTCGCGCTCCCACTCGCGGCGGCTCATCTCGGCGCCGCCAAGGCGGCCGGAGACGGCGACGCGCACGCCCTTCGCACCCGACTTCATCGAGCGCTGCACGGTCTGCTTGAGGACCTTGCGGAAGGACACGCGCCGCTCCAGCTGCTGCGCCACGTTCTCGGCGATGAGGTACGCGTCGAGCTCCGGATAACGGATCTCGAAGATGTTCACTTTGACCATCTTCCCGGTCATCTTCCCGAGCACCTGACGAAGCTCCTCGACCTTCGCGCCGCCTTTTCCGATGACCACGCCGGGCTTCGCCGTCTGGATCGTGACGGTCACCTGGTTGGCCGAGCGCTCGATGTCGATACGGGCGATCGCGGCGTCGCGGAGCCGTCCGCGGATCGCGTTGCGGATCCCGATGTCCTCTTTGAGGAGCACCGGGTAGTTCTTCTTGTTGGCGAACCACTTCGCGTTCCACGTCTTCGTGAAACCGAGGCGGAATCCGATCGGATGTGTCTTCTGTCCCACGGGCTAGCTTCCCCTCTCGTCGAGCACGACTTCGAGGTGCGCCATGCGGTGCACCTTGAGGTCGCGACGACCGCGACCGCGGTACCACACGCGCTTCATGCGTGGGCCCTCGTTCGCGATTGCGTTCTTCACGTACAGGTTCTCGAGCGTCAGATTGAAGTTGTTCTCGGCGTTCGCGATGGCCGAGCGCACGACGCGCCCGAGAGGGAGCGACGTCGACTTCGGAAGGTTCTCGAGTATCGAGATAGCCTCCTCCGCGCTCTTTCCCTTGATGAGGTCGGTCACCAGACGCGCCTTCCTCGGGGAGAGCCGCAGGTATCGCGCCGACGCCTTCACTTCCATCTCAAGCACCCGCCCGCACATTGGTCGCGCGCTCGGGCGTGCCGCCAGCAGCCGGCGCACCCGGCCCGGGTACCGCGGTCGCGCTGGCCGCCTCGGCCGCCGCGATCGCGCGGCCGTGTCCGCGGAAGCTGCGCGTCGCCGCGAACTCGCCGAGCCGGTGTCCGACCATGTTCTCGGTGATGAAGACGGGCACGTGACGACGCCCGTCGTGGACCGCGATGGTGTGGCCGACCATGATCGGCAGGATCGTCGACGGGCGCGACCAGGTCTTCACGACCTTCTTCTCGTTCAGCGAGTTCAGGATCTCGATTTTCTCTTTGAGGGACTTCTCGACGAAAGGTCCCTTCTTTACTGATCTACTCATTTGCTCAATCTCCGGCTTCGCCGGGAGACACGCCCCAGGCGGGTGGACTCGCTCGTCACGCACGCTCGCTTCGCTCGCTGACAGGGGCCCCTGCCCCTTAGCCAGCTCCTCGCTCGATTCATCATTACTTCGACTTCCTCTTCGGCGGCCGTTCGGTCACGAAGCGATCGGTGCGCGGGTTGTTGCGGGTCTTGAGACCCATGGCCGGCTTGCCCCAGGGGGTCTGCGCCTGGCCACCTACGGGCGACTTCGCCTCGCCGCCGCCGTGGGGATGGTCGCGCGGAGACATCACGACGCCGCGGACGGCCGGGCGCCAACCCATGTGGCGCTTGTGGCCGGCGCCGCCGACCTTCTGGTTCTCGTGCTCGACGTTGCCGATCTGACCGATCGTCGCGCGGCAACGGACGTGGACGACGCGGATGCCGCCCGATGGCAGGCGGATCTGGGCGTACTCGCCTTCCTTCGCGACCAGCTGCGCCGCGCCGCCGGCCGCGCGCACGAGCTGCGCACCCCGACCGGGTTGGAGCTCGATCCCATGGATCTGCGTGCCGGTCGGGATGTGCTCGAGCGGCAAGCAGTTCCCGACGCGGGCCTCGGCGTCCGGTCCAGAGATGACGGGGTCGCCGACGCGCAGGTCCTGCGGCGCGATGATGTAGCGCTTTTCGCCGTCCTTATAGAAAAGGAGCGCGAGGCGCGCCGAGCGGTTCGGGTCGTACTCGATCGCCTTCACCGTGGCGGGGATGCCATCCTTGTTGCGCTTGAAGTCCACGATCCGGTAATTCCGCTTCTCGCCGCCGCCGCGGTGGCGCGTGGTCACGCGGCCCTGCGCGTTGCGGCCGGCGTGGCTGAGCTTGCGCTCGGTGAGGCTTCGCTCGGGCTTCTTGCCCTTGGTCAGCTCGTCGAACGAGGCGGATTGGCGGAAGCGCCGCACCGGCGACGTCGCCTTGTATTGCTTCAGCGGCACTTCTTAGACCCCTTCCACGAAGTACTTCTCGATGCGCTGGCCCTGACCGATCGTGACGATGGCCTTCTTCCAATCGGGCCGATGCCCGATGCGCCGACCGAGCCGCCGCGTCTTGCCGGGCACGTGAATGACGTTCACGGCGACGACGTCGACCTTGAACGAATCCGCGACCGCGTCGGCGATGTCACGCTTCGTCGCGCTCTTCGCGACCGCGAACGTGTACCGTCCCGCGTTCGTCTGGCTCATCGAGCGCTCGGTGATGACCGGTCGGATGAGGATCGCGTTGCCTTTAATGCTCATTTGGCGCTCCCGACCGTCGCGCGCGCGGCCAGCCCGTCGAGGGCGGGTCGAAGGACGAGGACCGTTTCCGCGCGGAGCACGTCCTCGAGCCGGAGCGTTCCTGGTGTGCGAAGGTCGAACTCTTTGAGGTTCGCCGTGGCACGCCCCACCCGCTCGTCCGTTTCCGCTGTCACGAGCAGGGCGCGGCCGGTCTCGCCGACCCGCCCGAGCCAGTCGATGACGTCGCGGGCGCGTGGCCGATCGCCATCGAACCGAAGCTCGTCGACGATGAACATGCGCCCGCTCGCGGCCTGCGCCGAGAGAGCCTCCGCGAACGCGGCGTGGCGCATCTTCGCGGGCATGCGCTGCTTGTAGCGACGACCGTTCGGACCAAAGACCACTCCACCGTGGCGCCACTGCGGCGACCGCGTGGATCCCTGGCGTGCGCGACCGGTGCCCTTTTGACGCCACGGCTTCGCGCCACCGCCGGCGACGCGCGCCCGGTTCTTCGTCGCGCTCGTGCCCTGCCGCTTGTTCGCAAGCGCCGCGAGAAGCGCTTGGAAGAGCACACCGCGCCGCTTCGCCGGTGAGACGATCGCCGCGGGGAGCTCGACCGAGCCGTCCGAGCTGCCGTCGGCCTTGATGACCGGCGCGTGGCCGGCCGGGGCTGTCGGAAGCGGACGCGCCTCGACGCGCCGACGCGGGGCCGGCGCTTCCTCCTCGCGAGCGCGACGCTCTTCGCGTTGCGGCTCGGGGCGGACGACGCGCGTGACCGGGCGCGCGACCGCGCGCTTCGCGGGCGCCTTCGCTTTCGCGGCAGCCGGTTTGACCGCCGCCTTCGCGGGGGTCGCCTTCGCGGGCGTCGCCTTCGTCGCTGCCGCGGCCTTCACCGGAGCGGCTTTCTTTGCCGCCGGCGTGGCCTTCTTGTCCTTCTCTTTGTCCGCCATCAGGCCTTTCTCACCATGACGATCCCGTTCTTCCCACCGGGCACCGCGCCCGCGATGACGAGGAGCGAGCGCCCCGGATCGCTCCGCAGTATTTCGAGGTTCCGAACGGTGACCTTGTCCGCGCCCTGGCGCGCGGCCATCCGTAGCCCTTTGAGAACACGACCAGGCGTCGTGCCCGAGCCGACCGAGCCTTGACGGCGCAAATGGTCCGAGCCGTGGGACTTGGGACCGCGCGTGAAGTGGTGCAGGTGAACCGGGCCCTGGAAGCCTTTCCCCTTGGACATTCCGCTGACGTGCACCTTGTCGCCGGGCGTGAACCGGTCGACACCGATCTCCTGCCCCGTCGCGAACCCGTCGATGTCGTCGAGCCGGACCTCGCGGAGCACGCGCATCGGTGGGAGATCCTTCAGGTGACCGAGCTCCGCCTTGGTCATGCGATCGGGCTTTTTGGCGCGCCCGAACCCGAGCTGGATGGCGCTGTAGCCGTCCCGCTCCTTCGTGCGGACCTGAGTCACGACGTTCGCCTCGGCGACGATGATCGTCGCCCCGACGACCGAGCCGTCGTCCTTGAAGTGCTGGAGCATGCCGAGCTTGCGGCCGATGAGCACCGGGTTCTTAAGGGCCGGGGCAGCATTGGTCGCTTCCGCCTGCTCGTCTTTCTCTTCCACTTTCGTTTCGTCGCTCATCTTTTTCTCTGGGCCTCTTTAGAGCTTGATTTCGATGTCGACGCCCGCCGGAAGGTTCAGCTTCATGAGCGCGTCGACCGTCTTCTGCGATGGATCGTTGATGTCGATCAACCGCTTGTGCGTTCGGATCTCGAACTGTTCGCGAGAGTCCTTGTAGATGAAGGGACTCTTGATGACCGTGAACTTCTCGATGCGTGTCGGCAGCGGGACCGGACCGGTGACCGTCGACCCCGTCCGCTGCGCCGTCTCGACGATCTGCGCCGCGGACTGGTCGATGAGCTTGTGGTCGTACGCCTTGAGGCGGATCCGGATGCGCTGCTTGGCCATTACGCGATTACCTTTGTGACGACGCCCGCGCCGACGGTGTGACCGCCTTCACGGATGGCGAAGCGAAGACCTTCTTCGAGAGCGATCGGCGTGATGAGGGTGACCTCGATCTTCGAGTTGTCGCCGGGCATGATCATCTCGGTGCCCTCCGACAGCTTCGCCTCGCCGGTCACGTCGGTGGTGCGCAGGTAGAACTGCGGGCGATATCCGGAGAAGAACGGCGTGTGCCGGCCGCCCTCTTCCTTCGAAAGCACGTAGACCTCGGCGTTGAAGGTCGTGTGGGGCTTCACCGAGCCGGGCTTGGCGATGACCTGGCCGCGCTCGATGTCCTCGCGCTCCAGCCCGCGGAGCAGGAGGCCGATGTTGTCGCCGGCCTCGCCCTGGTCCAGGAGCTTGCGGAACATCTCGACGCCGGTGACCACGGACTTCTTCGCGTCCCGGATGCCGACGATCTCGATCTCCTCGCCCACCTTCACGATGCCGCGCTCGACGCGGCCGGTCGCGACCGTGCCGCGGCCCTTGATCCCGAACACGTCCTCGATCGGCATCAGGAACGGCTTGTCCTTCGCCCGTACGGGTGTCGGGATGTAGCTATCGACGGCGTTCATGAGGTCGAGGATCGACTTGAACTCAGGTGCGTTGATGTCCTTGGAGGTGCTCTCGAGGGCCTTGAGCGCGGAGCCGCGGATGATCGGCACCTCGTCGCCCTTGTAGCCGTACTTCGAAAGCAGCTCACGAACCTCGAGCTCGACGAGCTCGAGCAGCTCCTCATCGTCGACCATGTCGACCTTGTTGAGGAACACGACGATCTGCGGCACTTCCACCTGACGGGCGAGCAGGATGTGCTCTCGCGTCTGCGGCATGGGGCCGTCGGCCGCGCTGACGACGAGGATCGCGCCGTCCATCTGCGCTGCGCCGGTGATCATGTTCTTGATGTAGTCGGCGTGGCCGGGGCAATCGACATGCGCGTAGTGGCGCTTGTCGGTCTCGTACTCGACGTGCGCGATCGAGATCGTGATGCCGCGCTCGCGCTCTTCAGGCGCGTTGTCGATGGTGTCGAAGGCGCGGAACTCGGCTCCGCCCTTTAACGAGAGGGTCTTCGTGATCGCCGCCGTGAGCGTGGTCTTGCCGTGGTCGATATGACCGATCGTCCCCACATTCACATGCGGCTTGTTTCGCTCGAACTTCTTCTTTGCCACTTGACCCTCCCCTTTGTCCCTTACTTCTTGGTGATGATCTGTTCCGCAAGGTTCTGCGGCAGAATTTCGTAGTGATCGAATTCCATCGAGTACGAACCGCGGCCCTGCGTTTTGGACCGCAGGTCGGTCACGTAGCCGAACATCTGCGCGAGCGGCACCATCGCGCCGATGACCCGTGCGTTCGCCCGGTCTTCGGTGCCCTGGACGTGGCCCCGCCGGCTGTTGAGGTCACCGATGACCTCACCCATGAATTCCTCCGGGACGATGACCTCGACCTTCATGATCGGCTCGACGATGACCGGACCGGCCTTCGGCACTGCGGCCTTGAGGGCCAGGGATCCCGCGATCTTGAAGGCCATCTCGTTGGAGTCGACGTCGTGCTGTGAGCCGTCCACGACCGTGGCCCGCAGGTCGACCATCGGATAGCCCGCGATGACGCCGTTCTCCATCGCCTCTTTGATTCCCTGCTGGACGGCCTTCTGCCAATCTTTTGAAAGGCGATCCCCGCGGATCCCCCACTCGTACTCGAAACCCGTGCCGCGCTCGAGCGGCTCGAAGTCGACGACCACGTGCCCGTACTGGCCCTTGCCGCCGGACTGGCGGACGTAGCGCCCTTCGCCCTGCGCGGGCTTGGTGAGGGCCTCGCGGTAGGCGACCTGCGGCCGGCCGACGTTCGCGGCGACGCGGAACTCGCGCAGCATGCGATCGACGATGACCTCGAGGTGCAGCTCGCCCATGCCCGAGATCAGCGTCTGCCCGGACTCCTGGTCGGTGTGGACCCGGAAGGTCGGATCCTCCTCGGCCAGGCGCGCGAGGGCGAGCGACATCTTCTCTTCGTCGGCCTTCGTCTTGGGCTCGACCGCGATCTGCACGACCGGCTCGGGGAACTTGATCGATTCGAGGATCACGGGCTTCTCCAGGGCGCTGAGCGTGTCGCCGGTGAAGGTCTGCTTCAGACCGACCGCGGCCGCGATGTCACCGGCTGCGACCTCTTCGACTTCTTCGCGGTGGTTGGCGTGCATGAGGAGGATGCGGGAGATCCGCTCTTTCTTGTCCTTCGTGGCGTTCATGACTGTGTCGCCCGAGCGTAGGACTCCCGAGTAGACGCGGAAGAACGCGAGCTTGCCAACGAACGGGTCGCTCGCGATCTTGAAGGCGAGCGCGCTGAACGGGTCCTCGTCGTTCGGCCGCCGCAGGACCTCCTCGCCCGTCTTTGGGTCGAGACCCGTGACCGGCGGAACGTCGAGCGGAGACGGCAGGTACTGGACGACAGCGTCGAGGAGCGGCTGCACGCCCTTGTTCCGAAGCGCCGCACCGGTGAGGACCGGGACGACCTTCGTCGC
>Ga0307305_10000117_pt1 | contig 23527 bp, 22 predicted proteins | sample ER_DNA_186_FD_194512 | JGI IMG/M metagenome (GOLD analysis project Ga0307305, IMG submission 194512) | Bulk soil microbial communities from the East River watershed near Crested Butte, Colorado, United States - ER_DNA_186 | ecosystem: Environmental > Terrestrial > Soil > Floodplain | place... | reverse complement strand
GAGCCGCCTGGGGCTCGCGAACGCGTTGACCGGCGGACACGGCGCGCGATGATACTCGGATGGCCGAGCAGCACTTCACGCCCGATGAGGCAAACGCGCTCCTCGACGAGGTGAGGCCGGTCGCCGAGGCGCTCGTCGCCCACCGGCGGGCCATGGCCGTGACGGCCACGCGGCAGGGTCGGCTCGTCCAGCGGATCGCCGGCAACGGCGGCGACTTCGACCCGCAGGAGCCGCGAGCTCTGGAGGAGGAGTTCAAGCGCGAGGACGCGGCGGCGGTTCGGTGCGTCAAGGAGCTTCAAGCACTCGGCGTGCTCGTCAAGGACCTCGACCGCGGGCTCGTGGACTTCCCGGCCCTGCGCGGTGACGAAGAGGTGCTCCTCTGCTGGCAGGTGGGCGAGGACGAAATCGCCTACTGGCACGGCGTCGAGGAGGGCTACGCGGGCAGGAAACCGCTGCCGCTCGACTAAATCCCTAGGACGCTTGCGATGACCCCAACTGCGTCGACCGGTCATTTCAGACGCACGCACGGGCAAAGCCCGCGCGTGCTGAGGTCGGCACCGCAAGCGGTGCCTTAAATGCCCTGGTGGCATCGCCTGGCCGTGCTCGGCGGGGTCCTGCTCGTGACCCTCGTCGTCGCGCGCCTCGTCGACCGGCGACTGGCCCGGCGCGACCTGCCGGCCGCGGCGATCACGCGCTACCGCGTCCTGCGGCGCAGCGTCATCACCCTCATCATCTTCGTCGGCGTTCTCTCGGCCCTACTCGTGATTCCACAGGTGCGCGCGGTTGCTACCGGGATCCTCGCGTCGTCGGCCGTGATCGGACTTGTCGTCGGCTTCGCGGCCCAGAGGACGATCGGGAACTTCATCGCCGGTCTCCTGATCGCGTTCGCTCAGCCGGTGCGGCTCGGCGACCGCGTCGAGATCGACGGCCTGATGGGCGTCGTCGAGGAGATCGGCCTCACCTACACCTTCATCCGGATCGAGGACAACGACCGGCTCGTGATCCCGAACGAGCGGATTGCCTCGGATACCATCCGCAACTCCTCTATTCGCGGACGAAGGAAGCTTGCACAGGTGACCGTCCAGGTGCCTCTCGATTCTGATCTCGACGCCGTCACCGGTCTGCTTCGCGAGGCAGCCGACGACGAGCGCGCAGAGGTTTCCGTGACCTCGCTCGGGGACAAGGCCGAGCTGATGGTCGGCGTCTGGGCCGAGGACGAGCCCGCGGCCGAGCGCCTCGAGAGCGAGCTCCGCCTTCGTGCGCACAAGCGCCTGCGCGAGGCCGGAGTGTTTGCATGACACCGCCGCCTCGGGGACGAAGCCGCCGCGACGACGACGACTTCGAGAACGTCCTGCGACGCACGCGCCGCCGCCGCGATCGTGGCAAGCACCGCGGCAAGCGCCGGCTCCGGATCCTCCTCGTTTGCGTCCTCGTCTTCCTGCTCGCGCTTGTCGTTGGCAGCGTCGGCGCCGTGGCGAAGTTTCGGTCCAGCTGCGACCTCAGCAAGCTGAGGCCCGTCGAGAACGGCCAGAACTCGTTCGTCTACGCCGCAGACGGCTCGCTGCTCGGCTCGATCCCGGCCGAAAAGAACCGCACGAACGTCGGCCTCCACCAGATCAGCATCTGGGAGCGCCGGGCGACCGTCGCGATCGAGGACCACCGCTTCTACGAGCACGGCGGCGTCGACTACCAGGGCATCATCCGCGCCGCCTGGAGCGACCTCCGTGCCGGCCACGTCGTGCAGGGCGGGTCGACGATCGCGCAGCAGCTCGTGCGCAACCTTTACATCTCGAAGGAGCGGACCTTCAAGCGCAAGATCAAGGAGGCGTGCCTCGCGATCAAGCTGAGCCGCCGCTGGTCGAAGGACCGGATCCTCACCGAGTACATGAACCAGGTCTATTACGGCAACCACGCCTACGGGATCGAGGCCGCCGCGCAGACCTACTTCTCGAAGCACGCGCGCAACCTCGGGCTCGACCAGGCGGCGCTGCTCGCCGGCTTGCCCCAGGCGCCGTCCGAGTACGACCCCTTCCACCGCCCCGGTACCGCGCGCGCCCGGCGCGACGAGGTTCTGCGCGCGATGCTCAGATACCGCGCGATCACGCCGGCGCAGTATCGGCAGGCGATCGCGCAGCGGCAGCTCCAGCTCAAGCCGGGAAGGCTCTACACGAGGATCAAGGAGCCCTACTTCTTCAGCTACGTCCGCGACCAGCTGATCGCCGAATACGGGGCGGCCACGGTCCGGACCGGTGGGCTGCGCGTCTACACGACCATCGACCCGCGGCTCCAGCGCGCGGCCGTGCGGGCGATCAAGAACACGCTCTACCTGCGGAACGATCCGGCGTCGGCCGTCGTCTCGATCGCCCCGGCGACCGGCGCGATCCGCGCGATGACCGCCGTGACCCCCGGCCGCACCGGCAATCAGTTCAACCTCGTCGCCCAGGCCCGCCGCCAGCCGGGCTCGACGTTCAAGGTCTTCGTCCTGACGGCCGCGATCGCCGAGGGTATGAACCCCGACTCGACCTACTACACCTCGGCGCCGTTCCACTACCAGCCGGACCCGTACACGGCGGCCTGGGACGTTCAGACCTACGACCATACGTACGCCGGCTCGATCTCGGTGACGAGCGCGACCCTTCGCTCCGACAACACCGTCTACGCGCAGCTGACGCTCGACGTCGGGCCGGACAAGGTGGCGGCGATGGCGCACCGGCTCGGCGTCAAGTCCCACCTGGACGTCGTCCCGGCCATGGGCCTCGGCGCAGATGCGATCTCGCCCCTCGAGGAGGCCTCCGCCTACGCCACGCTTGCCGCGGGCGGCATCTACTCGAAGCCGATGGCGATCACGAAAGTCGTGCTCGCGGGCGGCAAGGTGGACACCGACGTGGGCTGGGGCAACCCACAGCGCAAGCGGGTGATCTCGGACGGCGTCGCCTACGAGGTGACCCGGATCCTGCAGATGAACATCCAGGAAGGAACGGGTGTCGGAGCCAACATCGCCCGGCCGGCGGGGGGCAAGACCGGCACGACCGACAACCACGCCGACGCCTGGTTCTCCGGCTACACGCCGCAGCTCGAGACGACGGTCTGGGTCGGCTACCCCGGCGGCGAGATCCCGATGGAGAGTGTGCACGGCATCGCGGTGGCAGGCGGCACGTTCCCGGCCACGATCTGGCATCTCTTCATGCAGGCCGCGCTCTGGCGTGCGCCGGTGCTCGAGTTCCTGCAGCCGCGGAATCCCGTCGAGTGGAGGTCGTTCACGCAGGGTCAGTACGGCTCGAGCTACTACTCCGGCTCAGGCTCTGGCTACTACTCCCCGCCGCCACCGCCTGGCACGAGCACTCGCGGCGGTGCCCCGCCGCCTCCGCCGACGACGACGAACACGGCGACCACGGTCGCGCCGCCCCCGCCGCCGGTCGAGCCGCCCCCGCCGCCGGTCGAGCCGCCGCCGCCGCCTCCTCCACCGCCGGTCCCGTAGGAACATGAGGCGTTTCGGTCCGGCCGGGGCGCGCGACGCCCTGCTTGCCTGGCTCGTCTCGGTGCCCGTGTTCCTCGCCGCGTGCGCGGTTCCCGACGGCGGCCTGTTCCGCGCGGCCCGCTTTCGGGACGTCCACATCTACCAGGGCTACGCCGAGCGCTTCCTGCACGGAGACCTGCCATACCGGGACGTCTTCGTCGAGTACCCGCCCGGGGCGTTCGCGGTCTTCATGCCGCCCACGGCGCTCGGCGCCTCGCACTACAACGCCGCGTTCAAGTCGCTGATGGCGCTCTGCGGGTTGGCGACGATCCTGCTCGCGGCACTGGTGCTGGTCGAGCTCGGCGTGTCGAGGGGGCGGCTGTTCGTCGCGGTTGCACTGTTGGCCCTGGCGCCGATCGCGCTCGGGCCGATCTCGCTGAACACCTACGACGCCTGGCCCGCCTTGCTGACGGTGCTGGCGCTCTACCTGTTCCTGCGCGGAGGTGACCTGCTGGGCGCGGGCGCGTTGGGGCTGGCGGTCTCGGCGAAGGTGTATCCGCTCGTGCTGCTCCCGCTGGCGGGGATCTACGTCTGGCGGCGTGCCGGGCCGCGGCGGGTTGCCACGGCGCTGGCCGTCTTCGTGGCGGTCGCTGCCGTCGTGGTCGTCCCGTTCGCGGCGTACGACCTGCACGGGGTCGCCTCGAGCTTCCGCTCCCAGGCCGAGCGCGGGCTCCAGATCGAGAGCCTCGGCGCGTCGGTCCTCCTCGCCGCCGACCGGCTCGGCCTCTACGACGCAAAGGTCGTGGAGACGACCGGCGTTGCCGGCCGCAACCTGAGCGGCTCGCTGCCGGATGCCGTCGCCGTCGTGACCCTTGTGCTCGAGGCGCTGGCCGTGCTCGCCGTGTGGTTCCTCTACGCGCGTGCGCGTGACGGTCGAGCCAAGCTGCCGCTCGCCTTCGCTGCGGCCGTCGCTGGCTTTCTCGCCTTCACGAAGGTCTTCTCGCCGCAGTACCTCGTCTGGCTCGTGCCCCTGGTTGTGCTTGCGGGGAGCTGGCTCGCGCTTGCGTTGACGGCCGTCTCGCTCGTCCTCGCGCAGGTCTGGTTTTTCCACTACCACGCGTTGTTCCGCCTCGCCTGGCCGACCTGGCTCCTGCTTGTCCGGGACGTGCTCGTGCTCGCGGTCTTCCTCGTGCTGGCGGGTCAGCTGCGCCGGTGGAAGATCAGGATCCCGTCGCGCTCGAAGACGAGCCGCCACTCCGGGCTGCGCCGAAGCCAGGAGAGCTGGACGGCGGTCGGCAGGGGCGCCAACCGATCCGCGTAACCGGGCGAGGTCTCGTCGGCCGCGATCCACTGCGCGTCCTGGATGATCGGGAAGCTGAGGATGCGGCGGCGCGCAGAAAGATGCGCTCCGAGCGTGTTCGTGGCGCTGACGACCGCGTTCTTCGGGATCCGGCGGAGCGCGCTGAGCGCGATCCGGTCGTGCCTCGTGACATCGGCTGCGTGCGCCTGCGCCTGCTGGCCACCCGGTAGGTAGCGCCACAGCGGGATCGCGCCGAGGGCGTAGTTCGAAGCGATCGCGAGGACGAGTGCACCGGTTGCGAGCGGCGCGGACCAGTGCGGGCGCGAGCGGACCAGCCGCGCGGCGCCGAGGACGGTCGCCGCGACGATCACAGGGATCAGCCCCGCGGTGTAGTGAAAGCGGATCGACGTCTGCGTGGTGGCCGCCGAGAGGAGGTTGATGGCGAGCTCAGGGATCGCCGCCAGGAGAAAGAGCGGCGCGAGGAGCGCGATCAGGCCGAGCGGCAGAAAGAGCCGCGCGAGGTACCCGAGCCCGCGGCCGGTGACGGCGGTCGTGACGAGCTTCCACGGCTTGGTGACCGCCGTGTGGACGATGCCGCCCGGCGAGCCGCCGACCTCGCTGTAGCGGGCGAAGAAGCTCGATGCTCCGGCCCGGTTGAAGTGCGGCACGATCACCTCGATCGCGATCAGCGCGATCGCGGCCCCTGCGGCCAGGATCGCGGCGCCTTCCAGGCGCCGTCCCCGGGCCAGCACCCACCAGAGGCCGAGCCCCGCGACCACGAAGCCGATCTCTTCCTTCGTCGTCGTCGCCAGGAGCGCGAAGACGATGAACGGCAGCAGCCGCCCCTCGTCGAGGAACCAGATCGCGAACAGCAGCAGCGGGCACGCGAGCGCGACCGGATGGAACTCGTTCAGCGTCAGCCACTGCGTCGGCGGGTAAAGGAGGTAGGCCAGCGCGAAGCCGACTCCCGCTCGCTCCGAGCCGAGGTGCTTCCGGGCGAGCCAGTGGACCGGCAGCGCGCCGAGGGCGATCGCGCCCGCCTGCGCGACGAGAAGCATGTCGGGGCTCGGCCACACGAGCCAGAGCGGCGCGAACGCCCCGAGGATCGGGTCGAAATGCGCCGCGAGGCGTGAGATCTCGTCGCCGCGCAGCCCGGTGACCTGCAACGGGTGCCCGTGGGCGGTCGACCAGACGGCCTGCACCATGTTGCCGAGGTCGAAGCGGCCGGTCTGAAACGCGCGGTGCCGCAGGACGGAGAGCGCCGAGAAACCCGCTGCGTAGGCGGCGATCGCGCTCCAGAGAAGGGCCCGCGGGCCGGCGAGGCGTGTCATCCCCGCTGCGATCGTATGGCCTGGGCCCGTTCGAGGACGCTACGCCAGCACCGGCCGAGCACCTCCTCGCTTGCCTGTTGTTCGAAGGCGGCGCGGCCTCCCTCGCTCAACTTCTGGGCCAACGCACGGTCACCGGCCAGGCGCCTGAGTCCGGCGGCCAGGGCTTCCGGGTCTCCCGGCGGCACGAGCAGGGCGCTCTCGCCGTCGACGAGCAACTCGCGCGCAGCGGGCGTGTCGGCGGTCACGAGCGGTGTTCCGCAGGCGAGCGCCTGGAAGGCTTTGTTCGGGATTACACGGCGTGCCTTGTCGGAGGTTCCGAAGATCCCGAGCGCGCACCCAGCGCGGTGGAGCTCGCGCGGCAGCCGGTCGTATTCAACCCAGGGAATGTGCTCGACGTTCTCCGGCCGGCCGCGGAGCAGCGGCTCGAGCTGGCCGCTGCCGACGAGCCGGAACGGCAGGTCGGGGGCCGCGCCGGCTGCGGCGAGGACTGTCTCGACACCCTGGAGCGGGATCAGCTTGCCGACGAACAGACACGTGAACGGCTCCTCGAGAGACCAGCCGGGCTGGAAGAGGCGCTCCTCTGCGCCGACGAAGCAGACGGCCATTCGTTCCTCGGGGACGCCGGTGAGGTGGGCGAGGTGGTGCGCGTGCGCCTCGGTGTCCGCGACGACGAGGTCGGCGGCGCGAAAGGCGCGACGGTCAATTGCCTCGAGGGCACGCGCTGCCGGCGAGCCGGGCCGGAAGCGCCCGCGGTCCGCGATGAACGTGTCGGCGAGGGAGACGAGCGGGTTGAAGACGACCGGCCGGCCGCGGGCGCCGCGCCGCGCCGCTGCGAGGTCGAGATGGCCCGGATAGCCGACAAGGAGCACGTCGAAGTCGACGGCGGGGCGGCGGAGGAGCCGGAGCTCGGCCGAGACGAGTCGCGCCAGCGTTGCGGGCCCTGCGCGCCAGCTGTCGCGCCGGCCTTCCCAGACGCCCACGTGTCGCTCGATCACCTCGACGCCGTCCCGCCGCAGGCACGAGATCACCTGCGCGTTGCGGGGATAGTCGCGCTCGTAGGTCCCGAAGTAGAGAACGCGCATCAGAAGGCCGCCCTATGGTCCCTGTAGTTCAGGCGCGCCCGGCCTCCTCCCCGCTGCGAGCGTAACGAGAAAGGTCGCACGCGTGTGTCACGGGTCCGTGACGAGTGTGTGCCAATCGCCGCACGGGTCGCGTCGAAGGCGACTAGGAGAGGATCTCGTCGACGTGGAGCTCCGTCCGCTCGCGCGGGCCGGCCCGCTCCTCGTGCTGGCTCGTGATCAGCTCGCTGATCAACCCGAGCGAGAAGAACTGCAGGCCGACCACGACGAGGAGCACGCCGAGGATCAGCAACGGGCGCCGACCGATCGCCTCGCCGCCGATCTTCAGCACCGTCAGGTAGACCAGCACGGCCATGCCGAGCGCCCCGAGACCGAGACCGAGCCCGCCGAAGAGATGCAGCGGCCGGTAGCGGTAGCGGCCGATGAACGAGACCGTCAAAAGGTCGAGGAACCCGCGCAGGTAGCGCTCGACGCCGTACCGCGAGCGTCCGTGCTCACGCGGGCGGTGGTTCACCGGCAGCTCGGCGATGCGGTGCCCGCGGTAGTGGGCGAGCACGGGGATGAAGCGGTGCAGCTCGCCGTAGAGGCGCAGGCCTTGCACGACCTCGGCGCGATACGCCTTCAGCCCGCAGTTGAGATCGTGCAACCGGATTCCCGAGACGCGGCCGGTCACCCAGTTGAAGATTCGTGACAGCGCCCGGCGCGTGATCGGGTCGCGGCGGTGCGCCTTCCAGCCCGACACGAGATCGAAGCCCTCGTCGAGCTTGGCGAGGAGTCGCGGGATCTCCGCGGGATCGTCCTGGAGATCGGCGTCGATCGTGACGACGATGTCTCCCTGGGCGTTCGTGAAGCCCGCCGCGAGGGCGGCTGCCTTGCCGAAGTTCCGCCGGAGCCGGACGACCCGCACGTTGTCGTGGGCGTCGTGCAGGCGTGTCAGAGCACTGAACGACCCGTCGCTCGAGCCGTCATCGACGAAGACCGCCTCCCAGGGCTGTCCGAGAGGATCGAGCGCCGATTGCAGCTCGTCGAAGAGGAGCGCGAGCGTGCGCTCCTCATCGTGAACGGGGACAACGACTGAGATCACGGCGGCCGGAGCGTACCCTCGGGCGCGTAGCGTATGCGCCGGTCGTGGCGGACTTGCTGACGTTCGAAGAGGCCCAGCGCCTGATACTGGAACGGGCGCGCCCGCTGCCGGCGGAACGCGTTCGGCTCGAAGATGCGGCGGGCCGCGTCCTGGCCGCGACCGCGACGGCGCTCGTGGACCTGCCGCCGTTCCCGAGCTCGGCGATGGACGGCTACGCCGTCCGCGCCTTGGACACGCCGGGCGTGCTGCCGGTCGTGGCGCGGATTGCGGCGGGGCGGCCCGCGCCGCGGGAGCTGCGGCCCGGCGAGGCGATGGCGATAGCGACCGGCGGGGTGGTTCCCGACGGAGCTGATGCCGTCATCCCCATCGAGTATGTTGTCGAACATGACAACGGCGTGGAGATTCCTGAACCGGTTCCTCCGGGCGACAACGTTCGTCCGCGTGGCGGTGACCTCCGCGCCGGGGACGCCGTCGTGGAGCGCGGGAGGGTTCTCGGTCCGGCGCAACTCGGTGCCCTGGCGGCCGCCGGTGTCGCTGAGGTCGCCTGTGGCCCGCGGCCGCGGGCCTCCGTGGTCACCACGGGAACTGAGCTTCGCTCTCCGGGCGAAGAGCTCGGTCCGGGCGAGGTCTACGAGGCGAATGGGCTGATCCTTGCCGCGCAGCTCAGGTCGGCGGGCGCTTTGCCGGAGCGCCTGGCGGTCGTCGCTGACGACGAGGAAGCCCATCGCGAGGCCCTCGGGCGCGCGCTCGAGTCAGAGGTTCTCGTGACCTCGGGCGGGGTCTCCGTCGGCCCGCACGACCTCGTGCGCCGGATCGAGGCAGAGCTCGGAGTCGAAGAGGTCTTTTGGCGCGTCGCCGTCAAGCCGGGCAAGCCGGTGTCCTTCGGCGTGCGCGGACGGACGCTCGTCTTCGGCCTGCCCGGGAACCCGGTCTCGTCGCTGGTTGGTTTCGAGCTCTTCGTCCGCCCTGCGCTGCTGGCGCTCCAGGGCCACGCCGACCCGCTTCCCCGGTTCGAGCCGGGGCGGCTTGCGGCTGCCGCAAAACGAAACGACGCCCGGGACCAGCTCGTTCGCGCACGGTCGCGCGGCGGCGAGGACGGTGCGGTCCTCCTCGAGCCGCTGGCGGGCCAGGAGTCGCACATGATCGCGCGCGCGGCGAGCGCCAACGCGCTTGTCTTGCTCCCGCGCGGCGAAGGCGAGCTGCCCGCGGGCGCGCCGGTGCGGTATCTGCGGCTCTAGCCCTGCGAGGCCGCGAGCGGGGCCGCGGTGAGCGTCGTCGACGGAGGGTCGAATGCCGACGCGCCGCGCGGCTCGATCTGGATCAGTCGTCCCCAGACGATGTAGCGGTGCGTGGCGAAGAACCGCGGATGGCAAGCCTGCAGCGCCACAACCTCACGGCCGTGCGACCGCAGGACCGCCAGCGCGTCGCTGGGGACGATCTTCTTGCGGAAGACGCGGTAGCGGAACGTCCCGTACGGAACCTCGAGCGTGACCGGATCCCCGCGCCGCAGGGCGTTGATGTGGGCGAACGGCGCGAGGTACGTCGTGCGGTGCCCGGCGATGTAGATCAGCTGCCCTTCGCCGGGCATGTAGGTGCGGAGGTCGCGCCCCGGGCCCTTCTTGAGCGAGCCGTCATCGGTGCCGTTGACGAGGATCATGTTCAGGTGAAGGCGCGGGACGACGATGCGGCCGATCGCCTGCCCGCGGCGCGAGTCCACGCGGTAGCGCTGGGCTTCGCGCTCGATCGTCCGGATCCGAGCCGCGATCGTCGCCTCCCGGTTGTATCGCGTGGCGTGGTACGAGTCGAACCGGCGCCCGTAGCTCTTGGCGAGCTGATGCTGCTTCCAGTGCGTGTAGAGGGCGGTAAATGGGTCCTGCCACTGCCACACGACGACGACCCACACGAGGACCAGAGCGCCTGTCACGGCCAGGGCCGTCCCCGCGATTCGCACGACACGTCTCACATTCATCCTTCCAACGCCTTCCGCCCCGTCTCGGATTCGCGCCTTCTCGCCCTCACTGTAAGGACGATTCGCCGGACGGTCTCGCGGATCGGTCCGCGCGGCGGCCGTTCGGCAGCGCTCGGATAGGGCGCGTAGCGGCCGGTGGCAAGCGCCGCCATCTGCCCCGCGGCGGCGAGCCAGCCCGCCGCGATCACGACGGATGGCAGCCGGACGTAGCCCGTGGCGGTCAGCTCGGCGAGATACCAGGGCGCGTCGAGGCCGAGGCCGTAACGCCAGGCGAGCGATCCGAGCAGGAGCAGCGGTCCGAGCGAGCCCGCCGCGAGGAGGGCCACCGGTGCCCATAGCGGACGGGCTCGCGCGTGGGGAAGCCAGAGCCACGCGTGCAGCGAGGGCAGGAGGAAGACGAGCGCGAACGGGTTCGTCGCGACGACGAGAAGCGCGACGACCGCGAGCGCCAGGAGGGCCGCTGCAGTGCCGGCGATCTCCTCCGACGGAGAGACGGGGCGGCGGGGCACGAGCCGCGCACGCGCGACCAGCCAGCCGAGGGCACACAAGACCGCGAACCCCAGGAGCCCGAGCGCCGGCCAGTGCGTCGCGGGCGGCACATCCGGCGGCAGCGCGACGGACGGCGCGGACGGCCATACGCCGACGAGCGCGAAGAGCATGAAGATCGCCGCGGCCCAGAGCCAGAAACCCGCTCGGCTCCGGTAGCTGCGGAACGCCGGCGCGAGCGGGATGTGGCGCCGGCGGCAGCGGGCGAAGAGGTCGACCGCGGCGACGAGGAACGGTGCGACGGCGGAGATCAGCACGAGCTCGATCGCCCAGCCTGGGAGGATTCGCGGCCCGAAATAGACGTAGCTTTTCGTCCCGGGCGCGAGCTCGACGCCGGAGTCGAGCCACCGCAGCAGCTGCTGGGCGGCGCCGCCGAGCTGGCCGAGTCGAATCACGTCCAGCCGCTTCGCCTGGTCGGAAAACCCGGCAGGCGGCCGTTCGCCGGCGCTCGTCAGCGTCAACGCGGGTTGCCCACGCTCCAGCAGCGGCCCCTGCTCGTAGAGCGTGAAGGGGAACGCGAGGTCGATGAGCTGCCCAAAGGCCGTCGGCCGATGCGGTCGCGAGCCGCTCGCATCGAGGATGCGCTGCGCTGCGGTCTCGACGAAGCCCGGCGCCGCAAGGCGAGGCTCCGAGCCGGTCAGGACGAGCCGCGGGGGCCCACTGCCGGCCAGCGCGGCAAGGTCGATCACCGCGAGCACGTGTCCCGTGTGGGTGCGGGCAAACCGGCGGGCACCGAGCGCGCCGAAGGCGCCGCCGTCGGTTGCGACAAAGACGAGCGTGTGCAACGGACTGATGGCGCGCGTCCCCGGAGCGGCGACCGGCGTTCCGTACGACCGGGCGAGCTGCACGAGCGTTGCAACCCCAGAGGCGTTGTCGTTTGCTCCCGGGCCGGCGCCGCCGTCGTCGCGGTGCGCCATGACGACGAGCTCGGTCGGCAATCGGCCGGGGATCGTGACGATCTGGTTCACGAGCGTCTGCCGCCCATGGCCGGGCACCAGGGCGCGGAAGCGGTCCTCCACGGCCCTGAGTCCGTACGGCGTGAGCTGGTCGGAGACCCACTGGGCCGCCCCGGCCGCTCCCGCCGTGCCGGGCACGCGATCGGGGTAGCTGCCGGCGAGATCCGCCGCGAGCGCCACCGTCCCGGCGCGGTCGAAGGTCGGCGGCAGGTTCGGCTGCGGGGCGGGCAGCGGGGTCGCCTTGCTGACGCTGAAGGCGGCGAGCAGCAACGGCATGCCGACGAGCAGCCAGGTGCCGCGGTAGAGCCTGCCGCTGACCGGGCGCTCGAGCGAGCCGAGCCGCGGCCTGCGCCGAGCGGGACGGGGCGGGAGCGCCGCCATTGCGTGGCTATAGTAGGTGGGAGACCTACCACCGCCGGCGGGCATTGCCGATGCCAGATTCATCCACCATCCTGCTCGTCGACGACGAGGACGCAGTCCAGAAGCTCCTGGCTTACCCGCTCGAGCGGGACGGCTTCCGGGTCGTGCAGGCTCGCGACGGCGAGGAGGCGCTCGAGCGGTTCGGGCGGGAGCACGTCGATCTCGTCGTCCTCGACGTGATGCTGCCGAAGGTGGACGGCCTCGAGGTCTGCAAGCGCCTGCGCGCGGAGAGCACCGTGCCGATCATCATGCTCACGGCCCGCGACGACGAGCTCGACAAGGTGCTCGGCCTCGAGCTCGGCGCGGACGACTACATCACGAAGCCGTTCTCGATCCGCGAGTTCCGGAGTCGCGTGCGGGCACTCCTGCGGCGGGCTGCGACCACCCCCGCGCATCCGGAGGAATTGATCGAGACCGACGGGCTCCGGATCGACCTCGGCACGAGAGAGGTGATGGCGCACGGCCGGCCGGTACAGCTGACCTACGTCGAGTTCGAGCTCCTGCTGACGCTGGCCTCGCATGCGGGCCGCGTCTACACGCGGGAGCAGCTGTTGCAGGCGCTCTGGGGCGGTTCCGACTACCGCGAGCCGCGGACGATCGACGTTCACGTCCGCCACCTGCGCGAGAAGCTCGAGAGCGACCCCGGTGAGCCTGAGTTCATTCTGACCGTGCGCGGCGTCGGCTACCGCTTCCGCAGCTCGTGAGCCGATTCTTCCGCAGCGTCGGTGCGCGGCTCAGCCTCGCGCTTCTGCTTGTGGTCGCGGTGGCGCTGGGAGTCGTGTACCTCGCGGTTGTGCCCTCACTCGAGAGCCGTCTCGTGAATGCGCGCGTTGGCCAGCTGAAGACAGCCGTTCGGATATTGGCGCCACAGGCTGCTCAACCCGGCAATCGTGTCGACCTCCAGGACTTCGTGGTCAGCGCGGCGAGTGACACGGGCACGCGCGTCATTGCGTTTGTCGTCAACCAGGCCGGGGGTCAGATCAGCGTCAGCCCCTGGGCAGAGTCGAACCAGGGCGGAAACTCAGAGGACGTTTCCGATGACGGGATTGCGACGCGGGCTGCCGCCAGCGGCCGGCTCGCGGGCGGCATCGTCAGTCACGGCGACTCGCGTTGGGCTGAGGCCGCCGCGCCGTTTCTGGGTGGGACGTACGTTTTGCTGCTGCGCGACCCGCTCACGAGCCAGCACGGGAGCGTGAACCTCGTCCAGCGCCGCGTGCTCCTTTCAGCGGGCGTTGCGTTGCTAATCGCACTGCTGCTCGGCTACGGCGGCGCGTGGGCGTTTGCCCGTCGGATCCGCAGGCTCGAGCGCGCGGCCGACCGGATCGCCGGCGGGCGCTTCGACGAGCCGGTGCGTGACAGCGGCGGCGACGAGCTCGGCGATCTCGCGGTGGCGTTCGACCGCATGCGCGTCCGCCTTGCCCAGCTCGACGACGCCCGCCGCGCGTTTGTCGCGAACGCCTCGCACGAGCTGCGCACCCCGCTCTTCTCGCTGGCCGGCTTCCTGGAGCTGATGGACGACGAGGAGCTGGATGAGTCGACGAAGCTGGAGTTCCTGGACCAGATGCGACAGCAGGTGACCCGCCTGACGAAGCTCGCCTCGGACCTGCTCGACCTGTCGCGGCTCGACGCGGGCCGGATGTCGGTCGAGCGCGAGCCTGTCGATCTCACCGCACTCGGCGAGGAGCTGGTCGAGGAATTCGGCCCCGCCGCGCGTGGCGGCGGGCACGAGCTGGAGCTCGAGGAGCACGACGGCGCCGTCGCGAACGCCGACGAGCTGCGCGTCTTTCAGATCGGCCGGATCCTGGTCGAGAACGCGCTCCTGCACACCCTGCCCGGAACCACGGTGCGCGTGCGGGCGCTGGAGCGGGACGGCTCCGCGGTGCTCGAGGTCGAGGACGAGGGCGACGGCATCCCCGAAACCCAGCGCGATCAGCTGTTCGAGCGCTTCTTCCGGCTGGACGGCACGAGAGCGTCCGGCAGCGGCCTCGGCCTTGCAATCGCGAAGGAGCTCGCGGAGCTGATGGACGGCCGGATCACGGTCGATTCGGAGCCGGGCAGGAGCGTGTTCGGGCTGGTGCTCCCACTTGGCCGCGGGCCGGAACGCGTTTTACGTGAAAACGCGCGGGGCGTCGAGCTGAGCCGCCGCTAGAGTTCGAGCGCTGTGCGCTCCGGGCCCTTTGCAGTCGTTGCGGTCGCCTGTGCCCTCGTTGGCGGGGTGGCCGCGCTTGGGCTCGGGAAGGCGACGGGCTGGATCGGACAGAAGAAGACGGTCACGGTCTTCCGCTCCTCGCCGGTGCTGCCCGCGAGCGACGGCGCCCAGCCGGCTGCGGTCGCGCCTTCGGCGAAGCCGCTGGCCGGCAACGGGTTCAACCCGCGACGCATCTACGCGAGCCGTTCCGCGGGCGTCGTCACGATTTTCGCCCAGTACGGGACCAATCTGGCGACCGCCCAGATTGCGCAGGGCTCGGGCTTCGTCGTCTCCCCGAAAGGTTTCATCCTCACGAACTCGCATGTGATCACCAACGCGGGCGAGAACACCTCCGTCCACGGGGCCGACCGCGTCTACGTCGAGTTCCAGGACCTCGACCGGGCGCCGGCCAAGATCGTCGGCTGGGACGTGTTCGACGACATCGGGCTCGTCAAGGTCGACCCCTCGGCGCACGCGCTCAACCCGGTGCCCCTGGGGAACTCCGCGGCGGTCTCGGTCGGCGAGCCCGTGGCCGCGATCGGCAGCCCGTTCGGGAACGAGGACTCGCTCGGTGTCGGCGTCGTGTCGGCCACGCACCGCTCGATCGCCTCGCTGACCTCGACCTATTCCCTCGTGGACGCGATCCAGACGGATGCGCCGATCAACCACGGCAACTCCGGCGGCCCGCTCTTCGACGCGCGCGGGCGCGTGATCGGAATCAACGCTCAGATCCGCAGCGGCACAGGCAACAACACGGGCGTCGGCTTCGCCGTGCCGATCAACTCGGCGCGCCGCTCGATGGAGCAACTGATCGCGACGGGCTCCGTCTCCTACGCGTTCGTGGGTGTGACGACGGAGGACCTCACGCCTGCGCTCGCGAAGCACTTCGGCTACCCAGTCGATCACGGCGCCGTCATCGCGTCGGTTCAGCCCGATTCGCCTGCGGCCGACGCGGGCCTGCGCGGGGGGAACCGGAACGAGTCGTACCTCGGCGTCGACTTCAAGGCTGGAGGGGACGTGATCGTCGCGCTGGCCGGCCACCCGGTCAGGAGCTCCGAGGACGTTGTGCGGATTGTCACAGATACGGTCGACCCAGGGCAGCGGGTCACCCTCACCGTGCTCCGTGACGGCAAGCGCCTGCAGGTACCCGTCCATCTGGCCCAGCGACCCGCTTCACCCTAGGATCAAACGGGTGTCCTTCGGCGCAGGTACTCGAATTCCTTCAGGGTTAGGCGGCCCTGAGCCTCGGGTAGAGGTGCCTCGATGAACGAGGCAGGCCGCTCAGTCCGCCTGACGATCCCGGCGAAGCCGGAGTACATCACGCTGGGGCGGCTGGCCCTGACGGCCATTGCCGGCGTGCGCCCGGTCTCGGACGAGACGCTCTACGACCTGAAGCTCGCGCTCACCGAGGCATGCACGAACTCGGTGCGCCACGCGTACGCGAATGGGCGGGAAGGGAACGTCGAGATCGTCTACGAGCTGCAGCCGGACCGGCTCGTGATCGAGGTCGGCGACGAGGGCAGCGGCTTCGAGCCCCTCGACGGCGGCAACGGCCACGAGGGCGAGCTCGAGGAGGGCGGTCTCGGAATCGAGATCATCCGGGCGCTTGCCGACGAGGTCGAGATCGGCCCGCGTGAAGAAGGCGGGTCGCGACTGCGTTTCGTCAAGTTCTTCGCCGAGTAGCCCGACAGCTATGCTCGGGCGCCGCGGCGTCCCAAGCTGTCTTTAGCCTCGACCCGAATGCTCCAACTCGTCAACGTCGGACAGAAGTCGCTGGGCGACTACGCGACGATCGCGACCCGCGGGCTGATGGACGAGATCCGCAGGCTCGCGGAGCCACTCGCCGGCCGGCGGGTCCTGCACCTCTCGGCCACCGCGTTCGGCGGCGGCGTGGCCGAGATCAACTATGCGCTCGTGCCGCTGATGAAGGACGCGGGGCTCGACGTCGAGTGGCGGATCATCGCCGGCGGCGACGAGTTCTTCGCGGTCACGAAGACGATCCACAACGCGCTCCAGGGCAACCCGGAAGGGCTGACGCCGACGCAGGAGGAGATCTTCCGCCGCTATCAGGTGCTCAACGCCGAGGAGCTCGACGCCGACGACTACGACTTCATCATCGCCCACGATCCGCAGCCGGTCGGGATGATCGAGCAGTTCGAAAACAGCTCTGCTCGCTGGATCTGGCGCTGCCACATCGACCTCTCGGCGCCGAACCCGAGCGTGCTCGACTTTCTCGTGCCGTGGCTGGCGCGGTACGACGCAGCCATCTTCCACATGCAGGAGTACGTCCCGAAGGGGGCCGGCCTACCGCACGCATATATCTGGCCGCCGGCGATCGATCCGCTGACGCCGAAGAACATGGCGCTCTCGCCCGAGGACGCGGCCTACATCGTCGACCAGTTCGGGATCGACGTCGAGCGGCCGCTGCTGACCCAGGTCTCGCGCTTCGATCCGTGGAAGGACCCGCTGGGAGTGATCGACGCCTACCGCGGCGTCAAGGAGGAGTTCCCGGACGCGCAGCTCGCGCTCGTCGGCTCGATGGCGCACGACGATCCCGAGGGCTGGGACTACTACAGCCGCACCGTCGAGCACGCGGCCGGCGACCCGGACGTCTACATCCTGTCGAACCTGAACAACGTCGGCTCGGTCGAGGTCAACGCGTTCCAGGTGCACTCGGCCGCCGTGATCCAGAAGTCGATCCGCGAGGGCTTTGGCTTGACGATCACCGAGGCGCTTTGGAAGACGCGGCCGACCGTCGGAGGGCGCGTCGGCGGCATCGTCGCGCAGATCCAGGACGGGGAGACGGGCTGGCTCGTGAGCTCGCCCGAGGAGTGCGCGCAGGCCTGCATCGAGATCCTGCGTGACCCCACCGAGGCCCGGCAGCGGGCGCTGCGCGGCAAGGAGTTCGTGCGGCGCAACTTCCTGATGCCGCGGCTCCTGCGCGACTGGCTCGTGCTCTTCAACCTGCTCTCGGGTAACGACACGGCCGGCGCCGAGCTGGCTACGGTCGTCGCTGGTAGCTCCTGACCGCGGCGGCGCCGGCCGCGGCGCTTGCGACGGCGATCGCAGCGAAGAACAGCCAGACCGATCTTACGCCCGCGTGGTCCCGGAGCTCGAATGCGAGGAAGGGAGCGAGCGTCCAGGCAGGCCCGGTCATCGCGGCGAGCGCTCCGAAGTAGTTACCGCGTGCGTGCGGCGGGGCGATCTGGGCCGCGATCGCCTGCGAGGTCGGCATCCAGACCATCTCGCCGATCACGAACACGACCATCACCGCCGCGATCACCGCGATGTGGCTCGAAGCGAGTAGCGCGAGGAATGGCAGGCCCATCAGCAATGTCGCGACGGCAAGGCGCGTGGCCGGCGGTATTCGGGCGGCGGTGCGCGTCAGCCGGAGCTGCCCGACGATCACCAGGACGGGGCTGATGATCACCAGTAGGCCCCACGTCGACGGGGCGAGCCCGTAGACGGAGACTGCGAGAACCGGGAGAACGGTCTCGAAGCTGCAGTAGTCGAAGTAGGCGAGGAGTGACGAGAGCAGGAGCAAGGCGAAGGGGCGGTCGCGGACGACGGCTCGCAGCGAGCCGGGCTCCTGCGCCTCGGCGACCGCGCGGGTCGACGGCAGCCGGGCGATTGCGAGCAGCCCGCCGATCACGCCGAGCGCCGCGATCCCGAGCAGGAACGCCTTCCAGCCGGCGACGAAGACGAGCAGCGCCCCGAGTGGCGGCCCGCCCAGCGAACCGAGATTCGAGGCGACCCGAACGGTCGCGTACGCCTCTTCGCGCCGCTCCTCCTCCTGGACGAAGTCGGCCACGAGCACGCGGTCGAGTGAGTACGCGGGCGCGCCGATCATGCCCTGGACGATGATCAGGACGAAGGCGAGCGCCGTCGTCCCGCCGAGCCAGGTGAGCAGGACCATGTTCGCGGAGGAGAAGAGGAAGCTGCCGACGATCAGGGGTTTGCGGCCCGTCCGGTCCGAGATTCGCCCGCTCAGGTAGTTCGCGACGGCCGCCGCGGGTGCACTCGCCAGGAAGAGCAGGCCGACGCGGCTCGCCGGCCAGTGCAGCCCCTTGACGGCATAGATGCCGACGTACACCCAGAAGGTCGAGAACGAGGCGGCGTAGGTGAAGCTGACCGCGACGATCGGTGCCACGCGACGGTCGAGCCCACCGCCGAAGAGGAGCCGCGGGGCCTGTCTGATCGCGGACACGGCGCCGTATACTGGCCGCTCGTTTCGGGCGATGGAGCTCGCCCCCAACCGCCGTTCGGCTGATGGCTCCTACGACGAAGGGAGATCGGCTGTGCGGACGGCGGTTGCGATCGGGGTGGCGGGCGCCCTCGGGGCGCTCGCGCGATACGGGGTCGAAGGAGCCGTGGCCCGACGAGCCGTGGCGTTCCCGTGGGGAACGTTCATCGTGAACGTGAGCGGGTCGTTCCTGCTCGGCGCCGTTTTCACGCTCCTGGGCGAACGGCTGACGGTTGCCCCGTGGCTGCGGGCCGCGGTCGCAATCGGCTTTCTCGGCGCCTACACCACGTTCTCGACGCTTTCGCTCGAGAGCTACCGCCTGCTCGAGGCGCGTTCGTACGCCCTGGCCGCGGCCAACCTCTTCGGCAGCATGGCCGCGGGAATGCTCGCCCTCTATGGTGGCGTCGTGCTCGGGAGGGCGCTCTGATGAAAATCGAGGGCGAGGGAAAGCTGCTCCGCGTCTTCGTCGGCGAGTCCGATCGCTGGCACGGGAAGCCGCTCTACCAGGCGATCGTCGAGCGAGTGCGTGCGGAGGGCCTCGCGGGCGCCACGGTGCTGCGCGGGATCGAGGGCTTCGGCGCCGATTCGCGTCTCCACACGGCGCGCATCCTGCGGCTCTCCGAGGACCTGCCGGTGTTGATCGAGATCGTCGACTCCGCGGAGCAGATCGAGCGGATCATGCCGGTCCTCGACGAGATGGTCGGCGAGGGGATGGTGACCGTCGAGCGCGTCGAGGTGATCGCGTATCGGGGGTCGCGCAGCGTCTCATAAGGGCCATGCGGGTTAGGGTCCCGGCTGTGGCGGCCAGGCGCAGGAAGTTGATCGTGGTCTCGAACCGCGGGCCGGTCACGTACGGCCGCGAGAACGCCGAGCGCGTGACGCGGCGCGGCGGCGGCGGGCTCGTGACGGCCCTCCGCGGGCTCGTCGCGCATCACGACGTCACGTGGGTCGCGAGCGCGATGACCGAGGAGGACCGCGCGGTCGTCGTCGAGGCCGGCGGCGAGGCGATCGAAGAGACCCTCGAGAGCGGAGCGTCCTTCCGCCTGCGGCTCGTTGCCCATGACGCGGTTGCGTACGACTGGTTCTACAACGTCGTCTCGAATCCGATGCTGTGGTTCCTGCACCACTACCTCTGGGAGCTCGCATACACGCCCTCGGTGGACGTGGCGTTGAAGAACGCCTGGGACCGGGGCTACGCACGCGTCAACGAGGGCTTCGCGGACGCGGTCGTCGAGGAGTTGGAGCTCGAGCCCGACTCGACGGTCTTCCTCCATGACTACCACCTCTACCTCGTTCCGCGACTCGTGCGCGAGCGCGTCCCCGACGCGCTGCTTGCCCACTTCGTCCACATCCCGTGGCCGCAGACGGACTACTGGAACGTTCTGCCCAAGGCGATGCGCCGCGCGATCCACGACGGTTTGCTCGCGAACGACGTGATCGGGTTCCACGCGCATCGCTGGCGCGTCAACTTCCTGCGCTCGGCGAGCGATCTCGTCGGAGCCGACAGCAACTTCGTCGACAGCACCGCGGAGTACCGCGGCCGGCGTGCGAGCGTCAGCGCCCACCCGATCTCCGTCGACGTCGCTGAGTTCGAGGAGCTCGCGCAGAGCGAGGCCGTGCTGGCAGCGGAGTGGGAGCTCGTCGAGCGGGGCCCGGAGCAGCTGATCCTCCGCGTCGACCGGACCGACCCGTCGAAGAACATCGTCCGCGGCTTCCGCGCCTTCGAGCTCTACCTCGACGCGCATCCGGAGAAGCACACGCGGGTCGGGATGCTGGCGCTGCTCGATCCCTCCCGGCAGGACATCCCCGAGTACTCCGAGTACCTCGGCGCGATCCAGCGCGAGGCGCGGCGCGTGAACGACCGCTTCCAGCGGGAAGGCTGGACGCCGATCGAGGTCGTGATCGAGGACAACTTCCCGGCTGTGATCGCGGCGTACAAGCAGTTCGACGTGCTCTTTGTGAACGCGATCTTCGACGGGCTGAACCTCGTGTCGAAGGAGGCGCCGCTCGTGAACGAGCACGACGGTGTGGTCCTGCTCTCCGAGAACACGGGCGCTTACGAGGAGCTCGGGGACTGGGTCGTCCGGATCAACCCGTTCGACGTCGCCGGCCAAGCGGAGGCGCTGGACCGGGCGTTGACGATGGGGCTGGACGAGCGGCGGCAGCGGCTCGAGTCGATCCGGGCGCACGTGCGGGAGCACGACGTGGGCGCCTGGATCGAGGCGCAGCTCGCGGAGCTCGACCGCTCATCAGCGCGCGTCTGACGATGCTGCGGCCGGTCAACCCGGCCACGCTCGAGCCGCTCGAGTCGGTCCCGGCTTCCGCGCCGGAGGAGGTGGCCGAGGTCGTCGTCGAGGCACGGCTGGCCGCGGAGCGCTGGGCGCAGAGTTCCTTCGCGGAGCGGCGAGCGCTGTTCGGGGACGTTGCGGCGGCGGTGCTCGACAACGCGGAGGAGATCGCGGCGACGGTCACGGCCGAGACCGGGAAGCCGCTCGTCGAGTCGTACACCGCAGAGCTGTTCGTCGCCCTCGACAACCTGGTCTGGGCGGCGTCCAACGTCGGTCGCGTGCTCCGGCCCGAGCGCGTGCGCTACCCGCAGCCGCACCTCCGCCACAAGCGGGGCTGGCTGCTCTACGAGCCGCTCGGAGTGGTCGCCGTGATCTCGCCGTGGAACTTTCCGTTCGCGATCCCGTTCACCCAGGCGGCCTTTGCGGTCGCGGCGGGAAACGCGGTCGTCGTCAAGCCCTCGGAGCTGACGCCGCTCTCGGGTGCGTGGCTCGAGCGGCTGTTCCCGAACGGGCTCGTGCGGGTGGTGCAGGGTGCGGGCGAGGTCGGCGAGGCTCTGGTTCGCGCTCCCGGGATCGCGAAGGTGGTCTTCACCGGGTCGGGCGAGACGGGTCGGCGGGTCGCATCGCTCGCGGGAGAGCGGCTTCGACCGGTGACGCTGGAGCTGGGCGGCAAGGATCCGATGCTCGTCTTCGAGGACGCGGATCTCGATCGCGCGGTCGCAGGTGCGCTCTGGGGTGCCTTTGCAAACTGCGGGCAGGTGTGCTCAGGCGTGGAGCGGATCTACGTCGCGCGGCCGTTGCACGAGGCGTTCGTGGAGGAGCTCGCGCGAAGGGCCCGTGCGCTGCGGATCGGCCGGGGCGACAACCTGCAGACCGAGCTCGGGCCGCTGATCAACGAGGAGGCACGGGCTCGGGTCGAGGAGCTGGTCGAAGCTTCCGGCGGGGAGGTGCGGCTGGGCGGCGGGCGCCCGGAAGTCGCCCTGCCCGGATGGTTCTACGAGCCCACGATCCTCACTGGGGTCGACCGTGAGGCTCGGATCGAACGCGAGGAGATCTTCGGGCCGGTGGTGACGGTGTCCCCGTTCGGCGACGAGGCCGAGGCCGTTCGGCTCGCGAACGGCTCGAGCTTCGGGCTCGGTGCGAGCGTCTGGACCCGCGACCTCGAACGCGCTCGGCGGGTCGCGCGACGCCTCGAGGCCGGCTCGGTCTGGACGAACGACGTCTCGTACTCGTACGGCACCGGCCAGGCGTCGTGGGGCGGCACGAAGGAGTCGGGCTACGGGCGGACGCATTCGAAGCACGGGCTCTACGAGCTCTCGCGCGTGAAGTTCGCCGACCTCGATCGCGGCCGGGTGCCAGTGCCCTGGTGGTTCCCCTACGACGAGGGCGTGCTCGAGGGCTTCCGCGGGATGGCCGGGGTGCTCTACGGCGAGGGGCTGGGGCGGCTCGAGGCCGCCTGGCGGCACCGCCGCGGCCTGCTCGCCCTCGGACGGCGATACCTTTCGGGGTTGTGAGCGAGCTTTCGCACGTGGACGAGTCGGGCGAGGTCCGGATGGTCGACGTCGGCTCGAAGCCGGTCTCGCGCCGGCGGGCGCGGGCGCGGGCGGTTGTGCGGATGGCTCCGGAGACCGCTTCCCGCCTCCGCGAGCTCCCGAAAGGCGACGCCCTGGCGGCGGCGCGCCTGGCCGGGATCATGGCGGCCAAGCGGACGAGCGAGCTGATCCCGCTCTGCCATCCGTTGCCACTGACGCACGTGGCCGTCGAGCTCGACGTCGGCGAGGACTCGGTCGAGATCGTCGCGTCGGCCGAGACGCAGGCGCAGACCGGGGTCGAGATGGAGGCGCTGGTCGCCGCGACGGTTGCGGCACTGACGGTCTACGACATGGCGAAGGGCGTCGATTCCGGGATGGAGATCGGCGAGGTGCGGCTGCTCGAGAAGGTGAAGGAGTGAAGGCCGCAGTCATCACTGTCTCCGACGGCGTCTCCGAGGGCACCCGGGAGGATGCGAGCGGCGACGTGTTGGCCGCGCTGCTCGGCGAGGAGGGCTACGAAGTCACGAGGCGGGTCGTTCCCGATGAACGCGACGCGATTGCCGAGGCGATCGCAGAGCTGGCGGAGGAGACCGCGCTCGTGCTGACGACCGGCGGCACAGGGCTCAGCCCGCGCGACGTCACGCCCGAGGCGACGCTCGAAGTGCTGGAGCGCCAGGCGCCGGGGATCGCGGAGGCGCTGCGGGCCGACTCGCTGGCCAAGACGCCGCATGCCCTGCTCTCGCGCGGCGCCGCCGGTGTGCGTGGACGTGCACTCGTGGTGAATCTGCCCGGCTCGCCCGGCGGCTGCCGGGACGGGTTCGAGGTCCTGCGGCCGGCGCTGGCGCATGCCGTGTCGCTGCTTGCCGGCGAGCCGACCGCGCATAGGCAGACATGACCGCCCTGGCGTATCCGGCCCGGTTCGCGCGGCTGGTCAAGATCGAGCACACCGTTTTCGCGTTGCCGTTCGCGTACGTGGGTGCCTTCCTCGCGGTCGACGGCGTGCCGACTGCGCACGATCTCCTCTGGATCACGGTTGCGATGGTCGGCGCGCGTTCGCTCGCGATGGGGCTGAACCGGCTGATCGACGCGGGCCTCGACGCGCACAATCCCCGCACCGCGCGGCGGGAGCTTCCC
>Ga0307305_10000110_pt1 | contig 24035 bp, 21 predicted proteins | sample ER_DNA_186_FD_194512 | JGI IMG/M metagenome (GOLD analysis project Ga0307305, IMG submission 194512) | Bulk soil microbial communities from the East River watershed near Crested Butte, Colorado, United States - ER_DNA_186 | ecosystem: Environmental > Terrestrial > Soil > Floodplain | place... | reverse complement strand
CAGCACCCGGCCCTCGACGTCCTTGCCCAGGCCGACCACCATCGGGTGGTGGTCGGACAGCGCGGTCTGCGACTTGAGCACGTCACCCAGGCTGACGACCTCCTTGTCCGCGTTCGGGATCTCCACGCCGATCGCGGACTTGCCCGGGATCGGGGAGATGATCCGCACGTCGGCGCTCTTGACCGCGTAGGAGATGTTCTTGCTCAGCGCGGTGACCCGCTCCACCTTGACCGCCGGGCCGAGCTCGATCTCGTACCTAGTCACCGTCGGGCCCCGGCTGAACCCGGTGACCTGCGCGTCCACCTGGAACTGCTCGAGCACCTCGGACAGCGCCGCCACCACGATGTCGTTCGCCCTGGTCCGCTGCTTCGGCGCGGTCCCCGGCCGGAGCAGTGCGGTCGGCGGCAGCGTATACGCGATCGCGTCGCCGGAGGTCAGCGTGAGCTGCTCGGGGTTGCGCAGTGGCGCGGAGGGCTTCGGCACCGCGATGGCGGGCTCGGGCACGGGTTCGGGTTCGTGCGGCATGGGCGCCGCAGGCTCCTCTTGGGCACCGAAGCCGAGCGCCTCGATCAGGCCGTCACCGCCATCCGGGCGGGGCCTGCCGCGCTTCTTGTCCTGCTCGAGCAGCGGCGTGTCGTAGGGCTTGGTGTGATCGCCGGCCTCGATGGCCGGGCGCAGCCTGATCTGCCTGGCGATCTGGCCGCGCGCCCGGCGGACCGTGCTGCCGCTGCCGGCCTCGTAGCCCTCGTCGACCTGCAGCCCGTCGTCGTCCCGGGCCCGCGGCTTGCCGCCGAACATCTCCCGTACCTCGGCGAACCGCTCCGGCAGCCGGTGCAGCGGGGTGCCCGAGATGACCAGGAGCCCGAACGCGGCCAGCAGCGCGAGCAGGGGCGCGGCCACCCACGGTGTGAGCGCCGCGGCCAGCGGGCCCGACACGGCGTAGCCGAGGTAGCCGCCGGCCAGGTGGATGGCCTGCGCGCCGTCGGCCGGGCGCGGCGCGCCCTTGGCGATATGGATGATGCCGAGCACGCCGAGCAGCAGCGCGGTCCAGCCGATCGCGGCCCGCACGGTCTCGGAGTTGCGATCGGGGTGCCGCAGGAACCGCCAGGCCAGCAGCACCACCAGCACCGGGAGGATCCAGGACAGCGAGCCGAACCCGTCGACCGCGGCGGTGCGGATGGCCCCGCCGGCGGCGTTGCCCATCCGGCCCCACAGCGAGGCCCCGAGCACGATGGCCAGGCCCAGGGTGAGCAATCCCACGCCGTCGCGGCGGTGGTGCGGGTCCAGGTCGCGCGCGCCGCGGCCGACGGCCCGGGCGGCGAACCCGACCGCCCCGGCGACCAGCATCCAGGCGGCCGCGATCATCTTGCCGGTCCAGCTGACCAGGATCACGACGGGATCGCGGGGCGGGGGTCCCTGGGCCGGGCGGCGCCCTGCTGATCGACCTTGGGCCGTACGACCCTTGCCCGTACCCGGCTTGCCGGACGGTTTCCGGTTGCTCTTCTTTTTAGGGCCCGAACGGGTCTGGCTGCCTTGCCCCTGCTTACGGCGGGGCGCCTGGCGGGCCGGTGACTTGGCAGCCGCGGGGCGGTCCGCAGGCTCGGGGGCAGCCTCGTCCAGCCCGCCGCGCGGGCGGGCAGATCCGTTACGGGCACGGGTCGCCATAGTCACAAACGTAGCGAGAACCCGCAGTCACCCCAAGCATCTAAGGGGCGTGTCTCGCTTACGGCGCAATCATGTACTCGTAGCGGTGCGAGTCGCTGAAGCCGCACCGCTGGTAGAGCGCGCGGGCCGGGGCGTTGCCCGTCTCGACCTGGAGCAGGATCCGGCGCGCGCCGCGGGCGGCCGCCGCGGCGGCCAGGCCCGAGGTGATGGCCGCGCCCAGGCCCCGGCGCCGGCAGGTTCTATCGACTTCCACCGCGGTCAGCACCCCCAGCTCTCCCGCCACGGAGATCCGCCCGCAGGCCACCGTCCGGCCGTCCCGGCAGACGGTACCGAACGCCTGCCACGGGGCCGACATCATCAGCGTCCGCGCGATCGGCGGCAGGTCCTGCCCGCGGTAGCGGTAGAGGCCGAGGAAGGCCGCGTCGGGTTCCGGGGAGAATCGCACGTCGGCGGTACTCGCGGGAAGGTCGGCGACCTCCGCGGTCATGACGAAGGCGGGGCCGGGGCGGGGAACCCACGACCGTTCGGCCAAATAGGCGGGCAGGGGGTCGGGACCGGCACCCTGGGGCAGGACGATCATCGGCCGCAGGTCCCGGCGGTGGTACCAGTCCTCGACGGCGGCCACCGCCTCCGGCAGCGGCAGGCCGGGGTCGCCGAGCGGCAGCGCCGAGTTGGCGCGGCCGGTGAAGCCGGCCGCCGCGCGGAGCCGCCACTCCCCCAGCGGTTCGGTCTCCGGCGCCTGCCAGTGCAGCGCGGCGGCGCGCTCGAGGCCTTCGACCCGCGGGTCAGGCATTCGCGGGCAGCGTGGTCCCTGGGCCGCGGCGGCGGACCTTGACGAGATCGCGGCGGTGCTCCGGCAGGGTGCGCTCGGCCGCGCCCTCGACGGTGAAGCCGGCGTCGGCGATCATCTCCAGGTCACGGGCGCCGGCCTGGCCCTCGCTGGTCAGGTAGTCGCCGAGGAAGATCGAGTTGACGATGTGCAGCGCGAGCGGCTGCAGGCTGCGCAGGTGGATTTCCCGGCCGCCGGCCAGCCGGACCTCGGCGTCCGGGCAGGTGAACCGGACCATGGCCAGGATGCGCAGGCAGCGCTGCGGGGTCAGGGCCCACTGGCCGCCCAGCGGGGTGCCCTGGAACGGGATCAGGAAGTTGACCGGCACCGAGTCGGGGTCCAGTTCGCGCAGCGCGAACACGACGTCGACGAGTTCGTCGTCGGTCTCGCCCATCCCGGCGATCAGGCCCGAGCACGGGGACAGGCCGGCTGCCTTTGCCTTGTTAACCGTGTCGGCGCGGTCCTGGTACGAGTGGGTGGTGCAGATGTCGGCGTAGTTGGCCTCGGCCGTGTTGAGGTTGTGGTTGTAGGCGGTGGTGCCGGCCTGGTGCAGGCGCTCGGCCTGGCCGTCGGAGAGCAGGCCGAGGCAGGCGCAGACCTCGACGTCGGGGTGCTGCTCCTTGAACTTCCCGATCGCGCCGGACACCCGGGTGACATCCGCGTCGGTGGGGCCGCGGCCGCTGGCGACCAGGCAGACGCGCTTGGCGCCGGCCTTGACGCCCGCCTCGGCGTTGCTGATCACCTCGTCCGGCTTGAGCCACGTGTACTTGAGCACGTCCGCCGCCGAGCCGGCCCGCTGCGAGCAGTAGAAGCAGTCCTCGGGGCACAGGCCGCTCTTGATGTTGACCAGGTAGTTCAGCTTGACCCGGCGGCCGAAGTAGCGCAGCCGGACCTTGAAGGCCGCCGCCACCACGTCCATCAGCTCGTCGTCGGTGCTCTGCAGGACGTTCAGGGCCTCGGCACGGGTGGGCTGCTCCCGGGCCAGGGCCTTCTCGGTCAGCGCATCAAGCCAGGTCAATTGGGCCTCCTCCGAGGCGACGCTATCAGGCGAGCGGAGGCGCCGGCCGACGGAGTAGTGTCGGCCTCATGCGGGTCGCGATCCTCGATGACTATCAGCAGGTTTCCCTGGCCAGCGCGGACTGGTCGGCGGTGCGCTCGCTCGGCCAGATCGACGTGTTCGCCGAGCACATCTCACGGACGGAGGCGCTGGTCAGCGCCCTGGTACCGTACGACGTGGTGGTGGCGATGCGGGAGCGCACGCCGTTCGACGCGGACCGGCTCGGCCAGCTGCCGCGGCTGCGGCTGCTGGTCACCACGGGCATGGGCAACGCGTCGATCGACCTGGAGGCGGCCGCCGCGCGCGGGATCACGGTGAGCGGCACCGGCGGCATCGGCACGTCTACGGCCGAGCTGACGTGGGGCCTGATCCTGGCGCTGCTCCGGCACATCCCGGAGGAGGACCAGCGGCTGAAGCGGGCCGGGCGGGCCGGCGGCGCGGCGCTCGGCTTCGGCGGCAGCTGGCAGCGCACCGTCGGCACCGGCCTGGATGGCAAGCGGCTCGGCGTGGTCGGCCTCGGCCATCAGGGGCGGCGGGTAGCGGATATCGGCCGCGCGTTCGGCATGAAGGTGGTGGCCTGGAGCCAGAACCTGGACCCGGACGTGGCCAAGAAGGCGCACGCCAAGCCGGTCTCGAAGGAGGAGCTGTTCTCCTCCTCCGACGTGGTGACCGTGCACTACAAGCTGAGCCCGCGCAGTGCGGGCGTGGTCGGCGTGGCCGAGCTGGCGCTGATGAAGCCGTCTGCGTACCTGGTCAATACCTCGCGCGGGTCCCTGGTGGACAACTCGGCCCTGCTGGCAGCCTTGCGGTCGGGAGCGATCGCGGGGGCGGGGCTGGACGTGTACGACGTCGAGCCGCTGCCGCTGTCGGACCCGCTGCGGTCCGCGCCCAACGTGGTGCTGACCCCGCACCTCGGCTACGTCACCGAGGAGACCTACCGGGTCTTCTACGGCGACGCGGCCGAGGACATCGTCGCGTTCGCCAACGGCGCGCCGGTGCGGGTGCTGACCGCGTCGTTATGACGCTGGCCTCCAGTTCGGGTCGCGGCCGGACAGGGTTAGGGCACGGTCGAAGGCCGTCGCGTTCTTTGGTGGTTCGACGGCGTCGGCGAAGCCCTGGTACTTGCGGAAGAGTTCGGCCTGGGCCTGGACGATGTCCTCTAGGGCTTCGGCCGTTTGATCGTCTGTACTGAACTCCTGGCCGGTGGCCCTGGCCACGTCCCAGCCGTGCAGGGCCGTTTCCATGAGCAGCATCGCGCCCACGTCGGCGGCCGGGGTGGCGTCGCCCATGACGTTGCGTGTGCCGGCCCAGGCCTCGGGGGCTGACCATGCCGTGACGGCCTTGCCTATCTGCCGCGCGTAGTCCTCGCGGAAGCCGGGATCGGCGGTGAAGTCCTTGTTCATCAGGTCCTCGGCGACGCTCTCGCCGTGCGCCCGGCGCTCGGCCGAGTACGAGGTCCACAGGATCGTGTGGTTGAGCAGGGTCCGCAGGTCCCAGTCGCCGCACGGGGTGGGTGCGTCCAGGGTTCCCTCCGGGACTTTGCTTACCACCCGGGCCGCCTCGGCCGACGCGGCCGCCATCTCTGCGCTCAGATTCTTCGTCTCCATGGTTGCGACGCTACCGGGGGCGGGTCAGGCGGTCTTGAAGAAACGCGACAGATTAGGCTGATCAGGTGCCAGATACCGCCGTCGGGACCATGGGTCGTGGCGTGCTGCGCCCGGGCCTCGCCGCGTCTGTTATCCGGCTCGACCGGCACAAGCCGGCCGACGCGCTCGCGCCGTTCGTGGACTACTACTGGATCGTCCGCTGGGACCTGCGCGGCCAGCCGCCGCACGAGCAGACGGTCCTGCCGCACCCCAACGTGCACCTGGTCTTCGAGGCCAGCGGGGCCGGGATCTTCGGCGTGGACCGGCGTTTGTTCACCCGGTTGCTGTCCGGGCTGGGCCTGGCGTTCGGGATACGGTTCACGGCTGGGGGCTTCCGGCCGTTCTGGCAGGCGCCGATCTCCCAGCTGACCGACCGGGTGGTGCCGGCCGCGCGGCTGTTCGGGCCGCGGGCGGAGAAGACCCGGCAGGCGATCGTAGGTTCCTGTGACGTGGATGACGGCGTCATGATCGGGTATGCGGAGGCACTGCTGCACTCGGTGCTGCCGGAGCGGGACCCGCTGGCCGAGCAGGCCGCCGCGCTGGTCGCGCACATCACCGACGATCCCGGGCTGCGCCGGGTCGACCAGCTGTCCGCTTCCTCCGGGATAACCCCGCGCACCCTGCAGCGGCTGTTCGCCGACTACGTGGGAGTCAGCCCCAAGTGGGTGATGCGCCGGGCCCGGCTGCACGAGGCCGCCGAGCACGCCGACAGCGGCGAGCCGGTGGACTGGGCCGCGCTGGCCTCGGATCTAGGCTACGCCGACCAAGCCCATCTGACCAGGGACTTCACCGTGACCATCGGGGTGCCGCCGACCCGCTACGCGGCCGCCCCGTTATTCGCTGGGATCGTCTTTAGCTTTGTTAGCGGGCGACCGTGGGCGCCGTCGAGGGCGGCCTTGATGTCGGTGATGACCTCGGCCGGCTGGGAGCGGATCTGCCGGGGGGTGAAGCGGAGCACGACGATCTGGTACCTGGCCATGCGCCTGCCGCGGGCCAGCGTCTTCGCGTGATCCTCGGGCGAGGTGTGCCACTCCCGCGAATCTACCTCCACCGCGATGCCGTGGGCCGGCCACCAGGCGTCGGGCCTGGCGATGAAGGTTCCGGCGTCGTCGTACAGCGACGGGTTGAACAGCGGCATGGGCAGCCTGGACCTGGCCAGCAGGTCCCTGAGGTCACCTTCGGCGGCCGACCTGATCCCGTCGGCGACGTCGGCCAGCGCCTCGCGGAACAGCATCGACCCTTTGGCCGGCCCCTGGTTGAGCTCGGCGGCAAGGGTCTTTATCGTGCATTTGTCGCGTTGAACGGCGTCGGCCACCGCAGCGCGCACGTCCCGCAGGCTGGTCATTTCCCGGACGGCATCGGCGACGGCGCGGGCCGGCATCGCGTACCGCACCGGGCCGGCTTCCCAGATCCGGGCGGGCATCCGCGATGTACGGTGCAGCCGGACGAAGTTTGTGTCGCGACGCTGCCTGCCCGCCGGGACCAGCACGTCGACGATCTCCGTCAGCTCGCAGCGGATGTGGTGGCTGCGCAGCGCCGCCGGCCCGGTAATGACGCTGCCGGGGCCGGCGTACAGCAGCGCGGCCATCTCCTGCTGCAAGGTCGTCGGCGCGCCGGTCGCAGCCATGTACACGCCGGGCAGCAACCCCCGCCACGGCCCGCCAGGACGGAGCCGATGTCGCAGCGCGTTATCGGTAACGCCGGCGGCCAGCGCCTGGCGGCGGGAGATCACGTCAAGCTGCTGGATGAGAAGCCGGTCGAGGGCATCGTGGTCCAGCCGGGTCGTTCGGGCCATGGCCGCATAATGCGGGCACGGTCTGACAAAACCCCGCCTGACAAATACCCCATAAGCGCCCAGATGCGTACGTAAGCCACGAAACTTCCGGGTCCTGCGTGTCCGCCGGAACCACGGCGATGTCACATCGCCGTGGTCAGGACCACTACAGAGTCACATCGCCGTGGTTGCGCTCACGGCTGGGAGAGGATCAAGCCGAGGCTGGTGGTACGTGAGGTGGCCGTGGGATGTATGTGGCTGGTGGGGCGGTGCTGGGTGGGGTGGTAGCGGGGGCTAGGCCTCTATTACTACGGGGATGATCATGGGACGGCGGCGGTAGTTGTCGCTGACCCATTTGCCGACGATGCGGCGGGCTAGCTGGCTGATCTGATGCGCTTCGGTAATGCCGTCGGCGGCCGCCAGGGCCAGGGCTTCCTCGATCCGGGGCAGGACCTCGCCGAAGGCCGCGTCGTCGATGCCTGAGCCGCGGGCCTGGATCTCGGGGCCGGCCACCATCTTGCCCGAGTTGGCGTCGACCACGATGACGATCGAGATGAAGCCCTCGTCGCCCAGGATGCGGCGGTCCTTGAGCTGGGATTCGGTGACCTCGCCGACGGTGAGGCCGTCCACGTAGACGTAGCCGCACGGCACCGCGCCGGCCACGCTGGCCTGGCCGCCGACCAGGTCGACGACGACGCCGTCCTCGGCGATCACGATGTTGTTGTCCGGGACGCCGGTCAGGGAGGCGAGGTGGGCGTGCGCCCGCAGGTGCCGCCACTCGCCGTGCACCGGCATGAAGTTGCGCGGCCGAACTAGGTTCAGCACGTAGAGCAGCTCGCCGGCCGGGGCGTGGCCGGACACGTGCACCAGCGCGGAGGCCTTGTGCACCACCCGGGCGCCGAGCCGGGTCAGCCCGTTGATCACCCGGTACACCGCGGTCTCGTTGCCCGGGATCAGCGAGGAGGCCAGGATGACGGTGTCCCCGGCCGCGATCCTGATCGGGTGGTCGCGGCCGGCCATCCGGGACAGCGCCGACATCGGCTCGCCCTGCGAGCCGGTGGAGATCAGCACCACGCCGCCGGGCGGCATCTCCTCGGCCTCGCGCAGCTCGACCAGGAGCCCGCCGGGCACCCGCAGGTAGCCGAGGTCGCGGGCGACGCCCATGTTGCGGACCATGGACCGGCCGACGAAGGCGACCTTGCGCCGGTGCTTCACCGCGGCGTTGAGCACCTGCTGAACCCGGTGCACGTGCGAGGCGAAGCAGGCCACGATGATGCGCTGCCTGGTGTTGGCGAAGATCTCGTCGAGCACCGGCGCGATGTCGCGCTCCGAGGTCACCACGCCAGGGACCTCGGCGTTGGTCGAGTCCGCCATCAGCAGGTCGACGCCCTCGCCGCCGAGCCGGGCGAATCCGGCCAGGTCGGTGAGCCTGCCGTCCAGCGGCAGCTGGTCCATCTTGAAGTCGCCGGTGTGCAGCACCACGCCCGCCGGGGTGCGGATGGCCACCGCGAGCGCGTCCGGGATCGAGTGGTTGACGGCGAAGAACTCGCAGTCGAACGGGCCGAACGAGCTGTGGCTGCCCTCGACCACCTCGACCGTGACCGGGTCGAGACGGTGCTCGGCCAGCTTGCTCCGCACCAGGGCCAGGGTCAGCCTGGAGCCGGCTAGCGGGATGTCCGGGCGCTGCCGGAGCAGGTAGGGAACCGCGCCGATGTGATCCTCGTGCGCGTGCGTCAGCACGAGCGCCTCGACCTGGTCGAGCCGCCCGTCCAGATAGCCGAAGTCCGGCAGGATGAGGTCCACGCCGGGCTGGTCGGGGTCGGGGAACAGCACGCCGCAGTCCACGATGAGCAGCCGGCCACGGTACTCGAAGACCGTCATGTTCCGGCCGATCTCGCCGAGGCCGCCGAGCGGGACGATGCGCAGCCCGTTGCGCGGCAGCTTGCCAGGCGGGGTGAGGTCGGGGTGCGGGTGGCTCACAGCTTGACGCCGCCCGCGGTCAGGTCGAGCGCGAGCTGGTGTCTTTCCGCGTCGGTGGCGGCCAGCAACGGGAGCCGTACCGCGCCGCCCGGGAGCCCGAGCAGGTCGAGCGCGGCCTTGGTCATCACCGCGCCCTGGTTGCGGAACAGCCCGTCGTAGACCGGGATGAGCTCGTAGTGGAGCTGCCGGGCCCGGGCCACGTCACCGGCGCCGAACGCCTCGATCATCTCGTGCAGCCGGTCCCCCACCACGTGACCGACCACGCTGACAAAGCCGACCGCGCCGAGGGATAGCCACGGCAGGTTCAGCATGTCGGTGCCGCAGTAGAAGACGAGGTCCGTCTGGGCCAGCACGTGTGAGGTGGCACCGGGGGCGTCCTTGGCGTCCTTGACGCCGACGATCCTGGGGTGCGCGGCCAGCCGGATCAGGGTCTCGGTGGCCACGGCCGCACCGGTGCGGGCGGGAATGTCGTAGATGAGCACAGGCAGCCCGGTAGCGTCGGCGACCGCGGTGAAGTGGGCCTCGAGCGCGGGCTGGGGCGGCTTGTTGTAATAAGGAGTCACTACGAGCAGGCCGTGAACCCCGGCCCGTTCGGCCGACCGGGCCAGCTCGATGGTGTGGGCGGTCACGTTGGTGCCGACCCCGGCCACCACCTTGGCGCGCGAGCCTACCGTCTCCAGCACCACCCGCAGCAGGCGTTCCTTCTCCTCGTCGCTGGTGGTCGGCGCCTCCCCGGTAGTGCCGTTGACGACCAGGCCGTCGTTGCGCATGTCGGTGACGAGATAGTCGGCCAGGCGGGCGGCCCCGTCGTAGTCGACGGTCCCGTCGGATGTCATGGGGGTGATCATCGCCGTCACCATGTGGCCAAAGGGCGCCGAGTTCGTCGTCATACCCGAACGCTACCCGCTGCAGGGTGCGCAAAGTAGTCGGCTTACCGTCGCCACGGCGAGAAATCCCGCCACCCTGGAAGGGGCATCCGTCCAGGGTCAGGCCGGGGGCGCGGGGTCCGGCGCGTCCGGGCCACACGGAAATACGATCAGCCGCTGGCCCAGACGCCGGCGCAGCTGGTGAACGGGGTCCAGGTGCAATCCGCGAGCCAGCGATGAGCCGCCTTGCCTGCCGGTGGCCAGGATCACCTCGTCATAGTCGTGACGCCGGGTCTCGGAGCGCACCGCCTTCACCAGGTCGCCCTCGTCGCTGAGCAGGCCGCTGGCCTGGCAGCCGATTGTCTTCAGGTGCCGTACGGCCAGCTTCATGCGATGCTCAGCAGCAGTACTGATGTCATGATCCGGCTGCGGCGCTACCGGGAACTTTCCAGATTGTGCGCCGAGAACGAGCTCCATGGCTGGCAGCCGTGCCTGGCGTGACCTGACCAAAGACATCACCACCACCTCGCACGGCTCTTGCTCCTGCCGCGCGACGAGATGGTTGATGGGCTGCAAGTCGAGTTCCTCATCCACCGCCAGCAAGTCCATATCCAGCACCAGCAGATACCGCCGCACACCCATCACCTCTGTCAGGCCAGTGACCCCCCTATCGACGCCCTACCCGCTATCACGACGCTAAACCGGGCAATCTGAGACAGCCGAGCGGCTGACGTGGGCTCAGGGTACCTACGTCAGCCGCTTCACTTAGTCATCGTCCGGCGTGGCCGGCGCGTTACGCCGGAGGGCTAGCGGGCGGGCTGCGCGGGCCTGGGCCGAGGGGAGCGGGCCGGGGTGTGCAGGTGCGCGGAGCCGGAGTTCCTGGTCGTGCGCCGGGCCAGGATCAGGGCCGCGGCCGCGGCGGTAGCCAGCGCTACGGCCATGATGGCCGCGATGGCCGCCGCGCTCAGGCTGACCGCGATACCCGAGCCGATGCCGCTCGTCTCGCCCTGCATGTTGATCAGCCGCGGCGCGATCAGCAGGCCGGCCACGGTGCCGGCGGTGACGCCGACCAGGGCGAGGATCATCGTGTTGGTCACCAGGGTGGCCATCACCTGGCGCGGCGTGAGCCCCATCGCCGCCAGCACGCCCATCTCGTGCTGGTGATCCCGCATCCCGACCACGGTCGCGGTGAGCAGGTTGGCCAGCCCGATCACGGCCAGGATGACCACCGAGACCGCGATCACCAGCTGCAGCCCCACCAGGCCGCTGGCGGGGTTGGGCACGACCTGCACGTCGAGCCGGTCATGCGACTCGGCGAGCAGCCGGGCCCGGGCCGCTGCGGCCGTCACTCCCGGCTTCAGGACCAGGTGGTAGACCAGCTGCGGCGGCGCGCTGCCCGCGTGGTTCAGCGCGTCGAGCCCGAAGTCGACCACGTCCCCGTTGTTGTCCGGCTCGATCGTCCGGCCGACGATGTGCAGGATCACCGGCACCCCGTCGATAGTTGGCGAGATCCACGCGCCGACGCCGATGTGCATCAGGTCGAGGAAGCCCTGGCCGGCGACCGCCTCGTTGGCGGCGCGGAACATCCGCCCCTGCACGGCCCGGAACGGGTAGGGCCGGGTCGAGGTCCCCATGGCCCGGGCGTAGAAGGTGCCGTTGTCGCCCGGCAGCAGGGTGACGGACTGGGCACCGGGATAGGCCGCGAGCACCTGGGTGTCGTGGCCGATCAGGGCCAGCATCTGCTTGTTCTCCAGGCCGCCCTGGCTGACCGTAACCGCCGAGGCGAGGCCGATCTTGCCCGGGTCACTGGTAAACCCGTCGATGGTCGACCAGCAGGTCAGCGCGATGGTGATCATCGCCATCGGGATGGCCAGGCCGAACACGGTCAGCCCGGCGGACAGCCGCCGGGTCAGCGAGTCCCTGGCCCCGAGCACCAGCGCCGCGGGCAGATGGAAGAGCAGGCTGAGCCGGGTAATCAGCGACAGGTGCCCGCGGGGCGGGCTCGGCTGGACCGCGGCGACCGGTGAGACCCGGCCCGCCCACCAGGCCGGGATCACGGTCGCGATCGCGACGGTGAGCACGGTGCCCGCGCCGATCAGCGCCATCCAGGCGCCGGACAGCGGCGCGAGGCCGACCGGCGTGCCGCCCGGCGGCTTGACGAACGCCGGTGAGGTGATGATCCGGGCGGCGGCCAGCCCGAGCACGGCCCCGGCCGCCCCGAGCAGCGTCTGCTCGGCAATCAGCATCCGGACCACCTGCCCGGGCGTGAACCCGAGCGCCTTCAGCATCGCGATGTCCTGGCGCTGGACGAGGACGCGGCCCGCGGTGACATTGGCGATGGCGCACGGGGCGGCGAGCAGCGCGATGATCCCGAACAGGGCGAGCAGCAGCCCGAGCAGCCGGTCGTTGTTCGCCATCGAGTCCTTCACCTGCTGCCAGGTGGAGTAGCGCTCGACGGCCGAGGCCGAATTCTCGGCCGGGCCGTTGTACAGGTTCCAGATGGTCTGGACGACCTGGCCGGTGGCCACCGTGGACTTGTCGAACAGGCGCAGGCCGACGATCTGGAGGGTCTCGCCCGGGTTGGCCTCCACCCGGGTCAGCAGCCCGTGCTGCACCCAGATCAGGCCGGGGGTCCACTGCGGGTAGAAGCCCTGGTCGGCGGTGTCCGCGATGCCGATCACCCGCATCGGCACCCTGGTGCCGTCGATCCCGTCCACCGTGATCCAGTCCCCCACGCCGACGCCCACCGCCTGGGCGAAGGACGCCTCGACGACCGCACCGTCCTGGGCCGAGGACCGCAGCCAGGTCCCGGTCACCACGAGCGGCGCGGACATCGCGGGCAGGTCTTGCGTCATGGCCCTGAGCTCGACCGGCGACTTCATCGCGCCGCGCTCGAGCGTCGCCGGCGCGGCCTGGTACGGCTGGCCGGTCTCCTTGATCCCGGCCACGTGGCGTAGCTCATTGGTGTTGGTGCCGTTCTGGAAATAGATCAGCACGTCCGCGCCGCGGGTCCGGGCGGACAACTGCTGCCACGGATTGACCGCCCCCTGCAAGAGCATGGTGGCGAGGAACAGCGCGGCTACCACCCCGGCGACGACGGCGACCGTGATCAGGGCCTGGCCCCGCCGGGCGCGCAGGTCAGCGCGTGCCCACCGGAGCGTGCCTCGCATCAGGTCTCAGCCTCTCAGCTCCAGGACGTCGGCGACGCCGTTCATCGTGCGCGGGATCGGCACGATCCTGGCGTCGTCGGCCACCATCCCGTCGAACAGGTTGATCACCCGGTCGGCCAGGCTCGCGACCCGGGCGTCGTGGGTGACCATCAGGATCGCCTGCCCCCCGTCATGCGCCCGGCGCAGCAACCGGAGCACGTCGCGGGTGTTGGAGCTGTCCAGGTTGCCGGTCGGCTCGTCGGCGAGCAGGACGCTCGGCTCGTTGGCCAGCGCGCGCGCCAGCGCCACGCGCTGCTGCTCCCCGCCGGACAGCCGGGCCGGGGCGGCGTCCGCCTTATCGGAGATGCCCAGCTCGGTCAGCAGCTCCTCGCGGCGCTTCCTGGCCTGCCGCGGGGTCGCGCCCGCGAGCAGCGCGGGCAGTTCCACGTTGTCGGCCACGGTCATGTTGGACAGCAGGTTGAAGAACTGGAACACGAAGCCGATGTGCTGACGCCGCAGGATGGCCCAGGCGGCCGTCGAGAGCCCGTCCACGCGCTGGCCCCGCAGCCAGATCTCGCCGCTCGTGGCGGGCTCGAGGCCGCCCAGCACGTGCAGCAGGGTGGACTTGCCCGAGCCGGACGGTCCCATGATCGCGACGAACTCGCCGATGCCGAGCTCGATGTCCACCCCGCGGACGGCCTCCACCGTGACCCCGTCGGCGCGGTACACCTTCACCAGCTTGGACGTCCTGAGGAGCATGGGGGGCTCGGTCGGCTCCGCGGGCGGCCAGGGCGAGTCTTTCGGCGCGATACCTCTCACACAAGTTCCTCCTGGCATCTCTGCAGCCAGTCGAGGTCGGCCTGCAGGTGCAGGATGGCGCCCTCGATCAGGAGCCGGGCCGGGGCGTCGGCCGGGTCGGCTTCCGCCTGCAGCTCGGTCAGGTTACGCATTATGCCCAGATAATGCCTGCGCTGGGCGTTCATGAGCTCCATCCGGTCGGCGAGTCCCGCCATCGGGGCCAGGATGAGCTTGATGAAGAACTCGTCGCGGACCCGCGGCCCGTCGCACGGCTCGCCGACCCAGGCGCGCAGCGCCTCCCGGCCCGCCGGGGTGAGTGCGTAGACCCGCTTGTTGGGGCGGGTGGTCTGCTCGACATCCTCGCTGCGGACCAGGCCGTCCTGCTCGAGGCGCTTCAGGGTGACGTAGATCTGCCCGATGTTCGGCGATGGATACGCCTGGCCGAAAGTCTGTTCAAGCGCGAGCTTCAGCTCGTAGCCGTGAGCCGGCTCCTTAGCCAGCAGGGCCAGCAAGGGCTGCCGCACAATCCCGTCACCTCCAAGGGCCCGCCAGGACCCGCGTTCAGATTAACGCCGGGCCTTACCGGCCGGTAGGGCCCAGCGCCGTGGATGAATGCCGCGCGAAACATGTCGGACTCGTTATGTGATGCTGTTGACATGTACCTAACGGCGGTGCATAACATGCATGTACGAATGTTACATGGCCCTGAGGTATCTGGGTGGAGGCCCGCATGAGGCGTGCGATGCCTGGTATCGCAATCCTTGCTGCGGGACTCATGCTCCTGGCGGGGTGCACCGCGGATCGCGCCTCGTCGGACGGGTCGGCTCCGTCGACGAACGGGATCGGCCCGATCACCTTCGCCATCGGCCAGGACAACTCCGGCTGGCTGCAGGGCGTGATCACCGGGTGGAACCGGGGCCATCCCAGCCAGAAGGTCACCCTGCTGCTACTGCCTCGGGCGTCCAACGGCCAGCTGGCCCAGCTGGTCGCGAACCTTCAGGCGAAAAGTGATCTGTACGACGTCATCGACATGGATGTCATCTGGACCGCCGAGTTCGCCTCGAACGGCTGGATCATCCCGCTGCCGCAGAGCCAGTTCCCGCTCGGCGACTTCCTCAAGCCCGCCGTCGACACCGCCAGGTACCAGGGCCGGCTGTACGCCGTGCCCGACTACAGCAACGCGGATCTCCTCTACTACCGCAAGGACATCCTCGCCAAGGCGGGCAAGCAGCCGCCCAAGACCTGGGCCCAGCTGCAGCAGCTCGCCGAGACCGTGGCGCCGAAGTACGGCCTGTACGGCTACGCCGGCACGTTCGCCCCGTACGAGGGGCTTACCGTCAACTTCGCCACGGCCGTCCAGTCGGCCGGGGGATCGATCCTCTCCCCCGAAGGCACCAGGGTCACCGTTAACTCGGCCAAGGCCCTCCAGGGGCTCGAGTTCCTCGTGAACGGGTTCCGGCAGGGCTGGATCCCCAGGGCCGCGCTCAGCTACGAGGAGGAGTCGGCCCAGAACGCGTTCGCCAGCGGCAAGTTCCTGTTCCTGGATAACTGGCCGGACGTCTACGCGGCCCTGTCCGCGCCGGGACCGCAGAACAAGGTGTACGGGAAATTCGGGATCGCGGCGCTGCCAGGGCCGGACGGCATGGGCTCCAGCTCACTCGGCGGGGCCAACCTCGCGATCAGCGCGTACTCCCAGCACCAGCGGACGGCGCTGGAGTTCATCAAGTACATGACGAACCTGGACAACGAGCGGCAGATGCTGGAGAAGGGGTCGTTCCCTCCGGTCTGGACCCGGCTCTACACCGACAAGAGCCTGATCCGAAGGTATCCCTATCTGCCGGTGCTCGAGCAGGCCATCAACTCGGCCCGGCCGCGCCCGGCGATCACCAACTACGACCAGGCCAGCCTGGCCATCTCGAGCACGGTGTACGAGGCCCTGACCCAGCAGAAGCAACCACAGCAGGCCCTGACGGAAATGGCCGGGCAGCTGACCCAGATTATCCGCGATGGCTGAGACCGCCAGGGCTGACCGCCACCGGGACCGGCCAGCCCTGATCCGCTGATCAAGCCCGGCGGGCCAGGCGGAGCCGAGACCCGGATGCCGCCACCGGCCGGCCGGTACTCCCGGTAGCCAGGACATGACAGTTATTACGTAGAGTTATGAACTAACCACGTTAAGTGGAGGAATACGGTGCGTGAACGATCACGCGAATGTCGCGGGCGCCTAACCAGCACATACCAGCTCGCGGCCCCGGGAGGTCCGGCTCTTGACGGCGCGGCGGCGCGGCGCGACGATGATCTAATTCGGTGGAACCGGTTCCAACCGCACGTTTCGGGAGTGTGACGATGCCCTCACCGCGTCGGTCGACAATCGCGGACGTGGCTGCCGCCTCCGGCGTCGGCGTGGGCACGGTCTCCCGGGTCATCAACGGCGCGCCCAACGTGCGGGAAGCGACCCGCACGTCGGTGCTGAAGGTCATCGACCAGCTGGGATACCGGCCCAGCCACCTGGCCGCCTCGCTGTCACGCGGCACGGCACGCACCATGGCGATCGTGGTGCCGCACCTGACCCGGCCCTCGGTGGTGATGCGGCTGGCCGGCGCGCTGACGGTGCTGGACGAGCAGGGCTACGACACCGTGGTGTGCAACGTCGACACCCCCCAGCAGCGAGATCACCACCTGGCCGCGCTGACCAGGAGGCACCGGGCCGACGGCGTGATGGTGGTATCGCTACGGCTGTCGCGGCAGCAGCTGGAGTCCTTCCGGCGCGCCGGGGTGCCGCTGGTGACGGTGGGCGTGCTGGCTCCCGGCGTTCCGCAGACGATCACCGACGATGTGATGGGCGGCCGGCTGGCCACCAGGCACCTCCTGGCGCTCGGCCACCGGCGGATCGGCTTCGTCGGCGACACGGCGCACCGCCCGTCAGTCACTCACCTGGGCTTCTCCTCGTCGCAGCACCGGCTCAGCGGATACCGTCAGGCGCTGGCGGCGGCCGGCGTCGGCTACAATCCCGGGCTGGTGCGGCGCGGCCCGTTCGGCCCGGCGAACGCCGAGACGCTGACGGCCGGGCTGCTGGCGCGGCCGGACCGGCCGTCGGCCATCTTCGCGGCCTCAGACACCCAGGCGATGGGCGTGCTCACCGCGGCGGACCGCTGTGGCATTGCCGTTCCCGGCCAGCTGTCGGTAATCGGCTTCGATGACATCGAGTCGGCGGCCCTGCTCGGCCTGAGCACGGTCCGCCAGCCGCTGGAGAACAGCGGCGCCGAGGGAGCCCGCCGGCTCTGCGCGCTGCTGCGCGGGGAGCGGGTCCGCCCGCTGCGGCAGCAGCTCACCCTGGAGGTCGTGCACCGCGCCAGCACGGCGACCTTTCGCGTGAGCGGGCGCCCCAGATCAGAAGCAGTCCGGCCGGGGCGCGGCGGCGGCCGGGCCAAGGGCAGGGTGGCATGCACGGGCCAGCCCTGCTTGCGGCGGCCGGAGAAGGGAAACGTTACTCGTCGTCCAGCGAGGCAGTGCGTTGACGCGCTAGCCGGGAACTGGCGGTAGCTGGAGGGATGATGATAGGCGACAGTGGCAGAACGAGCGCTTCCATCGGTCGCGCTCACCGGCGGGGCGGTACCTGGTACTCGCGCAAGCGTATGATCGCGGGCGCGGCCAGCGCCGTCCTGGCCGCGACGGGACTGGCTGCCTGCAGCTCGGCCAACGCCGGCACCGGACCGGTGACGCTGACCTACTACCTCTACCCGGACACCTCCAAGGCCACGTCGACGGCGATCAGCAACTGCGACAAGGCGAGCGGCGGCAAGTACACGATCTCCTATCAGCAGCTGCCGCAGGCCGCGGACGGCCAGCGGCAGCAGCTGGTCCGCAGGCTGGCCGCACACGACGCCTCGATCGACATCATGGGTCTCGACGTGACCTGGGAGGCCGAGTTCGCGACGGCGGGCTGGATCGAGCCGTGGACCGGTACGTACAAGGCGCAGGCCGTTAACGACACGCTCGTGCCTGCCCTGAACACCGCGATCTGGAAGGGCAAGCTCTACGCGGTGCCCGCCAACACCAATACCCAGCTGCTGTGGTACCGGTCCGACCTGGTGCCGACCCCGCCGACCACCTGGGCCGAGATGATCAAGGATGCGGAGCAGCTGGCCAAGGAGGGCAAGCCGCACTACATCGAGATCCAGGGCGCGCAGTACGAGGGCGCAACTGTCTGGTTCAACACGATGGTGTCCAGCGCGGGCGGCACCGTGCTGAATCCGGACGCGACCAAGATCACGCTAGACGCGCGGGCCGTCAAGGCCCTGACGATCATGAAGCAGCTCGCTGACTCCACCGCCGCGGACCCGAGCATGTCGGTGCAGAAGGAGAACGAGAACCGGCTCCAGATGGAGGCGGGCAACGCCGCCTTCATGCTGAACTACCCGTTCGTGTATCCCGGCATGAAGGCCGACAACCCGAAGCTGTTCAAGGTCTTCAAGTGGGCGCTCTACCCGTCGGTCACCGCCGGCGTGCCGGCCAAGGTGACGATCGGCGGCATCGACCTGGCGGTGAGCGCGTACTCGCAGCACAAGGACCTCGCTTTCCAGGCCGCGCTGTGCCTGCGTAACCGGGAGAACCAGCTCATCGGCGCCAACGTGGGCGGCGTCCCGCCCACGATCGCCAGCCTCTACAACGACCCGAAGCTGTTCGCCAACTACCCGTTCCACGCCGACATCCTGAAGGCGCTGCAGAACGCGAGCGTGCGGCCGAAGACGCCCGTTTACCAGGTCGTGTCCATCGACATCTCGCACCAGATCTCGCCGGCCTCCAGCATCAACCCGACGAGCACGCTGCAGGGGATGAAGGGCTCCCTCAGCAACGCCCTGCAATCGAAGGGCCTAGTCCCGTGAGCCGCCACCTAGCAGATGGCGGCCCGGCCGCGAGGAAAGGAGGGGAACGGTGAGCACCAATACTGAGACGGTCACCACCGGCGCCCCGGCGGAGGCGCCACCCAAGCGCAAGCCGCAGCTATCGGAAGGCGCGCGGGCCGAGCGCAGGCTGGGCTTCATGCTGATCGCGCCCGCGGTCATCGTGATGATCGCGGTCACCGCCTACCCAGTCGTCTACGCGATCTACCTGTCGCTGGAGCGCTACAACCTGGCCCTCCCGCAGGCCAAGAAGTTTATCGGGTTCGCCAACTACGGCGCGGTGCTCAGCTCCCCGTACTGGTGGCATGCGCTGTACGTGACCGTGATCATCACGGTCTTCTCGGTGGCCATCACGCTGGTGCTCGGCTTCCTGCTGGCCTTCGTCCTGCACCGGACGATATTCAGCCGGGGCCTGGTCCGCACCACCTCGCTCATCCCGTACGGGATCGTGACGGTGGCCGCCGCCTACAGCTGGCAGTACGCGTGGACGCCGGGCCAGGGCTACCTGTCCTCGATATTCAACAACAGCGCGCCCCTGACCAATCAGTTCCAGGCCATCATCGTCATCATCATCGCCGAGATCTGGAAGACCACGCCGTTCATGGCGCTACTGCTGCTGGCCGGCCTGTCGCTGGTGCCCGAAGACCTGCAGAAGGCCGCGAAGGTGGACGGCGCCACGGGCTGGCAGCGCTTCACGAAGATCACGCTGCCGCTGATGAAGCCGGCGATCCTGGTCGCCCTGCTGTTCCGGACGCTGGACTCGTTCCGGATTTTCGACAACATCTACATCCTGACCCTGGGCGCCAACGGCACCGGGTCGGTCTCCATCCTCGGCTACGACAACCTGTTCAACGCGCTGAACCTGGGCATCGGGTCGACGATCTCCATCCTGATCTTCATCTGCGTCGCGATCATCGCCTTCTTGTTCATCAAGGGCTTCGGCACCGCGGCCCCCGGCTCAGACATCGGAAAGAGGTGACCCGCTGATGGCTGCCATCACTGCCCGCCAGAGAACCGGCTGGGGGACGGCGAACTTCGTCGTCATCGCGCTGGCGCTGATCCCGGTGCTCTGGCTGGTCTCGCTGTCCTTCAAGACGCCCACGGCCGTGCTCGACCCGTCGTTCATCCCGTCCCAGTGGACTTGGGGGAACTACACCGGGATCCTGACCTCGTCGCAGTTCCTCCGGCCGCTGCTCAACTCGATCGGCATCGGCCTCATCTCCACGCTCATCGCCGTCGTCCTGGCCTCCATGGCGGCCTACGCGGTCGCGCGGCTCCGGTTCCCCGGCAAGAGCGTGCTCATCGGGATGGCGCTGCTGATCGCGATGTTCCCGCTGATCGCGCTGGTGACCCCGCTGTTCACGATCGAGCGCGCGCTGGGACTGTTCAACACCTGGCCGGGCCTGATCATCCCGTACGTCGCGTTCGGGCTGCCGCTGGGCATCTACACCCTGTCGGCGTTCTTCCGTGAGATCCCCTGGGAGCTGGAGAAGGCGGCCAAGGTCGACGGCGCCACGCCCTTCCAGGCGTTCATCAGGGTCATCGCCCCGCTCGCCGCGCCGGGAATGGTCACCACGGCGATCCTGGTCTTCCTGGCCTGCTGGAACGACTTCCTGCTGGCGATCTCGTTCACCTCAACGATCAGCGCCCGGACGGCGCCGGCCGCCATGCAGTACTTCAGCGGCGGATCGATATTCACCATTCCGACGGGTCCGATCGCGGCCGCCGCGGTCGTCATCACCATCCCGATCATCATCTTCGTGCTGTTCTTCCAGCGCCGGATCGTCGCCGGGCTGACGTCCGGCGCGGTCAAGGGCTAGCGGAGTTAAGGAGAGACAAGTGGCCGAAATCGTGCTTGAGCACCTCACCAAGCGTTTCCCGGACGGATCGCTCGCGGTCAACGACTTCAACCTGGAAATCGCCGACGCGGAATTCGTCATCCTGGTCGGCCCGTCGGGCTGCGGCAAGTCGACGGTGCTGAACATGATCGCGGGCCTGGAGGACATCACCTCGGGCGAACTGCGCATCGGCGGGCAGGTCGTGAACAACAAGTCGCCCAAGGACCGCGACATCGCGATGGTCTTCCAGAGCTACGCGCTGTACCCGCACATGACCGTGCGGGAGAACATGGGCTTCGCGCTGAAGCTGGCCAAGACGCCGCAGGCCACGATCACGCAAAAGGTCGACGAGGCGGCCAGGATCCTTGACCTCACTCAGCTCCTGGACCGCAGGCCGGCCAACATGTCCGGCGGACAGCGGCAGCGGGTCGCGATGGGCCGGGCGATCGTGCGCGACCCGGCGGCGTTCCTGATGGACGAGCCGCTGTCGAACCTGGACGCCAAGCTGCGGGTGCAGACGCGCACTGAGGTGTCGCGGCTCCAGCGGCGCCTGGGGACCACGATGGTGTACGTCACGCACGACCAGGTCGAGGCCCTGACGCTCGGCGACCGGGTCGCGGTGATGCGCACCGGCGTGCTGCAGCAGGTGGCCTCCCCGAAGGAACTCTACGAGCGGCCGGTCAACCTGTTCGTGGCCGGCTTCATCGGGTCGCCGGCCATGAACTTCATGGCCGGCACGCTCGAGGAGGGCATGCTGCGCACCAGCCTCGGGGAGTTCCGGCTCAGCGACCGGCTGCGGCGGGAAGTGGAGTCCTCCGGGACCGGGCGCGAAGTCATCGTGGGCTTGCGGCCGGAGAACTTCGAGGACGTGGCGCTGGTCTCGCCCGACAACCGCCCGCACGGGATCACGTTCCACGCCACCATCGACGTCCTGGAGTCCTTGGGTTCCGACGTGTTCGTCTACTTCTCGCGTGAGGTCGGGCGGGGAGTGAGCTCCGCCGAGCTCGAGGAGCTGGCCCGGGACTCGGGACGCGCAGACTCCGGCGCCGGCGGCGAAACCATTGTCGCCAGGCTCGACGCCGCCACCCGCATCGCTGAGGGCCAGGATGCCGAGCTCTGGGTGGACTCCCGGGCGATGCACATCTTTGACCCGGCCACCGGCCGCAACCTGTCGCTGGCCAGAGACGGTGACGGCGACGGCGACCGCGGCGCCGCCTCCGTGCAGTCGGTCTCGAGCCAGGCAGACCCCGTACAACCGGAACCCGTACAACAGGAAACGGTCGACCCGAACGCCACGGCCACCGACATCCGGGCCGTTCCCGGCCAGGCCGGCCAGGGCGGGGAGGCTACCTGACCTTTCGCCGCAGGCGCTCGATGATCTCGTCGTTCCATTCGTGGGTCCGGATGAGCCGGTACCGCTCGGCGGCAATCCGCATGTAGGCCTCGGCCTCGGTGCGGGAGCCGATCATGTCGGCGCCCCGGAGCATCCGGACCACGGGCTGGTACTCGTCGGCGAACCACCGGCGGGCGATCTCGGCACGGTCCATGAACCGGCGGTTGTCCTGCATGCACCGGCATCCCCAGGCCTCGACGGCCTCGCCCAGCTCGGCGTACGACCACGGATCGCTGAAGGCGATCTTGGCGTAGGCCTGATCGGGCAGCGGGACCCGGGCCCGGAACAGCCGCTCGTAGTCCTTGACCAGCAGGTCGCCACGACGGCGGATGCCCGCGGCGGACACGACGGTGAGAATCTCGGTGACGTAGGCCTCGATCGTGGTGGCCCCGGTCGCGATCGCGATCGAGACCCGGTGATGGCCGTCCTGCACGAAGTGCAGATCACCGATGCGGTACACGTCGATGGGCGGGATCGGCTCGCCGCGGCGCTGAGCCAGGGCCAGCCGCTCCCACCGCTCCCTGACCCGCCCGCTGGTGGGCCGGAACCGGCGGTCGAAGTCCCGGCCCGAGTCGAGGGTGCCCACGATCGTGTCCAGCCGGATGGTCTGCAGGCCGAGCCGCCGCTCGCCGCGCATCCCCAAGGCGGCGACGACCTCGTCGAACGGCAGGATGAGGTTGACGTCATCCGGCCCGCGGCGGAGCCACTGGGCGAGCCGGGCCAGCGACTGCCGGCGCCGGGCGCGCAGGAAGTCGTTCTCGACGTCGGCGCGGGGGAAGCCAGTATCAGGCATGGCGACGACCCGGGAGCAGTTCGGCCAGCCCGGCGCCCGGCTCGAACTCGAGCAGGTGCCATCCGGTGACGTTGCACACCTCGGTGCGGCCCAGATGGCCCCGCCGGGCGGGCGCGCCGTAGGGATGCACGTGACCGTGCAGCAGCGCCGCGGGCTGGAGCGCGGCGACCAGGCCGCGCAGCCCTCTGAACCCGCGGTGCGGCGGGTCGTCGCCGTCCCCGACGCCCCGGGGCGGCGCGTGCGTCAGCAGCACGTCGACCCCGCGGCCGTCCCGCTGCCGGCGCCACCACGCCCGGCTTCGCAGCGCCTGGGCGCGCCGGGTCTGCTGCCGGTCGGTGTACTGGTTCGGCCCTTCGCTGTAGCGCGGGCTTCCGCCGAGCCCGGCCAGCCGCAGGCCGGCCACGTCGATGATCCGGCCGTCGGCGTTGACGGCGCCGTCCGGCCAGGGCGGCCGGGCGGGCAGGCCGGCCTTCAGCGTCAGCCCGGCCCGGGACGAACGGTACCCGGAGACGTCAGGGTCATGATTGCCCGGTACGAAGACCAGCGGGACGTCCAGCGCGTTCATCAGCGAGCCCAGGTACTCGAACGGGAGGTCACCGCAGGCCAGGATGAGCTGGGCGCCGCGCACCGCGGTCGGGTCAGCCACCAGCGCATCATCGACCTCATCGGAGATCGCGAGCACGCGGACCATACCTCGATCATAAGACGGCGCGCGGGTTCCCTCAGTGCGCAGCCGCTTCCGGTGCCTGCACGCGTACCTCGAGGCCACCTTGCCGCAGCGCCGCTTCCACCCGGTAGATCTCGGCCTGCGAAGCGCGGTCGCCGCCCCGCGGCGGGCTGATATCGAGCCGCCGGCAGGCCGCCGACAGCGCGTCCAGGTAGGCGCCGCGCACAGCCTGCACCCGGTGGTGCTTGGCGGTCAGCCCGGACCGGGTTTCGGTGTCCTCGAGTTCGGAGCGCAGCCGGCGCAGGTCGGCCTGGAGATGCTCGATCGGCTCGGGGGGCAGGGCCTGGAAACGAGCCCGGTAACGGGCCTCGGCGAGCCACCTGGCCGCCCGCCACGCACCGATCAGCGCGAATCCCACCGCCGTGGGCAGTGCGAACAGGAGGAGGTAGGCGAGAACCGGATTCACCTAACCAGTGTCGGCTCAGCGGCAGGCGAAAGCAAGCGCGAGAGCATGCGAGCGTAGGCTGGCGCCGGTCGCACGGCGACCCTCATGAGGAGAGCAGATGAGCGAGAACGCGGACGGGCGCCGCTGGTGGCACGGTGCCGTCATCTACCAGCTGTACGTGCGGTCCTGGCGGGACAGCAACGACGACGGGTACGGCGACCTGCGCGGCAT
>Ga0307305_10000109_pt1 | contig 24055 bp, 25 predicted proteins | sample ER_DNA_186_FD_194512 | JGI IMG/M metagenome (GOLD analysis project Ga0307305, IMG submission 194512) | Bulk soil microbial communities from the East River watershed near Crested Butte, Colorado, United States - ER_DNA_186 | ecosystem: Environmental > Terrestrial > Soil > Floodplain | place... | reverse complement strand
ACCGCGACTGCGATGACTGCTACCCAAACCCTAGGCAGGATGCGACGCATCGTCTCCTCCTTCCTTCGGATGTGCGAGGCGTCCCCTCCCCGGGCCCTTCCCGGGCGACCACCGCAGCAACGATGTCGTGCCCCGAGACACGCTCAGGACGCTCCCTTCTCGTTGCGCCTCGCGTTTCGGCGGCTGGACGCACGAGCCACCTTCTCTCTTAGTACCGCCGCACCGGATTTCGTAAACGGCCGACGATCAGGCGGCGAGGCGAAGACGGGCAGGCACCGTGCTATGTCCCTCTGGCCAACTCGAACTTTCGACCATGCAGAGGACGTCGGGATCGAGCACGACTCGATCGGAGGGCGCTGCCGCGCTGACGCCCGCTCGTCAGAGGCGATTGCTTCACCGTCTGAAACCGGGGAAACGCAGACTCAGTCTCCGAGGGACGAGGGGCCGCCGGTGTCCGGCCACGTTCCCAGCGGAAGAAAAGCGTCCGACGTCGTCCAGCCCCTCGCGTTACTAGACGTTGTGGGCTACATACGTCTTCCATGCGGCAGGGACTCCAACCGGGCCCGGGCCAGTGTCCCGTCCAACGCGCTGTGCGAGACAGTTCCGGTGCCGTTCGTTCTCGAGGGCGTCCAGTCGAAAGACTCGAATGTGACCTCGGTGCCGACCGATCAGGTCGCCACCGACGCGCAGCCAGCCTCGGCCGTCAGTGCGATGAGCAATGCAGACGCGGCCGTGGTTGTCGTAGGCGAACGAGCCTACGCCGAGGGGCTCGGCGACAACCCGACGCCGGTGCTCGCGGCCGACCAGCAGTCCTTGATCGCCGCGCTCGAGGCGACCGCGAAGCCGGTGATCATCGTGATGATTGCGGGTCGGCCGCTCGGCTTCGGTCCCGACAAGATCATCAACGACGCCAAGGCGCCGCCTCGGCCCGCCTCCTCCTTCTGAGTTGTCGGTTCTACACGCGGCCCCTCGTCTGAGCGGTCGAGCTACTGCGACGAAGTGCCGAAGTCAGATCTGCGGCCTGATGCGACTTCGATTGTTCGACCCTGCGGCGCTACCCGAACTGCGGCAACATTTCCACCGTTCGGGCTTCGCCATTGCCGATGACGGTGAGAGGCTGGTCATCCGTCGCCCCGACGCACTGAACGACGAGCAAGAGCGTCGCGAGGTCGAGCTTCACCTGCAGGTTTGGCAGACGATGCACCCCGACGTCCGGGTCGAGATCGCCAGCTAGCGACCTGAAGCGAGGGGGGCGGACGCAGGCGCCCGCCCCCTGAACTCGTCAAGCCTACGGGCCCCAGTCCATCGCGCCCAGCGAAGCGAGCGCGAGCGCGGTCAGGATCGGCAGCCAAAGCAGAAGACGATTCCGCATTTCCAGCACCTCCTTTCAGCAGGTCTCAGGGACGCCGGCCGCGGCGAACCCTTGGTGCTCGCCCCGTAGACCAGGTTCGGAGTCCGTTGTCAAATGGACGGACACCATTGACCCCCTCCGACTTGACAGCCAAGATGCAGCGAGATGAGGGCGGGAAATGAGGGCGGGGTTGAAACCGTGGGTCAGCGCCTGCGGCGCTTGCGGCAGGAAAGCGGGCTCTCCCAGCGCGACCTCGCTTCGCCCGGGGTCTCCTATGCCTACATCAGCCGGATCGAGGCGGGCGCCCGGCGCCCCTCGGTCAAGGCGCTGCGACAGCTCGCCCCGAAGCTCGGCGTCTCGGTCGAGTACCTCGAGACCGGCCGCGACCTGAGCGATCGCGATCAGCGCGAGCTCCGGCTGTCGGAGGCGGAACTCACGCTTCGGCTCGAGCAGGACTCGCCTGAGGCAGAAGCCGAGTTCGCGGCGCTGCTCGCGGAGGCTCAGGCGGCGGGTGATGCCGAGGCGGCGGCCCGGGCGCGCGCGGGCTTGGGTGAGCTTGCCGACCGCCGCGGCGACTTCGCGACTGCGATCGAAGAGCTCGAACAGGCGCGCGCCGCCGGCGTCCTCTCACCGCTCACACACGCCGACCTCTACGCGACGCTTGCCCGCGCCTACTCGGCTTCGGGCCAGCCGCGGCGGGCGGTCGAGCTGCTCGAGGACTGCCTCTCCCAGGTGCAGGCTCAGGCGCCCGAGGACGTGAGCGCCGAGGTTCGGTTCGCGACGTATCTGAGCTATGCCCTCTCCGACCTAGGCGAGCTCGGGCGCGCGCGTGTGGTCGTACGGGAAGCGCTCGGGCGAGCGCAGAAGACGCCCGATCCCTACTCGCGCGTTCGCCTCTACTGGTCGCTGGCCCGGCTTTCCCTGATGGAGGGCAAGCCACGTTCCGCGCTCCGCCAGATCCAGCGCGCGATCGGACTCTTGGAGGCAACCGAGGACACGCGGCAGCTGGCGCGCGCGCACCTTTCGTCCGGAGAGATCTTGACCGACGATGGCGATCCCGAGCAGGCCCAAACGCATCTCGAGCTGGCTGAAAAGCTGCTGGGCGACCACGCCGATGCGGCCGATCTGGCGTGGCTCTACTCGGAGCAGGCAAGAGCGTCGCTGCTGGTCGGCGAAGACGACGCCTCCGAGCGGCTCGCGCGCCAGGCGCTCTCGTTGCTCGCCGGAGGCGACCCGCTGAAGCGCGCCCGGGCGTATGCAACCTTGGCCGAAGCGCGACCGGAGGAGATCGATGCCTTGCAAGCGGAGTTCGCGCAGGCACTCGAGGTGCTCGAGGAGGAACGTCGCTGGCCGGCGGCGGCCTCAGTGCTTCGGACCTGGAGCCGGGCGCTTCGCCGCGCCGGTCGCGAGCAGGCTGCTATGGACGTGCTCGATCGCGCCGCCGCTTATGGCGTCCGGGGTTCCGGCCAACCGGCCGGCGAGCGGCTCTAGGAAGGGCTAGCCGCTGAAGCTCCGCGGCTGCTGGGCCGTCGCGAGCGGCGCCTGGGATCATGGGGAGAAAGTGGAAGGGCGGCCCTGCGACGGAAACCGCCCTCCCTTAATTGGAAGCGGCATGGGTGACTTGGCGAGCCCCCTGATTCCTTTCACGCTCCCTCGCCCCACTCATCGGCAGAGGCCCGGAAAGTGCTGTCCCCCTTCCGAGGGATCCGTGCTGACACCTGTTATCTGGTTTACAAGGCGCACGGCAGATTCGACCGTGGACAGAAGAGAAGGCCGCTACTGGGCCTTTTCTTGTGGAGCTAGCGTCGCTCCGACGTCTAGATCACCCACCGGGGCTAGCCGGTCCGGTTCGTCGGTGCGCAGAAGCGGGATGAAGATGTGCGCCAGCGGACCGATCGCAAGCGCGTAGACGACGGTGCCGATGCCGACAGTTCCGCCGAGCACCCAGCCGCCGGCGAGAACCGCGACCTCGAGCACAGTGCGCACGACACGGATCGAATGGCCACGGGCCGCCAGCCCCGTCATCAACCCGTCACGCGGCCCGGGACCGAGACCCGCTCCGATGTACGCGCCTGTCGCGACCCCGTTCAGCCCGACCCCCGAGAGCAAGAAGACGGTTCGAAGCGTGAGCCCGTGCGGAGCGGGAATCGTCACCATGCAGAGGTCGATCACGGCGCCGACCACGATGACGTTGCTGAGCGTGCCGAAACCGGGGCGCTGACGCAGGGGAATCCAGAGAGCGAGCACCACCGCACCGACGATGATCGCCCAGGTGCCGACTCCGAGCCCGAGCCGCCGCGAGAGGCCCTGGTGGAACACATCCCAGGGATCGACCCCGAGCCCGGCGAGCAGCATGAGCGCATCGCTGAAGCCGTAGAGCACCAGGCCGGCGTAGAGCTGAGTGAGGCGCCGCGGACGCGGCGGAGGGATCAAGCGACGGAGCTGGCTGACGACCACTCATTCACACTGCCGCATGAAGAGGCTGATGGCCTCGAGGTAACGCTCCGTTTCCTCGAGCACCGGCGTGTGAGAGCTCTCCTCCAGCACAACCTCACAGGCGTTGGGGATGCCCTCGACCAGGGTGGCGGCGATTGGGTCGGTGCACATGTCATGGCGACCGCGGACGACGAGGGTCGGTAAGTCGATCTCGCGGAGCCTGTCGCGCACGTCCCAGCCGCGGAGGGCACCCGTGACTGTCCACTCGTTCGGCCCTTGCATCGCCCGGTAGACGTCACGCGCCTTCTCGACGTTCATCAGCTCGAGCTCCGGGCGGGGCTTCGGCCCGCGGTAGAAGTGGCGGTCGAAGTACACCTCCATCGCTTGCTCGTACTCCGGATCGTCATAGGTAGCTGCGCGCTCGTGCCGGTCGAGAACTTCGACGATGTCGGCCGGGAGCGCGTTCTTCAGCAGGAGTTGCTCGGCGGCCCATTGCTCGACGCTGGCGAGTGTCGAGCTGAGGATCAGGCTCACGATCCCTTCCGCGCCGGAGAGGACGTGCTCCAGCGCGAGCATGCCTCCCCACGAGGTGCCAAGGAGGTGGATCCGCGCGAGCCCTAGCTGGGAGCGAACCGCGTCCACCTCGTCGCGGAAGACGGCGACCGACCACTCGACGTCCTGCGGGCGATCCGACCTGCCGCACCCGAGCTGGTCGTAGACGACGACCGGGCGCTCGTCAGCGACCCGCTCGAGCGGGCGGAAGTAGTGGTGCGTCGACCCCGGGCCGCCGTGGAGAGCAAGAAGTGGCGCTGCCCCGGAGCCGAGATCACCGAAGACCCGATACCAGGTGCGGTACCCGAGATATTCGAGGTAGCCCTCAGAAACTGACAACGACTTGAGTATGTTCTCTCCGGGCTGTGGTCATGAGCGGGATCATCCGTCCGGAGCCGTCGCGAACGGTGTTGTCCTGACGGCGACGGCAGGCACGAGTCGGGACGAGCCGGCGGCGTCGGCCGAACGTTCCTGGCGCGTCGCCCTGCTGGCGGAGACCGAACCGGGACGCCGCAACCGGCGAACGATCGACTCGGCCCTTTTGCTCGTCGCAGCGATCGTCATCGGGCTGTCGGCGGTGATCGCGTCGTCGGCGCCGGGACAGGACCGAGACGTCGCGCAGGCGCTGACGACCGTGTTCGGCTGGGCCGGTGCGCTTTGGCGGACGGCGTTCTTTGGCGTGCTCGGGCTTGCGGTCGTGCTGGTCGTCGACGTGCTCCTGCGCCGACGTTGGGACCTGGTGCGTGATCTGCTCGTCGCGGCACTGGGCGTCGTCGGCGCGGCGATCGTTCTGGGTCAGGTCGTCGAGTCCGATTGGTTCCCGCTCAAGGCGCATCTGCTGGCGCGTTGGGGCTATCCGGAGCTCAGGCTCGCCGGAGCAACCGCGGTCGTCGTCGTTGTCGGGCCGGAGCTCGTTCGCTCGGTCCGTGTGCTCGCCACATGGCTCGTGCCGCTCGCATCGCTCGGTGCCGTCGTGCTCGGCGCTTCGCTTCCGTCCGGAGCGTTGGCTGGACTGGCCCTCGGCCTGGCCGCCGGAGCAATCGCACGGCTGGCGTTCGGCACGGCGGCGGGCGTGCCGCCGACCGCGCAGGTCCGCAACGCAATCGCCTCACTCGGGATCGAGGTCGGCGACCTGAGGCCTTCGGCGCAGCAGCACGTCGGCGCCGCCGAATACGTCGGCCACGACGCGGAGGGGCACGCCTTGAAGGTACGCGTGCTGGGTCGCGATGCACAGGACACCCAAAGACTCGCGCGACAGTGGCGCCTTCTTTCGTACAAGGATCCGCCCCGAAGCGCTCCAACCGGCCGGCTGGAGCAGGTCGAGCACGAAGCGCTGGCCACCTTGATGGCGGCGCAGGCAAGAGTCCGCGTGCCGGAAGTCGTGACCGCCGCCCTAGGACCGAACGGCGACGCACTCATCGTCACGCGCCAGCCGGACGTCGAGCCGCTCGAGCTCGCCAACCCCGAGCAGGTGAGCGACCAAACGCTCGAAGATCTGTGGCAGCAGGTCGCCCACCTGCAGGCGGCTGGCATCTCGCATGGCAGGCTCAACTTGAGCAACGTCGTCATCGTCGACGACGGGCCGATGCTGCTCGATCTTTCCGCGGCCACTCTCGGTGCACCACAGTCGGCGCTCGACATGGACCTGGCGGAGCTCCTCGTCGCTTGCACGGTCCTCGTCGGCCCCGAGCGCACGTTGACCAGAGCCGTGGCCACCGGCTGGGGCGAAGAGGTCGCCCGCGTGCTGCCCTACTTGCAGCGCGCTGCGCTGACGCCCCACCTGCGGGACCTCGCACGCTCGCACGAGGTCGGTCTCAAGGATCTTCGCGAGAAAGCGGCCAAGGCCACCGGTCAGGAGGTACCGGCGATCGTGCCGCTGCGCCGGATGCGGCCACGGGACCTCCTTCTCACCGCTCTGTTAGGGGTCGCCGCCTACCTGCTGATCACCCAGCTTGCGAAGATCGGGTTCGGCACGATCGCCGACGAGCTGGGGCGGGCCCAGATCGCATGGATCGTCGTCGGGCTGATCGTTGCCCAGCTCACCTTCGTCGCCGGAGGAGTGTCATTCCGCGGCGCGGTCTCGGCGCCCCTCCCTCTGCTTCCCTGCGTTGTCCTGCAATCGGCGATCAAGTTCATCAACCTGACCGTGCCGAGCTCGGCCGGCCGTATCGGCATCAACGTCCGCTTCCTGCAGCGAATGGGTACGCCGACTCCCCAGGCCTTTGGGGCCGGTGCCGTCGACGACGTGTCGGAAAAGATCGTCGAGATCGCGCTCGTCCTGCTGACGATCCCGTTCGTCCACATCGCCGTCAACGCGAGCGACCTGAAGGGCGGGGCGCCATCCGGACGGCTGATCGTGGCCGTCCTGATCGTCCTTGCCCTCATCGTCCTCGCCCTGCTCTTCGTGCCGTTCATCCGGGCCAAGGTTCTGCCGCCGATTCGCAGCGCGTTCTCGGCCCTCTGGGCGGTTGCTCGCGACCGGCAGAAGCGACTCGAGCTGTTCGGGGGCCAGCTCGGCGTGGAAGTCTTCTACGCGCTCACCCTCGGCGCCGCCTGCCTGGCGTACGGCGTCCACCTCTCGTTTGCCCAGCTCCTGCTGGTGAACACGGCGGCGTCGGCGTTCTCGAGCCTCATCCCCTCGCCGGGAGGCGTCGGGACGGCGGAGGCGAGCCTCACCGCCGGCCTGGTCGCGATGGGTGTCGACAACTCGACCGCCTTCGCGATCGCGTTGACCCACCGCCTCTGCACCTACTACCTGCCCCCGATCTGGGGGTATTTCTCCCTGCGCTGGCTCCAGCAGAAGGCGTACGTCTAGAGAGCTCCGGCGGGAGCACGTAAGGGCGGATTGCCGTCTGGCCGAATCACCCGCCCTGCTCCCACGAGGATCCAGGCGACGATTGCTCCGAAGATGAAGCCCCCGACGTGGGCGAAGAAGGCGACGCCGCCGCCGTTCGCGCTCGAGCTGAAAACCCCCACGTTCGCCTCGAACAGTTGGTAGAGGAACCAGAAGCCAAGGAAGAAATAGGCCGAGATCCGAACCGGGAAGAAGATGATCAACCCGAAGACGGTCGAGTTGGGGTAGATGACGAAGTAGGCGCCCAGCACGGCGGCGATCGCCCCGCTGGCGCCGAGGTTGGGCACGCGCGCCTCGGCTGCCGTGCCCAGCGTTAGGGTCATCAGCGTCTGGGCCATCGTGGCGACGAAGCCGCCGGCGAAGTAGAAGGCGAGGTAGCCGAGGCGGCCGAAGGCGTCCTCGACGTTCTTGCCGAACACGGCCAGGAAGAGCATGTTGCCGAGGATGTGGTCCCAGCTTCCGTGCAGAAAAATGGCTGTGATCCAGCTGACGCCCCAGGGCTCGGGGCCACTACAGCTGTCGTTGACAGTGCACGGGTAGAAGGACGCATGGAACACCGACGACTGGAGGTGTGGGAGCTCGTAGAACAGCCACACCGCGAAGCAGGCGACGATGATCGAGGCGTTGACGATCGGGAACCGGCGCGCCGGGATCCCGTCTGACAGCGGAAGCACGCGATAACTCTCTCACCCAGTCGGCGTCTCCGCCATCGGAGCGTCGCCAACCCCAGCCTCGGCCGGAATAGGATTAAAAGCCTGATCGGTCGGCCCACAGGCGCCGTGGACGACGAAATCCGACGGAAGGGAGCGGCGCAAACCATGGAGCAATCCGTCATTCTCGAACGCCTATCGCACATCCCGCGAGAGCCGAATCCTGCCCTCCTCGAGCACGCTCAAAAGCGAGCCGAGAGCGTGCAGAACCGGATCGCGGACCGGATCACCGAGTTCGCAGGATCGATGTGGTTCGTCTACATCCACATCATCTGGTTCAGCTCCTGGATCGGATTCGGCGTCGAGGGCTACCCCTACGGCCTGCTGACGATGATTGTGTCCCTCGAGGCGATCTTCCTCTCGACCTTCGTGATGATCAGCCAGAACCGGGCCGACGCCAAGCGTCAGGTGATCGCCAACCAGCAATGGCAGACCGTGAAGGAAGAGGACAAACAGAACGAAGAGCTGATCCACATCTCGAACCAGATCCTCGACCTGACGAAGGAGATCCACTCTTTCGCCGAGGCCGGTCGACCGCGTACGAATTAGGAGGTTGAGACGTGACTGAGACCCGGCGAACCACGAGCGAGGAGGCCCGCCGCGTCGGCGACGCGATCGGCGTCGACTGGAGCCGCTTCGAGTTAGAGCAGTTCCGGGCCGGCATGGACGTCGAGTTCGAGCACGGCGCCCACGACCCCCAGACAGACGTCACCCACGACGACCCGATCATCACCGGCAAGATCGCGCTCGCGCACATGAAGGAATTCCCCGACTACTACGAGCGCCTCGAGCGAATGGAGCAAGAGGCCGAGCGCGACTGGGCCGACCGACAGCACTGACGCCCGACTCGGTTCGGGCAGCCGCGTTATCCACTTCGATACATGCGGAGAGAGCCCGATTGATTGACTCGCCGAGCGGGGGTGCTGTATATCCGCGCGTACCCCACTCTTAGGAGGCCTCATGTCCATGATCGCCGCGGCGTCCCAGCGCACGCTCGGGCGTCTGCTGCCACCCTGGTGGCTCTTCTTGATCCTCGGTATCGCCTGGACGGTCGTCGCGCTGATCGTGCTGCGCTTCGACTACACGTCCGTGAACGCAATCGCGATCCTGTTCGGCATCGTCGCGATCGCGGCCGGGCTGCTCGAGCTCATGACGACGATCCTCGCCAGCGGCTGGTGGAAGCTGCTCTACGGTGTCTTGGCGGTCGTGTTCATCGCCACCGGCATCATCTCGTTCATCCATCCCGGCGATACGTTTCTGGCGCTGGCGGCTGTGATCAGCTTCTTCCTCGTCTTCGCCGGCACATTCGACATCATCACGGCGATCTCCGCTCGGCGCGAGGTCGAGATCTGGTGGCTGCAACTGATCAGCGGGATCGTCGAGCTCGCGCTCGGCTTCTGGGCGGCCGGCTACTACGGCCGGAGCGCGGTCTTGCTGGTCGCCTGGGTGGCCGCCTTCGCGATCATTCGGGGCGTCACGAACATCGTGATGGCCTTCCGCGTGCGCGAGCTGCAGCACTCGGGGCCAGGCTAGTACTAGCTCAGATCGCCTTCCCCAGCTCGCGCTTGGTCAGGCCCAAAGTGAGCATGTCGTTCTCGAACTTCGAGATCGCCTCCGCAGGGAGCGCGACCTCGCGCTTCCACCACAAATGACCGCGTTCGACCAGGAGATGCGTGAGCCGGTCGCCATCGTCCACGACCACTCCGTCTACGGATCCCAGGTGGTGCCCGTCCGCCGAGTACACAGCGCTTGCGTGCCGCAATTCGATCTCGCCCTTCGGCACTCTGTCGTACGAGATCGTCACATCCGAATCGAGTGAACCGGCGTAGTCGCCGAACGCGGTGGGCGCGTAATTTGGCGCAACAACGATGTCCTCGACTCCGACGTCCCATTTCGGATCCTCGTTCCGCCGCTCCCCAGTCTGGAGAGTCTCGAGCTGGTGCACCGGCTCAAACCGCTCCAGATCCGCGGCGGCGCAGTTCAATGAGATCTCGGTCTCGCCATCCTTCGCGGCTCGGCTGGCAAGCGAGATGGGGACCAAGCGGGCATCTTCGGCGTGCTGCGCCGGCTGGATCACGAGGTGCGTCACGCGGCTCGAACTGGAGTCGATGACCACGTCGACCAATTCCCGCGTTGCACCGTCTGCGCAACGGATCGATTTTCCCAGTTCGAGCTTCATCTTCTCGCCGCCTAGTTCTGTGGGTTCGCTCCAATCTCAACGCCATGACCAGCGGCCACATCGTCCCGACTGGATGAGATGACGACGGAGGTCGATGGCCGGCGAGGAAATGAGCCGCTAGGCAGTGAGCGCGCGCTTCACGATCTCTGCGTCTCGCCTGTAAGTCAGCGTTCCGAGGGCCTCCTGCTGCGTGAGCCAGCGAACCGCGTCGACTTCGGTGTGACCTGCCGCCTCGGCGCCTTCGCGCGGCGTCATCACGAAGTACCGCACCCGCTTCGGGCGTCCCGCCCTGTCGTCGTACTCGACCACCGCGACCTCGTCTCCGAGCTCACAGACGAGGCCGGTCTCCTCCTCGACCTCACGAAGGGCACACGCCTCGTCGGATTCGCCGGGGTTGCACTTCCCCTTCGGAAGCGTCCAGTCGTCGTACCGCGGTCGGTGGACGACAAGGATCTCGGCGCGACCACGGCGTCCGGCCCTCGCGACTACGCCTCCTGCAGCGCGGACGAGCTCGCGCGGACTCACGCCTTCACCGGCCTGCATCGTTGAACTATCTGACGTCATACGTCAATTCGCGACGAGGTGCCCTCAGGTTGACGTCAACGAGGAACGAGCCTGGTAGGAGCTGACGGCGCCGAACCGGAGCGGCGCCGTCAGTCCTCCAGATTCGAGTTGCTCGCGCGCGTCAAGCTTCGCGCAGCTGGCGCCCTGCGTACGCCACGAGTCCGTAGATGATCAGGATGTCGACCGCGAACAGCATCAGCGACCAGAACGGGTAGGCAGGCACGTAGTACAGCTGCCCGATCGCGTTGACGCCCGCGACGAAGACCCCGAACCAGCGCGCGATCTCGCTGCCGCCGAAAAGGCTGAACGCAGCAATGAGTTGAAATACGCCCAGGACGAGGATGATCCAGCCCCAGGTGTTGAGGTTGCTGAACACGAACGTCTGATGCGCTGTGTAGACCCTCGAGTTCGCGATCGCAAGGATGCCCTCGAGCACATTGAACGTCCCCACTAGCCCGAGCATGATGGCCGCGAACGTGATCCACCCGCCGCCGGCGACGTCGTAGTCGTTTGTGTCGGCACGCGCAGCTTCATAGCTACTTGTGGCCATGCGTCTCCTTTCGCTCGTAACCGCCGCCAGCGAATCGGAACCGGTCTCCGCGTACATCATCCGGATGGGATGAACCCGGGCCCGGGGGCCGCCTCGACCGGCTACCGGAGGCCTTTCTTCTCTCCGACGCTGACGCGCCCTCGGCCGAACGCGTCGACGCGACCCCACCGCCCGGGGATATCGAGCAGCGCCACGTGACCGATCCCGACTGGAAGCACCGGATCGACGACGAGAAAGTCTCCGACCGGCTCGAGGCCGAGCATCGTGCGGAGCAGTAGGAGCGGTGTGCCGGTCGACCACGCTTGAGGGCTGCACGCCGTCGGGTACTGGACGGGGTACTTCGTCAATGTCCGCTCGTAGCCGCCGAACGCTTCGGGCAGACGCCCGTTGAAGAACTCGGCAGCGGCGAGGATCCCAGCTGCAACTTGCGCCGCTTCATCCTTGAAGCCGTATCGCCGCAACCCCCAGGCGATGAACGAGTTGTCGAAGGGCCAGACCGTGCCGACGTGATAGCCGATCGGGTTGTAGCGCCCCTCGCCCTCCGCAAGCGTCCGCACGCCCCAGCCGGAGAAGAGGCGTGAGCCGAGCAGGTGTCGCGCGATCGCCTTCGCCTTCGACTTGTCGACGATGCCGCTCCAGAGCAGGTGCCCGATGTTGGAGCTCAGCGCGTCGACTTGTTTGCCGCCCTTGTCCAGCGCGAGGGCGAAGTACTCGTCCTCAGCAATCCAGAAATCGCGGTTGAATCGCCGCTTGAGCTCAGCGGCCTGCTTCTCGAGCCGACTCGAGAGCTCCTCGTCGTCCCAGATCTCGCGCGCAAGCCGTGCGCCCCGAATCTTCGCGTCGTACGCATAGCCTTGCAGCTCGCAAGTCGCGCGCGGGAAGCTTGCCAGGCGCCCATTCCTGTACGAGATCGAGTCCCACGAGTCTTTCCAGCACTGGTTCTCGAGTCCGGTCTTCTCGTTTCGGCGCTGATAGGAGATGTAGCCGTTTCCCATTAGATCCGCGTACTCGTCGATCCAGTTCAGGGCCGCGCGTGCTTCGTACTCGAGTTCGCGGACGAGCCGTCGATCGCCGGTCCACCGCTCGTACTCGTCCAGCAGCACCACGAAGAGGGGTGTGGCGTCCGCGGACCCGTAGTAAGGCGATTGCGGACGTTCCTCGAATGCCGTCAGCTCGCCGTAGCGCAACTCGTGAAGGATCCGGCCCGGATCCTCATCGCGATAGTCGTCAACGCGGGTTCCTTGCCAGTCGCCCAGTGCTCTGAGCGTCGTGGCTGCGAGTGAGGGCGTGAACGGCAGCGCCTGCAGGCTAGTGAGGATGCTGTCGCGGCCGAACATCGTCATGAACCACGGCAGCCCCGCCGCCGGGAGACTCCGTTGGCCGAGGATTGGCGGCGAGAAGCGGAGCGCGGCCAGGTCGACGAGACTTCGACGGTACGTCTCCCGCAACGCGTCCCAGTCGCACTCGAGCTTCGGAGCTTCCGCGAGCCATCGATCGAGGTTCGCCTCCATGCTCTGACGGCCCCGAGGCTGCGCGAACGTCGGCCGTTGACGTGCCTCTCCCGAATCAAGCGCCGCCGTCACGACGTCAAGGTTGGTCGACCACTCGCCGTGGGGACGGATTCTTGCCCGGAACATCAATCCGTTTTTGTCGAACCGGGCCGGTGCCGTTGCCGAGATATCGGTTGCACGTGTGAAGGTCTCGCGCTGGTAGACCAGCACGAGTCGACCATCCTTCACGCGCGCCGAATACGTGCCCTTTTTCTTCAACGCGTCCTTGACCTCGAAGAGGTCGGCGAAGTCGGAGCCGGCATCGACTCGGATTGTCAGATCGACCGGCTTTTCGTCGTGATTCAAGATCTTCAGTTCCTCACGGAAGCCGTTGCCGACGGCGCGGCGCCGAATGACCGAGAGCTTCGAATCGACGTAGACGGTCCCGGTCCCCGGGACCAGGAAGAAGCGGGTTTCGAAGTACTGAAGGTCGTCGGTCGAAAGCGGCGTCAGCCGCTGGCCGTTTACCGTCAAAACCCACCGCGACAGAAAGCGCGTGTCGTATGCGAACAAGCCCGTCGGGTCGGTCAGCGAGGCCTCGATGTCACCCCGAGAGTCACTGACGACGAACGTGTTGCCGTCAAGGATGCTGACGAGGCCGTCGCTCATGGCTTCCGCCGTCCGTCCGCGCTACGGCTGCGGCGCGTCCGTCTTACTGGCGGGCCTGGAAACAGCCGCTGGAGCCGTACCATGAGCTCGACGTCGCCTTGGATGGTCAGCGCGCCGCGGAGCACGGCAGCCGTCGCATTGACCTCACCGCCGGCAATCCCGTCGAACAACTCCTTCTTCGCACGCACGGTGCAGTCCGCCTTCGCGTTCTTGCGCGACACGGCGACGTTCCCATTGTCCACTTCCAGGAACCAGCGGTCGACCCGTTTTCCGTCGGCAAGCTCGAGCCTCAGCGTCCCCTTCGTGTTCTCGAGCAGTGGGTCGTGCCCGCGCTCGGCAAGCTCGCCGAAGAAGGCTGCGGTCGCGCCGCTCATCGGACCGAGGCTAGGGGCCACCACCGCGGCGGCCGTCATCCTATGGGGATGAACCCGTGCGAGGTCTATGACGTCGTACTCGCCGCCCAGGGAATCACGGTGGTGAAGCTGGTGTTGACCCCTGAGGGAGGCGGATTCCGAGGAAGGAAGAGAGCCGCCACCAGTCCGATCGCTCCAGCTGATCGCGCCGCTTCCGTAGCGAGGTGAGGAGCGCCCGTAGACGCCCCTCACCGATCGCTCGCATTACTGGAGGATCCCGCGCGCCTGGAAGGCTGCTCTGACCGTCGCGGCGGTCGCCGGGTTGTAGAGCTCCTCCGCAGCGGTCACCGTGCGTTGGGCCAGGTCCGGCATCGTCGTTCCCGGGAAGTCGAACGAACCCGCGAGAATGATCGTGTCGGCGACTCGGTTGCCGAGAGCCTGCCGGATATCCCAAAGAGCCCGCGACCAGATCTGCCCGTCGTGGTGCACCTCGCCATTCAGATCGGCGGGGTAATGCAGGTCCAGATCCGTGCGTCGCAGGCAGTGCGGGACGGCCGAGGTGTACGAGGTCGAGTCCCAGTCCGCGATGCACGGTAAGTCGCTCGAGACGGCGACCTTGTCGGCCTGCGAGACGACATCCGACACCGTGAGCGCCCAGTAGTCGCCGAAGCCCTCGCTGATTGCGCCCGCCTCCTCCGAAGCGAAGCTGAAGTTCTGCGAGGAGTGGATCGCATGCCCGTACTCGTGCAAGATCACCTCCGCGTCCTCAGCGTCGTCGACGCCACCCTTGCCGTAGCGGATCTCGAGTCTCGGATGGTCGGTCTCGAATGAATTGTCGACCCCGAGTTGGTTGATCCGCAGGCGCTGCGGTTGCATGTCGATCGGCGGCAGCGAGCTACCGAAGCCGAGGCTCTGGATGTACTTCTGCGCCTCCGTGATCCAGTAGTACGCCATCACCTGCTCGAATTCGTCCTGCGAGCGGTTGTAATCGAACGTATTGGTCGGCGAGTAGGCGGGATTTCCAGTCGAGCTGTAGACGGTCGCCCAGTCGCCGTGGAGGAAGCCGCTGCCGTCGAGATTGGTCAGAGTCTCCTCGTGATAGGCCGGCGCCAGGGCGGCGAAGTCGGCGTCCTTCTGGTCAGTCAGACTCTCTCGAAATGCAAACGTTCCGACGCCCAGGTCGGCGACTGGGTTTGGGACGAAGACGCGCCCACTGCCGATGCTCGAGTTCGAGCGTGGCTTTGCGGCGAACGCCGTGGGCGTCGTTGCCGCAGCAAGCGCGAGCACGCCGAGACTAATCGCAATCCCTCTCAAGATCTCCCCCTTGCAGTTAGCTAGCGGGAACAGGATAACGCCCAAATCGCCGAACGTCTATCAGCGTGGCCGGGTAGCCGGCCACCGATCCGATCCAGAGCTTGGTGTCTTAGCTCACCCGAAGGACAACGGCAGAGGCGATGAGGTCGTGCAGACCCTGCTTCCGGCGCGTCCAGCCGACCATCATGAAGCCGATTACCTGTGTCCTTGCCGCACTTCACGGCCCGCGGCCGGTGTCACCTTCCCGTGGGAAGCGACAAGTCGCGTCGACCTAGGGGTCTTCACGGGGACTTGACCACAACTTGACCAAGGCCGATTTTGGCGGGAAACAATCGCTGAGTTCAAATAAAAAGGCCCGCTATGCGGGCCTTTTCCTTGTGGAGCTAGCCGGACTCGAACCGGCGACCTCCTGGGTGCGATTTACGCGAGCAGCTTCGCCATCCTTTGCCACCGTTCGCCATCTCTCGCTCTGCGGGTTTGCGGCAGCACCGACTCGTCATCCTTCGCCGCGCTTCGTCATCGCTACTTGACCAAAACTTGACCACGCGCTGGGGCTCTAGGCGAAAAGCCACCACCGGGTTCACCAAGGTGTCGCGAGGATCAGGCAACGGCTGGATCGCAGGGTGTTGGCCGCATGGTTGTGATTCCGGAAAAGCGCTATCCGGCCCTGTCACGCCGGAGGCGAGGGTTCGCGGCTAACTGTCAGCCCGAACGGTGTGCCAACTCTCCCAGGTGATCTGAAGGATGATCGGGGTGATGATGAGGCCGATGACGGGTCGGCGATCTGAAGGCCGAGTGCGACGACGGCCGCGCTCGCGAGAACGCCCAGGCTGACGAAGCCGTCGACGCGCGCGTGGTTGCCGTCCGCCACGAGTGCTGGACTGTTCAGCCGCCGTCCCGCTCGAAGCTGTACTGGGCCGCGATCTCGTTGCCGATGAAGCCGAGGACGCCCGCGCCCGCGAGCAGCCAGAGGTGAGACAGACTGCGCGGGTGGATGAAGCGCTCGATCGTCTGACCGAGCGCGACAAGCGCGCTGATGAACATCGCGAGCACGACCGCACCTCCAGCCCAGCGTTCGCCCCGAGCACTTCGCAAGTAGAAGGCGATCCCGAGCGGAATCGCCGTCAATGCGTCGCCGAAGTTGTCGATTAGGTCGGCGAGAAGTGCGACGCTCAACGTGCGGCTGTAGATGAACGCCTGGGCAAGGGCGGTCACGGTCAAGATCGCGAGGCTCCACGACACTGCGCGAATCCCTGCGCGAGACCGCGTCTACTAGCCCGTGCGCGTGGTCGTGCTCGTAGCCCGTGCGCGTGGTCGTGCTCGTCGGCGTCATCGGGCTCGACCAGTTCCTCGGCGTGCGCGTGATTCGGATCGAGCGCGCAAGTAGTCGTGTGGCTCATGTGCCGAGCGTAGCCGGGTCACAAAGAGAGTCACACGCGGAACGCGACGCGGCGTCTGTGCCTGCAGCCTTCTGACAGAAGGACGACACGTTCGCTACTAAACGTCGCTAACTGCTCGGACACCGACCTCTGGGGCTCGAGCGCTAGCACCGACGAGCCGCCGAGCCCGGCTGCGCGGCGACGCGATTTATGCTCAGCCCTAGTGCGACGCGGGCTCACACGCGATCGGCTAAGCGCGCCCCGCTCGCGCCGCATTGCCGCCGTCGCGGCGATCGGGCCGCTGATTGTGCTCACGGGCCTCCTCTGGGCGCTCGCGCAGGTGGATCGCCTCCCGCTCCTCGACCCGGATGGGAACGGCTTCTGGTCGCTCGCGGTGGAACCGCCGCTGCTCGTCCTGCTGGCCGGCGCCTTCTTCCACAGGTTCATCGCCTTGGGCCTGATCCGCGACCTCTCTGGCTCGGAGGTCGACTAACTGGAACCTCCCTCCGAGCAAGTCCACTGGATGTTCGCGACGGGCTTCCTGATCCTCGCCGCCTGTTTGCTTGCGCAGGTGATCGTCGGCGACGATGTCTGGAACCGAAGTGCCTGGCGCCGCTACTTCTTCCCTGGCTTCGGCTTCGTGATGGGGTTGGCGATGTGGGGCGTCGCGGTGCTCGCAAGTGGCTCGACAATCCACCTGCTCGCGCACTTCACCTGGGCGCAGGTGATGATGCTCGCGGGCGGCGCGCACCTCGGCCTCGCGCGCGGGAAGCTCCAGCACCGCTCCTGGCGATTGACGATGCCGCTCGCGCTTGGAGTTTCGGGCCTTGCCTTCCTCGCTCACGAGCAGCACGGGTGGCTGTACAGCCGCTCCGCGCTCGTGCACCACATCTGCGGTTGGACGCTCCTGGTCGGCGCCCTCTTCCCGCTCGGCGCGGCGTTCCGGCCGCGCTCGCACTTGTTCCGCCTCGGTTTCGCGGTGACGTTCGTCGTGCTGGCGATCGCGCTGTTTGCGTTACGCGATAGCGGCCCAGCACTGGGCAGTGTCCCTTCGATCGCCCGCGGCGACTCGCGCAGTTGACGCCCGCGGGCGGGGGATGCACTCCGCTCGATCCCAGGAAGCCTCGTGCAGCCTGGCGCGGCCGCCTCGGCGTAAACGGGAACTCGAGCGCCTAGTCAACGCACATAAAGGCGGCCCGCTACGTTCCGAATCGTTCGGCGGGGTTGTGCGAGCCTCGCTTCGGCCGTCCTCCTGGCGCAAGGCGGGAGCGCGGTGTGCGAATCAGGAAGCCGGTGAGGAGTAGTCTGGATTCGTTGATGCAGTCCCCGGACCCCGGGCTCGCCGTCGCGGAGCGGGAGACCGAACGCGCGCAGCGCGCGCGATTCCTCGGCGTCGAGCTTTGGTTGGAAGCGGGTCCTCCCGTCGGAGAGGAATTGCGGCGGCTCGTCGCGGATGGCCTTGAGAAGGGGTTTCTGACCTCTGACGAGATCGCAGCCGCGCTTGAGGGCGTCGAGCTGACGAGGGAGCAGAGCGAGGACTTCTACTCCTACCTGGCCGAACGGTCGATCGACCTGGTCGAGGGTGAGCAGCACGAGCATCCGCCGCACGAGCAGCAAGCGCTCGTCGAGCACGATGGGGAAGGGGCGCCGAAACTGGACTTGAGCGTTGAGCCGTCCCTCGACTCACTCGGCCTGTTCATGCGCGAGATCGGGAGAGTGCCGCTGCTGACGGCCGACCAAGAGGTCACGCTCGCGAAGCGGGTCGAGCGCGGGGAGAGGGCGGCGAAGACGCAGATGATCGAGGCCAACCTGCGGCTGGTCGTCGCGATCGCCAAGCCGCACCTCGGCCGCGGCCTCTCGTTCCTCGACCTGATCCAGGAGGGCTCGCTGGGGTTGATCCGTGCGGTCGAGAAGTTCGACTATCGCAGGGGCTTCAAGTTCTCAACCTACGCCCACTGGTGGATCCGGCAGGCGGTGCAGCGCGCGCTCGCCGATCAAGCGCGGACGATCCGCATCCCGGTGCACATGTTCGAGCGGCTGAACAGGGTCACACACACTCAGCGGCGGCTCGTGCAGCGCCTCGGTCGCGAACCGCGTCCCGACGAGATCGCTGTGGAGCTCGAGCTGACGAGCGAGGAGGTGCGGCAGATCTTGCGAATGGCGCAGTTTCCGATCTCGCTCGAGAAGCCAATCGGCGAAAACGAGGACGCGAAGCTCGGGGACCTTGTCGAGGATGAGCTGGCCGAGTCGCCCTTCGAGGTGGCCTCGGTCTCGCTGCGATCCGAGGACATCGAGCACGCGCTCGCGGCACTGCCCGAGCGCGAGCGCCAGGTGATCGAGCTTCGGTTCGGCCTCCACGGCGGTCAGCCGCGAACCCTCGAAGAGGTTGGGCTTACCTTCGGTGTCACCCGTGAGCGGATCCGCCAGATCGAGAACATCACGCTCAAGACGCTCGCTTCGCTACCGGAAGCGCAGCGGCTGAGGGACAGTCTCTAAATTCGGCTCGCGTACCGTCGTCAGGGAGGTTCCCGCACGCGCTCTCGAGGTCGACGCTCACGCGTACGTTCTCGCGCATGTCCGCGACGACCTCTCAGACGGGCACGCGCTGAACCGCTCGCGGCGTAGCGCAGGCCTGTGCATCCGATTCAGATTTAAGCGAGGTCCGTTTCGACGTGCCTCGCCTCTGCTCCCCGGTGCGGCTAGGACTTCTTCCCGAGCCCGAGCCACTTACGGATCTTCGCCATGAGGCCGGCCATGGGCAGACTCTACGCCCCTTCCGACCAAAACGGGCCTCAAGGCCCCGGCGCTTGGCCGGCCGGTGCCTTGGCGAACAAGGAGATCTGATTCTTGTCGGGGATCTTCGCGCCGAGCATCCGCAGCACCCCGTTCAGCTGCTCCTCTTCGTTTCCAGCCTCGGCATCGATCGCATGCCGCAGTCGGCCTAGGACCGCTTCATCGACAGCTCGAACAGCGGCTTCGGCGTCCAATGTGGCGGGGCGGGGTCGCGCCCTCGGCCCCCGCGTACGATGGAGACGACGCATGACTGACAGTGAGGACATCGCGGGAGTCGCCGGCCAGCTGGCTGATCTCACTCACGGCGTGGAAGAGATGAAGAACCAGCTTGAAACGATGCGCCTGCAAGCCGAGACTCAGCAAAGCCGCGCGGACACCCAGCAAGAGCGAATTGACCTCGCGGCCCGAGAGCTCGCCGAGGTCAGTGACCGTCTGCAGGCTGCGGCAAGGGCGCTGCGGCAGTCGCTCTGATCGCCCGTTTGGAAAAGACAAGACGAACCCGATTGGACACAGTGTCGCTGTTCCGCCAGAGGGGGACAAGTCCCCTCATATGTGGCAGGAGCTGTGGGGTTTTGAAGGGGTCGTCGCGGCGGCAGGCCTGAGCACCTTCTCTAGGCATCGGCTACCGCTCCGACCCGCGCTGCGTGCAAAACTGACACGGCCGTGCGGGTTCGGATCAGCGACCCGGATCTTCTTCTTGCGCTCTGCGATTACCTATCGGAGCAGGGGCTAATCGCCGTTGCCGCAAGCCAAGAGACGGCGAACGTGCTCGTTCAGACGGCGCAGACGGACCTGGATGCAGAGCTGCTAGTGCTCGCTGCTCTACGGAGGTGGCGTGTCGAGAGGCCGGATGTTTCGGTAACGGTCGCGCCGGAGCAGTAGGCGCGCGGAGCTCTGCGGCTCAAGCCTGATCGGCGCGCGCAAGTCGCGCAGGCGATCGGCAGTTTCCGACTCGGCGTTGTCACCCTCCTACCAGGACGGGTATTCGCCGACCGAGTTTATGCACTCCAAAACGTGCTTCGCCCGCGGGGTTTTGCCTCGCCGAAGGTTCCTTGGGCGTCACTCGAAGCGGTGCGCGATCACGTTGTCGATGATCCCGTACTGCTTCGCCTCCGCTGCGGTCAGGAAGTAGTCGCGCTCCATGTCCTTCGAGACCCTCTCGAGCGGCTGCCCGCTGTGCTCGGCGATGATCTCCTCCATCCGCCGCTTGACCGCGATCGCCTCGCGGGCGTGGATCTCGATGTCGCTTGCCTGCCCCTCGAAGCCGCCCCAGAGCTGGTGGATGAGGATCTTCGCGTGCGGGAGCGCGAACCGTTTGCCGCTCGCGCCGGCGGCGAGCAGCAGCGCGCCCAACGACATCGCGATCCCGACGCAGGTGGTCGTCACCTGAGGCTTGACAAACTGGATCGTGTCGTAGATGGCGAGGCCGGCGTAGACGGAGCCGCCGGGGCAGTTGATGTAGAGGGAGATGTCCTTGTTGGGGTCCTCGGACTCGAGATGGAGCAGCTCGGCGATCGTCAGGTTGGCGATCTCGTCGTCGATCGGCGTGCCGAGGAAGATGATCCGCTCGCCGAGGAGACGCGAGTAGATGTCGAAGGTGCGCTCACCGTGCACGGTCTGCTCGACCACCATCGGAATCTGCGGGCTCATCGCTGCTCCTGGATTCTGTGCTTTCAGGCGATCCTCGTTCCTCGGTCCAGGTCGAATGAATTCGACACCATCGCTCGTGCGGTCAGCGGGTATCGCACTTGCTTCGAGGCTATCGAGAAGCGTCTAGCCGAAGTTGAGCAGGTGAACGAGCCCAGCCGCGAAGACCGACGCCCGGGAGGATCACAGCACCCAACCATGGCAGAGATAGGCTCAGCCGAGTGGAGGTCGTGTTCGAGGTCGCCAGCGAGCGGTACCCGCTCGACGAGCGGGCGGCGACGCAGATGGCGGAGAACCTGAGGGTGAAGGCAGCGCACGAGCCCGGCGCCGAAGGAACCGTGGGAGCTCGGGCCGTCGCCGACGCGATCGAGCTCCGGCTGATCGAGGACACCGCCGACCCGATCACCCTGGGCGGAGACGGGGCCGAGGCCGTCTTTTACGCGCCGGAGGTCCCGAATGGCGGCAGCGACCAGCTGTCGGCGCTCCGCCACGCCGTCGAACGGCTCCACGACGAGTGGATCCGCTAGGTGAGCGAGGACGGCTGCCCCCGAGTTCGAGATCTTCGGCAAGCGCTGCGAGATCGGTGAGCGACTCGTCGAGCTGAACGGCCTAGGCGTGTGCAGTCACGCGCGCTGCCCCCGCGCAACCTGCTGCCCGGGAGAGGAGGCGAGCAGCTCCTCGTACAGGGACGCGAAGCGAGGGGCGATCTCCGCCCAGCCATATCGGCGGCTGTCTGTCTGCGCGCGTCGGCCACGGGCGCGGCGTTCCTCCTGATTGCAAGCGGCCGCGAGGAGCGAGTCGACGAGCGCCTCCTCGTCGTCGGGGCGAATGAGCCAGCCCGTCTTGCCGTCGGCGACGATCGCCGCCGGGCCATGCGCCCGGCAGGCGATCACCGGTAGGCCGCAGGCCATCGCCTCGACGAGGACGAGCCCGAACGCCTCGGCGACGGAGGGCAGGACGAGCGCGTCGGCCGCGTTCAGCGCCTGCGGCAGCTCCTCGTGCGGGCGCCAGCCGGCGAGGAAGACCTGGCGGTTCCCGATCCTCCGCGCCGTGGCGAGCGGATGCTCCCCCTCCCACTCGCCCGGGTGGCCGCCGACGAGCACGAGCGGCGCCGGCCTGCCGAGCCGCGCAACGGCACGAGCGTGGGCGCTGATCAGGAGCGGCAGGCGCTTGACGGCCGTGTAGCGACCGACGTAGAGGAAGACCGGGCCGCCGGCCCGGAAGGGCGCGAGCTCCTCGTCACAGTAGGCGATGCTCCCCGGCCGACCGCTCTGATCCCAGCCGCGCGGCTGCTCGACCAGCCAGCGGCGCCAAAACGCGAGCCGCTCGTCTTCCGCGAGCGGTCGCCGCGAGAAGCGCTCAAGCTCGACGCCGCTCGGGAGGCCGCGCAGCTTGGCCCGCTCGAGGCCGAGCAAGAGGGCCGCGTCCGCCTCCGCCCCGGGCGGCACGACCAGCAGGGCGCAGTGCCGCGCCCAGGCTCGCAGCCGCCGGCCCCAAGCCCGAGCGTAGCGCCAGCCCGGCGGCGCTCCTGCCTCGATCGTGCGCAGCATCGCGAGCTCGGTCCCGTGCAGCTGGCCGAGCACGGGCAGCGCGGGGAAGCCGCGTGCGGCGGCCTCGTTCGCGGGCGTCAGGTGGTGCAGATGGAGCAGGTCGCCCCCACCTGCACCGGCGCGCGCGAGCTGGTCGATCCAGGCAGCGACGAGCCGTTCATAGGCGGGATCGTCGACGGCGGCAAAGATGCGATCGGGCGCGTCCGGTCGATCCTCGTAGGAGGGCTGGAAGGGAACGGGCGCGGCCAGTGGCTCCGCAAGCTCGAGCGCGGGCGAGTAGTCGAGCGCGTGGACGTCGATCCCGGCGAAGAAGCTCGCCGCGTGGGTCGGCTCGCCCGGCTGTCCGAGCGAGCCCGCGGCGAGCGTCGGCTGCCAGCCTGCGGCCGGCAGGGCGCGAGCAAGCGACCGCGTCACCTGCGCCGAGCCGCCGCGGGGGAAGAAGAAGAGCGCCGAGACGACGAGTCCGCGCGCGTCCGGCCCGCGGCCGGCGCGCCCCGGATGGTGCTTCCATCCCGAATCGCCTGCTACCTGCATGCTTCGATTCTCGTCCGTCAGCCGGACGCGGCGCTGGCCGGCCAGTGCCCGAAAGGCACGTAGGATCAGTGGCGCATGGCCTTCGTCACGATCACATTCGACGGTGTCGAACGGGCGCTCTCGGAGGAAGACGCCCGCTTCCTCGGCGAGCAGCTGCAGACGCGCCGCGCACCCCACTCCGTCGCGATGAAACTGGCGGATCGAATCGAACAGGAAGCTCGTGGCGGCACGTTCGCCGACCCGGGACGCGATGTCGTCGTCGACGAAGCCGAGAGAGTCGAATTGCTCGAGGTGACCGAAGCGATCGATCTTGACGGCCAGCTCACCGACGAGATTCGTTCGCTGCAGATGGCGCTTCTAGGCGAGCGCCGGCCGGGAGAGCCCGGCTATCCGAAGCAAACTTAGCCGTCGTCGGTGACGCAGCTTCGCTGGCTCTACGCGGTCCTGCGCACCGAGCCGACGAGCTCCAGATCGCTCTCACGCAACTCGACTATCGACATCTGATCGCCGTCGATGAGGGCAGCGCGTACCGACTCAGATGTCGGCGGGATCGCCACTGTCTCACTCTTTCCTCGGGCCTTCGCCCGATCGAGTTGCTGGCGGTTCCGCGCTAGGCTCGGAGCGTGTCGGCTTCCGCCTAGTGCTCGGAGCGTGTCAGCTTCCGCCTAGTCGCGTGTCGACTTCCGCCTAGTCGCGGAACCGCCTTCGAAAGGCTCGTCCTCACCCGATGGGTCTTTCATTTCTTCCGAAAAAGTCGGTGCCTAGTTCCCTCCACAGGCATCACCTCCCGCTCTTCGATTTTGGGGACGGCCTCTTCGCCGAGGGCGAATGTCTCCTCGTTTGTCCGTTCTCGGCCGTCCCGGCGGACACGTTGCGGACGATCTCGAATGCCTCTTCGGAGGTCTGGACAGATCCGAGGATGGCCTTATCAACTCGAAGCAGCGAGAGAGCCAACTGATCCTGGGAGAACTCGAGTACTTTCTTGCGCCGTTCGTGCTCAAGCTGACGCCATGCCTGAAGTAGCTGGCGCAGCTCCGGATCGTCAGGCGTGATCTGACCCGAGAACTGCCGCCAGGCCTCGAGGTGGTCGCCGCCAGCGGCCGTGTGCAGGAAGAGGCGGCCGGCGAAGG
>Ga0307305_10000106_pt1 | contig 24166 bp, 25 predicted proteins | sample ER_DNA_186_FD_194512 | JGI IMG/M metagenome (GOLD analysis project Ga0307305, IMG submission 194512) | Bulk soil microbial communities from the East River watershed near Crested Butte, Colorado, United States - ER_DNA_186 | ecosystem: Environmental > Terrestrial > Soil > Floodplain | place... | reverse complement strand
CGGTGCGTCGAGCGGCGCACTCAACCCCACCTCCGCACAGACCGTGCCGGCGCGGGCGTCGAGATCGCCGCCGCCTAACAGCAGGAACTGATCGAGTGCGGCGGCGTGACGTTCGGCCAGCTTCGGCTCTGCCTCGAGCCGTCGCGCAAGCTCGTCCATCTCGGCAGCTGCCGCCGCGACACCCGTCCGCCTGCCGAGGTAGGCGCCAAGCGACTCGGCGAGATCTGCGTCCGATTCCTGAGGCAGATACCCGACAGCGAGCTCAGCGGGGAGGCGGCGCACCGTTCCGGCGTCGGGCTCTTCGAGCCCCGCGAGGATGCGCAGGAGGGTCGACTTCCCGGCGCCGTTCGGCCCAACCAGGCCGATGCGGCTGCCCGGCGGCACGACCAGCGTGACGTCGCTCAGGACGAGCTGTGCTGCGTGGTGCTTCGTGATGTTGGCTGCGGCGAGCGTGCCGCTCGGGCGTTGCAAGAGAGGACCTCCTCGGAAGGCGGAACGGAAAGGTGTGTGTCTCGCCTAGGCCCTCATAGAACGGCGCGCGAACGCCGCCGACATCCTAGCCGGGGTGCGTGCCGTTCAGGAGCCGCACGATGGGCGTGCCCTCGACCCAGTCCACCACGTTGACGGACGCAGTCCGCTGGTCGACCCGGAAAATGGCGTCGCTTTCGATTCCGAGCCAGGCCGCAAGAGCCGCCCGGATCGAGCCTGCGTGGGTCACGATCAAGACGGACTCACCGGTGTGTCGCGTGACCACGTCGTCGAGCGCACGGCAGACACGCAGACGTAACTCGCCAAAGGTCTCGCCCCCTGGGAAGCGCACGGACAACGGATCGTTGAGGAGCTCGGTCTGGAGCTGCGGCGGGTACCGATCGAACTCCAGGCCCTCGACGTCACCGAATTCGATCTCCCGAAGATCCGCGATCTCGATCGGAACGAGCCCATGGGCGGCCGCAACTGCCCGGGCCGTCTCGACGGCGCGCTCGACCGGGCTCGTGTAGACGGCGGCAAACGGAATCCCTGCGAGCGCGACTGCGAGATCCTGCGTCTCGGCCGTATTTCCGGCCGCCGCATGACGACACAGGACGAGCCTCGTCACGCCAGCCCCGCAGCAAGCACCAGCACGACGGTTTCGCACATCTCAGTCGCCGCGCCGAGGCAGTCGCCGGTCGCGCCTCCGAGCCAGCGGAGGTAGACGAGGCCGAGGCCGATCACAACAACGGCCGCAGCTGCTGCGAGCCAGACCGCATCGCTCCTCACAGCGAGGACGGCGATCGACACGCCCAGGAGGATTGCGGCAGCGGCAACCAAGCGAGAGACGCCGGTCAGGACGCCGCCAGGGCCGTGGCCGACACGCGGATAGGGGAGCAGGGCGGCGAGCGGCGGCGAGGCTGCACGCGACAACGCGCCGGCTGCAATCAACGCCGGCACCGCTCCGCCCCGACCGAGCAGTGCCGCGACCGCGCCCACCTTGAGCAGCAGATCGAGCGCGAGCGCCGACGCACCGAAGGTGCCGAGGCGGGAGTCGCGCATGATCTCCAGCGCCCGCTCGCGACTCCGCCCTCCGGTCGCGTCGAACGTGTCCGCGAGCGCGTCGACGTGCATCGCTCCCGTAAACAAGACGGCTACGGCAACGGCGACGCCGGCAGCCGTGAACGCCGGCAGCCATGGGTGCAGCGCCGCCGCCACGCCGCCGGTCAGCGCACCGATCCCCGCTCCGACAAGCGGGAAGAACAGCGTCCCGCGTGCGACATCGCGTGCATCGAGGGCGACGATTCGACCGACCGGCACAAGAGTCAGGAAGGACACTGCGCCCGCGACGGCTCGCAGGCTAGCGGCCGGCATCCGTGACGCCAGCGGACTCGAAGGTCGCCATCTCGGCGAGGATCGCGAGGGACGCGTCGAGGAGAGGTAGAGCAAGTGCGGCTCCGCTTCCTTCTCCAAGTCGCAGGCCGAAGTCGAGCAACGGCTCCAGCCCTAGCGCGTCGAGGGCCAGCCGATGGCCGGGCTCGGGTGAAAGATGAGCGGCAATCATCGAGTCGGCCGCGTCTGGCGCCAGCCGCGTAGCGACGAGCGCCGCAACGGTCGCGATAAAACCGTCGAGCAGGACAACCTGCCGGTTCGCCGCGGCGCCGAGCGCAAGCCCGCACATGAATGCAACCTCGAACCCACCGAGCGCAGCCAATACCGCAAGCGGATCGTCCGAGCGGTCATTCGCGCTCAACGCACGTGACACGACCTCGACCTTGCGTGCCAGGCCGGCATCGTCGACACCCGTTCCTCTGCCGCAGGTGGCGGTGGGCTCGATGTCGAGCAATGCCGCGCAGAGAGCGGCAGCTGCGGTCGTGTTTCCGATTCCCATCTCGCCCATGGCGACGACACCGACGCCGTCGTGCGCGAGGTCATCGGCGACGCCCATGCCCTTCTCGACCCAGCGCACGGCGTCGGCGCGGCTCATCGCGGGGCCGTCCGCGATGTTCCCCGTCGGAGCGCCGACGCCCGCGTCGATCACCAGCAAAGACGCGCCCGCGATCCGCGCCAGCACACAAACGGCAGCGCCGCCGTCGTCGAAGTTCGCAAGCATCTGCCCGGTCACCTCCTGCGGGTACGCGCTCACACCTTCATTTGCGACGCCGTGATCGGCAGCTGCGACGACGACTGCCGCCTGCAGTCGTCCGGGTGCTGGATCGTGCCGGATCCCGGCGACTCGTCGCGCAACCTCCTCCAGCCGACCGAGACTCCCGCGCGGCTTCGTCTTCTTGTCCAGCGCATGAGCAGCTGCATTGCTCGCCTTGTGATCTGCGGGCTCGATGCGAGCCAGCACCTGCTCGAGGATGCCGCTCACGAAAGCCGGAGCGAGCGACCCGCGACGACGAAGGCTGCATGCTCTGCGTCAGCGGCCCAAGCCGCGTTGACCCGCCCGAGGACGTCGCGGTAGCGACGTCCCAGCTCCGTCCTCGGAACGACGCCCAGCCCGACCTCGTTGCTAACTGCAATTGTGAGGGAACGTCTGGCGGCCGCAACCGCCGAGAGAGCGTCGCTCGCCGCCTCGATCTCGTCTTCGCCATCTCCGCGCTCGAGCAGGTTCGCGACCCAAATTGAAAGACAGTCGACCACGACTGCGGCCTCTACGGGGACTCGCTCGAGCACCCTCTGCACGTCGACGGGAGCCTCAACCGTCTCCCAGTTCACAGGGCGTTCGGCTTGGTGACGGCGGATCCGCTCGGCCATCTCCTTGTCGCCCGGCTCGCCCGTCGCAATGAACGTGACCGGCCCCTCCCACCCCCGCGCGAGCTCGACGGCGAGCGAGGACTTGCCACTGCGAGCGCCGCCCAAAAGGAAGGTGAGACTCACGGCGTGCGGCGAACGGGCACGACGACAAAACCCGAGCCCGGTGCGTCGACTACCTCCACATCAGCCCGGTAGTGCTGCGTGATGAGCGCGCGCGTAAGCACCTCATCGGCCGAGCCCGCTGCGACAAGACGCCCGCCGTCGAGCAGCAAAAGGCGATCCGCATACTGGCCGGCCAGCGTGAGGTCGTGCATCGTCGAGACGACCGTGAGGCCGCGGCTCATCCGGAGTTCGTCCACGATTTCCAGCACCTGTTGCTGGCGTCCCATGTCGAGAGCTGCTGTCGGCTCGTCGAGCAAGAGGACGGGTGCATCCTGCGCGAGTGCGCGTGCAAGGGTCGCGCGTTGCCGTTCCCCTCCCGACAGAGTGTCCAATGCCCGGCGCTCGAACGGAATCAAGTCGAGTTGCTCGAGAGCGGCGTCGACAGCTCGATGGTCCGTGCGCCCCTCGCTCCCGAAGTAGCCGAGATGCGGTGTGCGGCCGAGAAGCACGTACGCGCGCACGGTGATGTCCCCCGGGATGAGAGGCACCTGGGGCACGAGCGCAACACGGCGCGCGAGTTGCTTACCCGGGAGCGAGCGCGCGTCGTCCTTCAATACGCGCACCTGCCCCTCGTACGGCACGAGCCCGGCAACGGCGCGCAGCGCGGTTGTCTTCCCCGCGCCGTTGGGTCCGATGAGGGCAACCCACTCGCCATGCGCAACATCGGTCGACAACCGGTCGAGGACACATGCCCCACCGAGGGTGACCGAGAGCTGATCGAGCGCGAGTGCGCTCATGCGGGCCGCCGGCTGGTGCGCAGCACGACAGCGAAGAACGGTGCGCCGAAGAACGCTGTCACAACTCCGATCGGTAGCTCCGCGGGCGACATGACCGTCCGCGCAATGACGTCCGCGAAGACGAGAAATCCCGCGCCGACGATTACCGACAGCGGCAACAAGAGCCTGTAGCTTCCGCCGACGAGCAACCGGATCGTGTGCGGGACGATGATCCCGACGAAGCCGATCAGGCCGCTCACCGCCACCGCGGCGGCAGTTGCGATCGTCGCCGCCGTCACCACGAGCAGCCGGACACGCGCAACATTGACTCCGAGCGCCGCGGCCTCCTCGTCACCAACCGAGAGAACGTCGAGAAGACGCCGGTGCGCGATGATCACCGCCCAGGAGACCACCGCATACGGAAGAACGATGCCGACATCGCGCCACCCCGACGTCGCCAGTCGGCCGAGCAACCACGAGTAGACCTCTTGAACGGTGTCTACATGCTGCTGCTGCACGAACGTCTGCAGAGCTGTCAGGAACGAGGCGATCGTCACGCCTGCCAGGACGAGCGCTCCAGGCCCCGCCGCAATACCCGCCGAGCGGCCGAGCACATATGCCGCGACAACTGCAAGCGCAGCACCGACAAACGCGCCGATGGGCAACAGATCACCGGTCAGCGAGCTCGCCGGTGCATAAGCAACGACAATCGTGGCGCCCAGGCCTGCGCCGGCGGCGGCCCCGAGCAGATAGGGATCCGCGAGCGGATTCCGGAACACTCCCTGGTAGGCGGCGCCGGCAGCCGCGAGGGTCCCGCCGACGAGCGCCGCGAGAATGACACGCGGCAGACGCAGCTCCCAGAGGATCGCATCGTCTGAGCCCGAGAGCGGCGAATGCAGTCCGAAGACGTGTGCGAACGTCGCCCGCACGACATTCACCGCTCCCAGGTGCACCGGCCCGACGAGGACTCCGACGAGGAGCGCCGCGGCAAGGAAGAGCACCGAAGCGAGAAGCCAGAGCCGCGCTCGAGCCGGTCGCATCAACCGCTGCGCCTGCTCAGTGCCTTACCAACGGCACGGACGAACTGGACGACACGGGGGCCCCAACGCGAGGCGACCGAGTCGTCGATTCCAACCACGGCTCCCGTTCGGACTGCGGCCACGCCGCTCCAGCCGGGCCGGCTCGCCACCGCCTTCGCGGACTGGCCGCAACAGCGTGTATCGGCAAGAACGATCAGGTTGGGGTTCGCCGAGAGGATGTACTCACCCGACAGTTGTGGGTACCCCGTGCTGGACGAATCGGCAGCGTCGGCGATGTTGCGCAGGCCGAAGAGCTTGTAGATCCGGCCGATGAACGTGTTGGAAGTTGCGCTGTAGAAGTCCGGCGTCAGCTCGTGGTAGACAGAAAACCGTCGCTTTGGAGTCGACTTGACGACCTTCGCGATCGTTTTCTTCATCGCCGTGACGACCTTGGCGGCTCCGCGCCGGTGTCCGGTGACGGCCCCGAGTTGCCTGATCTCGGCGTACGCTTCGCCGAGGTTCTTCGCCGCAGGCTGCAGCAACACACGGATCCCAAGCTTGCCGAGGCCCGCGACGACGTCATTCGCGTCGTCCGACAGCACGACGAGGTCGGGCCGGTACCCGGCGATGGCCTCCACATTCGGCGTGTATCCGGAGAGGCTCGTACGCGGAGCGCGTTTCGGATAGTCGGACTGGTCATCGACCGCAACTACCTGTGGTCCGGCGCCGATCGCGAACAGCGATTCGGTGGCCGTCGGCGACAGCGAGACGATCCGATGCGGAACCGCCGCACCAGCGGGACCGATGACGAGCAACGAGACGAGCGCCACCAGGGCGGCCGCCAAAGTAGAACGATGAGACACGAATCCTCCTTCCGCGAGGGGTTCGGGTTGCCGGCGGCGGAGGTCTTCTGACTCGGGGCTCCCTCCCTCGCCGCCTTCCCAGCCCGTGGGCCAGTGGCATGTAGCGCGGGAGCGTCTCCCCTTACAGCGGCGGGACCGTTCCGGAATTGCACCGGATTCCCTTGCCGCTCGCCGGTTGTCAGGCGGAGCCTACCACCGGCCTTACGGGAGCGCGTTCGAGCGGATCGCGCCGGCCAGGATCCCGCGAACGAGCAATCCCCTGTGCGGTCCGACGCACACTCGGCCGTTTCTCGTGGCCACCGTACGGCGCGAGCCCACGCGCAGCGTTGCGCCGACAGCCGCAGATGTCGCACCCTTGTCGTCCTGCTGCAGGACTGTGTAACAACGGCCCCGACGCTGCAACACAAGTGTCTTCGGGCCACCTGCAAAACCGTACTGCGCCCAGTACCAGACCACCGAGTCTCCTGGACGCAGCGGGTACTCGGCCGCGCCGACGGCCGGGGCAACCCCGTTCACTTTGTAGGCCCACCTCGTTTGACCGACCTCCGCGATGCGTCCGATCTGGTCGACGCGGACGTCCGGCCACGTCGTCAGGTGGTAGTAGAACTCGCCTAGGACGCTGGCCGACTCGAGTGCGTCGAGTGCGCTCTCCGGCAACGGATTCGCACGCGGGGAGGTCACATCGATGAGCGGCGCGGTGGGTCCGAAGATCGTCAGGTCCTTGCCCTCGACGCGCACGCGCACCTTCACCGCGAGCGCCTCGGGCACGAGCAGCGCAGCGAGTGCGCCCGCCGTCAGGCACACGGCCAGGGAGCGGGCAAACACGCAGCGAGACTAGCATCAGGCGATGGCCCGATCGCGACTGCTAACGGTCTGGCTTCCGGTCGTCGTCTGGGCCGCCGTCATCTTCACGTTCTCGTCGATCCCGAGCCTCTCGACCGGGCTCGGGACGTGGGACACGATCTTGCGCAAGGGGGCGCACCTGACGGAGTACGCCGTTCTCGGCGGGCTGCTGTACCGGGCGCTGGGTCGTGAGGCGCTCGCACTCGCTGTGGGAATCGCGTACGCGGCGACCGACGAGCTACACCAGTACTTCGTCCGCGGCCGCCACGCCTCGCCGGTCGACGTCGCGATCGACGCAGTCGGAATCGCCGTCGGGATGCTCCTCTGGCTCCGGCTGCGCGAGCAATGAAGGCGGTGGTGATCAGCCTCTCGGCGCTCGGGGACACCGAGCCGCTCTGGCGCGACTGGCTCGAGGATGCGCGCCGCCGCTTTCGAGTCGACGTCGACGCACTGGATCAGGAGTTGCCGAATTGGCGGGAGCTGCTGGAGCGCTTCGCAGAGGAGCGCGCGCCGGTTTATTTCCGGCGGGACGCCGACGTCAGCACCACTCTGCGGCAGCTGCGCGCGAGCGGCACGCGAATCGGCGTCTTCACAGATGCTCCGGCAGAGCTCGCACGCATCGCCCTGTCGCATCTGGGCGCCGAGCGGCATGTGGAGGTGCTCGAGACAGGTCCCGGTGCGCAGGAGCGAGCCTCTAAGGCGCTAGGCGACGGGGCACGAGTCATCGGTACCCGCAAGGAGCTGCTCGCCCTAACCTGACCCCCCGAGCTAGGCGGTCACGGCAATGCAGATCTCTTCGACATGCCGTTCGCTCGTGCCGCAACAGCCTCCCACGACGTTGAGGTTCGGCAACCGCTTCTGCAGCTCGCGGTAGTGGCCGGCGAGAGCCACTGGATCTCCCGCGTCTAGCTCGTCGGCCTCGTCGAGCTCAGCATGGCTCTTCTCCGACGCGTTGGCGCGCAGGCCGCGGATGCGGTTACGCCAGCCACCGTCCTCGTCGAACACGTGGGCAAAGTGCGTGGGATGGGCGCAGTTGATCATGAAATAGGCAACCGACCCCTGGGTCTGATCGTCGACTTCCTCGATCGCTTCCCTGAGCGACTGGCCACTCGGAAGACGTCCGTCGGTCTCGACGGTGAACGAGATCACGCTCGGGATCCCGGTGTCCCGAGCCGCGCGAGCCACGCCGACTGCCTCGTCTGCATAGGTCAGCGTGAGGACACTGACGAGATCCGCCGCAGTGTCCGCGAACGTCGCGACCTGAGGTTCGTGGTAGCGCTGGGCTTCCTCGGCCGTCATCGCCTTGTCGACGCGGTAGCCGTCACCGCGCGGCCCGATGCAGCCGCTGATGATCACCTGCGGCCGACCCTGGGCTGTTGATCGCAGTTCCTCGAGCAGCGCGACTCCGCGGCGATTGCCATCGGCGAGCGCCTCGGCCGAGTAGCCGAGCCGATCGCCCCAATCGGGGTTTGCGCGCCAGGTCGGCGTATCGAGCACGATGCCGACCCCATGCTGCGCGGCGATCTCGATGTACGAGGCGTAGTAGGCGCGGAGCACGGCAATACCGTTTGCATCGTCCAGAAGCACGAATGACGCGAAGTCGGGCAGGTCGATTCCGTCATCGAAGATCAGCGTCGTCTCCATCCCGCCGTCGGTGATGAACGTTCCTCCAGCGAGTTGAGGTAGCTGCCCCCGATCGCTCATCGTGGGGCGGATACTACGGCGCGAGCTTGAAGATGCGTCCGTTCCCCGTCGCGAAGTACAGCTCGCCGGCCACGTCCTCGCCGAGAGAAGTCAATGAAGACACGCTGAAGGGCTCGCGGCGAACGTCCGTGGCGCTTCCGCCCTGTACACGCAGGCTCCAGACGATCCCAGAACAGTAGTCGCCGAAGAAGTAGCGGCCGGCTGCCGCGGCCACAGCCCGGCCGCGGTAGACGTACCCGCCCGTCACCGAGCAATTGTTTTCCGCATGGCCGTAGACGTACACCGGCGCGACGAGCTGACCCGGTCCGAGGGCGGTATTCGAAAAGCGCGCGCGGCCCTCGAAGGCCTTCCACCCGTAGTTGGCGAGGGCTGGGATCTGGGCACGCGGCCGGTAGTCGATCTCTTCCCAGTTGCCCTGTCCGACGTCACCGATGTAGAGGTCGCCGTTCGCGCGATCAAACGAGAAGCGCCAGGGATTGCGTAGGCCGAGCCCGACAATCTGCCATTGAGCACCCCGACGGAGCGGATCGATCCGCAGCAGCTTGCCGAGTCGGTCGTTCATATTCTGGGCGCGATTACCGGGATCTCCGCCCGAGCCTCCGTCACCCATGCCGACGTAGAGCAGACCCTTCGAGTCGAACTGGAGCTCCCCGCCGTTGTGATTTGCAAACGGCTGGCGGACGAACAGGAGCTGGCGCGCCGTCGACTTGACGCCACGTCCTTTGCGGGAGCGGAACTCGACAACGCGAGTGTTGCCGCTCTTGTCTGTGTAGTTCACGTAGAACCGGTGGTTGCGCGCATACTTGGGATGAAACGCCAGCGACAGCAGACCTTGCTCGCCGCCGCTGACGACGCGGTCGCGGATGTCGAGGAACGTGCCGCTCAGCTTCCCGTTGACGAAGTAGCGGATTCGGCCGACCTGCTCGACCGCGTAGAGACGCCGCGGCTCCGCGGGAGTCGAGGAGATCCCCGTCAGATCGGACAGGCCGCTGGCATATGGCCGCACCGACAGCTCTTGTTGCGCCTGCGCGCCCGGGAGAACCAGTGCGGCGGCTGCGAGGACCTCGGCGAGCATTCGGCCAAATTACCCGCCCGCAGGCGATTCGGTTCAAGTCTCTACGGAGCTCTTAGCTACTTCTTAAGCAGGATCTGGCGGAGCTCGTCTTCCTTACCGGGCTGCAGGATGGCGAGCACCTGATCGCCCGGCTTGAGCTCGGTCTTGCCGACCGCGATCTCGGCCTTGCCGTCACGCATCACCGAGATGAGCCGCGCGCCCTCGGGCAGCCGCAGCTTCTCGACCGTCGTGCCCGCACACGGAGACGACTTGTCGATCTGCACCTCGACGATCTCCAGGTTCTCCTTGCGCAGCTCGAGCAGATGCACGAGGTCGTGCTCCGGCACCTCGTGCTCCACGAGGCCGAGGATGCTGGACGTCGCACACACGGTGGGCGAGATGCCGAGCAGGTCGAAGTGCGGCTGGTTGCGCGGATCGTTCACGCGCGCAATCACCTTCGGAACGCCGTACTTCTCCTTGGCGATCTGCGCGATGACCATGTTGTCCTCGTCGTCCCCGGTCAGCGCGAGCACCAGATCAGGCGGCCGCTTGACTCCCGCCTTCTCGAGCACGAAGAGCTCGGTCGCGTCTCCCTGCATCGCCTGGTGCTCGAACTCGGACTCGAGCCGCTCATAGCGAGTGCGATCCTGCTCGATGATCGTCGCCTCGTGACCGTTGCGCAGCAACGTGCGCATGACGTTGGCGCCGGCTTTGCCGCCGCCTGCGATGAGGACGTACATCTAGACATTCACCTCTTCAAGCGGCTGTTTCGGGATGTCGCAGGAGCGAACCGCTTCGGTCAGCGAGTCGATGGCGGCGGAGGTCGGGCAGATCGTGCGCAGGCCGCGCTCGCGGTAGAAGTCCGCGCGCGCCGGATCCAGGATCCGGACGACCGTGCACTCGATTCCAAAACGCTTCTGTGCGACCTGGCCGATCACGAGGTTCGTGTTGTCGCCGTCTGTCGAGACGACGACCGCGTCGGCGTCCTCGATGCCGGCCTCGCGCAGGACGACGCTGTCCATGCCGTGGCCTCGGACGAATCCGCCGGTCCAGTTCTCTCCTAGGCGGCTGAGGGCTGACTCGTTCTCGTCCACCGCGGTCACGTCCCACCCCTCTGAGGCGAATCGCTTCGCGATCGTCGAGCCCACCCGGCCGCAGCCGATGACGATGAGCTTCATTGCTCTCAGCGTAGCTCGGCGGTCAACCCTGAGGCTCGCTGCCGTCCGATTCGAGGGCACCTTGTGGAAAAGCGACGATCAGGACCTCGCTGGGCGCCTTCTTCAGGACGTAGTCGACGGTTGGGGAGAAGAACCGGGACTGCCTGCGCCAGCGGGGCGCGGAGCCGAGGACGATCAGGTCGGCGCCGGAGTCCTGCGCCTCCTGGACGATCGCCTGCCCGATCGAGCGAGCCCGGACCGTACGTCCTTCGACGTCGACACCGTGGTCTGCACCGAGGAGCTTCGCCTCGGCGAGTGAGGCCTCGGCCCGCTCCTCCTCGTCGACCAGCTCGGCGTCGAGCGGAAGCTCCATCGGGACTCGGATGACGTGGAGAGCCTCGACCGAGGCCCCTCGGTCCTGAGCGAGCTTGACGGCAGTCGCGATCATCTCCTCGCCGATGTCGCCGAGTTTCATGGGGACGAGGATGCGAGAGAACTCGGCCTCGGCTAGACCGCGATGCTCGTCCGCCGACACGACTCGTTCGAGGAGACCCTCCCCGCGCGACCTGCGGACAACGATGTAGACGACGAGACCGAGGCCGAGCCAGACAGGTCCGGCAAGGCGGGCGCCCTGGTGCGTGGCGATGGCAATCAGCCAGACGGTGAAGGTGAGAAGTGCGCCGATGACCGACGGCACGGGCACGCGGCCGATGGTGAACGGCACGCGGTACGGCCGCCTGCGGTTCGGTTCGCTGAACCGCAATTTGATCACTGCAAGCTGTGCTGCCGTGAACGCGAAGAGCACGCCGAAGCTGAAGAGGCTCGCGAGGAACAGCACGGGGTGCGCAAGCGCTGCGGTGCCGACGAGGAGCGCGATCGCGATCAGCGCAGCGGCAATGATCGACTCCGGAGCGACGAGCGTGCGCGGCCTGAGCATGCCGAACCGGCGGGGCAGCTGGCCGTGCTCCCCCAGCGAATACGCCAGGCGGCCGAATCCGGAGATGGAGGTGGTCGCCGCGGTGAGCAGGATGAGCGCGCCGGACAGTCCGACGAAGACTTGCAGCGGCGCACCGATCACGTCGGGCACGTGCTCACGGATCTGCGTGACGATTCCGACGAGCGGAGCACGGATCCAGTTGCTGCCCAGCAGCGTCCCATGCTTCGCAGGAAACGCGGAGAGGCCGACAACGGCGATCGCGACGTAGATGATGACCACCAGGCCGATCGAGCCGAAGAGACTGCGCGGCAGATCGCGGCCGGGACGCCGCGTCTCCTCTGCGAGGTTCGCGACCGTCTCGAGCCCGGTATAGGCGAGCATCGCGAGCGGGATCGCGAACGCGAGCGAGTGCCACGTTGGCGATGTTCCGAGAGACGTCCCGGCGCTGAGCGCGCCGGGCGAGAAGAGGAGCGCCATCCCGAGCGCGACGATCAGGATCTGGGTCGCCAGATCGACGATGGCGACGACCAGCGCCCAGCGGTGCAGGCGCGTGCGATGGACGAGCCGTATCGCCGCGACTCCAGCGATCACGCCGCAGCCGGCCACGACGTCCCAGGGGCGGTGCAACTTGGTGAAGAACGCGCCGGCCACGTAGTGAGGCATGAACAGCGCCGACAGCGCGATCACGATCAGGTAGTCGAGAAAGAGCACCCAGCCCGTGATGAAGCCCCAGAAGTCGTTGAATGCGATGCGGACGAACGTCGCCGCGCCGCCGGTCTCGCGAATTGCCGCAGTTCCCTCGGCGTAGGAGAGCGAGACGATCAGAAAGAGCAGGCCGGTCGCGAGCAGCACGAGCGGCGTGAAGCCGAGCGCGCGCAGCGTGATGATGCCGAGCGCGAAGTAGATCGACGAGGCGATCTCCCCGTAAGCGATCGAGAAGAGCGCGGGAGCATCGAGAACCCGCTGAAGCCGGGGCAGCTTGCGCGCCACAGAGTTGAGGTTAGCGCCGTCTCCGGAGCAGGTAGAGGCGGCCGACGCCTAGGGCGAAGAAGAGCACTCCCATCAGGTAGCCAAATGCCGCCCCGCCGTGTATCGCCGTGACGATAACCAGCGCAATCCCGATCCCCATGAAGAGGAACGCGAAGACCATCACGAGGGAGCGGTAGGCGTTCAAGCCGCTCTCCGGCCGGCGACGACCATCACCCTGCTGGGCGCGTGCTTGAGGACGAAGTCGACGGTGTCGCTGAAGACGCCACGCCCCCGCCCCCCGCGCGGCGCGCCCATGACGATGATCTCGCTCTGACGGCGCTTCGCCTCGTCGACGATCGCCCGACCGGCGTGGCGAGCCCTGACGATCCGCTCCGTGAACCTCACGCCGTAGAGCTCTGCGATCGCCGCCGCAACGTCGAGAGCCTCGTCGGCGGCACCCTCCTCCGCTTCGAGCCGCGTGTCCAGCGGTAAGTCGAGGGGAACGACAACCACGCTGAGAGCCGCGATCGAGGCACCCCGGTCGGCGGCGAGGCGGCAGGCCAGGTCGATCGCCTCCTCAGAGGCCCGGCCCGGCTTCACGGGCACGAGGATGTTCCTGTATTCGAGCGCGACCGCCGGCCCGATGATCACCGGAGCGCGCAACGTCGCCGTCAGCGGCTCGCGCAGCCCCACGCGGCGGTAGACGACGTAGCCGATGAGCCCGATCACGAGCCAGCCCAACCCGGCCCAGCGCGCCCCCGGCTTCTGGACGACGACTACGATCCAGGCGGCGCCGGTGCCGAACGCGCCGAAGATCGCAAACAGCGGCCAGTCCACGCCCCTGAACCGGATGCTCGGGCGCACTTTGAACGCTTCCGGATTGTCCCGCGTGCGCACACGCAACGCGATGATGGAGACGTGCGCGATCGTGAACGAGAGCATCGCGCCGAACGCGTACATGTTGCCGAGGAAATCCGTCTTTCCGGGCAAGAGCACGAGGATCGAGAGCAGGCCGGCGAAGAAGACGAGCGAGAGCCAGGGTGTCTTGAGCTTCGGATGCAATCGGCGGAAGACTTCGGGCAGCTGGCGGTGCGTCGCCATCGCGTACGTGATGCGAGATGCCCCAATCACACCGGCGTTGGTCGCGATCAGGAGGATCGTCGCCGCCAGGATGCCGACGTAGATCTTCGAGGCCTGCAGCACCTGACCGTGCAGGCCGAGGTGCTCGACCAGGCCGAGAACAGGATCGTTCTGGAAGCCGCCCTGGTCCGGTCCGACGCCGAGCAACGTCCGGTACCCGTTCGCGGTCTTCTCCACGGGCAGCGCCGAAAGGGCGATCAGCGGCAGCGTGAAGTAGATCGCGAAGACTGCGCCGGCAACCCAGGTGATCGAACGTGGGATGTCTCGCGGTGGGTCGCGTGCCTCCTCCGCGAGATTGGAGACGGTCTCGATTCCCGTGTAGGCGATCATCGCGATCGGGATGGCAAGGAAGAACTGCCCCCACGTGGGCGCCACGCCCCAGTGGAGGTTGGCATCGAAGACCACGTTGTGATCGAAGATCAGGGCGAAGCCCACGGCCACCAGCAGGAGCTGCGTGCCGAAGTCGAGAATGGCGAGAACGATGTTCAGGCGGGCTGCTTCCCTGAGCCCGACGATGTTCAGGAGCACGAGGAAGACGACCACGATGGCGCCTCCGACGATGTCCCACGGGTTCGACCGCAGCGGGCCCCAGAAGATCGAGAGGTAGTGCGGGACGAAGAACGCCGAGATGGCGATCGTGATGATGTAGTTGAGCATCTGGGCCCAGGCCGCGCCGAACGAAACGAGCTCGTTGAACGCGTGGCGGGCGAAGCTCGAGGAACCGCCCGCCTCGGGGTAGCGAACGGTGCCCTCCGCGTACGTCGCGGCAGTGGCGGCGAAGATGAACCCACTGATGAGGAATACGAGCGGTGTCAACCCGAGCGCGATTCCGGCGACGAGCCAGAGTGCGTAGTAGATCGAGGAACCGACGTTGCCGTAGGCAGTCGCGAAGAGCGCGGGAGTCCCGAGCACGCGCTCGAGCGTCTGCTGGCGGCGGCGGCCCCTCCGCCGCGGTGTCACGGTCGTGCTCACCGCGCCGGAGCCTAGACTTTCAGGTTGCTAGCCGTGAATCGAGACGATCAGCGGGATGATCAAGATGGCGACGATGTTGGCGATCTTGATCATCGGGTTGATCGCCGGGCCCGCCGTGTCCTTGTAGGGATCGCCCACGGTGTCACCCGTGACCGACGCAGCGTGCGCCTCGGACCCCTTGCCGCCGAAAGCCCCGTCCTCGATCAGCTTCTTCGCGTTGTCCCATGCTCCGCCGCCTGAGGTCATCGCGATCGCGAGGAACAGCCCCGTCACGATCGTGCCGATCAACAGGCCGCCGAGCATGCGCGCATTGATGATCCCCACGACGATCGGGAAGAGGATCGGGATCAACGCCGGCAACAGCATCGCCTTGATCGCCGAGTTGGTGACGATGTCGATGGCACGCCCGTACTCGGGTCGGCTCGTTCCCTCCATGATCCCGGGGTTCTCACGGAACTGGCGGCGCACCTCGGTGACAACTTCTCCACCCACGCGCCCGACCGCCTGCATCGCGAGCGACGCGAACAGGAACGGCATCAGCCCGCCGATGAAGAGACCGGCGATGACCCACGCGTCGCTGAGGCTGAATGTCGAGGATAAGCCCTCGTCGGCGAGACCGGTCGTGTACGAATCGAAGAGGACAAGCGCCGCGAGCGCAGCCGAACCGATCGCGTAGCCCTTCGTCACCGCCTTCGTCGTGTTGCCCACCGCGTCGAGCGGATCCGTGATCGCGCGTACGGACTCGTCCAGGTTTGCCATCTCCGCGATGCCGCCGGCGTTGTCCGTGACCGGCCCGTACGCGTCGAGCGCGACGATCAGCCCCGTCATCGAGAGCTGCGCCATCACGGCGACGCCGATCCCGTACAGCCCGGCGAAGTGATGCGCGACCAGGATCCCCGCGGCGATCACGATCACCGGCAGCGCCGTCGCCTGCATCCCGACCGCGAGGCCCTCGATGATGTTCGTCGCGTGTCCGGTCTGAGACGCGGAGGAAATCGACTTCACCGGCCCCCAGCGCGAGCCCGTGTAGTACTCGGTGATCGCGACGAGCAGGAAGGTCACGACGAGGCCGACGAGCGAGGCACAGTAGAGGTCCGTGAAGCTGAACTTGCCGCCGTCATATGCCATCGTCACAGGAATGAACCCGATCGCCGATAGGACGGTCGCGACGAGCACAGCCTTGTAGAGCGCATTCATGATGTTGCCGCTCCGCCCGACGCGAGCGAAGAACGTGCCGATCACGGAAGCGAGGATCGACATGCCGCCAAGCGCGAGTGGATAGAGCGCGAGCCCGCTCGACGGGAACTGGGTGCCGAGCAGCATCACGGCGACCGCGGTCACGGCATAGGTCTCGAAGAGGTCCGCAGCCATGCCCGCGCAGTCGCCCACGTTGTCGCCGACATTGTCTGCGATCACGGCCGGGTTGCGCGGATCGTCCTCAGGGATTCCGGCCTCGATCTTCCCGACGAGGTCGGCGCCGATATCCGCGGCCTTCGTGTAGATGCCGCCACCAAGACGCGCGAAAACTGAGATGAGCGAGCCGCCGAAGGCGAGGCCGATCAGGTCGTGGATCGCCGAGTCCGCGGAGTTGTCAAACCAGCCTGTGAGCACCCAGTAGTACCCGGCGACGCCAAACAGGGCCAGACCTACGACCATCATGCCCGTGACAGAGCCGGCGCGGAACGCGACGTTCAGAGCCGGCTTGAGCCCTCCGCGCGCGGCCTCAGCTGTTCGCAAGTTCGCACGCACCGCGACGTTCATTCCGATGAACCCGGCGCCCGCGGAGAGGATCGCGCCGACCAGGAAACCGACGGCTGTGCCCCAGCCGAGCTTGTTGTAGAAGCCGAGGAGCAGGAACGGCACGATCGAGACGGCGGCGATCGTCATGTACTGCCGGCGCAGGTAGGCCGCGGCCCCTTCCTGGACCGCCTTGGCGATCTCCTTCATGCGCTCGTTGCCCTCCGGACGGCCGAGCAGCCAGACAGTCAGCCAGATGCCGTAGGCGACGGCGACGCCGGCGCAGACGAGCGCAAACAGCACCGGATGGTCGTTGAAGAAGCTCCCGACGATCAGCTTTGGTACCCCCTCACAAAGTCTGCGCCGAGTGACCCCGGCGCGGCGGCTTTTCTATCACATGGCGCCCCGCGGAGCGCCATGTGCCCGATTTTAGGCGGCCTCTTCGTCGGGCGCGGCCGGCCTGGCGAGCTCGAGCGGCGACAGTCAGCCCCCGTCCTTGGCGGCGTCCGCGTACGCGAGCTGGAGGTTCGCCGTCACCTGCCTGAAGTCCCGCACGAGCTCATCGCTTGCAGATCCGTCGAGCACGGGTACGAGCGCGCGAAGGGCTTCGATGGCGAGGCGGGCCTGGTCGAGGTCGCGGTCGTGCTCGGAAAGCCTGCGGTACCCGAGCGAAGAGACCGTGTAGAGCGTCTGGACGAGCAGGTCCGAGACCTTGAGCGTCTTCAGCTCCTCTTCGAGTTGCTTCAGGAGCTCGTCATCCGAGGGTGGCCCGGTCATCCCGGTCATGAAGGCTCCCACAGCTCGAAGCGGTTCCCCTCGAGATCACTCGCCCAGGCGAACCGTCCGTACTCCATCTCTTCGACACGGTCGTCGACCTCGACTCCCGCCGTGCGGAGCTGCGCCAGCATGGCGTCGAGATCGCGAACACGGAAGTTGACCATCAGCTGCTGTCCACCAGGCCCGAAGTAGCCCGTGTCCGCCGGAAACGGCGCCCAGACCGTCTGATCGCCGTCCCTCGACGTGAATGTCGTGCCGTATTCCTCCATGTCGATGCCGAGGTGCTCGGCGTACCACGCGCGCAAAGCGACCGGGTCGTGTGCACGGAAGAAGACGCCGCCGACTCCCTCGACCGCCTCACCCACCGACTCGCTCCCGCGGCTTGCGGACGAGCTCGGCGAACACGTCGCGATGCGAGCCTAGCTCCGCCACGCGCTCGTACTGGCGCTCTGCGGCGTTCGCCTCCGGCACCGCGAGGTACGGCGCCGCGCCGATCTCCTCGGCGACGGGAAGCGCCCACTCGATCAGTGCCTCGATCCGCGCCCTTGCCGGGACGACCTCGCCGCGCTCGAAGTCGATGAGCCCGTCCGTCAGCCCGTACCGGATCGCACGCCACATGTTCTCCTCGATCAGACGGGCCGGCAGATTTGGGAGCGTCTCCCCTTCGTCGATCGCGCGCGCGAAACGCGTCCCCAGTGCGTAGATCAGCGCCGCGAGCGACTGTGCCTCGCCGAGGTCGGGCTGCGCGTCGCAGATTCGAATCTCGACGGTCGGAAACGCGAGATGCGGCCGCACGCTCCACCAGATCTGCGTGTGCTCGTCGATCGACCCCGTTGTGTAGAGGAAGCGGACGTAGTCCTCGTAGGCGGCCCAATCGTCGTACGCGTCCGGAACGCCGCACCGCGGAAAGAGCTTGGTGAAGATCTCGGTTCGCGCCGAGTGGAGGCCTGTGACACAGTCCTCGACGAACGGCGAGCTGGCCGACAGGGCCAGGAGCTCCGGCAGGACGTTTCGGAATGCGTTGCACACGGCGACCGCGCGATCGGCACCGCGTATCCCGATGTGAGCGTGGATACCGAAGCTGTTGTTGCGCCAGACCACGTATTGCAGGATCTCGTTGTTCCGCCGGTAGTGCGGTGTGTCGATGATGCGCTGGTCCTGCCAGCGGCTCCAGGGGTGGGTGCCTGTCGAAGCGAGCCCGACTCCGAATCGATCGGCGAGCTCGCCCAACTGAGCGCGACGCTCGGCCATCCGCTCGGCCGCTTCACCGAAGTTCTCGCAACGACCGGTCTTCACCTCGATCTCGGATGCGATCAGCTCGCCGACGAGGTGCTCGTCGAGCGACGTCCCCGCCGCCCCGGCCTTGAGCTCCTCGAAGCGGTTCGTCAGCTCGAGCGTGTCGGAATCGAGGAGTGCGAACTCTTCCTCCACGGCAATCGTGAAGTCATGTCCGTCCTCGAAAGCCTCACGCGCTGAGCGGATCTGCTCGTCGGGAGTGCGTCGTTGCTGATCACCCACGTAACTAGCGTAAATGAAGCAATGCAGGCTAACCGCGGGCAACGGGCTCGAGCAGGCGTGCCGCGACACTCGTCCAGCTCCAGCGCTCGACAGCGGCGCGCCGGGCGGCTGCGCCGAGCTCCGCGCGTGTCGCCGGCGGAAGCCCGAGCAGCTCATTCAACTTCGCGGCAAGGTCGCCGGCGTCTCCGTTCGCAAAGCTCGCCAGGTGCCTGTGCTCTGCCGGGTACTCGGCTTCCAGGCCCTCGGCGATCTCGGCGAGCCCCGAGTGGCGGGCGACGAGAGGCGGCGAGCCTGCAGCAGCTGCTTCCGCAGCGACCATTCCGAAGGCCTCGGGGAAGATCGACGGCACGACCGTGACGTCGGCGAGCGGGAGCAGGTGCACGAGATGCCGGTGTTCGAGCGGCCCGGTGAACAGCGTCCCCGGCGGGGCGATCAGCTCGAGCTCCTTTCGGTAATCGCCGAAGCCGACGATCAGTGCGCGCGCGCCGACGCTGCGAAGCGCCTCAAACAGCACGTGGATGCCCTTGTTGTGCAGGAGCTTGCCGAAGTAGAGGACGGTCGGCTCGTCAACGGCGAAAAATTCCGCGAGGCGCGCGGCATTGCCGTCGTCCGGTTGGCGCTCGTTTGCGTTCGCCGGGTTGGCCGCGTCTGCTCGCGCTTCCTCGAGCAGCTGCGCAAGGGCCGCGTCGTGCGAGTTGGGCCGGAACTCCTCGACATCCACGCCCGGAGGCACTTCGTACACACGATCGACGTGGCCGACGACGTCCTCCAGGACTTTGCGGATGTGCGCCGACCCGACAAAGACGGCTTCCGCAAGCGCAAGACATTCGCGCCCCCAGTTGGCGAGCTCCTCGTTGCCGCGCATCGAATACTCGAGCTCCGACCCGTGCGCCTTGACCACAAACGGCATGCCGCTGGCATAGCCGACTGCAGCACCGAGCAGCACGTGGTTTGCAAAGACGAGATCGGCCGGCATCTGCGCGCACAACGCCGTCGCGTTGAGGGCGACGTAGCGTGCTCGTTCGGCGGCGGTGAAGTCCTGCAACAGCTTTGCCTCGAGACCGTCGTAGCGGTCGAGGACGAAGACCGGCAACAACCCGCCGACGTTCGGCCGAAGCACCTTCGCGCCCCCGAGGTCGTAACGCTCGGGATGCGGCTCCTGACAGACCACGACGACGTCGTGGCCGGCGCGGCTCCACTCACGCGCAAGCGAACGCGTGTAGACGTTCGACCCCGTTCCACCGAGCAGGTAGCCGTGCCAGAGCAGGATCCGGATGGCCCCCGCCCCTTCTGACTACGTCAAGTAGAAGTAGAGCGCGTAGAGCAGCTCGACCGCCGGGTTCGACGTGTGGACGGCGACGTCTTGCGGCACGTCGAGCAGGGCTTCCGAGTAGTTGAAGATGATCCTCACCCCGGACTCGACCAGGTCGTCTGCCACGCGCTGCGCATTGTCGGCCGGAACGGCCACGACCCCGACGATGATGTTCTTCTCACGGATCGTGTTCGAGAGGCGCGTGTAGTCGCTGACAGGAACGTTGCCGACGGGGCGTCCCACCTTTTCCGGGTCGGTATCGAACACGGCAGCGATGTTGATTCCGTGCTCCGCGAAGATCGGCGAGCTGGCAATCGCCTGCCCGAGACGTCCTGCTCCGATCAGAGCGATGTTGTGTTGTCCCTGGGTACGGAGGATCTTGCGGATCTCTCCGAGTAGCGAGTCGATGTTGTAGCCGACTCCGCGCTTGCCGAACTTCCCGAACGCGGAGAGATCGCGCCGGATCTGGGTCGCGTTGATGTTGGTGTAGTCGGAAATCTCCTGGGAGGAGATGCGCTCCTTCCCCATCTTCTTCGCCTGCGTCAGCACCTGGAGGTAGCGGGACAGGCGTGCCGCCACTCCGACGGTCAGCCGATCAGACACAGTCGAGCTCCTGGAATCGAGAGTTTGTGACAACCCGAACCCGTTGTATCACGCCACGCCGGGGCGGCGCGTAGGTCAACTTTGTGCGGCTACTTTGCGGCGAAACGCATCTGGATCCACGTAGTAGACGAATTCGCGCTCGCCCTCGATCTCCACAACAGGGAGCCACTGCCGGTAGCGCGACTCGAGTTCCGCATGTCCGCCGATGTCGACCTCATCGAGCTCGAAGTCGACCTCCTTGCGGACGTGTTCGAGAATCGCGCGTGCGCGTTCGCAGAGGTGGCAGCCCTCGGCGTGATAAAGGACCACCCTACGGATAGATGCCGCGCGTGGTTGTGGCTTCGGCGACTCGTTGGACGGCCAGGCCGTAGGCAGCGAGGCGCATCGACACACTCCGACTATCCATCAGAGCCCAGGTCTCGTTGAACGCGCGCGTGATGATGTCGTTCAGCTTCGCGTTCACCTCGGCTTCCTTCCAGAAGTACTCCTGCAGTCCCTGGACCCATTCGAAGTAGGAGACGACGACGCCTCCGGCGTTCGCGAGGATGTCCGGGAGGACGAGGACGCCCTTCTCTTCGAGGATCTCGTCGGCTGTAGGCGTCACCGGGCCGTTGGCTCCCTCGACGATGATCTTCGCTTTGACCTTGTCGGCGTTCTCCGCTGTGATCACCTGCTCGAGTGCGCAGGGCGCGAGTACGTCGCACTCCAACAGGAGCAGGTCCTCGTTCGAGATCGACTCGGCGCCTCTGAAGCCCGCCAGCGAGCCGGTTTCGCGCTTGTGCGCGATCGCGGCTTGCACGTCGACGCCGTTCGGGTTGTGGAGGCCGGACGTGGAGTCCGAGACGGCGACCACCGTCGCACCGTCCTCGGCCAGGAATTTCGCGAGGTACGAGCCGACGTTCCCGAAGCCCTGTACCGCGACGGTCGTCCCTTGAAGCGACAACTGCCGCTTGCGCACGGCCTCGCGCACGCAGTAGAGAGCACCGCGCGCGGTCGCCTCTTCGCGGCCGAGCGAGCCACCGATCGTCAGCGGCTTGCCCGTGACGACGCCGAGCACCGAATGGCCCTTGTTCATCGAGTACGTGTCGAAGATCCACGCCATCACGCGCCCATCCGTGCCCACGTCCGGCGCGGGAATGTCCTTCTCCGGCCCGATCTCGTTGATGATCTCCGAGGTGAAGCGGCGCGTCATCCGCTGCAACTCGCCCTCTGACATCGTCTTGGGATTGCAGACGACGCCGCCCTTGGCGCCGCCGAATGGGATCCCCGACAGCGCGCACTTCCACGTCATCCACATCGCGAGCGCCTTGACCTCGTCGAGCGTGACGTCGGGGTGGTACCGGATGCCGCCCTTCGAAGGGCCGCGGGCGACGTTGTGCGTGACCCGGTAGCCCTGGAAGACCTGGGTCCTGCCGTCGTCCATCGAAACGGGAACCGAAACCGCAAGTGACTTCTTGCATTCCTGGAGCACGTTGACGAGGTTGGGATCGATCGCGAAGGTGTCGGCGACCTTCCGCAACTGGAACTTCGCGATCTCGTAGGGGTTCTCGCGAAGGTGCGAGACGGGCGCATCGACGGTGGTCAAGTCAGCTCCTTTTTCCGCGCAAATGGCAACATTTTGGCCTGGGTCGGGCCGGCGGAGCCTACTTGATCGTGAAGCCGACCGTCCGGGCTGTCGGCGGTCCCGCATCGGTCGCGAACGCCACGAGCCTGAGCTGATACTCGCCGCTCGGAAGCACGGCGCCTGTCGGGTCGCGGCCTGTCACTCCAAACGAATAACGGCCGGGGAGCACGTCGCGTAGGCGCGCAAGCAGTCCGATGCGCCCGCCCTCCGGGCTCCACAGCTCCAGATCGAGGCGGGAGAGTGGGAGCACGTCGGGCTCGCCGGCCGCACGCCGCACCGATCCTGCGACGAAGCTCAGCAACGCCGGCGCGGCATCGGAGGGGGAGAACGTACGCGTCGAGAGTCGCACGGAGGCGAGGTCAGGTGGTCGGCGTTTCCCAAAGGTGATCATCCATGGCACTTGTATTTCGCGTCCGGCCACCGGCGTCACGATCACGACGCCTTCCGCGGGTGCCGACCCCACCAGTTTGCTCGTCAGTCGTGCGCGAACGTGGACCCGGATCGATCTTCCCGGCCCGAGCGACAAACGCTGAGGCCTGACATCGAACCGAAGCGCCGCCGCTCCCTCCCGGGCGACGCGCACGTCGAGCGACAAGATCAGGCGGCGGAAGGAATTGTTGCGTAGGACGAATTCCTGTTCGGTGCGCCACCTTCTGCCGTCGGCTCGTCCGAGCGCAAGCGACGCCGGGCTCGCGCCGACCTCGGTCGCCGTCGCGCCGCCGAGATCGATCAGGCCCACGCCCTGGGCTGTGACGGAATCATCGGGAAGCGTCCGCGCCGAGCCGACGAGCAGGCTCTTCAGCGCATCCGCGTCGAGATAGGGGCGCGCCTGCGCAAGTATCGCGGCGGAACCCGCGACGAGCGCTGCTGCCGCGCTGGTCCCGTTGACTGTGCCGTAGCGCGCCGAGCCGTCGGCGTTCGCTCCGGGCTCGGCCGTCTCGAGCGCGACGCCGGGCGCCACGACCTCGGGTTTCACCCGGCCGTCGAACGCCAGGCCGGTCGAGGAAAAGCGCATGACCCTCCCCTCGCCGGTGTTCGACTCGGTCCGCGCGGCACCGAGCGACACAGTCGCCTGGATGCCTCGACGGACCCCGGCCAGCAGCGTGTGCGCCACGTCCTCCGGAACGGACACCGACGGGATCGGAGCGCTCTCGTCGAGGCCGATCCCACCTGCCGGAAGGTCCGCGCCGTAGAAGAGCACCGCAACGGCTCCTGCCTGCGCGGCGTTCGCAACCGACCCGTTGGGATCGACTCCGGCCGGGAGGAGCGCGGCACGCCCGGCGACCAGACTCGAGCCGCGCCGGTCGAAGAAGTCGAGCAGCGGAACGGCCCCGCGATAGCCGGCGGCCCCGGTGGTCACCGATCGCGGCGCGCCGATACCTACGTCGAGCGGCCGAGTGGGCGTCACTGCCCCGGCGAGCGGCCGCATCCCGTCGAGCTCGACCCGAAGCCCCGCGCGCAGTACGACGTGCACTTGTCCGAAGCGCGGTCGGAGATCCACCGCACCGACGGTCAGGACTGCCGGCGCGCCTCCAGGGCCCGCGACACTGCCGTATCCGGGACCGGCAGGGCCATCGTTCCCCGCGGGAGCGACGACCAACGTGTCGAGTCGCGTCGCGCCCTCGGCAGCACGCGCAAAGGGCCCATCGGCAAAACCGGCGAACGGCTCGGCGACGCCGATCAATGCGACACGCGCCGCATCGTGAGCATCGCCGTCGTCGTTCGGGTCGACCGCTCGCTCGAGCCCGGCAAGAACCTGGTCGGTGCGTCCGTACACCGCCCAGTTAGCCGAGGCGTCACGCTGCCAGCCTGCGACTCGGATCGGCAGCAC
>Ga0307305_10000105_pt1 | contig 24232 bp, 19 predicted proteins | sample ER_DNA_186_FD_194512 | JGI IMG/M metagenome (GOLD analysis project Ga0307305, IMG submission 194512) | Bulk soil microbial communities from the East River watershed near Crested Butte, Colorado, United States - ER_DNA_186 | ecosystem: Environmental > Terrestrial > Soil > Floodplain | place... | reverse complement strand
GCGACAGGAAAGCAGGGAGCATCGGGAAGGGATTCGTACTTCTCGTTGGCTTCACACACGGCGACACCCCCGACAAAGTCGATTGGATGGCCGAGAAGACGTTCGGGCTTCGACTGTTCGCCGATGCCGACGGGAAGATGAACCTTCCATTGACTGATGTGGGCGGTGCCGTTCTGGTCGTTTCCCAGTTCACACTTTATGGGAACGCCGAAAAAGGGAAGCGACCCAGCTTCATCGATGCGGCGCGGCCGGAAGAGGCGATTCCGCTCTACGAGCGCTTCCTCGCGGCGTTGCGCCAGCGGGGGCTCGAGGTCGCGAGCGGTGAGTTCGGCGCCATGATGGATGTCGAGCTCGTAAACGACGGACCGGTCACGCTGTGGCTGGAGCGATGACCGGGTGCCGGGTCGTGCTCGCGTCCGGCTCCCCGCGACGTCACGATTTGCTCAACCTGGTTGGAATCGCGCACGAGGTGCGTCCCGCAAACATCGACGAGACGATGCGGAGTCGCGAAACACCCCACCGCCACGCCGAGCGGCTGGCGCGCGAGAAGGCGAGTGCGGTAGCCACGCGAGATCCGGGGCTGATCACGATCGGGGCAGACACGATCGTCGTCGTCAACCGGAAAGTACTGGGGAAGCCCACCGACGCCGATCAAGCAGCCGTGATGCTGCGGCAGCTCAGTGGCCGCCAGCATACTGTCATCACCGCCGTCGCCGTTTCCAGGGGCAAGAAGCTTCGTTCGGCGGTCGAAGAGGTCCGGGTGAAATTCCGAAAGCTGCGCGACGATGAGATCGCGGCCTACATCGCCACCGGGGAGCCACTGGACAAGGCGGGCGCCTATGGCATTCAGGGTTATGGCGCCACGATCGTCGAATGCGTCGAGGGCGACTATTTCTCGGTGATGGGGTTGCCTCTGGCGCGGCTGGTGGGATTGCTGCGCGATGTCGGAGTCAGGTATCACTTCGGTCAGCCACTCACCTCGTCAACCGAGTAGCTCGCGCGCGCGCTCCGTCACCCTCCGCTCGCTGTCGAAGGTGAGCTGTCGGGTCGCATCGTCGATGGGAACCCAGCGCGCTTCGTTGACCTCCCAATCGTGGTCGCGGGTGTCGCCGGCGAGGTAGCGAAGCAGGTAGAAATGGACGTGCTTGTGGAAGCGCACCCGCTCACCTCCATCGAGGCCCGCAAACCAGTACTCGATGGTTTCGAGATGCTGGACTACTTCGCTGTCGACGCCCGCTTCCTCGCGCGCTTCGCGCACTGCCGTGATCTCCGGCTTCTCTCCCGCATCGACCAGGCCCTTTGGCAGCTGCCATCTGTTCTGTCCGCCGACAGATACGATCACCACTTCGAGCCGGTCCTTTTCGCCACGGAACACGACCCCGCCCGCTGAGACTTGTTCTCTCACCGGCAGCTTGCCCCCGGACTTCCTGCCCGACTCAGGCATAGCGCTCTCGCCACAGCGCAACCTTTTCCAGAACGTGCCGCGTCTCGATTCGATTCATTCTGCCCGGCCGATTCTCCATGGAGATCGGATATTCCTCGCCCGGATCGCCGTACGCGTCGATGATCAGGTCGTGGAATCGCCGATAGGGGCCCGTGCGTTTCGGATTCGTGTAACCCATCAAGCTGATCACGGGGCGGTCGAGCGCGACCGCCATGTGAAGCGGTCCGGTGTCCGGCGATAGAACCAGCGCCGACGCATCGAGAATCGAGACGAGATTTCTCAATCCGCTGCCAAGCTCGGAGCGTGGCTCGTACTTCGCGTTCCGCAGTATTATTTGCTCCGCGGCCACCTCACGTTCGGACTTTCCGCCGACCAGTACTACCTGCATACCGAACTGCTCGTATAGAGCATTGGCTACTTCAACCCATCGCTCGGGAATCCAGTCCTTTTCCGGCTTGCTGGTCGCGACGACGATGGAAGCAATTGGACTACTGAATCGTGATGTGAAGCGGTTCTGGAACTCACGCTCCTGCTCCCACGGCCCCAGATCCCACTCGACCGGTTCCGGCGAAACGCCCAGAGCAGTGACAAACTCGAAGTACTGATCCTGGACGTGCTGGACCGGAGCCACGGGAATCTTTCTGTTCGTGAAGAGCCAATTGAGATCGCGCGCGCGCGCCCGGTCGAATCCGAGCTTGATTGGCGCGTGGGTCAATACGGTGACGATTCCGGCCTTGAAGTAGACCTGGAGATTGATCACCAGATCGAACCGTCGCTTCGCCAGCTGGGAGGCGACATCCCCGAAAGCCGCCAGCCCGCGCGCACGATCGAAGACGATTATCTCGTCCACGGATCGGTGGCCGCGCACGAGCATCGCCGGGGCGGGCTGAAGCACCCACGTGATCCTCGTCTTCGGGTTTGCACGCTTGAGCGCGTTGATCACCGGCAGCACGTGCACGGCGTCCCCGACGGCGCTCATCATCACGATGCAAATGTTGTCGGGGACGCCCTGCGCAATCCGAGCGCTCACTCGATGCTCCTCAGGCGGAGATACTCTTCGTCTTCGGCGGAGTAGGGCAGCTCGTGATTGTCGCGCCACTTCCGGAGCGAGCGAATCAACCTGTCGAGATTCGCTTTGGCGACGAGCGGAGAGCCGGGGGAGCTGAAACGCACGCGATCGACGTCGAGCACATGGGCGTCGAGCTCGGGACCCTGACCAGCCGTGAGAAGCACGTTCTTGAGGTTGAGATCCTGATGAAACGCACCCGCCTGTGTGAGCGACCGCAGCAGCTTCGCGGTGGCATCGAGGACCATCACGCGGTGGGCATGGTCCGTGACCTTGGCGAGCGCGACCGAGAGATCGTGACCATTCGGAATCTCTCTGGTCGCAACGTCGGATCTCCTCAGCACCCAATTCAACGGATACGAGACGTAGGCAACGACCTCGGGCGTGCTGACACCGCTCGAGCGGAGCCGGAGGGACGCGATCAGCTCGCGAAATCCGCGCGTGGGAAGCACGAAGAGATCTTTGCTCAGTTTCGCCGCCCACCCGCCGCGCATGTTGTGTCTCACCACAACCCGTCCACACCCACCGGGCAGATTGACGGCGAAGACCGGTGCGCGCCCGAATAGCGGAAGAGCATCTGGCTGGCGCGCGGCGTACTCGTAGAGTCGTTCCCTCGCCAGCACCTCACGAATGCCCGCGGCGCACGCGGCCGCCGCGACGACGCGCGCACCGCCCACCTGAAATCGTTCGTAGGCTGGAATTGCCAGGCCGATCATTCTGACTTCCTGCGGAGTCGTCGCACCGAGGCAATCGCAGTCAAAAGAGCCTGGGCCTTGCTCCGGGTTTCTTCCCACTCGCGCTCGGGCACCGAGTCGGCAACGATTCCCGCGCCCGCCTGCACCGATGCCTTGCCGTCGGCGATGATGCACGTGCGGATGGTTATCGCGAGATCCATCCGCTGTCCGCCGGCCGCGATGTAACCAATTGCGCCGGCATATGGGCCACGCGACACCGGCTCCAGCTCGTCGATGATTTCCATCGCGCGGATCTTGGGGGCGCCCGTCATTGTGCCGGCCGGAAAAGTGGCACGGAAGACATCGATTGCCGAGAGTCCGTCGTTCAGCTCCCCCTCAACCTGGCTCACGATGTGGAGCACGTGGGAATACTTTTCCACCTTCATGAATTCGGTGACCTTCACCGTCCCGAACTTAGATACGCGTCCGACATCATTCCGTCCAAGATCGACGAGCATCACGTGCTCGGCGCGCTCCTTCTCGTCGGCGAGGAGCTCCGCCGAGAGGCTTTCGTCCTCGGCCATCGTGGTGCCACGGCGCCTCGTACCGGCGATCGGGCGAAGGGTGAGCTTGGAGTTTGAAACTCGAACCAGAAGCTCCGGAGAGCTACCGACGATCTCGATCCCGTCCAGGACGAGGTGGTACATGTAGGGCGAGGGGTTCAGTGCGCGGAGGGCACGGTACAGATCGGCCGGCTCGAAATCGAGCGGCACGTCGATACGTCGTGACAGGAGCGCCTGAAAACAGTCGCCCGCCCGAATGTACTCCTTGATCCTTTCCACGTGTGCAATGAAATCAGCGCGTTCGTAGCTCGAGGTTCCTTCGACTGCAGGCGCGCTCAAGTCAGGCGACATCGTGTCGAGCCGTCCCGGCGTGCGGAGACGCTCGAGGATCTCGTCGATCTCGCCGGTGGCCCGTTCGTACAACGACTGGAGCTCTGCATCGCGCGCGCCGGCCGGGACGGGGACGGATATCACCACCCGTGCGCGCCCGTGAAGATTGTCGAGGATGACCAACGAGCGTGTGAACACGAAGAGTGCGTCGGGCGCCGTCAGACCGGCTGCCGGTCGATTGGGCAGCTTCTCGATGAGCCTCACCACATCGTAGCTGAAGTAACCGACCGCGCCGCCCCAGAAATCGCCGAGCTCAGGAACTGCAGCAGCTCGCGCAGATTCGATCAGAGCCTGGAGATCGGCAAGGGGATCCTTCGGCGTCCGTGCGTTGTGCCAGCCGCGCTCCTTGGTCCAGTCTTCGACGACACCCTGAGCAAACCGCCAGGCGGAGCGCGGCTCGGTGCCGAGGTAGGTGTAGCGCGACCAGGTCTCGCCTCCCGCGGGTGCGGACTCGAGGAGAAAAGCGAAGGCGCCGCGTCTGAGCTTGGCGAATGCGGATACCGGCGTGTCGGTATCGAGCAGGCAATCTTTCCACACCGGCACGAGCCCGGACGTCGCCGCTCTGGTTCTGAAGTCATCGAGGCTCATCGACGTGCGCGTACCGAGTCCGTTTGCAATTGCTCCCGCTCATCCCGCAACTAACTTTCCCCCATACATGAAGCTACGCCTACTATCTGAGTTCTCCCCGTGATTCTGAGACTTCCGACGACTATCAGAGTCCTCGTGATGTTCATCGCCGCGGGCAAGCTCGGTGCGCAGCAGACGTGGAACGACTCGCGCACCCGCGCGCTCGTGGAGCGCGCAACTGAGCGCCGTGCGCGGCAGCTGGCCGATACCGGCCTCGTCGACTACAAGGCGACGGCGCACGGTTACGTGACTTTCCTCGCACAATTTGGAGAAGGATTCCCCGAGCCGCCAAAGATCGTCAAGGCCGATGAGCTGGGATTGGAAGTTTACTGGCGCGCTCCCGACCTGAGCAAGCAGCGCATCATGGGCCGTCGAGATACGCTGCTCCTTCCGACCGACATCAACTACCACCGCGATCACCTCGGAATCGTCCAGAACAACTTCAGAAACATCATCCGCATCGGAGAAGGCGATGAAGTTCAGGACGTTCCGCACCCGCTGTCGCCGGCCGGGCTCGAAGCCTACGACTTCGCGATCCGGGATTCACTTCAGATTCGTCTCGGTACGCGCGTCCTCGATGTTTATGAAGTACTGGTGCGACCGAAGAACGACCGTCAGCCGCGCGCCGTGGGGGCGGTCTACATCGATCGCGAAACCGGCGAAGTCGTGCGCATGGCCTTCAGCTTCACGCGCGCGGCACTCATCGACAAGGATCTCGAGGACGTGTCGGTCGTCCTCGAGAACGCGCTGATCGAGGGGCGCTTCTGGCTGCCCCGACGACAGGAAGTAGAGATTCGTCGTACCGGCTCGTGGCTCGACTATCCGGCGCGCGGAATAATCCGCGGTCGCTGGGAGATCTGTTGCTACGAGGTCAACAAGGGAATTCCCGCGAGCTATTTCGCGGGTCCGGAGATCGTCATGGCTCCGCCGTCGGAGCGGGCACAAAAACCGTCCCCGTTCACCGGAGGCATCCTCGATTCGCTTCCCCCGGATGTGCGCGCGGTCACCGACGAGGATGTAAAAAAGGTTCAGGAGGAAGCGCGCGCCCTCGTCCGGGCGCAGGCCCTGTCCCGCAGCCGCAACTTTGCCCTCTCGGCGCGGCATGTCTCCGACATCGCGCGGTTCAATCGAGTAGAAGGGCTCGCCTTGGGCAGCGGCCTCCTTCAACGACTGGGTGCCGGCCTCGCGGTCGCAGCATCGGGCCGTTACGGCTTCAGCGATCAGCAATGGAAGGGTCGTGGAGCGTTGGAGTACCGGACCGGTGCCGGCTCGTCGATCATCCTCGCCGCTGAGAGGCAGTATCGGGATGTGGGCGATGAGGCGGAGACATCGCTCGTCCGCAACACGATCGCCGCCCAGGAATTCGGTAGCGATTACACCGATACCTACGATGTGCGGAGAATATCGCTCGCCGCGGCACTGGCGCGAGCGGGATGGCGCCCTACTCTGGAGCTGTCGTACGAGCGCCACGAGCCGCTGCTCGTTCACGCGCGGCCGGCGAGTGGGAGTTTCGAGCCGGCGATTCCGGCGCTGCCCCTGCACGAGACTCGCGCCACACTCGGGCTCGATAGACCGACGTCGCTGACGTTCGCCGGCTACGAGCTGGGCACGCACCTGACGGTAAGCGCAATTCGTCGGGAAAGCTGGGCGCCGTCACTGCGTGGCAAGTATCTACGTCCATCGCTGACAATCGATCTGGAGCGCCCATTTGGGACGAGCCGACTCGTTCTCCACACCGTTGCCGCCGGCGTTTTCAGCGGCGACACCTTTCCGGCGCAGCACCTTGTCTATCTTGGTGGCCCGACCAGCGGGCCGGGATACGAGTTCCACGAGTTCACTGGCCGTGGTGGCGTCAGCCAGCGCGTCGAATGGCGGTTCCTGGCACCGTTCGTCCCGATTCCTCTCGGGCGATACGGCCGGTCGCCAGGCAGCATCACTCTCGCTCCATTTGCGACCGCCGTCTGGGTCGACAGGTCAGCGCCCTTCAAACCGGCTCGGCAGGGCTGGTACCCTGCGATTGGCCTTGGTGCGCTCACAGTATTCGACGTCCTGCGCCTCGATGTGGCGCGGGGTCTCCGGGACGGCCGCTGGACCTTCTCGGTCGACGTTGGGCGCGATTTCTGGAGCGTGCTGTAGGCGGATAGCGGGGTAAGTACTAACCCGTTATCGAATGCCCATCTCGTCGTCCTTTCATAGGGGACGAATACCTGGTATCGCCGGAGTTTCGATGCCCCTGACGAACCTCCCTCAGGATCTAGGTATTCATGTCTTCAAGAGTCCACTTCCGCCGAGCCCTTCTAGCTGTCGCAACAGCGATCGTAGTGACTGCGTGCGCGACGACCGGCACCGCCCAGATTGGCGCAGTTCCCGCCCCGGCAGCAGGCACAAATGCCCCTCGCCCGCTCGCGACTCTTGCCCGCGCAGACAGTGCCTACGAGGCTGGTGCGTATCCATTGGCGGCAGACCTGTACGAAGCGATCCTCGCGCGTGATCCATCGTCGCATATAGCGATGTTTCGCCTCGCGACTCTGCGCTCGTGGGACAACCGGTTCGAGGAAGCGATAGCGCTCTACCGCCGCTACGTTGCGGTTGAGCCGAATTACACAGAGGGCAGACTCTCGCTGGCCCGCGTGATCGCGTGGAGCGGTAACTATTCGGCAGCAATTGCGATTTACGATTCGGTTCTCACTCGCGAGCCAGGAAGCCGCGGCGCGACTCTGGGACGCGCCCAGACGCTCGCCTGGAGCGAGCATCTCGACGAAGCCCTCGCCGCCTACAAACAGTGGACAACAGCGCATCCGACGGATCGCGAGGCCGCGATCGATTACGCGCGTACGCTGTCATGGAACGGCCAGCTTGGCGATGCCGAATCGATGTATGCGAAGCTTGCAAAGACCGGCAACGCGAACGCGAAAAAGGGATTGGCCCGCGTCATCGGCTGGAGAGGCGACCTCGATCGAAGCGAGGAGACCTGGAGACAGGTTCTCGTCACGGATCCCAATGACGTCGAAGCACTCACCGGGCTAGCCCAGGTTCTTACCTGGCAGGGTCGCCAGGGCGACGCCGAGACAGCGTTGCAGCACGCGCTGCGGGCGAATCCGACCTACGGTGACGCGCGCGCGTTGATGCGGCTGGTGCAGGCCGACCTGAGGCCGAGTGTGACGGTCTCTGCGATCGGAACCAACGACAGCGACGACAATCGCTCGACCAGCTTGCAGCTCGACTACGCCGTGCGCGCACCGTGGAACGGAAGCGTCGGCGCCAGATACACCGAGCGCTGGGCAAATTTCGCGGCGATCGATTCCCGTGCGGACGCAGGAAGCTTCTTTGCGCGCTGGCAACCGGCGGCAAGCTCCTGGCAGCTTCGTGCAGATGCTGGTGTCACCCGGCATTACTCGACCTTTGTGTCGCCGTCAGCGCCGCAGCGGACGATCGTGAACGGAGGACTTCGCGTGTCGGGAAATCTGGCGCGCTCACTCTCAATCGGCCTGCTCGCGTCGCGTGCGCCATTCGACGAGACCGCGATGCTCATCGCCAACGGTGTCGTGAGCTCCGAGTTCGCGGGGGAGGCAGAGTTTGCGCTGCCGGCCCGCTTCACATTGTCGGGCGCGGCCAGTCATGCGCGGCTCACCGGCGGAGCACGGGACAATTCCCGCAACGCCTATTCGTCCACACTCCGGTGGGTGCACAACCGACGCTGGAGCCTTGCGGTTGGGGCGCGTCAGTTCGGATACGATACGACTTCCGCCGACGGCTACTTTGCCCCGAAGAGGTATACGCTTGCCGAGGTGAGCGGTCGCGGCAGGTTGGGCGGAGAACTGGGCTGGAATGCCGAAGGCGATCTGGGCATCGGTCAGCAGAGCATCGAGTTCTTCGGATCGAGCGCCGGTTCACGATCCGCCGAACGCGTGTCGTTGACGGCCGGGTACCGGTTCGACCCTACCCACGAGCTCAGTGCTTCCGGCGGATACGCCAATGTCGCGGCGCCGGGGCAAACGGGCGGCAGCGAGTACAAGTACCGTTCGTTCTCGTTGCGGGCTCGAGTGGGCTTCTAGAGAGACCGCTCCGGCTGCGGACGCTAGTCAGCGCGCCGGAGCGTGTTCGGGGATGGATCCGAATGCGCGCTGCATTGCTCCAAAGAGTGGCTTGATCTCTGAGTGCCACTGCGGGATCTCCCACGTCGGCCACGTCCAGGTTGGAACGTCAGCGAATCGCCTGGCACCCGCTCCGCGCGGAAGAACGTCGCCCCCTGAGCCGGGCTTGGACGGATCGTAGCTCTCGACCACGAACCGAAAGCCGTCCGTAGCCGAGCTCGAGATAAATCCATCGGGGGTGTTGCCTGTTAGCACGCTCCGCATCGAGGGATCCACAACCTGAAGCATTCCCCACGGAATTCGCACTTCGATTACTCCGCTCTCCGGGTCGGCGAACCAATCGGCCAACGAGTTGTCCGACTCGCGTGAATACAGCAGCCGATTGCGGTTGTAGCTGATCGCGGGGTAGATCTTTCCGTCCGGTCCGATCCGCCGCCTGTTCGGGACCACCACCAGCGAATCCCACTGCGCGAGCTCGTTGGCAACCGGTCGCACGTTGGTGTTGTACACGTACTGAATCGCCTGGGGCTTGCTGCCTGGGATCGCCACCGGACGATACGGGTTGTACGGATGATCGACCAACACCTGGCTTGCCCCCACACCGCGGAGATCGACTACAAACTCGAGCCCGACCGGCACAGGTGAGCCCGTGTGCGGGAAGCGAGTGTCTCCCAGGTTTTGGCGATAGGTGTCGATGCCGATGTGATAGTTGGCGCGTGCCCAATCCACTCGGCCCACGTCGAGGCGCAGGTAGACGTAAGCCTCATCCTGCGCGACGCGCAGCGATTTTAGTCGGAGCGGAGCTGCGACGGTTGATGCGGGCGTGGTTTCGGGATACAACACAGGTCGCCCGCGCCAATCCGTCGTGTCGCCATCGATCTTGATACCCGTGCCGGCGCGACCCGCGCGCATGGCGACAACACCATAACCCTCCTCGGCGTCGAGGGGATTGAGCCACAGTCGCTTCCGCTCGGCCGGATGCTCGAAGTCGGTGACGATCCAGCTCTTCTTGAACCACTCGTCGATGAGCGCGAACAGGCCTGCTCCCGCTGCGCCCGACGCGAAGATATCCCGCGTCAACCGCGCGTCGATGAGCGCCTGCTGTTGCTCTGACAGGCCGCCGTGATTCCACCCCTGCGGCTGGAAATGACCGATGCCGCGCGATGACGGAACCCCGTATTCGCTGATCACCACCGGCATGTCGCCGTGATGCGTGACGAGCTCCCGCAGATACCCGAAGTAGTTGCTTGGCCCCTCGGGCGAGCGTGCGCTCGAGTATCCGGGATCCACGACCAGGAATTCCGGATAATAGGGATACACGTGATAGGACACGAAGACGCCCGCCGGGAAGGCGGCGGTCGCGTGCATCTTCACCGCGTCGAGAGCTACGGCGTCGTTGTCGTACTCTTTGGATTTCTGAACTATCTGCTCCCCGCGGGCGCGCAACAACGCGATCTCCTGAGGCATGCTTGTCTCGGTCGGATGTGTCAGCGGGTCGAGCGTGGGCCAATTCGTGTAGGCGATGGGCCGCTGTGCGTTGTAGCGCTGCATCTCGAACGACACCATGTAGTCGCATTGGTCGGCGAGCCAGGTCTCGAGCGGATTTCCACCGCTAATAGTGATGTATTGTCCGCGATGGCTCGTCTTGCTTTGGTGGAGCGCGTTGTACTGGATCACGGAATACGGCTCCCACTCTCTCCCGATGATGTAGCCGAGCGTCCAGGACGAAACGTCGGCCGAATACGCTCCGCTGGCGTGGCCGGGTGCAGCCGGAATCAGCGCGTCGCCGTGGGTCAGCGAGACTACCCGCTGCATCTCCCGGTGAAACTGAGCCAGCCACTGGGGATCATCGTACTGCTCTTCCTTCTTTCCCGGCGGCGGCTCGGCCCAGACGCCGTGAATGAGCCACACCGGATTCCTGGCGTGGGCGAGATTCCAGGCTCTCAGGGCCGCATAGAAGTGTGGCGGATGAATCGTGTATACGCGAATGGCATTCGCTCCCATCTCGGCTACGAGCGCAATCCATCGATCGTAGGTGCCGTCGTTCGGCGGAAACTCCGAGGCAAATTTCCCGGGAAGGGCGGCCCCGAGATTCACGGCCTTGATCCACATCGGTGTCCATTGGCCGGCACCATTCCTCACTTCGATCACCCGCCGGCCAGTTCGGGCCCCAATGGTTGTGACCGATGGTCGCGTCCGCGCAGCGAGCACATCCTGTGTAACCTGACCCGTAAGCTGGGAGAGATATGCGAGCACGGTCGAATCGTTGGGCACGATTCGCAGCGCACGCTCGAAGCTGCGTCGAGCAGCCGCTCGATCTCCCGCCCTGTACGCGGTCATGCCCGCACCCGCGACCGCATCGTAGGACGTTGAGTCCAGCGCGATAGCTCGCGCAAAGAATGTCTGCGCTTCCGGCAGTCGTCCCTCACGCATGGCCGCGTAGCCGGCGCCGGTGAGCGCGGCAGCATCGTTGGGACAGAGAGCGAGGGCCCGCTTGAACTCTTTCCCGGCCGCCGTGATGTCGCTGCTGCGGTAAGCGCTCCATCCACGCTCGATTGCCTGTCGGACGGCGGGAAGGGTCGAGCAACCTGGCTGAGCAGACGCCGACGAGGCCACAGCCATACAGAGGAGGATGACAACGAGACGCATACCTCTGGGACGAAGCGTGGCATCGTAGTGTCACCGTATCGCGACGATTCCACGAGAATTGATTTGACCACTGGCGTCGCGATGACGCGGCGTAGCTTGAGCGCATGGCCTCACCCGATTCGATCGCAGCCGACAGATGGCTGGTTCCAATCCTCACCGACATTCTCCCGCCCGGTGCACTTCGGGGGCTGGAGCCCGCGGCAGGAGCGAGTTATTGGCAGGCTGCTGTCGACAAAGCTCTGCTGACGGACGACCAGCTCCTCGAAGCGCTCTCGTCGCGAACACGCGTGAGAGTTGCTAACGATCTGCTCGTAAGCTCGCAGGCGCGCGACAAGGTGTCGGAACGTCTCGCTCGCAGGTTCGCGATCCTTCCCCTCGCCATCTCCGAATCCACTCTCGACATCGCGACCTCAAATCCGTACGACCTGGACTGCGAGATGACGCTTGCCTTCGCGACAGGTCGCACCGTGCGGATTTGCCTCGCGCCGCCAAAGCGCATTCAGGAGAGGATCGAGGAGGTCTATGCTCCTGTCGATCGGGTGAGCAAGTTGCTCGTGAAGGCAGGGACCTCGCCGGCGCGCCACGTCATCGAAAAGGCGGATGATACCGAGCCCCAGCTGGACGAGAAGCAGGCAGAGCGTCCGGTGATCAAGCTCGTCGACCACATCGTAGCGGAGGGAATAGCTGCCGGCGCGAGCGACATCCACCTCGAGGCCGGCGAGACGGGCATCGCGGTCCGTTATCGCATCGATGGGATGCTGAAGGAGGTGATGGTCCTTCCCAAAGCTGTTGGCGTGCCGCTGGTGTCGCGCATCAAGATCATGTCGCAGATGGACATCGCCGATCGCCTTCGTCCTCAGGGAGGGAGAGCCCGCGTTGCGATCAATGGAGCGCGCGTCGACCTGCGTGTCTCAACTCTGCCCGCCTCGCATGGCGAGAAAGTCGTGATCCGCATTCTCGATTCCCGCGCGGCACTTCGGTCGGTGGAGGCACTGGGGCTCGATCCGGTAGATGGTCCGCGCATGCAAAAGCTGCTCGAGGTGCGTGAGGGACTGATACTGGTCACGGGTCCAACCGGATCCGGAAAGACGACCACTCTCTACGCTGCGCTCAGGATGCTCCAGCACCGCGGCGTGAACATCATCACGGTCGAGGATCCGGTTGAATACCGAATCCCCGGCATCGTACAGGTACAGATCCACGAAAAAGCCGGGCTCACCTTTGCCTCGGCGCTGCGCTCGGTTCTTCGACAGGATCCCGACGTCGTGCTGATCGGCGAGATTCGGGACAGGGAGACCGCCGCAATATCGCTGCAGGCGTCGCTCACTGGACATCTGGTGTTCGCGACCCTTCACACGAACGACGCCTGCAGCTCGATCACGCGGCTTACGGATCTGGGAGTCGATTCAGCCAAGCTGGCCGGCGCGTTGAAGGGGATTGTCGCTCAACGCCTGATCCGCCGTCTCTGTCCGGCCTGCAAGCAAGTCGCCAACGCCGGTGTGCCGCGACGCCTCGTTGGCTCGATACCAGAGAGCTCCATGATCTATGTCCCGATTGGCTGCAGCGACTGCGCGATGACCGGGTACTCTGGGAGGATTGCCATAACCGAGGTGCTGGTGACAACACCCGAGTTGGAGCGGGCGATCGCTGGGAATGAGCCTCCCGATCGACTTCTTGCCGCCGCGCGTGCTTCAGGAACGAGATCTCTCTGGGGGTGCGGAGCCGCGCAGCTGATAGCCGGTAACACCAGCGCGCAGGAGCTGGTGCGTGTCGTCGAGCCCGAAGGCGCCCGCGACGATACACGCGATCCCGGCACGGGCTATGATCTATCGAAACCGATCATCTACGAGAGGCGTGTGAAGAAGAGCGAAACGAAGATCGTGGCGGGCGTCGTTGAGGTTTACGTCATTCGGCACAACGGGGGAAACTGGCGTGTGCTCGCCCTCCAGCGCTCTGAGGATGGCAAACGCCCCGGCTCCTGGGAGACCGTTTACGGGAAAATCGATTCCGGAGAGCGCCCCGAGGACGCGGCTGCGCGGGAATTGAGCGAAGAGACCGGCCTGGAGCCCACGGCACTCTACAACGTGACGGTCAACAGCTTTTACCTACACGCGAAGCACACCATCCAGATGTGCATCGTCTTCGCGGCTTTCGTTCCCGACGATGGCGAAGTCGTGCTCGGCGAAGAGCATCAGCGCTACGATTGGTTGTCGGTGGACGACGCGTGCGATCGCTACACCTGGCCGCGAGAGGCTCACTCGCTCCGCGACGCGCGGCGCCTGCTCGCGACTGGCGATGCCGGATCTGTAGAGGACGTTCTTCGGATCCCATGAAGAGCTGCTGGTAGACGGCAGTAGCCGCGGACATCGGCGCGTCATAGACTGTGTCCGATGAGATTCATCAGAAGCCACTCGACAGTTTTCCGAGCCCTGGCCCTCGTCCTCGCCGGATGGTCATGTCATGACTCATCAGGGCCAGCAGCAGGTGGGGTACGCGAGCGCTGGTATCAGCCTCAACCGGGGGTGGGCTCGGCCAGGCCGGCTGTATCAGGCAACGTTGTGTACTTCGGGACCAGCGACGGACAGATCATCGCACGCGATGTGGGAACAGGGATTCAGCGGTGGGCCACGACCGTCGGGGCCGACCCGGTCGGAGTTGGGGGCGCCAATCTCCTCGTCCGGAATGGCGTCGTGGTCGCGCCGATTACCAACTACACGGTCGGATTGGACGAACTGACGGGCCTGCTCCTTTGGCGCTACGAAGCCCCGAACGATGCAGCTGGTCGGCCACCAGGCGCCCCGAATAACCCGGGGCAGGTAATCCGTTCCCGAATCGACGCGGATAACGTGAATGTTTTTATTCCTGCCTGGGGCGCGTCCGTCAGTGCGGTGAACCTGAAGACAGGCTCGCTCCAATGGGTGTGGACACCCGGTACCATGTCCGGCGACACTGCGGTGTCCGGCGTGTTCCGCTCCGGCTCGTCGAGCATTCGTTTTAGCGGGGGCTTTGTGTTCGCGACAATGTGGCACGACCTGGACCGGGACGGCCGAACTTCCGAGGCGTGGGTTGTGAGGTTGGGACAGTTGACGGGAATAGTGTTTGGCCAGACACTGCTCCCGGATCAGGGATCGGGTGCTTTCATTGAAGGCGCGCCCGCGGTTTACGGCAACGTGTCGATCGTCAACACGGGGTACGCGCGAACGTACGCGATCGAATGGAATCCATTTGCGCAAATGATATGGCAGTTCAGAGCCCCTGCGCCGACGCTCTTCACACCCACTGAAGTGGAGATTTACGGAGACGTCGCGTATCTCGACGGAGGCGATAATCGCGTTTACGCCCTCCGCGCGAGCGACGGGACCGTGATCTGGAGCTCACCGATCCCGGGTGGCGTTCTCCGGGACATGCTCGTCACCGAGCGTCGAGTCATAATTCCAACCAACAAGCAGCTGTACATTCTCGATCGCCAGACCGGGGCACAGATCGCGGTTGTCACGCAGCCAAATACGAACGATCCCCACTTCCTGTCGCCGCCCGCATTTGCTGATGGCCTCGTGTTCGTCGCTGTGTCAGGTGCCGCGTGGTGCTTTGAGGAGCCTTGAGGTTATGCCCGATTCTTTGCCGTGTGTATGAGATTGGGTCAGCGATGGCCAATCGTTGCTGTTCCTTTCGTTTTGTCGGGCTGCACCATACTTACGGAGCGCTGCCATGACGAGCGATTTGTGGCTGTCGCAGGCAGCGTCATCGACGGAGGAACGCAGATTGCCGGCGCTACGGCCAATCTCCACGCTGACCGGGGCCTGCAGGGTCTGTCTTTCACCTGGCAGTTTACAGCACCCTCCCTCGAAGGGCACATCACTTCTGCCGTTCTCGTCAGCTCCACAAGACCAGTTCCAATTCTGCTGAATCTGCCCATCCGGGAGCCATTGGAACCCTGGGGATACCAGTATGCATACTTCGGCACGATGGAACAACGATTCGGGGACACTACGCCCTTGCTTGGAGGAATCTTCGAGGTACTGGCCGCCGGTGAGGGCGTGTTGCAGCTGACGACCGATCTTCCCGCGCAGCCACTGGTGAGAATCCCGCTGGCCGTAACACAGAAAGCGGACTGGCATGAGTCGGGCTGTCGTTCCTGACCAGCCAACTCTGTTAGCGCGGCTTCACCGTCGTCAGCTTATCCAGGTCCGCCGGCGCGTTGGGCTTCACCCGGACGCTCTTGGCCGGAATCCCGACGTAGACGTGGTACGGCCGCACGTCCTTTGTCGCGACCGCCATCGCTCCCACCATCGCCTGCTCGGCGACGTGAACTCCGGCCAGCACCGTCGCGTGGTAGGTGATTCGCACCCCGTCGTCGAGTCGCGTCATCGCATCCGTCACGTCGCGCTGATCCACGATGCTGTGGGTGTGGCTGTAGATGTTGGCGTAGTCGCTGATCGAGACGTTGTTGCCGAGCGAGATTCCGCCGCGATCGTCGAGCAGCACGTACCGGTGAACGACGACGTTGTCGCCGACTTCCAAATTGTACCCGAACGAGAATTCCACGTACTGAAATGCCTTGAAGTTCTCGCCAACCCGCTTGAAGATGTACGGCGCCAGCACCCGCCGCAGCCGGACGCCGAGCTCGACGTTCTGTCCGCCGAGCGGCGTGCGATCGAAGGAATACCAGAGCCATAGCAGCGGCTTCACCTTCTGAAACCGCGCGTCGTCGCACTCCGCGTAGTACTCGGGCTCGAGGGTGACGTTGCACGGGTCCAGCGCGGAGAGAGCGAGCCGGGTTGCGGCTGGCAGCTTGGGATCCACAACCGCCGTGTCCCAGTTCGATGCAAACTGTGGGTACGCGATCTCGCATAGAGTTCGCCGGCACAGCGCTCGCCGGTCACCGCCCGACTTCAGATCCGCGTCAATGCTTTCGAGCCATTGCTCGGCGACCCCGGCGACAGGGAGCGCGGGGAGCTTCCGGAGCGGATAAATCGCCATGGTAGATATGCGAGTTGAAGTTTACTGCGTCGGACGGGATGCTCGCGCGCGCACGAGGGCACGCTCACGCTCGACGCGAGTGAGAATCTGCTCCCAGGTGTCGTCGCGGATGTTCTGAAACGTGAGCGACAGTGGCTGATCGAGATCGATGCTCTCGTCGAAGAGATAGATCGCGCTCTGAGTTTCCCGCTGTCGGAGTCGCTGCTCTCCAAACCCGGAGCTGAGAGGCAGCACCTCGAGCGCGCGGAAGTCCCGTCCCGCGCTGGTGATCACCAGCTCCATCGGACTGAAGTGCACATCCGGCTCGACGCCGTAGAACGACACGTACCAGAGATCTGGCGCCCTTCCACCCGTGCGTCGCGTGACCGCCGCGATCGATTGCTTGTTGCTCTCCTGCAACTCGCGCAGTGCGCGATAGGAGTCGGGCGTCAGCAGCCGGATGAGATTCTCGTCGAGCGGGATGGCCCGCACGATCAGTCCCTGCAGCTCAAGTCTGATTGCGATCTCGTCCTGCCGGAGGGTGCCAAAGCCGACCGGCACATTGGCGCGGCCAGTGGTGTCATCCGCGATCGGAGCAAGCCCGTTCTGTTGGCCGGCAGCGGTCGAAGTTCCACCGGCGCACGCCCAACTCAAAAGGAGCGCCGAGCCGATTCCCACGAGCCTGACAGACGTCACGGCGCCGCCTCGACCAGCGTCGTGATTGCCTCCAGCAGCTCGAGCCGGCCCTCGCCCGTGTGAGCGCTGAATGGGATTATCTGCTCGGTCTCGAGCGCGAGAGCACGGGTGATCTCTCCCACTCTCTCGCGTGCCGCGGCCTTGCTCAGCTTGTCGGTCTTCGTCAGCGCCACGATCGTCGGCACCTCCACCTCAGCCAGGAAGTCCAGCATAGCCCGATCATCTTCGCTCGGCTCGCGCCGAATGTCCAGCAACAGGACTATACCCCGAAGCTGGGTGGTCCGCCTCAGGTAGCTTTCGATCATGGGACGCCACTCGGACTTCTTTTCCTTGGAGACCCGCGCGTACCCATAGCCGGGCAAGTCAACTAGCACGAACCCGTTGTTGATGCGGAAGAAATTGATCTCACGGGTGCGGCCGGGCGTGCGGCTCACTCTGGCGAATGACTTTCTTCGTACGAGCGAATTCAACAGAGAGGACTTTCCGACGTTGGATCGCCCGGCGAATGCGACTTCGGGGAGTGGGGAATCCGGACGCCAGCCGTGCTTCTCGGCCATGCCGCCGATGAACTCTACATTCCGGATGATCAGCGGATCGCCACCCGGCTCCTTCGGCATCTAGTGCGTTACAGAATCGTAGAGCGCTTCGCCGGAAGTTGTCGTCGCCGCCGGCTGCGCCCGGAGCGCGATGGCGAGGACTTCGTCCATGGTCTTGACCGGATGGAACCGAACGGTCGCGCGAACTTCCTCGGGAAGCTCTTCGATGTCGCGCGCGTTGCCGTGCGGGATGATGACGTCGCTGACTTTGTTGCGGTGCGCGGCGACCGATTTTTCCTTGAGACCGCCGATCGGCAGTACGCGACCGCGAAGCGTGATCTCGCCAGTCATCGCCACGTCACCACGGACCGGTACGCCGGTGAGCGCGCTGATCACGGCGGTGGCAATTGCTATTCCGGCCGAGGGTCCGTCTTTTGGTGTCGCGCCGGCGGGCATGTGGATGTGGATGTCCTTGGTGCGGTGGAACTCCGACTCGATTCCGAGCGGACGCGCTCGCGCCCGGGCGTAAGAGAGCGCCGCGCTCGCCGATTCCTTCATCACATCACCCAGAGTTCCCGTGAGCTGTACTTTGCCGCGGCCCTTCACCACGCTGACTTCGATCTCCAGCACTTCGCCGCCCGCCGACGTGTAAGCGAGGCCGGATGCGACTCCTACCTTGTCGTCGAGCGAAGTATCGTCCGGATCGAACGGAGCAGTGCCGAGCAATTCCTTGAGATCCTCGACGCGCACCGTTTGTATCTGCCCATCGCTCGCTACCTCCGCTCGCTTTCGGGCGAGCTTTCTCGTCACGCGGGCGATGCGCCGCTCCAGCTCCCGAACCCCGGCCTCGCGAGTGTACCCGCGCATGATCGCCGTCAGCACATCGGGCTCGAGAGCGACTTCCTGCTTGCTCAACCCGTTCGCCTCGATCTGGCGCGGCAGCAAATACTGTCGCGCAATCGCAAGCTTCTCGTGGTCGAGGTAGCCGGCGATGCGGAGAATCTCCATTCTGTCGCGCAGCGCCTCGGGAATGCCGGCCAGTGAATTCGCGGTGGTGATGAAGAGCACCTGCGACAGGTCGTAGTCCACCTCGAGGTAGTTGTCGTTGAAGGTCGTGTTTTGCTCGGGATCGAGCACCTCGAGCAACGCAGCTGCCGGATCGCCGCGGAAATCCTGGCCGAGCTTGTCGACTTCGTCGAGGAGAATGACGGGGTTCACGACTTCCGCGCGCCTCATCGCCTGGATGATGCGGCCCGGCATCGAGCCGATGTACGTCCGGCGGTGCCCACGGATCTCGGCCTCATCGCGCACGCCGCCCAACGCCATGCGGACGAATTTCCGGCCCAGCGCCCGCGCGATGGAGCGGCCGAGGGATGTCTTCCCGACTCCCGGCGGTCCGACGAGGCAGAGAATCTGTCCGTTCAGCCGGCCGACCAGAGAGAGCACGGCGATGAAGTCGAGGATGCGGTCCTTCACCTCATGGAGTCCATAGTGATCGGCGTCGAGAATGGCGCGGGCGTGCGGGACGTCGAGAACCTCGTCGGTCCGCTCGGTCCACGGGATCGACACGATCCAGTCGACAAAGTTGCGCGCCACGGTGAATTCGGGCGACATCGGCGGCATCCGCCGAAGCTTTCTCAGCTCGCGCAGCGTCCGCTCTTCGACCACGGACGGCAACGTTTTTTTCCTTACCTGCGCCTCCAGCTCGGCGAAATCATCTCCATCCTCTTCGCCGAGCTCGCGGTGAATTACGCGCAGCTGCTCCTGCAGGTAGAACTCGCGCTGGTTCTGGAACATCGCACCGCGAACGTCGTCGTCGATCTTGCGCTCCAGTCGCAGCAGCTCGATCTCGCCGGATAAAAGCTCACCGAGCATCTCCAACAGGTGCCGAAGCGTCTCGGCTTCCAGCAGCGATTGGCGCAGCTCGAACCGGACAGCCACGTGCGCCGCGACCCCGAACGCCTGCCGCTCGGCCGAGTCGGTGCTCTGGATGATCGAAACGATCTCGGCCGGGATCCGCCGGTGAAGGCCGACGTACTCCTCGAACGAATTCATCACCCGGCGGCTCAACGCTTCTGTCTCCGCGGCGTCCTCGACGCCCGGACCCTCGAACGGGAAGGGAGCGGCCGCCGCCCGGAGGACGTTCCCGGATGGGATGTACCGGGTGACCCTGGCGCGGGCGATTCCTTCCACGAGCACGCGCGTTGTACCGGTCGGAAGCCGTGACACTTGCACTACGCGTCCGATGACGCCGGTGCGGTGGAGATCGGCAGCGGCTGGCTCCTGCTTTTCCCCGTCGCGCTGGGCGACGAGCAGGATGATCTTGTCTTCCGCGAGCGCGGCTTCGATGGCCGCGAGCGAAGCCGCTCGCCCAACGAGCAGCGGGATTACTACATAGGGGAAAATGACAACATCCCGAAGCGGAAGGACCGGAATGCGGTCCGACGTCGGGATGCTCTCGTTGTCGCGAACAAAAGTTGGGGTCAAGTCTTTTCTACGCTTCCTTCTTTCTCCGCATCGGCGAGATCTCGAGCAGGGGCTGGGTTCCGTTGGTGATGCAGGACTCCGTCACCTTTACCTCGACCACATCCTCCCTGCCGGGAAGGTCGAACATCACTTCCATCAGAACCTCTTCGAGGATCGCACGTAGTCCACGCGCTCCGGTGCCGCGCTTGAGGGCTTTGCTCGCGATCGCGACCAGTGCGGCTTCGTCGAAGGTGATCTTCACGTCCTCGAGGCCGAACAGCTTCGCGTACTGCTTCGTGAGGGCGTTCTTCGGCTCCTTGAGGATGCGCACCAGCGACTCTTCATCGAGGCCCTCGAGAGCAACCGTTACTGGCAGCCGGCCGACCAGTTCGGGAATGAGGCCATAGCGGAGCAGATCGTCCGGCTCGACCTCGCTGAACATCTTGGTTTGGGCGAGCTTCTTGTCGCGCGCGGCGGTGCCGTTGAACCCGATCTGGCGGCGTCCGGTCCGAGCCTCGATGATCTTCTCGAGCCCATCGAACGCGCCGCCGCAGATGAAGAGAATGTCCTTGGTATTGAGCTGGATGTATTCCTGCTGCGGGTGCTTCCGACCGCCCTGCGGTGGAACCGACGCGACCGTCCCTTCGATGATCTTCAAGAGCGCCTGCTGGACGCCTTCGCCCGACACGTCACGGGTTATGCTCGGGTTCTCCGACTTCCGCGCGATCTTGTCGATTTCGTCGATATAGACGATTCCGCGCTCGCACTCGGCGACGTTGAAATCGCCCGCCTGGAGGAGCCGAACGAGAATGTTCTCGACGTCTTCACCGACGTAGCCCGCTTCCGTGAGAGTAGTAGCGTCCGCGATGGTGAAAGGCACGTCGAGAATGCGGGCTAACGTGCGCGCCAGCAGCGTCTTACCAACGCCGGTGGGTCCGATCAGCAGAATGTTGGATTTGTCGAGCTCTACATCGTCGTCTTTGAGCGACGTGGAGTTAATGCGCTTGTAGTGGTTGTAAACCGATACTGCCAATGCCTTCTTCGCCTGCTCCTGTCCGATCACGTACTGGTCGAGAACATCCTTAATCTCTTGTGGCGCCGGGACTTGGGTTATCGCCTCGGCTACCTCGCGCTCCTCGTCTTCCGCCAGGATCTCGTTGCAAAGAGCGATGCACTCGTTGCAGATGTAAACGGACGGGCCGGAAATGAACTTCCGGACGGAATCCTTCGATTTTCCGCAGAACGAGCAGCGAAGATGTTTCTCTTGGGACATAGACTCGACGGGGAACGGGGTGATGCCGGCTGAAACCCGGACACCGAGACCTTATGAAAGATACCTAACAGCCGCGACGAAATCGGTCAAGCAATCAATCCGAGACCATGACTTGTGAACAAATTCACAAGTAACGGCAGGCCGGAAATCACGCCTTTTTCTTGAGTGCTTCCTCCATCTCGCCTCGGTACGAAATCACGTTGTCGATCATGCCGTATTCCTTGGCTTCTTCGGCCGACATAAAGCGGTCGCGGTCGGTATCACGCTCGATCCGCTCTACGGGCTGCCCAGTGTGTTTTGCCATGAGCTTGTTCATCTCCGACCTCAGGTGGAGAATCTCCTTCGCCTGGATCTCGATGTCGGATGCAGTCCCGCCGCCCCCTCCCTGGGAGGGCTGGTGGATCATGATGCGCGAGTGGGGCAGGGCTGAACGCTTGCCCGGCCGGCCCGCCGCGAGAAGGAACGCACCCATGCTCGCCGCCAGCCCCATGCAGTTGGTGTTTACAGGGGACTTGAGGAACTGCATGGTGTCGTAAATCGCCAGACCCGCCGAGACGCTGCCGCCCGGCGAGTTGATGTAGATATGGATATCGCGCTCCGGATTGTCCGACTCCAGGAAGAGAAGCTGCGCGATGATAATGTTGGCCACGTCATCATTGATGGGCGTGCCGAGGAAAATGATCCGGTCCATGAGGAGCCGGGAGAAAACATCGTAGGTGCGCTCGCCACGGCTAGAGCGCTCGATGACGTACGGCGTGTAGATCGTCGGCATTTGTTCTTCTTCTTCCCGTTTAGGCATTAGTCAGAACGTCGTTTCGGTCCAGCAGCCACTTGAACACCTTGTCCTCGGTGATGCTGCGCTCCATCTCCTTCAACCGCCCGCTCTTCTCGAGTTGGGCGTAAATCTGGCCGGGATTCGCTCCGCGCTTCTCGGCCTGCTCGGCGATGCGGTCGTCGAGGTCCTTCTCTGTCGCGGTAAGACCCTCCTTCTCGGCGATGGTCTCGATCACGAGGTCGCGCCTGATCTGCCGTTCGGCCATCGTGCGGAACTCCCCCGCGAACTGCTCCCGCTGGTCCGCGGGAACCTGATAGGCTTCAGCATAATTCTCCACGAACTGCTGCACCCAGCTTTTCGGAACGTCGAACGCGTTGGCAGAGATGATCTGGTCGATCAGCTGCTGCCTGACGCCCGCTTCGATCTCGTGTTCCGCGTGGCGCTCGAGGTCTGTCCGCACTGCCGTCTTCAGCGCATCCAGCGACTCGAAGTCGCCCACCTCGCGAGCGAATTCATCGTCCATCAGTGGAACTGACTTCCGCTTCACCTCGTTCAATGTGACACGGACGGTCTTGGTCTGCCCGCGCTGCGCTTCATCCGGAAAATCTTCCGGCCATTTTACGCCGCGCTCAACTGTCCCGCCGGGCGTCAGCTCCATGATCAGCTCTTCGATTCCCGCGATCGCCTGACCAGCTCCCAGAACGAGCGGATAGCTCTTTCCCTCCGCCGGCTCGGCGCCCGGAGCGGTAGTCGCGATCTTGACGTTGACCATGTCGCCGGGCTTGGGTTTTTCCTCGACCGGTGTCCAGGTCGCCTTTTCATCGCGGATCTGCTCCAGCTGTTGGCTGAGCTGGTCGTCCGTCACCGCCAGTGCCGGCCTCTGGATCTTGAAGCCATGCGTCCTTGCCAGCTCCACCGTCGGCCTTACCTCTAAGTGCAGCTCGAAGGTCAGGGGTTTCCCCTCCTCGAACTTGAGATCGTGGACGTGGGGCTGAGCGGCCACCTTGATGCTCTCCTTCTCCACGAACTCCTGGTAGGCTTCGCGTACGAGCGACTCGAGTGCTTCCTGCCTGATCGCCTCTCCAAATTTCTTGCGCACGACAGTCGCCGGCGCTTTTCCGGGCCTGAACCCTGGAAGCCGCACCGTCGAGGCATAACGTCGCGCCGCCTTATCCTCCGCTTCCTTTACCACGTCCGCTGGAACCGAGACCTGGACGTGCCGCTCGACTCCTTCAGACGCGCGGGGAGTAAACTCGATTTTCATGTCCGGAATATAACAGACGGGGAAGGCTCCGTTCCGGCACTCCTATTGCTTTTCTCGGGCCGAGCCAATCGAAAAAAAAACGGACAACCTTCGTACGGAGACGAACCAATGGAGCTCGATACCCTCAAAGACCTTTACGTTGAAGAGTTGAAGGATCTTTACAGCGCTGAGAGGCAATTGGTGAAGGCGCTTCCGAAGATGATCAAGGCCACAAAGCATCCGGAGCTGAAAGCGGCATTCAAGACTCACCTGCAGCAGACGGGGGAGCACGCAAGGCGTCTCGAGCAAATCTGCGAGGAGCTTGGCGTCAGCCCGCGCGGAAAGAAGTGTGTCGGAATGGAAGGCCTGATCGAAGAGGGCAGCGAGCTGATCAAAGGGAAGCCGGACGACGACGTTCTGGACGCGGGCCTGATCTCCGCGGCGCAGCACGTCGAGCACTACGAGATGGCTGGTTACGGTACCGTCCGCACGTATGCAAAGCAGCTCGGCTACGAGGCGCAGGCCGAGCTACTGCAGCGGACATTGGACGAGGAAGGCGAGACGGACCATCTCCTCACCGATCTTGCCGAGGCGCGAATCAACCTCGACGCAGAGTAGAGCGAAGCGAAAAAAAACCGGCCTGGAGGCCGGTTTTTTTTTGGCGTTACGAACCCCGTCGTCCTGATTTCATTGATGTCGCGGGCGGCTTCCCCGATCTCACCGGCGGGGCTGGAGGTGGTTGCTGCACCTTCGTTACTTCAGGCACGCCGTGAGGTT
>Ga0307305_10000103_pt1 | contig 24254 bp, 26 predicted proteins | sample ER_DNA_186_FD_194512 | JGI IMG/M metagenome (GOLD analysis project Ga0307305, IMG submission 194512) | Bulk soil microbial communities from the East River watershed near Crested Butte, Colorado, United States - ER_DNA_186 | ecosystem: Environmental > Terrestrial > Soil > Floodplain | place... | reverse complement strand
GACTAGTGCAGGAGAATCACACCCTCAAGAGATCTCTCACCGACCCGCGACTGTTCAGCGGAATCGGCAACGCATATTCCGACGAAATCCTGCATCGCGCCAAGCTGTCGCCCATCAAGCACACCCAACGCTTGAGCGAGGAGGAAATTGCACGATTGTTCGACGCCACCCGCGCGACTCTGATTGAGTGGACGGAGCGTCTTCGCAAGGAATCGAAAGGCGACTTCCCTGCCAGGGTCACCGCGTTTCGCGATGACATGGCCGTGCACGGCAAATTCGGCAAGCCATGTCCTGTATGTGGAACTCCAGTGCAGCGCATCCGCTACGCCGACAACGAAACGAACTACTGCCCGCGCTGCCAGACAGATGGCAAGCTGCTAGCGGACCGCGCTTTGTCCCGTCTGCTGAAACAGGATTGGCCGCGCTCGATCGACGAGCTCACCTGGAGTTAATGTTTCGCAGCCCGTGAGCCGCGTAGATCCGGTTTGTCTCGCCGGTCCGTGAGGATTTCGGTTTTGCAGCCGCGCCCGCGAATGGATCAACGCAGCCGATCCAATCTCACTTCCCGCGCACGTACAAAACTGTACAGGGAGGTGAGGGTGTCCTCGTAGGCGGCGTGCTCGCGTAGCAAGAGACTCGCGCGCGCCGTTGTAGTTTGCACGCGAGGCTCGATGCGTGTAAGCGAGCTAGCCGCCGAAGAGGACACCCTCGCCGACCAAGAGCATAGATGCAAGTCGCAGCCCGATCGGACCGCTAGATAGTGCCCGCGTTGATCCATTTCACTACACGCGGCGGCTCATAGGCTTCGAAGCGCGCGAGCAGGGCGGAAGGATCGCTCTCCACCACGACCATATTCCTATGCACCTGCCGCACGAACTTCTCCTCGACCGCCCTGTCAAGAAACTGAAGCAACGGATCGAAATACCCGGCGACATTCAGCAATCCACACGGCTTCTGGTGCATACCGAGCTGACCCCAGGTCCAGATTTCAAAAAACTCTTCCAGCGTTCCGATCCCGCCCGGCAGCGCCACGAACCCGTCCGCAAGCTCGGCCATCATCGCCTTGCGCTCGTGCATCGAGCCGACGATGCGGAGATCGGTAAGCGCCTTGTTCGCCACCTCGCGATCGACGAGCATGCGCGGAATCACACCGATGATGTCGCCGAGATCGTCGAGCATCGTGTCGGCGAGCGCCGCCATCAGTCCGACGCTAGATCCACCGTAAACAATTCCTATCCCCCGCGCGCACAGGAGCCTGCCGAATGAGCGCGCCGCTTCTACGTATTCAGGTCGCGCGCCGGGATTGGATCCACAGAATACAGCGAGACGACGAATCTCGCTCACGTGCGAGGCTTCATCGCGGCTATCATGCTGACGCCAAAACCAGCCAGGGATTGCCCGCCATCACAGACGACCACTGCACCGGTGATGAACTGCGCTGCTTCGGTCGATAGGAACAGCGCGAGGTCCGCGATCTCGTCTTTCGTCGCGAAACGCTTGAGCGGAATGCTCCGCGCGATCAGCTTCTTTATCTCCGGCGTCGGGGCGAGTCGGTTCATTCCTTCGGTATCGTCGACCGCTCCCGGCGCGATCGAGTTGACCCGCACTCCTTCCGGGCCCCATTCGATCGCCAGGCATTTGGTCAGCATGTCCACTCCCGCCTTTGCAGCGCAGACGTGCGCCTGCATCGGCATCGGGATGAACGCCTGCGTGGCCGAGATGTTGATGATCGATGCACCAGGCCGGCGCAGATGCTCGAACACCGCTCGACAGGTGTTGAAGGTTCCCAGCAGATCGATGTCGACCACAGCCTTGAACCCGTTGGCCGACATCCCAAGCGCAGGCGCCGGGAAATTTCCGGCCGCACCACACACGACCAGATCTATTTCACCGTGAGTGTCGCGCGCTGACTTGATCGCGGCGGCGAGAGCGTCATAGTCACGCACGTCAGCAGGATGACCCGACGCGGTGCCGCCTGCTTTCCGTATCTCATCGGCAGCCGAATCGAGCTTCTCCTTCGTTCGTCCGATGAGAGCGACGCTGGCCCCATGCATCGCGAAGCGGCGAGCGATCGCGAGGTTGATGCCGCTGCCGCCACCTGTAACAATGGCATTCTTTCCCGCGAGCAGCGCCTGCCCGAATACTTCCGCCATTGTACGCTCCAGCAGGGTGAGGTGCGGCTGATCGCCGCGAACGCAAACCTATCGCTGCCGCCGAACCGGTGAAAGTGGTGGCCGCTCTGCACCTGCACTACTATCTCGAAGCAGGCAAACACGAAAACAGAGGTGCGTCGATGAATCGATCGCTCGTAATTCTCGCAGTCGCCGCGTTGGCGACAGGATGTGCTGTCGCCGCCACCTCGGGCGGCTCCCCTGGCGCCGCGACGGAGGCTTTCCTCATGCAGGCCGATCGCGATTTTGCGGTCGCGACCCAGGCGCGCGGGATCGACGGCTGGATGTCCTTCTATGCGCCCGACGCGATCCGCATTCAATACCGCGGCAACATGATCAAAGGCTTCGATGAGATCCGAAAGTTCGACATGGCCTACATATCCGACACAACCCATGTGCTGAACTGGGAGCCTACGGACGCCCACGTCTTTCGCGGGGTGAGTATCGGATCGACGACGGGGAGATACTGGGCCATGAGTCGCGCCGGTGCCGACGCCGGAAAGGAGACAGGTCGCGGACGGTACGTCACAATGTGGCGTCGCGATGGCGGACGATGGCTCGTCATCATGGACACCGGCTATCCCGAGCCAGCAGCTCCAGCTCGCTAGCAAGAAACTCTTCGCCAGCGCAAAGAAAAACCCCGCACCCTTTCGGGTACGGGGCTGGCTACTGGTGGCCCACCCGTCCTACAAGCTCGACCAGCAGCACTCATTCTCGTGGGCCGGAAAAGACGATAACGCCGGTCCTCAATTACTTAGACTCACCGTACGGCGAAATGGTTTAAAAGATTCTTTTTGGGTTTCGGGACGGCAGGGACTCTCCCGAAAAGCGCCCGTAGGCTAGCTGTTTCGACGCTTCCGGGTCGTAACCAGGGCCAGGTCACCGGTGGATGCGAAAAAGTGCTCCACTGCCGCGCTGGACAACGCCGCCACTGTCTCCCGATTGAGCGACAACCTGGTAGATCCGCCCCGTGGCTCTTCCTCGATGAGGCCCGCCGCACGCAGCGCTTGCACGTGATGGGTGATCGTCGGCTTCGAGACCTTGAGGCTTCTTGCCAGCTCCGCGGATGTGGTAGGTGTACGCGCGAGCACCGATGCGATCGCGTACCGGGTCGTGTCTCCAAGCGCCCGGAATACCGATTCAGCATTCACCGCATGCTGCGAGCGCCGCACCGGCTCCCGAGCCGGCCGATCCTCGTCAACGATCCTGTTTGGAGAAGCGGCCTCGCGCGCGATCGGAAAGTACAGGCTGAAGCGCTGCGCTCTTGTTTCGTACTTCGCCCACCATCTCCGCGTGTTGAACGCGGAAGGAAGCACGTAGCAGCGGTCCACACTGTCAAAACCGATGGCGGATCCTGTTTTGGGACGTAACTCTTGCGCGTCTTCGATGACGGCGAGCGGAAGGTTCAGCTCACGAGTCAGCTCTGCAAGCGATGCGTTTTCGTGCAAATCACTGAGGTGGAACGCCTCAGCCCGCAACAGCGGCTCGAGAACGGCCCAGTCCCGATTGAACCCCGTCTGCCAGAAACGCTGCAGCACCAGCGCGAGCTCGTCGCGGAACGACGCCGGATCGGATAAAAGGCTCGTGATCGCGTTCACTGCGTCTGACTTGGCGGAGTACGGCCTGAGGCCGAAATGCGTGAGAAGCTCCCCGCCTGGCAACGCGTCACTGGTTAGAACCTGCCTGAGGCTCCTCTTTCCCGCGGCGACCAACTGTACAGTTGGTGCGTCGTGGAAGATGCCCGAAAGAATATTCGCCTTGAGCTCTTCGGCAGGCATCCCGCGCACCGTCGAGAGAATCTCCTCAAAGGTCATCTCCCCCGGCGTGTTCTGGAGAGCGTCGGCGAGCAGCGGCCAAAATAGCGCCACCGGCGCAACTCGCTTAGCGACGCGTTCGAAATCGCGCGGTAGCCTGAGCAGCGCTCTTTCCTTCCATGGATCGAGCGAGCTCGGGGCGCTGGTGCTGAGAATGTTCAGCGCGTAGAACACCTCGAATCGCGGCGTGACCACGAACTCGATCGGAAGCGTAACGGAGCGAGCCATGTTAGCTAACAAGCTAACATTTTCTAGTCCGGCCGGGGCCGCCTCACCGCAAAAATCCCGTTGGTCATGTCGATCCGCACGATCCCGCTGTTCCAGACGTCGCCGCCCAATACACCGTCGAGCGAAGCGAGAACCTGGTAAACTGGCGCTCGGACCACTGCGCTCCTGAACAGGATCGGAAAACCACGCACGAACAGCCGTACGTCCGGCAAAACCGGAGCGCGAAGAGATATCTCGCCGCCGAGTCCGCCCACTCTGCGACTCTCCACCCGTGCCGCCTGGAGCTGAAGCTTATCGAGCATCGTCTCCGTCACGAATGTCTGCTGTGCTCCCGTGTCGAGGCCGAAATGGAGGGGAACTCCGTCGCCACTCGTCAGGCGGACTATCGGAAGGCCTACCCAGAACATGTTGCGCTCGGACTCCCGCCTCGATGTCGCGGGATTCCGGACTCGAAGAGATGTCTCACCGTAATCGACCTCGATGTCCAGTTGGCGGATGATGTCGAAACCGATAATGCCATCGATTTTGACCTTCAGACTCAGCTCGACGAGCTTGGGCTCTCGCATCTGCATCAAGGATTCGTCGACGATCATCGTCGGCGCGTTCCTGACTACGAGCGTGCCGATCTGCAGCATCGGGAGAAGTGCCGGATGCGCCTTTACCCTTCCGGTACTGGTTACGATCTCCAGCGTATCGGGCACCAGCGGGACGATGTTCAGGTCACGGGCGACATCGGACGCGAGCATCGTCATGCTCGATCCGGTATCCAGCCAGAAGTTGTACTCCTTGCCTCCGATCCTGACGGCAACGAGAGGCGTGCCGACCGGTGAAACTGACATCGGCAACATAACCGACGAAGTGCGGAAGCTAATCGTCTTCGGCGGAACGTTTTTGAACGCCACCGCCCACCATTCGATGCTTGCCTTGTCGGTCCGGTCGGCTTTTGGCTGCGATGGTTCGTTCTTCAATGCGGCCAGGGCTTCCCATTTCTCCTGATACTGCAGCGTCGCGGTGTAGATCACTCTCGACCCCGCGCGAATAATCGAATCCGTCGCCGACGTCCGCAGGTCAGCGAACCCTTGCTCGGCCTTCTCGAGATCTCCTTCCATCAGGCTCGCGAGTGCCTGCGCAAATCTCCTCTCTGAATCGGTGTGCGCGGCACCGATCGCTTCCACCGGATAAAGCTCCGCCAACGCCTCCCAGTAGCTGATTCGGCGCGTTGGCCGGACCACTCCGGGCGAATGCACGCAAGCCCCGATGAGCACAATCCCGAGGAGCATCGCGTGCATTCTCCGCCCGGTGTACTGGCGCGCCGAGTGCGTAGCTGAGGATGGTCGAATCATGTGATTGAGCACAAGCTAGGATGCTGCACACCGATATTCCACACGATTTCCCCGGGGAATACGTCCATCTCGGCATAGCGGGGTGGAACATCCGCCGCGAGCACGCGCATATGGTCCCCGCCGACGGAACCCACCTCGAGCGTTATGCGACGCTGTTCAACGCGGTTGAGATCAACTCGTGCTTCTACCGTCCGCACCGCTTCGCCACATACGAGCGCTGGGCGGCATCGGTGCCAGACCATTTTCTGTTCGCGGTCAAGCTTCCAAAGGTGATTACACATGAGGCCAGGCTGCTCGGCATCGCTCCCGAGCTCGAACGCTTCATTGCCGAGACCGCTGGACTCGGATCAAAGCTAGGCCCCATCCTCGTCCAGCTTCCACCCAGTTTCGCGTTTGACGCCGCTGTCGTGTCTTCTTTTTTCACCGAGCTGAGAAAGCGTTTCGGTGGCACCGTTGTGATCGAGCCGAGGCACGAGTCGTGGTTCAACGGCAACGTAGAAGAGATGCTCATTCGGTACCGGGTCGCGCGGGTCGCCGCCGATCCAGCGCGAGTCCCGGCGGCTTCCGAACCCGGTGGCTACGATCGGGTGGTGTACCTCAGGCTTCATGGCTCGCCGCGCATCTACTACTCGTCGTATCCCGCAGAATGGCTCGAGGGTGTTGCACGAATCATCGAAGAGAAGTCGGCGCGCGGGATTTCCACCTGGTGTATCTTTGACAATACCGCGCTCGGTGCCGCGACGGCCGATGCGCTTGCCGTAAAATCGCAGCTGTGGGACAGTCAGCGAGTGGCGAGATGACCGACAAGATCGACAAAACCGACGAGGAATGGCGGAAGCAGCTCACTCCGGAGCAATACCGGATTGCGCGGCAGAAGGGAACTGAGCGCGCCTTTACCGGGGAGTACCACGACAGTAAACAGCCCGGTACCTACAATTGTGTCTGTTGCGGCACACCCCTGTTCGAGTCCGACGCAAAGTTCGACTCCGGCACCGGGTGGCCAAGCTTTACGAAGCCGGTGACCGATGAAAACGTGCGCACCGAATCGGACAGCTCTCTTTTCATGAGGCGCACCGAAGTCCTGTGCGCCAGGTGCGATGCTCACCTTGGCCACGTCTTCGATGACGGACCAGGCCCCACTCACCAGCGCTATTGCATCAACTCCGCTTCGCTAAAGCGGGACGACAAGTAGCTCAGCGAGGAGGAGTGAGACCCACGACGACGGCGGCGCTTTCGTTTCCGCTTCGATCCACAGCGGAGACACTCACCGCATCCGCCTCGACTGCTCCGATATTGCGAGGAAAGCTGTAGAACCGCTGGAGTCCCGGTACAATTTCCGTCGCCCAGTCGTTACCTGCATGAACGCGAATCACCCATAGCCAGACGGCTTCGGTTCCCTGCGGCTGGAGCGAAAGCGTATTCGCGGCCGTCGCCGCATCGCGTCCCGAGCGCACGGTCGGAGCAGCGGGCGGAACACTATCGAGCCATGGTGATGCGGGTACCAGCGCCTTGGTCGCATAAGGGCCTGCGACCAGCTTTTCCGGAAGACCGTCTCGCCCGTACATCAGTGATCGCATGCTGAAGTAGACATTGCCCGTGGCTCCCGGCTGAGCGCGGGTGAGCGCGATCTGGTCGAGCAGCTCCTGAGCCGGCCATCCGGTCGGCGTTCCCGTGACTTTGTCAACGTAATTGCCTGGCCACATGTGTCTGGCCTTGGCATTTTGCTCGACCCACCAGGGCAGGAGTATCGTGTAGCTCAGGGCAGGATGATCAGTCGGCCAGTAGAGTTGCGGTGTGAAATAATCCGCCCAGCCATTCAGGATCCACTTTCGCGAGTCGCCGTACAGCTCCGCGTATGAATCGAACTTCCCTCCCATCTGCGGCGGATAACCCGGACGCCAGGTTCCGAACGGACTGATTCCGAACTTCACCCACGGCTTTGCCGCCTTGATGCGGACGTACACCTGGTGGATCAAGCTGTCGACGTTCTCGCGGCGCCAGTCATCTTTCCCAAGTGTTCCACCGGAATTGCGATAGCGTCGGTAGCTGCTTGCATCGGGGAACTCGATGTTGTTTCCGCGCCTGTCCTTTTCCTTGTAGGGATAGAAGTAGTCGTCGACATGAACACCATCGATGTCATAGCGCTTGACGACGTCGAGTACAACGTCGATCGTGCGCTGTCGAACGGCTGGCTCGCCAGGATCCATCCACAGGTGCTGTCCATACCGCTTCACCAGCTCCGGATTCGTGACGCTGATGTGGTTTGGAGACGGAGCTGACCTGGCTGACGGATGCCGCGCTCGATACGGATTGAACCACGCGTGCAGCTCCAATCCACGCTTGTGCGCTTCGTTCACCGCGAACTCGAGCGGATCGTACCAGGGGTTTGGAGCTCTCCCCATCTTCCCCGTGAGGTACTCCGACCACGGCTCGTATGGCGATGCGTAGAGCGCATCGGCCGCTGGCCGCACCTGCAGAACCACGGCGTTGAGCCTGAGCGCCACTGCCCGGTCGAGAATCGCAATCAGCTCGTCCTGCTGCTCCCGCGTCGAGAGTCCCCGCGATGAAGGCCAATCGATATTGTCGACGGAGGCGACCCACACTCCCCTGAATTCCCGGCGTATAGGCGCAGGGGGAGTGAGGTTCTGTACGGAATTTACAGGAGTCTGTCCGCGAGCAGTGTCGAAACCGGCGAGCACGAAAAATGACAGAAGCAACAAGCGCACGAGGGTTTTTGGCATAGGACAACAATGTAAATCAGATGCGCACGAAACGGTTGCTGGTGCTTTCGTTGATTCTTGCCGCCGGATGCAAGCCACCGACGCCCGCCGAGCAGATGGATTCGGTTCTTTCATGGATCGGAACGGCAGGGATGGCCGGGGATGCGTGGCTCCGTCACACGACACCGGATACCTATACTCGCCAGACCTTCGAGCTCTCGAGCAAGACTCTCGGCCAGATCTCCAAAGATCTGCTCGAGTCTCCGCCCACTATGGTAGACCCAGCTGCCCTGGACAGAGTCTTAAGCGAGACTAGCAAACGAATCACGCGGATGGCGGCGCTGATCGGCGCGAAGAACGCGCCTGACTTCGCCCGGCAGCTCGACTCACTGCGCAACGATCAGAAGACGGTTAAGGCGCTCGCCGACAGCATCGAGGCGAAGCAATGAAGAAGTTCCTGCAGATAGCGCTCGGAATCGTCACCAGCGTCGGTGGTTTCCTCGAGATCGGATCTGTGGCCACGGCGGCGCAAGCCGGCGCTTCGTTCGGGTACAAACTCCTCTGGGCCATCTTCATCGGCACGATATGCTTGATTTTCCTCGTCGAGATGTCAGGTCGTTTCTCAGCCGTCAGCAAGCACACGATAGTCGATGCGATGCGGGAGCGCTTCGGATTCCCCTTTTTTTCGATCGTGCTCCTCGGGATGGTGCTCGTCGCATTCATGGTCCTCGTAGCGGAGCTGGGCGGAATAGGACTGTCACTGCAGATCCTCACCGGAATTGGATTTCCATGGTGGGCAATTCCGGTCTCTTTCGTCGTCTGGCTGCTGATGTGGAAGGGTACGTTCGGTCTCATCGAGAACGGCGTCTCGCTCCTTGGCCTTGTGACAATCTGCTTCGTTGTCGCTGCGGTGAAGCTAAATCCCGACTGGCACGGTGCAGCCCGCGGACTTCTTCCCAGTTTGGAGGGCGATCAGAAGGCGAAGTACGGGTTTATCGCGGTCAGCATTCTGGGCGCAACGATATCTCCATACTTGATGTACTTCTATTCATCGGGTGCGATCGAGGACGAGTGGGACGTGAGCTACATCCCGATCAATCGAATCATCGCGGTTTTTGGTATGAGCTTTGGTGGCGTGCTGTCGATGGGGGTTCTCGTCACCTCTGCCCTCGCGATCCAGCCGAATGGCATCGACATCGACAAGTTCGAGCAGGTGGCACTCCTGATGACGACGGCTCTTCCGAGGTGGGGTTTCTATCTTTTCGCCGTATCCATGTTGGTCGCGTGCCTGGGAGCGGCACTGGAGATCTCGCTCGCCATTTCCTACTTCTTCGCCCAGGGATTCGGCTGGAATTGGAGCGAGAGCCTCACTCCATCCAAAGACGCGCGGTTTTGTTTCACCTACACGGTCATCATTCTGGTCGCCGCTATTCCTCTGCTGCTGCACGCCGATCCAATCAAGGTGACGATGATCTCCATGGCCCTTACGGCGGCGACACTTCCGCTCGCGATAGTCCCCTTCCTGTTCCTGATGAATGACCCGATCTACCTCGGCGAGCACCGCAATGGGTGGATCAGTAACTCCGTCGTGGGGATTGTCATCCTGATCTCGTTCGTGCTGGCAGTGATTTCCATCCCGCTCCAAATAATCGGAGGCTGACGTGGATCTGGTGCGAGACGTTCTGGATAAAAGGCTTATGGATCGCGAGGATTGCGAGATGGGCCGCGTCGACGGACTCGTGATGCGGATCGGAGAAAACTCGCAGCCTCGCATCACGCACATCGAGATCGGTGGGAGGACGCTGTGGATGCGCCTGCACCCGGGCATCGCGAAGTTGGCGGCGACACTTGCGCGAAGGTGGGGACCAAAGCGCACCACCACCGTGAGAATTCCCTGGTCTCACGTTGTTGCTACCGGCAAGGAGCTCAAGCTCGACGTCGAGGCAAGGGAGACCGGCGCGATCGATTGGGAGATCTGGATCGCCCGGCACATCATCGAGCGAATCCCGGGTGGCGGTCACGAGGAGGAGGAGTAATGGAAATCAATATCGAACAGCTCCTCGGCACGAAAGTGTGCGACATCGACGGCAACGATGTCGGTCGAATCGAAGAGTTTCGCGTCGAGCGGGACGGGAAGTCATGTCTCGTTGACGCCTATCTCATCGGCGCTTCAGCCCTGATCCAGCGCTTATCGGCGTGGACTCTCGTTCGACCAATCGAGCGTTTTCTGAACGCTCGCAAGATCTACACGATCTATCGAGTCCCGTGGCAGGACATGGATTTGACCGATCCGCGTCACCCGCGCCTTCGCGTACGCAAGCGCGATCTCCGGCACGCGAAGTGAAGCGAATCCATTGATCATGGCTATCGCCACCATCAACCCCACTACGGGCAAAAGCGTTCGCTCGTTCGAGCCGTACACCCATGCTCGCGTCAACGAATGTATCCATCGTGCGGTTGCCGCATATCGCACTCATCGACGGACCTCCTTTGCCGAACGCGCGGAGCACATGCGCAAAGCCGCCGGAATTCTCGATTCAGAGTGTCGCGAGCTCGGGCAGCTCATGACTCTCGAGATGGGAAAGCCCTTCAAGGCGGCGATGGCGGAAGCCGAGAAGTGTGCGACCGCGTGCCGCTATTACGCCGACAACGCCGAGCGCTTCCTGGCCGACGAGCCCGTCCAGATGGAAGGGAGCAAGGCGTGGGTAGCGTTTCAACCGATTGGGGTCGTGCTCGCTATCATGCCGTGGAATTTTCCTTTCTGGCAGGTGTTCCGCTTTGCCGCACCCGCGCTGATGGCTGGCAACGTCGGAATCCTCAAGCACGCATCGAATGTCCCTCAGTGCGCTCTGGCTATCGAAGACATTTTCCGGCGCGCAGGCTTTGTAGATGGGGCCTTTCAGACTTTGCTGGTGGGGCCCGAGGTGGTGGAAGGAATCATTGCCGACTCACGGGTGGCAGCTGTCACGCTAACAGGGAGCGAGGGCGCTGGCCGGTCGGTCGCAAGCGCAGCTGGCAAAAACCTCAAGAAGTCAGTCGTCGAGCTGGGAGGGAGCGATCCTTTCGTGGTGATGCCGAGCGCCGATCTCGACTCTGCTGTTTCGACTGCGGTGACAGCCCGGATGATCAACAACGGCCAGTCCTGCATCGCGGCCAAGAGATTCATCATCCACGAGAAGATCTACGACAAGTTTCTGGAAAAATTCGTCGCCCGGGTATCTGCCATTAAGATCGGAGATCCCATGGACGAAAAGATGGAGCTGGGACCGGTAGCAACCGCTGCCATTCGCGATGAGCTTGACGCCCAGGTGAAAGCCTCGGTCGCGAAAGGAGCAAGAGTGCTGACCGGAGGAAAGAAGCTCGATCGCGAGGGATGGTTTTACGCGCCGACAGTGCTTGTCGACATCCCGACCGATGCGCCCGCTGCGCGCGACGAGCTTTTTGGTCCGGTCGCTTCGGTATTCAAGGCGAAGAATCTGGATGAAGCCATCAGCATCGCCAATGGAACCAGCTTCGGGCTCGGGGCATCAGTCTGGACAAGGAACGACGCGGAGCGGGATCGCTTCATCGCTGAGATCGAATCCGGTCTCCTGTTCATCAACGGCATGGTGGTTTCCGATCCGCGGCTTCCGTTCGGTGGTGTCAAGAATTCCGGCTACGGTCGCGAGCTCGGAGAATTCGGCATCCGCGAATTCGTCAACATCAAGAGCGTGCGTGTGATGGCAGTCGAGAGCGCCACTCAATCAGCCACAGAGTGATCGTCGAGCAATCAGAGATCCATCACCAGCCTCACATCGGGATCGATCGCAGCTTGCGCCGTACGTCTGGTCAGCCACGACACGAGAAAGAACACCAGGAACGATGACACCATCGCGACCGCTGACGCGGTCACGCCGGCCGGGAATCTGAACACCTTCAGATAGGCCGCTGTTTCCAACGCGAGCGTGATCAGCAAGCCTGTCAGTATCGAGGCGATAGCTCCCGCCCGCGTCGCACCCTGCCAATTGAGTCCGACCGCTAAAGCTGGAACCAGAGTTGAGGCAAACAATCCCCAGCCGAAAATCCCCAGGAATGCCACCATCGTCCCCGAGCGCTGCGCCGTAACCGCGGCCGCCACCGCGATCAGGATCGTCGTCGCTCTTCCCCACTTGAGCTCGTCCTTGACGCGACGGCCGAATGCCACCGGCAAATCATGCGTGACGATCGCCGCGCCGATGTTGATGAAAGAGTTGGCGGCGCTCATCGTTGCCGCCGCGACCCCGGAAAACACCAGCGCGGCGAGAATTATCGGTGTCACATTGAGCAGAAGGCTCGGCGTCGCCTGATCGGGGCTCCCGAGCGGCGGAAGTCGTCCGCTCAGCACGAATGCCTTCACGCCCACGCCGACACCGAAGTACAACAGCAGGACCAGCACGAGACCCAGCGTCTTCAGCAGCGGATACCATTTGAGCTGGAGCGGATCGCGCAGCATGTAGTACTTGTGCACCGCTTGCGGCTGTCCAAGCGATCCCATGGAAAAAACGAAAAAGAAAGACAGCGCAGCGAGCGGCGTGAGCTTGCCCCACGGGCCGAGGAAGGCAGCGTCGTGCGTCAGTATCGTGCGTGAGATCTCTCCCAGCCCGCCACCAAACCCAAGAACGAACAGGAACACCAACACCGACGCGATCGCCATCAGTGTTCCCTGGAATACATCGTTGTAGATGCCGGCGAGGATTCCGCCCGACGCGGAGTACGCGAGCGTCACGCCCATTCCGATCCAGATACCCCAGCCGAGGCCAACCCCGAAGATCGAGTCAATGACGACTCCCATCGCCAGCGCATTCGTCGCCATGTAGCCAACGATTCCCACGAGCATCGCGATGGCGGCGAGTCCTTGTGCCGCACGCGAGCTGTAGCGCGCACCGATTGCGTCTGGAACCGTAATCAGGTTTCTGGCTTCGCCGAGCAGCCGCATTCGCTTTGCCAGAACCCAGGCACCCATGACGTTGGTGACAGCGGCCGGAAGGACGATGTACATCGCACCGAGCCCGACCGCGTAAATGAATCCGGGACCACCAATGAAAGCGAACCCGGAGACCGACACAGAAACCGACGCGACCGTGAGTGCAATCAGGCCGATGCCTTTTCCACCGACAAAGAAATCGCTCGCGGTGCGCGTTCTGCGCGCAGCCCAAACGCTTATTCCGGCGACCACGGCGAAATAGACTACTCCGACCGCAACGACTGCTGGCCGGGCCGCGCTGGGCAGCGCGACCTGCAGCAACAAGTCAGCTGGAGTGGGACCGCCGATCACGACGGCCGGCCTTCGCTGCGTGCTCGATTCTCGCGCGCGAGCTCACGGACTCGCTCCACATCCTCCGCGCTCAAGGTTTGTGCTTCAAACGTGAGCGCGTAAGCCACCGGGAGCACGATGATCGGGAGGAGTCCGACGCCGTAGATCACGATCGCAGCCCGCGCGGGAAGTCCAACCCAAAGCCTGCTGAGGGCGCTCTCCGTTGCAGGGAGTGCCAAAGCGGCACAAAACCCGATCGCCAGCACCGCGACGACGAACGCGAACGGATATTTCAGGGGGCCGATTCCCCTCCGTCCGCGAGCGGCGCCAAGGATCATGATCGCACCCAGCGCGATGGGGATTCCGAGGGCGAGGAGCCACGGTGCCCATGGAGGAGTGCCTCCTGGAAGAAACGCCGCGGCGTATCCAGCAGCGATGGCCAGGATTCCGGTGACAAGCGCCACAAGGGCTGCGCGTCTGGTGGTATCCGCAGCGATTGTCGTACTCTCGCCAGCAGTATCAGTCACGCGCGTCAAATGAGAGCTAGCAGCGCAAAGGTCGCCAACCAGTGCTCACCCATGTAATCGCCGGCAACGTGCGGCATGCTCGCCGCGAGATGCGTCTCGGCGGCATCAATCGCGATCAAGCGGCGAGGATCGCTGGCGGGCCAGGTGGTAGCAATCGAGCGCCAGCACCAGGCGCGACTCAGGTTCAATCCGTCGAGATGGGCGATCTTCCCGTCGCTGCGATCACTCACGACCGCCGGCTTGAACAACGTCGCCGGTTGTCCTTCGGCCAGTCGCGGCAGAAATCGATCGAGCCAGTACGAGAATTCCGTTGCATCAACCACCCTTCGCATGCACTCGGCCTCCATCAACGCCGGTGAAAGGAAGTCGTCTCCGCCGGGCTCCCACACTTGGCAATCCACATCTCTGCCGTACCAGTCAAGCGCTTTTCGTACGAGCACTTTTCGAAGCGACTCACTGTGGACGACCTCCGCGTACTCGAGCGCCAGAGCAATCGCGAATGAGCTGTTGAAATGAGTCCCGACTCGTGTCGGATATGTCGCTTTGGGTAGAAAGTTGACAAAGCGATCGACGAACGCTGTCGTGAGCGGTGTCAGTGCCTGGCCCCACTTGTTCGCGCGCTCGGTCAGATGTCGCTCCAACTCCGCCGCGAGCATTAGGAGCCACGCCCATCCATACGGCCGCTCGAACGTTGCGCGCATTGGCTGGTCGAGATAATCAATCTCCCCTTCCACTTTCGAGGAAGTGAGCTGGGTGTCGAATAGCTTCTCGATCTCGCGCGCTTCAGCGATGTCAGGAAATAACCGCAGTACCGTCGCAAGCAGCCAGTATCCGTGCACGCACGAGTGCCAATCGAAGCTTCCGAAGAAAACCGGATGGAGGTCGCGGGGTTCCTTCAGATCGAGAGGACCGTTGAGAACGTGGTCGAGCTTGTTCGGATACTCCCGAACGACATGCGCCAGCGCGAGCTTCGCGAATTTGGAGGCAGTATGAGAATCGAGGCTCGTCGCGCTCAATGCCGGAAGACCAGAAAATTCATCAGCAGTACGTTGGCCGCGAGGAGAATGAGCGCAGTCGGAATCTGCACCTTAATGACGGCGTTCTCATCCGGCAGCTCGAGCAGGGCAGTGGGAACGATATTGAAGTTCGCCGCCATCGGAGTCATCAGCGTTCCACAGAATCCCGACAACATCCCGATCGCCGCCATGATGGTCGGATCACCTCCGAATCGCTGCACGATCAGCGGAAGGCCAATTCCCGCGGTCATCACTGGAAAAGCCGCGAACGCATTTCCCATGACCATGGTGAAGATTGCCATTCCAATCGCATAGGTCGTCACGACCACGAATGGATTGTCGAGCGGAATCCAGCGCTCGGCGATCCCCGTCACGACGTTTCCTACTCCGGCGATCGCGAACAACGCTCCGAGCGCGGCGAGCATCTGCGGAAGTACTGCCGCCCACCCGACGGCGTCGAGCAGTCGCCGCGCTTCCTTGATCGGCGCCAGAAGCGGAGGTCTGAGCATCGCCATGCCGACGCCAAGCGCGATCAGTGTCGCGATCGCCAGCGAGATGACGGTTACCTGCTTGAGATCGACCAGCGGGAACCCGTTGAAGCTGATCTTCCTGAAGATGAAAGTGCCCAGGACGGTTACGAGGGGAATCGTCAGAGCCGGAATGAAGAGCCTGTTCCCCCATCGCTTCGCGCTCGCTTCGCGCTCCTCCCGGGTTGCGCTCTCTTTTCTCCCCTGGCCCAGACCGCGGATGCTGGCCACCACCACCATCGCGATTACCAGGAATCCATTCGCGATGTCGGGAAGGTGCGAGCCCGCGAGAAACGTGATTGCATAGATCCCCCAGAACGCCGTGTTGTTCAATCGGCGTGGGTTCGTCGCGTCGCGCGCATTGACGATCGCAACACCGGCCATCATCAGGCCCGAGAGCCAATAGATGTGTTCGAGAGTGATCACGCGTCGTCCGTCCGTCGCGAGAGCTCCGCGCGCAACGAACGGTCGAGCAGCAGCAATCTCGTGCAGTGGATGACGAAGGCGCAGATCGCGGTGGGGATTGCCCAGATCGCCAGCTGTGTCGGCTCAACGCGGATCCCATTCTGCTCGAGAAACCCTCTGATGAGGAGTATGGAGCCGATCGCGATGAAGATGTCTTCGCCGAAGAACAGCGCAATGTTGTCGACGGCGGCGGCGTGTGCCCGAATCCGGTGCCGGGTCCGCTCCGGAAGCTCGCCGTACTGGTTCTCAGCCGCGCCTTCCGCCATGGGCGCAATGAGTGGACGCACCATCTGCGCGTGCCCACCCAGTGACGTCAGACCGAGCGCGGCCGTGATCTGGCGGATCGTAAAGTAGACGAGCAGGACGCGCGAGGTCGTAGCGGCGCGGAGTCCGGCAACGACCGCCCTCGCCCGCTCTTTTAGTCCCGCGTGCTCGAGCAGCCCAATCACTGGCAGCACGAGCCACACAATGGCGACGTAGCGGCTGGTGATGAACGCCTTTCCGAAAGCGGCCACAACGGCGAGCGGACTGAGACCGCCGGCGATCCCCGTGGCGAGTCCCGCGATTGTGACAACGAGCAGTGGATTTATCCGGAGGACGAATCCGATGACGACGATGACGATGCCGACGAGAGTGAGCATGATGCCGAGATCGTGGGAAGTGCGTGCTGGCGCCGGGTAAATCAGTCGAATGGCAGTTAGACTGGCAATAGCTTTGATGAGCGTGGCCAAGGCTGTAACTTGCCTAACATGACCAGCGTTGCAGAGATAGTTCAGCCCTCATTGGCATCACTGGAGAGCGCAGCCGCTCTTGTCTACCAGTCGATGCCGCCGACTCCCCAGTACAGGTGGCCGCTGCTGGACTCACGCGTAGGGACCGCCGTGTGGGTGAAGCACGAGAATCACACGCCCACGGGTGCCTTCAAGCTGCGCGGAGGCCTCGTCTACTTCGACGAATTAGCCCGCGAGGGAAAGCCCGCCGGAGTAGTAACCGCGACGCGTGGCAATCACGGACAGTCGATCGGGTTCGCTGCGCGGCGCTACGGAATTCCAGCGGCGATCGTCGTTCCGCACGGCAACAGCGTCGAGAAAAACGCTGCCATGAAAGCGCTCGGTGTCGAGCTTATCGAGAGGGGACGGGATTTTCAGGCAGCATCCGAAGCAGCAGAGGAAATCGCGGCCGAGCGGGGATGGCACCGGGTTCCGTCGTTCCATCCGCTGCTGGTGTGCGGCGTCGGCACCTATGCACTCGAGCTTTTCCGCGCTGTTCCGGACCTTCACACGGTCTACGTTCCCGTAGGGATGGGCAGCGGCCTCTGCGGAGTGATTGCCGCGCGCGACGCCCTTGGTCTCGATACGCGTGTCGTCGCCGTGGTTTCGGCTGGGGCTCCCGCGTTCGCGCTATCCTATCGCGAGGACCGGATCATCTCACACGAGGTGACAACCAGAATCGCCGACGGCATGGCGTGTCGCACTCCGATGCGGGAAGCGCTGGACATCGCGCGTCGCGGCGCCGAGCGGGTCGTGGAGGTGACGGACGAGGAAGTGGAGTCAGCGATGCGCGCGCTGTTTGCCGACACTCACAACGTTGCGGAGGGCGGAGGGGCAGCCGCCCTCGCCGCATTGCTCCAGGAGCGCGACGCCATGCGTGGGAGGACGGTGGCCGTCATCGTGTCCGGTGGCAACGTCGACTCCGATGTCTATAGTGGAGTACTCACAGCGGGCTGATCTAATCGGGGCGCCCGGTTATTCCTTCTCGTATGCCTGCTTCAGTTTGGCAAAGTCGATCTTGTCCATCTGAAGCATCGCCTTCATCACACTCTGTGATTTCCTGGGATTCTTGTCTGCCAGCATCTTTCCCAGCACGGACGGAATGATTTGCCAGGACAGGCCGTACTTATCCTGCAGCCAGCCGCATCTGTCCTTGTGTCCGTTTGCTGAAAGTTTGTCCCACAGCTGGTCAACTTCCTTCTGTGTCTCGCAGCTGACGAACAACGATATCGCAGGCGTGAACTTGTACTGCGGGCCGCCATTCAGGGCGTAGAACTGTTGCCCTTCGAGCTCGAATGTCGCGGACATTACCGTACCCTTCGGCCCTGGACCCGCCTCTCCATATCGAGTGACGCTTACAACCTTGGAGTTCTTGAAGACGGAAACGTAGAGATTCATGGCTTCTTCGGCGTTGCCGTCGAACCACAGGAATGGAGTGATTTTCTGCACGTGGTGTCTCCTTATTGGTCGAGTTGCCGTTCGCGGATCCAGCCACCTAGCCACGCGCACGGGATCGAAATGGCGGCGATGAGCAGAGCGTACCAATGCGGCCCGACTGGAGGGTTTGTATTCCACGTCGCCGCTGCGCCCGCTATGCTCACAACGAGGCCTACGACACCGAGCACCATCGCATGCCACATGGGCCGATAGGGCGCGAGCCGCGCCGCTATGTAACTACCAAGGACGGTGTAGACGACCCGATACGCTGTCGCGAGCATGAACAACTCGTCGGACATCGTCTGGCCCCATGGGGGGTAGATCTTGAGCACGTGAAGTATCTGATCGGTGCCAAGCGACAGAATTACACCGACTAGAAGGCCCGTCACCAACGCGACCGCGCTTCGTCCCCTGCGTCGGACTGGGGTCTCCGGTATCGGGGTTGTCATTTAGTTGCCGCGGTCGGACGTGTCGCCAACACCTCATCCAGCTTGTTGTAGCTCTCGGCGACACCCGACTCCATGGGGGACTTGAGTACAGCGTCACGGACCGCCTTTGATGCGTACTTCACCGTGGTCGTGACAGTAGTTTTTCCGCCCCGCTCGACGAAGGTCGTCGTGTCCATCGCGTCGCCTTCGTACCAGGATTCGTCGAACTTCTCAGTCGCCACGAGGCGTTCGGGTTTTGCGACCTCTCGAAAGACGCCACCCATCCTCATCTCGGCTCCGCTCGGGCCTCGCCATACGTAGCGGTACTTCCCGCCCACCTTCAGATCGACCTCGCACACTGCGAAGGTCCAGCCGCCGCGAACTCCCAGCCACTGCTTGAGCAGCTCCGGCTTGGTCCACGCATCCCAGACGAGGCCGCGCGGAGCATCGAACGACCGAATCATGGCGAGCTCGCGATCCGAAGGAGTGGTGATCTGCAACTTTGCTGCGTTTTTCATGGCGCAATCTCCTCTATCGTTTGGTTGGTCTGCGTTTCTTCTGCTTGGTTTTCATCACTGCGAGCAGGTCATCGAGGCGCTGGTAATTCTCTTCCCAGAATTCGCGGTAGCGCTCCAGCCATTCGGTTGCTTCCGCCAGTGGTGTGGCCTCGAGCCGGCGTGGTCGCCGTTGGGCGTCCCGGCCGCGCGAGATCAGGCCCGCTCGCTCGAGAACCTTGAGGTGCTTCGAGATCGCCGGCTGGCTGATCGCAAACGGCTCGGCCAGTTCCGCAACCGACGCCTCGCCCGATGCGAGCCGGGCAATAATGGCTCGCCGTGTCGGATCTGCGAGCGCTGCGAACGTCGTATTGAGAACCCTATCGGCCATCGGGGTTGCCAGCATCTATAACCTCCACGTTCTATAACCATATGGTAATATATATGGGTACACTCGTCAAGCCCTTGGAAGAGGCGCCGGTCAGAATCGAACTGACGATAGCAGATTTGCAGTCTGCCGCCTTACCACTTGGCCACGGCGCCGTACGACAAAGTTATCGGGTCTTGAGCCCCCAGAGCAATCGAGCCAGGAATATGCTCATTGCGAATCCGGCGGCGACGATCAGCACCAGCGCGATCATCGCGAGAACAGCTGACCCAATTACACCGCGCCTCTCGTGCGTTGGTGGCGCGCTCACCGTTAAATGACGCTCGAGTAGAGCGACGTTCTTCATGTTCGACTTCCACACTGCATCGAACACGTCTCCAAGCGCCGGAACCGAGCCCACGAGAGTATCGATACCAACGTTTGCCAGCATCCTCGCCAGAGTCAGTATCGGCACTTCGGCCCGAGCGGCTTCCAGAAGGATGTACGCAGAGAGCGAGCCTCCGATCAGATCGCCAACCACAGGAACCAGGCCCACGACTGCATCGAACCCAAACCTCCAGTCGGTACCAGGAATCGATATGGAGTTGTCGAGAAAACGCGCGAGCGCGCGAACGTTACGCGCTCTGGTGGCAGGATCTGTATCGAGCGCAGTTGGCGAAGAGCGGCCACGAAACCTTGGGTTCGTTCGACTCACCGCGCTATTTTCGCCTCGAGAGCAGACATCCGCTTGGGACCTGGATAAGGCTGATCACCCTTGATCGTCTTCCAGAGAATGCGATTGAAGAGATCGTCGTTCGAGGTGTCCTCGTTTTCCAGCGTAAGCTGTTTCGACGCTTCGGCCATCGCGCCGCGCTTCGGGTTCTTCTCGTCGAGCGGCACGCTCGGCCGCAGTGCAGTGTAGGGCCTCAAATCCGGCGTCGTTTCCCAGATTTCCCGTAACGGTCGGCCGTAGTGATCGAACGACGACAATCGGCCGAGCCCGAGTATCTCCTCGATAGTGGCGAGCACATCGGTCGTATTGGCAAACCGGTGGAAAACCTTCCCCCGAGTGTACGGCGAGATCACCAGCAGCGGGGAGCGATGCGAGTCGACGTGGTCTGGCCCGTCCTGAGCATCGTCCTCTATCACGAACACCACCGTGTTCTTCCAGAATGGACTCTTCGTCAGCGCTTCGATGATTCGCCCGAGCGCCAGATCGTTGTCGGCCATGTAGGCCCTCGGTGTAGGATTCCCAGCCGATCCCCCAGCGGTATGATCGTTCGGAAGCAGGACTAGCTCGAATGCCGGCAGGTTCCCCGCCCTCACGAATTCCTGAAACTCCTTCAGCCAGATGTCGGCTCGCGACTGATCGGAGATCCGTAAGTTGAATCCCGAGTACTCACTGTTGGTGTGGGCGATCAAGGCCCTCTTCGTGGCAACGTACCTCGCCCCCTTCGCAGGCTCCTCGTCCGGTTCGTCGACGAATTCACCGTAGTTCCTGTACGTGATTCCGGCTCGCTCCGCGAGATCCCACAGATATCCGCTCGATGGCTCCGCCGCATCATCTTCCGGAATCTTGCCACGATTGGTTCCCTGATAATCGTAGCTGCGTCCTCGCCCCGAGTAGTTCTGCGGCGTGGTCTTCTGTACGTAGTCCGTAGCAAATGCCGCCGTCGACCAGTTATGCCCGTCAGCACTCACCTCGGCGTTGACGAAAAACCTGTCGAAGATCCCAAAACGCTCGGCCAATGCATGGTGATTGGGTGACACCGGTCGGGGAAAGAAGACGAGCGATGTATCGCCATCTGCCTGCGACAGGTCGCCCAGGACCTGATCGTAGGTTCGGTTCTCCTTGATGATGTAGATGACGTGCTCGAATGGCGGATACTTCTCGGCACGACGGGCGACGGTCCAACCGTTCGCCGAAGCCACACGCTGCGACAATGCCTCGAGCTCGGAAGCCGATGCTCTCACCGACTGAACGATCGCCAGCGTGCCGTTGATTTGACCGAGAGTGTAGTCTCGGGATTGCGCCGGCATCGGATGTCCAGGTTGCGCGCGTCTCGGGTTCGGTCCGGTGCCGCGCCCTTTACCGTTGATCACCAGCACATCTGCGCCGTCGACGGCCACAGCCGATGGATACCAGCCAACGGGAATCCTTCCTCGCAACGCATCATTTCCGGTTGCGCCCGGGATTCCCGCGGTGGCCGGTGAAAGATCGAACACACCAACCGCGTTGTTATCGGCTTCGGCGACGAAAAGCCGCCCGCCATCGGTCGAGAGCGCCAGCGCGTTTGGCGTGCTCCCTTCACCGGTTTCAGCCGGATTGGCATCGTTGAGCGTGGCGATCACAGCGCGCGTTCGCGTGTCGAGAACGCTGATTTTATCGGTGCTTCCGGATGCGACGAAAAGCCGGGAGCCGCTCGGGTTGAGCGCGAGCGCCGAAGGATGTCGTCCAACCCGAGCGCGCGTGCCTACATCAAGCGCTCCATTTGCGCGCGAGGGAAAGATCGACACTGTCCACCCGCCCCAGGCGGAGGCGTAGACGGTCCCATCCGCCCCGACCACGACTCCGTATGGATATCGCTCTGTCGCCAGCCTCTGTACCACTCTACGTGATTCCAGATCCACCACCGCCAGCGAGTCGGCAAGATTCTCTGCGACGTATAGGGTTCGTCCATCTTTCGAGACCGCGATGCCGGCTGGGTACCGCGTCCCATCCTTTCCCTTCTCCTTCACCGCGAGCACGACACTGTCCGCGAGAGTGGCTGCGCCGCTGCGCCAGTCGAATCGGTAAATGACGTCCTGATCGCCACCCGATACGTACAGAGATCTTCCATCCGGACTGAACACCAGTCCCAGAAAAACCGCGGGGAGTGGAATGGTCTGAAGCACCCGTCCTGAGCTCCTCTCGACAACCTGGATTCCTTGCTCTCTCCACCCGTTGAGGAGCACGACGATGCGGTCCTTCTCGGGCGAAAGCACCATCGCCAGTGGCATCGAGCCAAGGTCGTACGACACGCCCGCGGGATCGAGCCTGACTCCGGTGGGAAGTCGGCGGTCGCCTGACGGGTCCTGTGTGATGACAGTCCCGTCCACCTGGGTGGAAGGTGACGTGCAGGCACTGACAATCAGTGCTGCCGCGAATGGTCGGATGAATGTTTGATTCATGCGCGAAAGATGGCATTGACACCCGATTCTGCCAGTCTGATAATGCGCCGATGAATCGCAGATCAGGCGAAACGCGCGTCGTTACGGCGACGAAGAAAGACATCCCGCTCATCCGACAGTTCATTCTCGAGCTCGCCGAATACGAGCGAGCAAAACCGGGTGAGGCTCCCGTCACCGAGAAGGATCTGGCCGAAACCCTGTTTGGAAAGAAGCCGGCTGCCGAAGTTCTGATCGCGTATCTGGGCGACACGCCGGCTGGCTTCGCGCTGTTTTTCCACAACTACTCCACGTGGCTCGGCAAGCGTGGGATCTATCTGGAGGATCTTTTTGTCAGGCCTGCCGCAAGAAAGCACGGCGTAGGATTCGCGCTGCTCCGCGCGCTGGCTCGCATCGCACTCGATCGCGACTGCGGCCGCCTGGACTGGTCAGTGCTCACCTGGAACGAGCTGGCGATTTCGTTCTACAAGCAGATCGGCGCCAGACACATGGACGACTGGACGACGTTCCGTCTCACCGGAGATGCGCTAGCTCAAGTAGCGGGCGTGCAGAAGAAAGCCGCTACTTGAGTCCGGCCAGGGCCTTCTGGGCATCCTGGTGCCTCGGGTTCAGCTGCAGCACGGCCCGGTATTCCTCTCGAGCAAGATCTTTCGCTCCTTTCTTCTCATAGATCATTCCGAGCCGGTAGTGGAGACCTGCCGGCGAGGGCCCGCTCTCTGGCGTTGGGTTAGCGAGAACGAGCTTGAGAGCCTGCTCCCCCCGGTCGAGGTTCTGTCCCGACAGCGCAGCGGTTCGTCCCAACTGATAGAGAGTGCGGAGCTCATTTGGTTTCGTGCGCAGCCGCTCATCGAGCACCGCGAAGGCCTTGTCGAACTGTTTCTGATTCGCGTAGAACACAGCGAGCCCGGCGTATACTCCGGCGCTGTCAGGATAGCTGATCATCATTTCCTGCAGTCCGCGCACGACGCAGAGAGTATCGTTATCCGCAGCGCAGAGGGCCGTGGCCGCTATTGATCCGCGATATGAGTTTCGCTTCTTGATCTCGACCGCCATCTCGCGGGCTTTCTCTTTGTTGCCGCCGAGAAAGCCCGGGACCCGCGTGTAGAAGATGATCAGATCGTCGCGGACATCGAGGTTGTCGGGGTCGAGAGCGAGCGCGGTTTCCCAGGCATTCTTGGTTTTTCGGGCGAGGAAAGGCTGTCTGAACCTGTTGGCGTGCTGCGCCTGGGTCCCATAGGCGCGACCCAGCCAATCGTAGTAGACGGAGCTCTTCGGGTTCATCCTGATGGCACGCTCGAACCAATCCGCCGCCTTGTCCGCGTCATTACCCTCCAGCTCGATTCTACCGAGATAGAATGCTGCATCGGCATCACGCTCTCCGTGTGGAAGAAGAGCCACTCTCGCTTCCCCAAACTTGCTGGCGTTGAACAGCTGAATGCCTTGCTCGACCGACTGCCCTCGGATCGGGACCGCGAGCACGGCAAGAAACAAAAGCGCAGAGGCAGCG
>Ga0307305_10000102_pt1 | contig 24258 bp, 21 predicted proteins | sample ER_DNA_186_FD_194512 | JGI IMG/M metagenome (GOLD analysis project Ga0307305, IMG submission 194512) | Bulk soil microbial communities from the East River watershed near Crested Butte, Colorado, United States - ER_DNA_186 | ecosystem: Environmental > Terrestrial > Soil > Floodplain | place... | reverse complement strand
CTCGCCCGACGGGATTTTGCAGACAGCCGCCGCGCTCGAAGCGGTGTTCAAATCGGTCGACGCCAATGGCGCCTGGATGACCGTTTGAGCGTCATTGGAGCTTGATATCGGCGGCCTTGATCACGTTGCCCCACCGATCGACCTCCTCGCGCATGTACTTTGACGTCTTCTCAACCGAACCGCCGAAAATCTCGGCGGATAATTTTTTCAGATGATCCTGTACCTCGGGCTGACGCAGAGCTTCGTTCGCATCCGCATTGATCTTATCGATAATGGCTTTTGGCGTGTTTGGGGGTGCCACGATTCCATACCAGGCCACAGCTTCAAAGCCGGGAAGCAATTCGGCGATCGCCGGCACGTTCGGCAGGTTGGGCATACGGGTGACTGACGCGACCGCAAGCAGCTTGAGCTTGCCAGCTTCGACCAGGGGCAACGAAACGCCGAGGTTGTCGAACATCAAATCGACATCGCCTGCGAGCAACCCCTGCAGTGCGGGCGCCGACCCGCGGTAGGGCACGTTCCGGAGCGTCACTTTAGCCATTAGCTGAAAAAGTTCGGACGTGAGATGGGATGTCGTTCCATTACCCTGCGTCGCGGAGGTGACCTTGCCAGGATTCGCGCGGAGATACTCGATCAGCTCAGGCAGGCTGGAGGCTTTGATCGTGTTCGGATTGACGATGAGTGCGTTCGGTACCTGAGCCATTACGATGATCGGTTCGAACTTGGTCGGATCGTAACCGAGCTTCGGATAGAGATTTTGATTGATCACGAGGGGTGGTGGGGGTGCGGAGAGCAATGTGTAGCCGTCAGGAGGCGACCGATAGACCGCTTCGGCGCCGATATTACCGGCGGCGCCTGTGCGGTTCTCGATGACGACCGCCTGGCCCCATTTGCGGGACAGCCAATCTCCGACAATTCGCGGGACGGCGTCCGCCGTACCACCTGCAGGAAACGGCACAACGATCTTCACCGCGCGGTCCGGATAGTCTTCGGCGCTGACCGAGCCGCAAAAGATCGAAGAGACGGATAGAACGAGAGCAACCAGGCACCGGCCAATGAAAGACCAAGATTGAATCGGCAGGTTACGCATTCAAAAATCCTCCCAATGCAGACGCGCCTGACTGGCGTCTTTGGGATGGCGAGACTGCGTCAGTTTATGTGAGGATACAACGTGTCCGGCGTACGGGAGTTGGCAATGGGCGGCTCGCGGCCCAACATTGCGATTGTTGGGGGTGGAATCGGCGGCCTGTTCGCTGCGAATGCCCTCATCGCGCAGGGACTTCGCGTTTCGGTCTACGAGCAGGCGCCGGCGTTTGGCGAAGTGGGGGCTGGAGTTTTTCTGACTCCGAACAGCGTGCGCCAGCTGCAAAGGGTAGGGCTCGGCCCGGCGGTGGAGAAACGGGGAGCCAGAGTGGGCCCGGGCTCCCGGTACTTCCGCCACGATGGTAGCCCGATCGCGCCGGTGCAGGTCACGGACTCCTCAGGTTGGAACGCAACGTTCGGCATGCACCGCGCTGACCTTGTCGAACTCCTCGCGGGCGCGCTGCCTGCCAACGTGGTTCATGCCGGACACCGCTGTTCGGCGTTTGAACAGCACGATGACGCAGCGCGGCTTTCATTTTCAAATGGCGCTGTTGTCGAAGCCGACGTCGTCGTTGCCGCGGACGGCATTCACTCCGAACTCCGACCTTACGTTTTTCCTCCCTCGACTCCGGTCTTCTCGGGGTCTGTCGCCTATCGTGGCGTACTGGCACACGAACGCATCCCGGATTGGCCGACGGACTCATGGTTGATGTGGTTGGGCAAAGCCAAACACTTCCTCACCTTTCCGGTGCGCGCAGGGCAGCTCATCAATTACGTCGGGTTTGTTCCGGCAGATGAGGAGATGAAGGAATCGTGGTCGGCTCCCGGCGATCCCGATGTGCTCCGCCGGGAGTTTGCCGGTTGGGACCCGCGCATCGAGTCGCTTTTACGGCAGGTCCAGATGACGTTCCGGTGGGCTCTTTACGATCGAGAGCCGCTTACCACCTGGACCCGCGGGCGGCTGACTCTTCTGGGAGACGCCGCTCACCCGATGCTTCCCCATCTCGGGCAGGGCGCCAACCAGTCGATAGAGGATGGAATGGCGCTTGCGACGATCCTGGCACGCGCCGACCGCAGATCCGCGCCGGCGGCGCTTGTTGCCTATGAGCGCCTGCGTCGCGAACGCGTGGCGCAGGTCCAACGTGGCGCGCGCGAGAACGGCCTGCGATACGATTCAGCCTACGCGGACTTGGGGGTGCGCGACGCCGAGATCGCCGCTCACGCCGCGTTCCGCAAACGGCTCTACGACCACGATGTGGTTCCGGAGGCACAGGCCGCCGCGATGGCTCTCACTTAGTCGAAGCGCCGTCACGGCGGTGTCGATTCATGCCTTTCACAACGGTATGATCTCCGCATGCCCGATCAGAAAATTCGCTTTGACGACGGCGCCGCTTACGAACGCATGATGGGCGTCTGGAGCCGCCGCGTCGGCGAGGATTTTCTCGAATGGTTGAAGTTGCCCGCTGGACTGAAGTGCGTGGACGTCGGTTGTGGCAATGGTGCATTCACCGAGCTGTTGGCCGAACGCTGTCAGCCGGAGGAAGTTCAGGGAATTGATCCGTCGCCCGAGCAGATTGCATATGCTCGCGCCCGACACACCGCGAAGATCGCGGAGTTTCGTCAGGGCGATGCCATGGCGCTCCCGTTCCCCGACGACGGATTTGATGCGGCCATCATGGCGCTGGTCATTTTCTTCGTGCCGGAACCGGCAAAGGGCGTTGCCGAGATGGCCCGTGTGGTCCGTCCGGGCGGCGCCGTCGCCGCTTATGCCTGGGACATGTTGGGCGGGGGATTCCCGATGACGCCGATTCTTTCGGAGGTGCGCCCACTGGGAAAAGAGACCGTAGGACCACCGAGGGCCGAAGCTTCGCGCATGGAGGCTCTGCGGGAGCTGTGGGTCAACGCCGGACTTGAAGGGGTGGAGACGCGCAAGATCACGGTGCAGCGGGCCTTTACGAATTTCGATGACTTCTGGGCGTCGAGTACTGCCACCGGATCCGTCCGTCTGACCGTTGACGCGTTGTCTCGTGACGAAGCGGAAACGGTGAGAACTCGCCTGCGCGCAAAACTTCCCGCGGATGCAGAAGGTCGCATCACTTACAGTTCTTTTGCCAACGCCATAAAGGGCCGCGTGCGGAACTAATCCGCAAGGCGGATGTTACGCCGATGCCTTGAGCCGCTTGTTACCGGTGATCGTGCGGTCCCACACATCGTGAATATGCGAAACTTCCTGCTCGAAACGCCCCAGAAACAGCCGCGCTTGCGTCGATAGCGTGCGTCGCCTTGGTTGAATCACCACGAGCTCCGCGTGCAGTTCCGGCTCGGCGATCGGATTGACGATCAATTCGCCACAACTGATGTCGTTGACCGAGATCACGCTCGGCAAGATCGTCACCCAGTCTGAGCGCGCAACGAATTCCAGCGTTGCGATCATCGCATCCATCTCGAGCATTGCGGCAATCTCTACGCCATGCGCCTGAAAATAGGTCTCGAGATTTCGGCGGCGAATGTTGTCGGGACCTGGAACGACAATCTTCAGCGGCCGGCATTCCGCGAGACGCAGCGGCGCCAGCGCTTTGAAGCCCGCCTTGGGGCCTGAGATCATCATTTCGCGGTCGCGCACGAGCATCCGCGATTTGAGCCCAATGGTGCCTTCAAATGCGGGCACCACGGCGAAATCGAGCGCATCGTCGAGCACCATCCCGGTCAGCAGCGCGCTGTAGCCCTCGACGATGTGCAGCCGCACTTCGGGACAGCGGGGAACGAAATCGTCAAGCACCGGTGCCAGCACCGCACGCGTGAACGTCGGCATCAATCCGATGCGAAGCTCGCCCGTGACTTCGCCGGCAAGTGAGCGCGCTTCTTCGGCGGCGTGCTCAAGCGTGCCGACGGCTTCGACGCAGCGCTTGTAGTATCGCAATCCCGCCGGCGTCGGCGTGACGCCACCGCTCGTGCGTTCGAACAACTTGACCTTAAGGGTTCGCTCGACTGCCGCGACGTGTTGGGAGATGCCGGATTGCGTCGCATTTTCGCGTTGTGCCGCGCGGGTAAACGAGCCTTCCTCGCAAACCGCGATGACGGCGCGGATTTGCCGCAGCGGGATCGTCGCCATGACTGCCTCTAAATCTGGGGTATTAGAAAATCTGATGGACGAACGTAGAATATATTATTTCGGCTTTAGGTGCCAACCGGCATAGGATTTGCGCCAATCATCAATGGGCGCGCTAACGCGTCCGGGTCGGGAGGGACCGCCATGGGTGCAAATTTCGGCATTGCCGGCATGGATTGGCAGCAGCGGGTCAACTGGGACCGGCTGCGCGAGTATCGCATCGAGCGCGCACGCACGATGATGAAGAAGCACGGCCTCGGCGCTCTGCTTTGCATGTACGACGAGAATGTTCGCTACATCACCGGCACGCTGACGCCGGGATGGAACCGGCTCAAGCCAGGCCTGCGCTACGCCATGTTGTGCGGCGACGGGCGCCCGATACTGTTCGAGCAGGGCGACCTCGGCTTTCAGATCGAGCGGCACTCGCCGTGGATTCCAAAAGAAAACGTGCGCCATTCGTTTGCCTGGATCAAAGGCGCCGCCGGTCCCGCCTCGACCCAACAGGTGAACAAGTTCACCAAGGCTGTGCTGCAGGCGATGAAGGACAATGGTGTCGCCGGACAAAAACTCGGCGTCGACTTCATCGACATCAACATGATCAACATCTTCAAGGAGAACAACATCAACTGGGTCGACGGCATGACCCCGATGATGGAAGCGCGCGCGGTCAAGAGCCCGGACGAGCAGGAGTGTTTCCGGATCGTCGGTGCGATCGGCGATGCGACGCACTGGGAATGCATGAAGTTCCTGCGCCCCGGCATCACCGAAAATCAGGTGACCGCGCATCTGATGGAATATCTCTACAACATCCCCGGCATGGAAGACGTCGAGGACGTGATCGTGTCGTCCGGCCCGAACACCTGGCCGAACTGGCGCAACTTCTCAGACCGCATCATCCAGCCCGGCGACATCGTTTTCATGGATTTGGCCGCGCTCACGTGGAACGGCTACAAATCCTGCTATTACCGCACTTACTGCGTCGGCAAGGAGCCCTCGAAAGAGCAGAAAGACACTTACGCGACTGCGCTTGAATGGCTCTATGACTCGATTGGTGCAGTGAAAGTCGGCGCAACGACGCGCGACATCGCGCTGAAGTGGCCATCGGCGATGGAGACCTGGGGCTACGAGGACGAAGACCAGGCCGCCGCCAATCTGTGGGGACACGGCCTCGGTCTCGCGCAGTACGATCCGCCGGTGATCTCACGCATCTGGTCGCTCGATCATCCGGTCGAAATTCAGGAAGGCATGACCTTCGCCCTCGAAACGCAGCACGGGAAACGCTTCCGCTACGGCGTGCGCATCGAGGAAATGCTGATCGTGAAGAAAAACGACATCGAGATCGTGTCGAATTTCCCTGTGAAGCAGATCACGGTTGTCGATCCGCTGCCGGGTTACGGTGATCACGTGAAGTGATTTCGGCCAGCAGCCGAAGTCGTCCCCGGGTCGGCGCAACGCCGAAGTCCGGGCTCGCCTGAGCGGGATGGTCGGGACAGGCCGGCCATCCAATGGGAACATCAGCGATCGCGATGGCCACCTTCATTCTTCACCTGGACGATCCTACGGCTACCGACTCGGAATGGGTCGGGCCGAAAGCGGCAAATCTCGCCAGGCTGATGCAGGCCGGCCTGCCGACGCCGGGCGGTTTTGCGCTTACGGCCGATGCCTATCGGCGTCAGCTGTGCCATCTCGGCATCGAGGACCTGTTGCGGCAATATGCCAAAGCCGACCTGCTGGCTTCGCGCCGGATCTCGATCCAGATCAGGCTAGCTCTCTATGAGCGCCCGATCGCGCCGGAGATTCTTGAACCACTGCTCACCGCGTGGCGAATGCAGCGCGGGACCGCTCCGCTGGGTGCAGTTCGCTCATCGGCGCTGATCGAAGACCGCAAGGGCGCCAATTTCGCGGGGCAATTTGAAAGCTTCCTTGGCTTGTCGGATGAAACCGAATTCTTTACGGCGGTGCGCGCTTGCTGGGCCGCCCTGTGGACATCGCATGCGCGCCGCTACATGGACAATCACGAACTTTCACCCGCGGACACCGCGATGGGTGTTTTGATCCAGCCGCTGATTTCCGCGCGCGTCTCCGGCGGGGGCCTGAGCGAGACGGCTCACGGGCAGATGATGATATCGGCGACCTGGGGTCTTGGCTCTGCCATCGCCCAGGGCGAGGTCGTGCCCGATCGCGTCGTTCTCAGCAAATCGGGTTTTCTGCGCACGGTCGAAGCCGGTCGCAAAAGTCATCGCGACACCTGCGCTCATGGCGTCTCTGCACCCGAGCTCGTGCCAAAAGACCTTATCAGCGAACCATGCCTGTCGCCCGGAGAGGCCGTAACTCTTGGGCGACTGTTGCGCAAATGCGAGGACCTCGCCGGCGGCCCCGTGGAGATCGAATGGGCAATGGACGAGAACGGTTTCAGGCTTTTGCAATCGCGCCCTCTGCACATGGAGCCGGCAATCGTGCCGGACGCGATCTGGCTGCAGCATCCCGGTCTGAACGGACATCCCGCCGGTATCGGCTGGGGCTCGGGACGCGCAGTGGTGGTGAATTGCGAGTGTGAGCTTTCGCGGGTGGCTCCCGGCGACGTTCTCGTGACCCGCGTCGCAGGACCCGCTCTCAGCCCGATCTTGCCGCGCGTCTCGGGCGTCGTCGCCGAACTCGGGGGCTCAACCTCGCATTTGGCTTCACTTGCGCGCGAGCGAGGTATCCCGATGGTGCTGGGGGTGCTCGACGCTACCCGCAAGATTCCCGACGGCGCACAATGCGCGGTCGATGGCGTTGCCGGCATCGTGCGGTGGCTGCGGTGACGGCCAAACCGCGCGTCTTCGTCACCCAACCGATTGCAGACAGCGCAATAAAGCGCTTGCGCGCCCTTGGCAGCGTCAAGGTTTTTCCCGACGACAGCCGCATTGTTCCTCATCGCACACTGATCGCAGCCGTTCGCAAGGCCGACATCCTGTTCTGCCTGCTGCACGACAAGATCGACCGGGCCGTCATCGCCGCCAACCCGAAACTGCGGCACATCGCGGCGCAATCCATCTCGCCATCCAACATTGATGTCGCGGAAGCAACCAAACGCAGCATTGCGGTTACCGTCGTTCCGCCGGTGACGACTGAGGCGACAGCAGATCTCAATTTCGGGTTGATGCTGGCCGTGGCACGGCGAATGATGGAGGGCGATCGATTGGTGCGCGCCGGAAAATTTCCGGGCGGCCAGTCACGGCACCTGCTCGGGTCCATCGTGCACGGCAGGACCATCGGCCTCATTGGTGGCGGCGGGCTCATCGGCAAGACGGTGGCGCGTCGCGCGCGCGGCTTTTCAATGCGCGTGCTCTATTGGACTCCCCGCCGCAAGCCCGAAAGCGAGGAACGCGAATCCGGCCTTACTTTCGTGCCGCTCGACGAACTTCTGCGTGAGTCCGATTTCGTTTCCTTGCATTCGCCGCTCAATACGCAAACACGCCATCAGATTGGCGCGCGCGAGATCGGCCTGATGAAGAAGACGGCCTTCCTCATCAATACGGCCCGAGGCGCAATCGTCGACGAAGCGGCCCTGGTGCGCGCGCTTCGATCAAAGAAAATCGCCGGCGCCGGGCTCGATGTATTCGAGCACGAACCGAAAGTGCACCCCGAATTGAAGAGGCTGAAGAACGTTGTGCTCGCGCCGCATCTCGGTAGCGCAACTGTCGAGGTCCGCGAGCAGATGGCGAACATCGTGGTCGACAATATTGAGGCGTTGCTCGGTGGGCGTGTACCCCCGGACTGCGTGAACCCGCAGGTCTTGGGCATGTGATTGCAATCGGACGGGCGCGGCGGTTCAATGCGAGCAGCTGGCGGACCCTGTGCGGGAGGAAGAAATGGCGCTACCCAAACTCGACGTGGTGATTGCCAACAATTTCGGCCATCTGCCGATGTTTATCGGCGCCGAGAAGGGGTTCTTCAAGGAGCACGGCGTCGACGCCAGCTTCAAGGTCGTCGATACGGGCACCGACATGGTCAACGCCTTGCACAAGGGCGAGGCCCAGGTCGGCGATATGAGTACGACGACGTACCTCAAGGCAGTTCACGCCGGCGAGCCGTTCAAAGTTATCGGACTCATCATGAACGATGCTACCCGCGACAATTGCGACGATCCGCTCGCCATCGTTACCAAGAAGGGCAGGGGCATCGAGCCAGGCAAGGTTACTGATTTCAAGGGCAAAAAGATCGGCCTCGCGCGCGGACAGACATCCGATGAATACTTCAAGATGGTGTTGCGCCGGGCCAGGATGAAATATGAGGATCTCACCATCGAGAACATCTGGTCGCAGTTCGGTCTTGCCCCGGCGCTCGCCGAGGGCAAGGTCGACGCAATCGTGACCTGGGAGCCCTATGTTACGCAGGCGCTCACACAGGTGCCCGATTCCTATCTCGTGATTCGCGGTGGACATCACATGTCCTACGTGATGGTCGCGGTCGCGCATGGGCCGACGGTCGAGACGAAACCCGCGGTGATCAAGAGTATCGCTGCCGGATTGGCACAGTCGTCACACTTTACGCGCAACAACCGCGACGAGGCGGTGGAGATTTTCGCCAAATGGGTGCCGGGGACCGACGTCGCCATCGGCAAGAAGGCGGTCAAGCATATCAGCTTCGATCCGCGCATGTCGCCGAACGTGTTGCGCGCCTTCGAGAATGCCGAGGACGAGGTGCTCACGAACACGCTCAAGGGCGCGCCGCGGCTCGACGTGCCGAGCCTGTTCCGTCCACAATTCATGGCCGAGGTCGCGAAAGAACATTCGGAATATTTCGCGGATCTGCCGAAGCTGTAGCTACTCCGCCGTCCAGCCGCCATCCAAGACCAGCGACGTGCCGGTCATCAGCGCGGCCGCATCGCCTGCAAGGAAGACGATCGCGCCGGTGAGGTCCTCGAGCTGGCCCAGGCGGCCGAGCTTGATCCGCCGCAGCGTGTCCTCACGGAAAGTTTGGTTCTGAAAGAAAGGTCGCGTCATCGGCGTTTCGATGAAGGTCGGTGCCAGCGTGTTGACGCGGATCTTGTGCGGAGCAAGCTCGATCGCCATCGCTTTTGTAAAGCCTTCCATTGCATGCTTGGTCGCGCAATAGACCGTGCGCGTCGGGCCGCCGACGTGGCCCATTTGCGATGACATGTTGATGATGGAGCCGCCGTGTTTGGCGTCGATCAGCCGTCGCGCCACTGCTTGTGCGACGAAATAGGCGGCGCGCACGTTCAGCGACATTACGAAATCGAAATCTTCGACTTCCACATCGACGAACGGCGCCGGCTTGTTGGTGCCGGCATTGTTCACGAGGATGTCGAACGGTTGTTGCTCCGCAATCGTCTTCTGTACGGTATCGACATCGCGGACATCAAGCGTGAGTGATGCTGCCTGATGGCCGCGCGCGCGGATCGCTTCGGTCGCTTCCTCGATCTCTTTCGCTGTCCGTGCGGCCAGCGTCACGTGCGCACCGGCATCGGCAAGCGCCGATGCCGCCGCGAGCCCGATGCCGCGCCCGGCGCCGGTCACCAGCGCGCGCTTGCCGTCGAGCCGGAAGGAGGGGGTTTTGGTGAGTTCAGTTGCCATGCACCTTCGTGCCCGGCCTTGTGCCGGGCATCCACGTCTTCAATCTTGTCACTATCAAAGACGTGGATGGCCGGGACAAGCCCGGCCATGACAAATTCATTCAGTTATTCCGCGGCCTGAGCGTAGGGCACGTTGCGGCCGCCGTAGCGCCGCACGCGGATATTGGCCTGCTCGGCATGGCCGAGAAAGCCCTCCAGCACGCACAGCCGCGAACAATATTCGCCGATCATCGCGCTGGCTTCGTCCGTCAACACCTTCTGATACGTGCAGGTCTTCATGAACTTGCCGACCCACAGCCCGCCGGTGTAGCGCGCGGTTTTTTTTGTCGGCAGCGTATGATTGGTGCCGATCACCTTGTCGCCATAGGCGACGTTCGTGCGCGGTCCCAAGAACAGCGAGCCATAGTTCTTCATCCCGTTGAGGAACACATCCGGGTCACGGGTCATCACCTGCACGTGCTCGGACGCAACGCGGTCCGCTTCGGTAATCATTTCGGCTTCGCTGTCGCAGACGATTACTTCGCCGAAATCCTTCCAGGCCTGTCCGGCTGCGTCTGCGGTGGGAAGGATCGACAGCAAACGCTCGACTTCCTTCATTGTGTCACGGGCGAGCCTCTCGGAATTGGTGATCATAACGGCGGGGGAGGTCGGGCCGTGTTCAGCCTGGCCAAGAAGATCGGTTGCGCAGATTTCGCCATCGACGCTGTCATCGGCAATGATCAGCGTCTCGGTTGGTCCGGCCAATAGATCGATGCCGACGCGACCAAACAACTGTCGCTTGGCTTCTGCCACATAGGCGTTTCCGGGGCCGACGATCATATCGACCGGCTTGATCGTCTCCGTGCCGAGCGCCATGGCCGCAACCGCCTGAACGCCACCAAGAACGTAAATATCGTCGGCGCCGCCAAAATGCATCGCCGCAACGATGGCCGGATGCGGCCCGCCTTTGAACGGCGGCGCACAGGCGATGATCCGCTTCACGTCCGCGACTTTGGCCGTGACGATCGACATGTGCGCGGATGCGACCATTGGATAGCGTCCGCCCGGCACGTAGCAGCCGATCGAATTCACCGGAATATGACGATGGCCAAGTACGACGCCCGGCAGCGTCTCGACCTCGAGGTTGTGCATCGTTTCGCGCTGCTTCTGAGCGAAGTTGCGCACCTGAGCCTGCGCAAACTTGATGTCGTCAAGGTCGCGTTTCGGAACCTGCGCTATGGCGCGCTCGATTTCCTGTGGTGTGAGGCGAAAATCCTTCGGCGACCACGTGTCGAATTTTTCCGACAGCTCGCGAATTGCCGTGTCCTTCCGTTCATCCACCTGCGCCAGAATGCTTTCAACGGTTTCGCGCACCTTGGCGTCGGCGGCCTTGATTGCGCCCGCATCCATTCCGCGCTTGAGCCAACGGGGCATGGTTTTGTCCTCCGGTTTTAGCGGCAGTGCCACTATGGCGCGTCTTGGCCGGGCTCGACCCGGCCATCCACACTGCGTTTCGCCAAGTTGAAACGCCTCATGGACCCCCGGGTCAAGCCCGGGTGTGACCTCGGTCTTTGTTGCTTATTGCCTTACTTGATGGCCTGCGGATTGATCGGTGATCCGGTTCCGCCCGTGATGATCAAAGGCGGGCCGCAGAAGAAGAATTCATAGATCCCGTCCTGTTCGCAATCCTCGGCGAGTTCCTTGAGATAGAAGATCTCGCCCATGCACAGGCCCATGGCCGGGATAACCACCCAATGCCATGGCTGATTGGCTTCGGTCGTTTCATTCGGCCGCACTTCCACGCCCCAGGTGTCGGTACAGATCGCGGCGACCTGCTTCTCCTGGCACCAGTAACAGTTCTCGAATTTGACGCCCGGTGCGTCGCCCCCCGCATAGCCCCCCCATTCTTTCTCGGCGAGGCAGCGCTCCATTTGCCCGGTACGGACAATGACGAAGTCACCACGTCCGATAGACACATTCTGCTGCTTAGCGCATTGATCGAGTTCGTCGTTGGAAATGCTTTCGCCATCCTGCATCCATTTCACGCCGCGAAAGCGCGCGATATCGAGCAGCACGCCGCGCCCGACCATCTTGTTCTTGGAATGCTCGATCCCGAGAACCGAAAGCCCGCGCGAGTCGATCAGCTTTGCATCGTAACCGTTGTAAGCCTTGTCCTCATAGAAAATGTGCCCGAGCGCGTCCCAGTGTGTGGCGCCCTGCACGCAGAGGGTGAGAGTGTCGTCGGCATAGCGGATCTTGTTCCAATCCTGCTGGCCGGCGATCGCATCGGTCCCGGTGGCCAGCATTTGATGGATCGGATTGAAGCGCCCGCCGAACAGGCCGGTCTGCGGTCCGGTGCGATCGAGCGGAATGCCCAGTGCAAAGACCTTTCCCGAGCGGATCAGGCTTGCCGCCTTGACGATATCCTCAGGTGTGACGTGGTTGAGGGTACCGATCTGATCATCCTTGCCCCAACGTCCCCAGTTCTTCAGTTTCTGCGTGGCTTCCGCGATCGCTTTTTTGCCGACCTTGATGTTCATGAAGAGCTTCCTTCCCGCTTTATATCTTTTCGCGGTGTCAAATTTGCCGCCAACGATCGATGCAATATTGCGCAGAGCAACGGTGTTTCATCAAGCCGGGACGTCATCAGTGTTTTGACAGAGTCTGTCGCGACTGCGCATGATCCCGTCCCACGGGGCGCGCATAAGTCACTCAGGGAGAATATTCATGAAACGCAATCTATTCGCCGCGGTTGCCGTATTAATGGCGCTCGCTTCGCCCACCCATGCGGCCAATATTGTCGACGAGTGGGTCAGCGTGAAAACTCCCAAACGGTGACGGTCGATCCCAAGACCACGGCGCTCTTGATGCTCGATTTCATGAATCAGAATTGCGGCCAACGTCCGCGCTGCCTCGACACGATTCCCGCGATGAAGAAGCTGCTCGCCGAGGCACGCGCCCACAAAGTGCCTGTTGTGTATTCGATTATCGCCAATAGCACGCCGGCCGATGTCATAAAGGATGTGGCGCCGATGGCCGACGAACCGCATGTCCTGTCGGGCCCCGACCGATTCCGCAATACCGATCTGGAGAAGATCCTGAAGGACAAAGGCAACACAACGGTGATCGCGGTCGGCACCGCATCGAATGGCGCCGTGCTTTATACCGCGAACGGTGCGGCGTTTCGCGGCATGAATGTAATCATTCCGGTCGACGGCATGTCGGCGGTCGATCCCTACGCCGAATATTCTACGGTGTTCACATTCATGAATGCGCCGGCGGTGTCGGCGAAGACCACGCTCACACGCAGCGACATGATCAAGTTTTGAGGTGCGTATTTCCCCGCGGTGCGGTTGTCATGGCCGGGCTTGTCCCGGCCATCCACGTCTTACTTTGCTGGCAAGACGTGGATGCCCGGCACAAGGCCGGGCATGACGGTGGTGAGGTATATCCAATGAACTTTGAAAAGCGTGATTGCGCGGTCACACCTTTCCGAGTGCTCCGAGAATCTTGTCCGGCGTGAAGGGCATGTCCGTGAGCGGCTGCGCCCCGAGCGGGCGCAGCGCATCGTTGATCGCATTCATCACGGACCCTGGTGCGCCGGCAGTACCGGCTTCGCCAGCGCCCTTGGCGCCGAGCTCGCTGTCTGCGGTCGGTGAAACGACGTGGCCGCATTCGATGTCGGGCATTTCCACGGCCATGGGCACCAGATAGTCCGCCATGTTGCCGTTGAGCAATTGGCCGCGCTCGTCATACAGGCAGTGTTCAAATAGAGCGGCGCCGATGCCCTGCACGACGCCGCCGCGGATCTGCTCGTCGACGAGTTGCGGATTGATGATGGTGCCGCAGTCTTCTACGCACCAATGCTTCAAGAGCTTGACGAACCCGGTGTCGGTATCGACTTCGAGATAGCTCGCCTGGATGCCATTGGTGAATGCGAATGGCCAGACGCGTGGAACATAATGGCGTGTCGCCATGAGTTCGGCCTGGAAACCGGGGGGCAGCGTGTCAGGCCGGAAATAGGCGACGCGCGCCAGTTCGTCGAGCGGCAGGCGTTCGGTGCCCTTGTCCTTGTCCACCACAATTCCGTTGCGAATATCGAGATCATCCGGTTTGGCTTGCAGGATGCTCGCTGCCACGGCGAGCACGTTGGCGCGCAGTGCCTTGCCGGCCTGCCATGCCGCCTCGCCACCGATGCCGGCGGCCCGCGAAGCCCAGGTACCGCCGCCATAGGGCGTATTGTCGGTATCGCCGGTGATGACGCGTACTTTTTCGATGGGCACGCCGAACGATGAGGCGACACATTGAGCCACCACGGCTTCGGCACCCTGACCCTGTTCGGTGACGCCGGTGTGTACAATGATCGCGCCTTGGGCATCGAGTTTAACCGTGGCCCCGTCCATCGATGTGATGCGCGCGCCTCCGACACCGTAAAATGCGGCTGAAGGATTTGTAACTTCGATGAAGCTTGCGAATCCTATCCCACGATAGATGCCGCTTTGGCGCAATTTCTTTTGTTCGGCGCGCAGCCCGGCGTAGTTCATCATCGAATCAAGATGCGCAAGGGCTTCGTGGTGCGACAGCAGCTCGAACTTCAGACCCGAAGCCGACTGTGTTGGATAGGCATCGTCGGGGATGAGATTGCGGCGGCGCAGCTCGAGCGGGTCCATGCCGATCTTGGCTGCGGCGAGCTCGACCAGGCCTTCGGTGACCGCGACCGCGATCGGGTGACCGACCGCGCGGTACTGGCACATGACGTTCTTGTTCTGAAACACGACGCGCGCCTGCGCGCGATAGTTTGGGCATTTATACGGGCCGCCGGTAAGATTGACGACCTGGTTGGCCTCGATGCCACTGGTGCGCGGATAGACGGAGTAGGGGCCGATCCCGGTCAAATCGTCGATCTCGAAAGCCGTGATCGTACCGTTCTTGCTGACGCCGATTTTCGCCTTGATGCGATGATCGCGGGCATGAATGTCAGTGACGAAGCTTTCGATGCGGTCGGCAACGAACTTCACCGGTCGTTTGAGAAGCTTGGATAGCGCGACCGTCGCCATCTCGTCGGCATAGGTGTGCACCTTAATGCCGAACGAACCGCCCACGTCCTTGGTCAGGACGCGCACCTGATGCTCGGCAATGCCAAGATGTTTGGCGAACAGATTCTGCATCATGTGCGGCGCCTGGGTGCCGTGATAGACGGTCATGCGCTGCTCGCCTTCGTTCCAGTCGGCGACGACCGCCCTCGGTTCGGTGGTGACGCCGGTATGGCGACCGAAACGGAAAGTCGTCTCCACCACCGCATCGGATTCGGCGAAGGCTTTGTCGACGGCCCCGACGTCGACTTTTCTTTCAAAGCAGAGATTGTCGCCAAGCGAGGCATGGATCACCGGCGTTTTAGCATCGAGAGCTATCTCGGGGTCGGTGGCTGCCGGCAACTCCTCGTAACGGACCTCGACCAGTTCGCAGGCATCCTCGGCCTCGGCGCGCGTGCGGGCGACCACGGCGCAGACCGCTTCGCCTTGCCAGCAGGCGCGTTCGACTGCGAGCGGAGCCTGCGGCGCCGACTTCAAACCCTTGAGATGCGTGAGGACACCCACCCAGGGGGTCATGACCTTGACGAGCTCCGCACCGATAACCGCGGCAATGACGCCGGGAGCCTTTTTCGCGGCCTCGGCGCCGATTTTTACGATGCGCGCGTGGGCATGCGGTGAACGCACAAAAGCGACGTGCGCCATGCGCGGCAAAACAACGTCGCTGATGTATTGCCCGCGTCCTTGCGTCAGTCGGTGCAAATTCGGCCGCGGCACCGAGCGGCCGATATAGGAATTCGGCCGGTCGAGCGCCGTCAGTACAGGCGGGGAGTCATCGGTAATTTTCATTTTTTGGCTCCCGCGCGTGCCTGCGCAACTGCTTCCACAGCATCGACGATCGCGTGGTAGCCGGTGCAACGGCAGTAGTTGCCGGACAAATGTTCGCGAATTTCATCACGGCTCGGGAGCTTTTTCGCACGCTTGAGCAGATCCTGGGCAGCGGCGATCATTCCTGGTGTGCAATAGCCACATTGCAGGGCATTGCGCTGCTCGAAAGCCGCCTGTAGGTCGGAAACTCCGCCCGAATCCGACAAACCCTCGATAGTCTCCACCTCGGCGCCGTCGCATTGCACCGCCAGCATCAGGCAGCCGCGCACAATCTCACCGTTCACGCGAACGGTGCAGGCTCCGCAGACGCCGTGCTCACATCCTACGTGACTTCCGGTGAGGGCGAGGTCTTCGCGCAGGAAGTCGACCAAAGTCTTCCTCGCCTCGACGCACTCCTGCACGCGCGCGCCATTGACAGTCAGCGAAATATCGAGAGTGCGATCGTTCATGGCCGCGCCTCCAGCAGCTGCGTCGCCACGCGGCGAAGCAACACGCCGGCGAGATGTTTCTTCACTTTTGCTGTCGCCTGCACATCATCGTGCGGTTCAAGGTCAAGGGCGCTGACAGCCGCATCGATATTGCCGGCCGTCAATTCGGCCTCGGCTTTTTTCACGCGGATCGGTGTATCGCCGACGCCGAAATAGGCGAGCCGCACGTCGGCTAGTCCCTTGCCGTTGGCACGCGCGCTGGCGGCCAAACCGACAATCGCATAGTCGCCGTGCCGACGCGCCAGTTCAGCAAAGCCGACGCGCGTATATTTATCGGCAACAGGGATACGGATAGCCGTTACGATCTCATGGGGCCGCACCGCAGTCTCGAACAGGCCCTTGAAGAACGCGTCGGCTTTCACCTTGCGCTTGCCCTTCGTGCTGGCGATCTCGACCTCGCCACCAAGCGCCAGCAAGCAGGCCGGCAATTCCGCTGCCGGGTCGGCAAATGCAATGGAGCCGCCAAAGCTGCCCCTGTTTCGGATGGCAGGATGCCCGATATGCGGCATCGCGAGCGCGATTAGCGGCGCGTATCGGGAAATGACATCCGACCTCTCAACCTGGGCATGACGCGCGAGCGCGCCGACCTCGACGAATTTGCCTTTCTTGACGATGCCGTCGAGTCCCTTGAGGTCATTGATGTCGATCAGCAAGGCCGGTGCCGAAAGGCGCATGTTGAGGGTCGCAATCAGGCTTTGTCCGCCTGCCAGCAAACGCGCATTATCTTTATGCTTGGCAAGAAGCGTTACCGCTTCCTTTAGCGTCCGCACTTTCTTGTAGGCAAATGGCGCCGGTTTCACTTGTCCTTCCCGTGCTGGCACGTGCTTTTGACCGGGTCCCGCTTTTCGGGGCCACGCGCCGTCTTTTTTTCTTATTGTGACCGGGAACGCGGGCAGGTCAATGCAGGCTTGCGCTCGCGATATGCCGCATGCCGCTAAATTCGCGCCGTAATCCGCTTAACGATATCGATCGCGCGACGCAGCAGCGTTTCGGAGGCTTCCGGCGTCCGAAACGCGGCGTGCGCCGACAGCGTCACATTCTCCAGCTTCGCGAGCGGATGATCCGCCGGGAGCGGCTCGTTGTGAAAGACATCAAGGCCTGCGTGCCGGATATGACCGCTTTTCAGCGCGGCAATCAGTGCGGCCTCGTCGGCGAGCGCGCCGCGCGCGGTGTTGACATAAATGACGCCCTTCTTCATCCGTGCGATGCGCTCGGCGGAAAGCAAGCCGCGCGTTTCGTCGCCAAGAGTCAAATTCATCGATACGACATCGGCGCGTGCGAGCAGAGCGTCGATGTCCACCAGAGGTACGTCAATCTCGGCATGGCGGGTGCGATTCCAGCCGATGACGTTCATTCCCATGCCCTTGCCGATGCGCGCCACTTCGCGGCCGATGCCGCCGATCCCGATCACCCCCAAGGTCTTGCCAAGGAGCTGCACACCTTCGTGCGGTGTCCAGACCCCGCCGCGCACTTCACGATCCATGCGCGCGAGATCGCGTGCACAAGCCCACAGCAGCGCAATAGTGTGTTCGGCGACTGCGGTGTCTCCGTAACCCTTGATGATGTGGACCTTGATTCCACGCTCATTCAGTTCGCCGACGTTCATGTAGCTCGCAGGCCCGGTGCCGAGAAAGACGATGTGCCTGAGCTCGGGACATTGCGCCACGAGCGGAGTCGGCATGTAGGAGTGGTCATCGATTGCGATGTCGTAGCCGCCGATAATTTTTGGCAGCTCGTCGCGTGCGAATGCCTTGCGGTTGACATCGATCGGAGGATCGTCGGGGCGAACAACTCTGGCCCACACGGGGGCCAACTGATCGTTGCAGTCCAGGAAAACAGCCTTCATGATCGTTCCGAGAGGCAAGAATCCAAGAGGAAATGTCGCGGAAACGGATAAACCGACAAGCGTTGACGGGTCCCACGGTCCGGACTACATGCACCGGACGCCGCAACATAACGTAGTCGAGTAATGGGTAAAGATCAGAAAGCAGTTTGCGTCATCGCCTGGCCCGCCGGCCATTCACGCTCCCCGTTAATCCACAACTACTGGATCAAGCAGCACAAACTCGACGCCGAATATCGGCGTGAGGCCGTGCCGCCCGAGAAGTTCGCGGAGTTTATTACTCACTTGCACGAACACGGGTACATCGGTGCCAATATTACGGTGCCGCACAAGGAGCCGGCGTTGAAATTATCCGAGCCCGACGAGAGGACGCGCGCCGTTGGTGCTGCCAACACGCTTTGGTACAAGGACGGTAGGCTTCGCTCGACCAATACCGATGTCGAAGGCTTTCTCGCCAACCTCGACGCCGTTACCCCTGGCTGGGATCGCGGCCTCTCGACCGCAGTGGTGCTAGGGGCAGGTGGCGGGGCGCGGGCGGTTGTCTACGCGCTGATCACCCGCGAGGTCGAACGTGTCTACGTTATCAACCGAACGAAGGAAAAGGCGCAGGCTCTACGAAAGAAGTTTGGCTCGGCTGTGCAGGTCGCCGGCTGGGACGAGACGACAGGGCTGCTCGGAGGCGCTGGCCTCTTAGTCAATACGACGACGTTAGGCATGGTTGGTCAGCCGCCGCTCGAGCTCAACTTGCGCTGTCCGGCGTCGTTGGTCGTGGCGGATATCGTCTATGCGCCGCTGGTGACGGGATTGTTGGCATCGGCACGCGCGCGCGGGCTACGTACCGCCGATGGACTTGGCATGCTGTTGCACCAGGCGGTCCGCGGTTTTGAGCTGTGGTTCGGGGTTAAGCCCGTGGTGACCCCGGAACTGCGCGCGCTCGTCGAGGCCGATCTCCTCAAGAAAACGTGAGTGTGCCGACGCACGGAATAAGACCAGTGTGCCGGGGTTATCCGCCTGATTGAGCCGGCCTTTGTGCCGGAACCGGGAACCGGAAAGCGGGAGAAGATTATAATGTACAATCCGAATATGACGTGGCGGGCGCTCAGTGCCGCTGCAATTGCCTTGCTCTTTACGACTGCCGTCGTTGCGCAACAGCCGGCTCGCATCCGTGGGCAGATCGAAAAGGCCGACGGCAGCACGCTCTCGTTGAAGACGCGCGATGGTTCCATGCTCGACGTCAAGGTTGCCGACGATGCGCGGGTGGCCGCCTTGGTCAAGGCTTCGCTCGCCGACATCAAGAACGACAGTTTCATCGGCGTGGCCGGCATGCCGCGGCCCGACGGCAGCATCGAGGCATTTTCAGTTCACATCTTCTTGCCCGCGCAGCGCGGCGTCGTCGCCGATCGGCACTTCAATTGGGATGCAAAGCCCGGAAGCACGATGACGAACGCCTATGTGGAAAGCAGCGTGACTGACAAGGACGGCCAGGCCGTCATGGTGAAATTCAAGGAAGGCGAAAAGAAAATTATCGTCACGCCGACGACATCGATCACAGCGGTCGCACCGGGCAATAAGGATGAACTCAAGCCGGGCGCTCAAATCATCATCATGGCGTCCGACAAGCAACCGGACGGCTCGGTCCTTGCCAAGACTCTCTATGTCGGTCGCAGCCTGACGCCCGCGATGTAAGGCAGCTCGATATCGTTTCTCACTGTTCAGCCGCCGCTTGGGCGGCGCAGTCGTTAAGGGAGGTGTCCACGTGAAAGCAACGATGATTGGTGCTACATGCGCTCTTCTATTGGTTTCTCCTGCGGTTTTTGCGCAGGACAAGCCGTTACGCGTGCGCGGCACGATCGAGCAGAGCGACGGCGGCATGATGACTGTAAAATCGCGTGAAGGGGATACGCTGAAAATAAAGTTGGCCGACAATGGCAAGGTTGTCGCCCTGGTGAAGGCGTCACTCGCGGACATCAAGCCGAATTCTTTCGTCGGATCGACGGCGATGCCGCAGCCGGACGGCACTTGGAAGGCCGTCGAGGTTCACATTTTTCCGGAAGAAATGCGCGGGACCGGCGAAGGCGACAGACCTTACGACTACAAGCCACAAAGCACGATGACGAATGGCACGGTCGACCATATGGGGAAAAGTACAACGACCGGGACTGTTGCAAACGAGGAAGGCACCACCCTGACACTCAACTACAAGGATGGCTCCAAGAAAATCGATGTCACGCCTCAGACCGTGATCGTGAGCTATATGCCCGGCAGCAGAGAAGAACTGAAACCGGGCGCCAGCATCTATATTCCGGCGGCGACCCGGCAGGCTGATGGCAGCCTGATGACGGCTCGCATCAATGTTGGGCGCGGCGTCGCACCGCCTATGTGAATCAGCGACCGGGATCGTTTCGCGCGGCGCGCGGGCGCATGCGCCGAGCCGCGCGCAGATACACCGAGATCCCCTGCAAGCTCCGGCATTTCCTGCATGAGCCGGACGAGACGGTTGTGGCGGCCACCGGCAACTCGTGCTTCGCGCTGCTCTTCGATGGGGCGGCGTACTTCGTCGCAGCGAGCCAGGCCGTCAATGTCTGCACCGTGTTCCGCCAACCGTGCCAGAAAATGTGTGAGGTCCTCCAGCTGGTCGGCGACGACGTGGATGACGCCGCTTTCTTCCTGCACAGGACCGATAACCGCCACGTAGCGTGCGCTCAGGACGATCCGCCGCAGGCGCTCGAACACTTTCGGCCATACGATCACGTTGGCGACGGCTGTCTCGTCTTCGATCGTCATGAATACGACGCCATTGGCCGAGCCGGGCCTTTGCCGGCAGGTGACAAGCCCCGAAATACGTACACGCATGCCTGAAGGTGTGCGACGTAAGGTGTCATTTTGTTTGATGCCACGGGCATCCAGGTCGGGCCGCAGGAATTGCGCCGGGTGCGCGCGCAGCGACAAATGGAGGAAACGGTAATCGTTGATGACTTCTTCCCCGATCGGCATCGGTGGCAGACTTACATCGGGCTCTCGCGAGACAATGCGTGCCTGTGCGTCTCCGCGGCTGGTGAACAGTGGCAGATCGTCGTCGCGGTCTCCGACCCGGCCGAGTGCCTTGGCAGCCCACAGCGCTTGGCGGCGGGCGAGACCGAGCGAACCAAAGGCATCGGCGTCGGCCAACCTTTCCAGGACACGCGGAGAAAGCCCGGTGCGCAACCAGACATCGCGCATGGAGTCGTATGCGATAGAAATTTTTGAATCGTCCGGCTGGAATGATCGAATCCGCCGTTCAACGATCAATTTCCCATCTTCCTCACTCAGCCCTTTGATCTCGCGCAGGCCGAGACGCACTGCGTGCGTCGTTCGGATATCATCCCGCATTTCGCGATGCAGCTCATGCAGACGTTCGGTTGCACGCGGGCCCGGTTCGAGCGTCGAATCCCAGGACGAATGATTGACGTCGGGCGGTCGCACTTCGACGCCGTGTTCCCGCGCATCGCGCACGATCTGTGCTGGGGCGTAAAAACCCATCGGCTGCGCGTTCAGCAGTGCGGCGGCAAAGGTGTCCGGATAGCGGCATTTCAGCCAAGCCGAAGCATAAACCAGGAGCGCGAAGCTTGCCGCATGGCTTTCCGGAAAGCCGTATTCGCCGAAACCTTCGATCTGCTGGAAGCAGCGCTCCGCGAATTCGCGCTCGTAGCCATTGGCAAGCATTCCGTCGATCATCTTGCGCTGGAAAGTGCCGATGGTGCCGACACGCTTGAAGGTCGCCATGGCGCGGCGCAGCCGGTCGGCCTCCGATGGCGTGAAGCCGGCGGCGACAATGGCAATCTTCATCGCCTGCTCCTGAAACAGCGGCACACCCAGGGTCTTCGATAGAACAGCTTCCAATTCCTTTGACGGATAGGAGATCGGCTCCTGCCCGCGCCGCCGGCGTAAATAAGGATGCACCATATCGCCCTGGATCGGGCCGGGCCGCACGATCGCCACCTCGATCACGAGGTCATAGAAATTCCTCGGCGCGAGCCGCGGCAACATGGTCATCTGCGCGCGGCTTTCCACCTGGAACACGCCGAGCGAATCCGCCCGGCACAGCATGCGGTAAATGGCGGGGTCCTCGGGTGGGATGGTGGCAAGCGTATATCGTTCGCCATAGTGCTCATCCACCAGATCAAGCGCCTTGCGCAAGCAAGACAGCATGCCGAGGCCGAGCACATCGATCTTCAGAATGCCTAGAGCGTCAAGATCATCCTTGTCCCATTCGACGAAGGTACGGTCATCCATCGCCGCCTTGCCGATCGGCGTGACTTCGTCGAGCCGGCTGCGGGTAATGACAAAGCCACCGACATGTTGGGAGAGATGGCGCGGGAAGCCATTGATCTCTTGCGCGAGCGCAAGGATCTGACGCATGCGCCGGCTTTGCGGATCGAGGCCGGTGCGGCTGACCGCATCTTTCGACACTGAACCACCGCCGCCTCCCCAGATCGAGGACGACAGTGCGCCGATAGTGTCCTCGGAAAGACCGAAGGCCTTGCCGACCTCGCGGATTGCCGAACGGCCGCGATAGGAAATCACGGTAGCGGCGATGCCGGCGCGTTCGCGCCCGTATTTGCCATGGATGTGTTGAATGACCTCTTCGCGTCGCGCGTGCTCGAAATCGACATCGATGTCGGGTGGTTCGCGCCGCTCGGGTGAGATGAAGCGTTCGAACAGGAGGTCCGCCCGTTCGGGATCGACCTCGGTCACGCCAAGACAATAACAGACGGCGGAATTGGCGGCCGAGCCGCGGCCCTGACAGAGGATATTTTTTGAGCGGGCAAAGTTGACGATGTCGTGGACGGTCAGGAAATAAGGCGCATATTGCAGTTGCGCGATCAACTTGAGTTCGTGTTCGAGATTGGCGCGTACCTTGGCGGGAATGCCCTGCGGATAGCGGCGGGTGGCGCCCTCATAGGTGAAGTGCGCCAATGCATCCTGGGCATTGTCGAAACCATTCACTTGTTCATCGGGATATTCGTAACGCAGCTCGTCAAGAGAGAAGGAAAGTTCATCGCTGAGCGCCAGTGTTTCTTCAACTGCTTCCGGTGCATTGCGAAACAGCCGCATCATTTCTTCCGGTGGTTTCAGATGTCGCTCGGCATTTACAGCGAGCTTGCGTCCCGCACGATCTATGGTGGTCTTCTCGCGAATGCAGGTGAGTATGTCGGCGAGCGGCCGCCGGTCGGGGTGATGATAGAGCACATCATTGACTGCGATCAGTGGTACGCCGGCGTTGCGCGCATGGTCTTTCAACCGCACAAGCCGCGCGCCGTCGCGGCCCCGATAAAGCATGGAGGCAGCAAGACGGACGCGATGTGGCATGGTTTCACGCAGGCGCGCGAGGAGTTGAGCGTTTGCCGACATCACGATCAGCTCAAGCCCGAAGGCATGCGCCAGCAGGTCATCGATATAAAGAGTGCAGGCGCCTTTCTCGGCGCGCAGATTACCGAGAGTGAGCAGGCGGGTGAGTCTTCCCCACCCGGCGCGATTGCGTGGATAGGCGAGGATGTCGGGCGTGCCGTCGGCAAACACGAGCCGTGCGCCGGGATGATAGCGCAGTGGCAGGTTCTGCTCGCGCTTTGCCAGATGTGCGCGCACCACGCCGGCAACAGAATTGCGATCGCATAGCCCGAGTCCGGCGAGACCGGCATGCGTGGCCTGCACCATCAGTTCTTCGGGATGCGAAGCTCCGCGGAGGAAGGAGAAATTCGAGGCAACGGCGAATTCGAGATAACGCATACGAACGCAGACTTTCTAAGAGACGAAGTGACCTCTCATGCGAAGGTCCCGTGCAGAAACCAGGTTGGTGCGCCAGCGCCTTGTGCAAGATCGCGGTAGAGCCCGGAACGGAACAGCCAGAAGCGCAGGCCGCTCTTGTCTTCCACCCGGAAATAATCGCGCGCAGGCCCCCCGTGCTCGCTCCACCAGGCACCCTCGATGCGCTCGGGGCCTTCGGCCGCGATCACCTCATGCAAGGCCCGCCGCCATCGGAAACGCAGCGGCGGGCCGTCCGGGACTTCCGCTACAGCCTCGATTGGCTCCGGCCGCGCCAGTAGCCGGAGCGGGCGCGTCGGGAGCCTCGTTTCCTCGCGATATTGTCGAAACCCGTTCCAGCCCGCATCACCGTTGACGACCTGCGCAGGAAGAACGGCCTCGGCCAGTTCAGGAATATGGCTGTCCTGAGCAACCAGTCGGCGCACGCGGCGTGCTCCCAAACGGGCGCTCAGACGATC
>Ga0307305_10000099_pt1 | contig 24453 bp, 22 predicted proteins | sample ER_DNA_186_FD_194512 | JGI IMG/M metagenome (GOLD analysis project Ga0307305, IMG submission 194512) | Bulk soil microbial communities from the East River watershed near Crested Butte, Colorado, United States - ER_DNA_186 | ecosystem: Environmental > Terrestrial > Soil > Floodplain | place... | reverse complement strand
GATCGAGCAGTCCATTGCTCGACGCTAAATTAGGCGGCGAAGCCGCATTAGTCTTAACATCGCGCGACGGAGCGCGCGATCCACCTTGCGCGTTTGCGAAATTCTGTCACCTAAGATCGACATGGACGCCCGGCTCGGCATCGATAGCGCCGTTCTGCTTCTTTATTTTGTCCTCATCATTTCGATCGGCCTTTACATGGGCCGAAAGGAGCAAGACCTGAAAGATTTCGCCCTCGGCGGCCGCAGCATTCCCTGGTGGGCAGTGCTCGCTTCCATTATCGCAGCCGAGACAAGCGCCGGCACATTTTTCGGGACGCCTGGCGAAGGCTTCGCGCTCCGCAACTACACATACCTGCAACTGGCGATCGGGACGATCCTAGCGCGCATCCTCGTCAGCTATATCTTCATCAAGCCGTACTACGATTACAAAGTTTACTCGATCTACGAGTATCTCACTGCGCGATTCGGGGTGCCGACGAAGAACGCAGCGTCCGCGGTTTTCATGATCACGCGTCTGCTCGCGTCCGGCGCACGTTTGTATGTGGCGGCCATCGCGCTCGCACTCGCCTACGAGATGATCTCGGGCAGCCGCTCAGGGCAAACTGAGACACTGCTGATTTACATCGGATCAACGATTGCGATCGTGATCCTTACCGCGATTTACACGACACTCGGTGGAATCAAAGCGGTCATCTGGACCGATTTTATTCAAGCTTCAATCATGATGGGCAGCGCGCTCGTTGCGCTCGGCCTGCTTTACTCCGCGATTCCAGGCGGCTGGCATGAAATCGTTGCGCGCCACGGCGGATTCGGCGTTTCCGATTTTCTAAGCACGGGACTCGATCCGGCAAAAACTGGCTGGGAAAAATGGAAAGGGATGTTTGAGATTGAGTACACGATTTTTGCCGGACTGATTGGATCGACATTCATCACCATGGCGACGCACGGGACCGATCAGGACATGGTGCAGCGAATGTTGACCGCGCCCGATATCCGCCGGAGCCGGCGTTCCCTCATGCTGTCCGGGCTCGCTGACATCCCGATCGTACTCACGTTTCTGAGCATCGGTCTGCTGCTCTGGACCTATTACCAGGCCCATCCCGATCCCACTCTCCCCAAAACGCCTAACGAAACGTTCTGCCATTTCATCCTTTACGAAATGCCGGTCGGTTTGCGCGGACTATTGATCGCAGGAATTTTCGCAACGGCCATGGGCTCGCTAAGCACCGCGCTTAACGCTCTCGCCACCAGTTTCACGCGGGATTGGTATGAAACCTACATCAACCCAAGATCGACAACAGAACAAAGTCTGCGCGCCGTCCGGTGGGCCACGGTTTGGTTCGCCATTCTCATGATCGTCGTTGCGTCGACAACGTCGTACTTGGTCATCGTGCATCCCAACGTACGTATTATCCCGATCGTGCTCGGCATCTTCGGCTACACTTACGGCTCGCTCCTCGGCGTTTTTCTCTGCGGAATATTCACCAGGAAACGCGGCAATAATTTTGGCAACGTCTTCGCCATGATTGCGGGCTTCATCGTTGTCGCAATTCTGAGCGGGTTGCCTAACAATATCGCGGGGTTTTTCGGAACCACTGCTTATCCGCAACCGAGCTGGCTACCGGTAATGGAATTCCCGTGGTGGATTTGCTTCGGAACAATCGTCACGTTTTTTGTGGCGGTTCTGTTCCGGACTGGCCGTGAACATCGCCCAGGTGTGGCTTAGCGGCGATATCGAAACAGGAATTGACCGGCCGGGCATTACCGAATTACTTGAGGTGTCAACGGCAGTCCTTTCACGAAACCCTCAACCACGCAATCCCATGCCCCACGTCGTGACCGACAAATGTACCGGATGCAAGTTCACCGACTGTGTGGAGGTGTGTCCCGTCGCCTGCTTCTACGAACTGGACAACCAGGTGATCATTCACCCGGATGATTGCATTGATTGCATGGCATGTGTGGACGTATGCCCGGTGCACGCCATCTACGAGGAGCAGGACCTTCCGCCGGAATTCGCGAAAGATGTCGGGTTCAACGCGAATCAGGCCAAGCAGCTGAAGGACTCGGGCGCGCCGGCAATCACAGCCCGCAAGGATCCTCTGCCCAGCGCCCTGGAGCGAAAAAAGGCCTTGGGCTATTGAGCGACCATCCCGCGCTGGTGTTTTACACCGGTGTAATCCGTCCTCCCTCATCATTTGGGAGGTGACGGCGCACGTGCACTCAATTTCTCCTCGCCACGAAGGTTGATTCCCAAGTCGCGCAACTGTTTTGGATCAACATGCGACGGTGACTGCGTCATCAAATCGAGGCCGCGATTATTTTTCGGGAATGCCATCACGTCACGGATGGTGTCTTCGCCGCAAACGAGCATGACGAGGCGATCAAGTCCGAGCGCAATGCCGCCGTGCGGCGGCGCGCCGAGCCGTAACGCGCGAAGCAGGTGGCCGAAGAGCGATTGTCGATCTTCCGCGCTCACGCCAAGCGCTTCGAACATCTTTTCCTGCAACTCCGGTTCGTGAATGCGCATGCTGCCACCGCCGATCTCCACACCATTTAAAACCACGTCGTAAGCTTCCGCGCGGATTTCGCCAAACTTCTTCGCGTCAAATAGCGGCACATCATCGGCTTTTGGTCGCGTAAACGGATGATGCACCGCGTTCCATTTGTTCTCTTCGGCGCTCCATTGCATGAGTGGAAAATCTGTGACCCAAAGAAAATCCCAGGCCGAGCCGGACTGGCCTTTTGCGGCCTTCCCATGCAAATCCTGAATCTCTGCCACCCGCAGCCGGATACGGCCGAGGACTTCGCAGGCGATCTCCCATTTGTCCGCGCCGAACAAAATCAAATCGCCCTCCTCGATCTTTAGTTTCGATTGCAGCGCGGCTTTCTCGGAGTCGTTAAAAAACTTCACGATGGGCGATTTCCATTCGCCGTTCTCGATCTTGATGAAGGCGAGCCCTTTTGCGCCGAAAACCTTCGCTGTCTCCGTCAATTCCTCGATTTGTCCCGTCGTGATCCCGGCAAATCCTTTCGCGTTAATCGCCTTTACGACGCCGCCTGAATCAAGCGCGCCTCGAAAAACTTTGAAACCGCTCGCCCGAAAATCGTCGCTAAGATCGACAAGTTGCACGGCGAAACGACGATCCGGTTTGTCGCTGCCGTAGCGATTAATCGCCTCGCGATACGTGAGCCGGTCAAACGGCGTTTTGATGTCGATGTCGCGAGCGGCCTTGAAGATCGCCCCAAGCATTCCTTCAGTGACCGCAAAAATGTCGTCGGGCGTGACGAAAGACGCTTCGATATCTATTTGAGTGAACTCCGGTTGCCTGTCCGCGCGCAAGTCTTCGTCGCGAAAACATCTCGCGATTTGGAAATATTTTTCGACGCCCGCCACCATGAGCAATTGCTTGTACTGCTGCGGCGCTTGCGGGAGCGCATAAAACTTGCCGGGGACAAGGCGGCTGGGAACCAAAAAGTCGCGTGCGCCTTCCGGCGTGCTCTTCGATAAAATCGGCGTCTCAACTTCGACGTAACCCTGACTGTCGAGATAATCGCGCGTTGCTTTGGCGACGCGGTGACGAACTCGCAAATTGCGCGCGAGCTGCGGACGTCGCAGATCGTAATAACGGTAAGTCATCCGCAGATCTTCGTTGTGGACCTCGGCGTCGATCGGGAAGGGCAACGCATCCGCGCGATTCAGGATTCGCAATCGATTCGGAATGACTTCGATATCGCCGGTCGCGAGTCTCGGATTCTCCGTTCCAGGCACGCGGGCCGCGACCCGTCCGGCAACTTCGATCACGTCTTCGCTGCGCAAATGATGCGCTTCCTTCGCGACCTCGGCGTTTTCCTCCGGGCGAAACACGACTTGCGTTAGTCCCTCACGATCGCGCAGATCGATAAAAATAACGCCGCCATGATCGCGCGAGACGTGCACCCAGCCGGCGAGCGTGACCTGCTTGCCGATATCAGTTTTGCGCAATGAATTGCAATCGTGAGTGCGGTACATCGTTTTTGTCATGCTGAGCGAAGTCGAAGCACCTCTCAAGTTATGATTGCTGGTAGGGACGGAACCCGCGGACGGGTCTTCAAATAAGTCGGCGCGACCGGCGGTCGCGCCCTACCTTAATAAAATAAATTCGCTACGTGCGCGAGCAGTTCTGTATGCGGCACCAAGACCTGCTCGGTCGTCTCAAGGCGCTTCACTTTCACTTGCGGCCATTCGTCGCCAAATAAAATGGCAAGTCGCGTACCGAGTTGTTCGGCGGTTTGAAATTGCTTGGCGACTTTCTCGGGTGTGAGCGCGTAATCGACGCGGTAGCCGCGATCTCGAAGTTGCTGGACTTGGGCGAGGGCGCTGGCGCGACGCTCCTCCTTGGCGATGACAATGTAGATGTCGATCTTGTGCTCGGCGGCGATCGCTTGTTGCATCTTCTCGCGCGCTCTCGCGGTTTCATTGATCAATTCGCCGAGCACGACATCGCCCATGGCAAAACCAAGCGCTGGCATTGCAACGGCTCCGTCGCTGAGTTGCTGGATCAGGTTGTCGTAGCGGCCGCCGCCGGCGATGGCGCGAAGTTTGCCTGCGCGATCGAACACTTCGAAAACGATACTGGTGTAGTAGGCAAGTCCACGAACAATCCGGACATCGATATCGACAAAATCGGCCAGCCCTCGGCCGCGCAAACCGTTGACGAGCATCTCAAGTTTTTCGCTTTTGCCGCCTTCACTCAAAATGGCGAATACCGGATCGGCCAGCTCGCCAAGTTTTGCCCGCGTATTTTCCGGCGCCTCGCGCCCGAACTTGTCGATGACTTGCAGCAATTCGTCCCACCGATTAGACGGAACGCTTTTCCTGCGCAGGAAATCGGTCCAAAATTCCCGATCGCTGATCCGGACGACGACATCTTTTTCTGTGAAACCGAAAGCGCACAAGAGGTCAATGCAAAGCGCGAGCAACTCGATGTCCGCGGCGAGTGCATTTTCCCCAACAATGTCGCAATTGAGCTGGAAATGTTCGCGCAAGCGGCCGCGTTGTTGCTTTTCGTGGCGAAAAAATCGGCCAATGGAGAACCATTTGAGCGGCTTTTTGAACTCGCGCTCGTGCGCGGCGATCATGCGAGCCAGCGTCGGCGTGAGCTCGGGACGCATCGCCACTTCGCGCTCGCCTTTGTCGGTGAAGTTAAAAAGTTGGTCAACGATTTCGGCGCCGCTCTTTTTTTTATACAATTCAGTCGGCTCGAGTATTGGACCGTCCCATTCGATAAAGCCGTAACTGCGCGCCACTTCGCGCCATTTCGCGAAGATGTAATTACGCGCCGCGCAGTCGTCGGGCAAAAAATCACGAAATCCAGGTAATGCTTGCATAAAGAGTCAGGCGGCGCCTCCGGAGGGCTGTCGATCCTTCGTTTTGATACAACCGTACGGCCTCGAAGTTACGAAGCCATCAGCGGATTGAATAAAGTCCGGCTTCAAACAGTCGGAAATATGCACGACGGAAAGCATCCGTTTAACCAAAGCAGAGGACAAATATGAAACAAACAAGATTAGTGAAATTATTGGCTGGCGGAGCGGCTTGCGCAGTGGCGCTGAGCACGGCTTTCGCACAGGACACGAGCACGACGACGACGACCGCAGGGTCGACCGGCGTGAGCACCACCAGCACGAGCACTTTGAATGGCTCGGGCACAATCACCACTTATACTCCGGGATCGGACTACATCATGTTCCGCACGGAAACGAGCCCCGAACCGGTGAAGTATTACTACAGCAAGAGCACGACTGTGGTTGATCCAGAAGGTAGGACCGTCGAAATGTCCGCCCTTCGGCCAGACATGCCGGTGACTTACACCTATACGAAAGAGGGCGATCGCACGGTTATCACAAAGATGACATTGACGAAGCCGCTCTCCTACTACGAAAAGAACGAGACGACGACAACGACGACGACCAAGCCTTAATGGGTTGGTTCGGTAGTTAGTGGAAATTCAAAGCGCTCGCGGAATTGCGATTCCGCGGGCGCTTCTTGCTGTAGCGACGCTCTGCGAGCGTCGGCATTCATTTCATCCGGCGGTCATAGACCGTCGCTACAGAATTAATCCTCATAGCCGTGTGGAAATTTCTGATGCCATCTCCAGGCGCTCTCAATAATGCGATCAAGTAACTGAAACTGCGGCTTCCAGCTAAGCTCGCGCTTGATTTTTTCCGAGGAAGCGATCAGCCGCGGAGGGTCGCCGGGCCGGCGCGGCTTGTCAACGGTATCGATGTTTCGTCCGGTTATTTTGCGACAGGCGGCGATTATCTCGCGAACGCTGGAGCCACCACCTGTCCCGAGGTTGTAGAACTCGCTTTTGGCTGCGCCCAGAGCCAGAATATGCGCGCTCGCAAGATCGACAATGTGGATGTAGTCGCGAATGCAGGTCCCGTCCGGCGTTTCGTAATCGGTGCCGTAAATTTCCACATGCGGCTTTTGACCGAGCGCGACCTTGAGCACGTTTGGAATCAAATGCGTCTCGACCCGATGATCTTCACCAAAATTCCCGGATGCACCGGCCGCATTGAAATAACGCAGTGAAACGAATTTCAAACCATGGATCTGGTCGTACCAGCGCAAAATTTTTTCAAAGGCGAGTTTCGATTCGCCGTACGGATTGATTGGGAGCGCGGGCGCAGCTTCGTCGATTGGCACGCGCTCGGGCGGACCGAAGATCGCGCAGGTCGACGAAAAAACGAGCCGCCCCACCTGCGTTGCCACCATCGCATCGAGGAGGTTCAAGCCGTTCGAGATGTTGTTGCGAAAATATTTGGATGGATCGCGCATTGACTCGCTGACGAGAGCACTTGCGGCGAAATGCATTACTGCATCGGAGCGAGTACTGGAAAGCGTGGCTTGAATTTTTTCGCGGTCAGCCAGGTCGCCTCGGACGAATGTCGCTCGCGAATCCACTGCGCGACGATGACCTTCTCCAAGATTGTCGAAGACCGCAGCCTCATGGCCTTCGTCAAGAAGCAATTCTGTGCAAATGCTCCCGATATAACCGGCGCCGCCAACGACGAGAATTTTCATCCGGCGAAATTCCGGCGTGCCTGAGCCGCGTGTCAAAAGAAAGCGTAAGCGGCTACGTTTTTTTCTTTTGCTGAGGTTTTTTGGGATCTAAGCTGGCGATCAGCTCTTTTTTCGGCTGCGTCTTTTTCCGCTGCAAACTCGCGACCATCTGCCGCGCGCAGTGGTTTTTGCAGCGCGGTGCGAGCACTTTTAAGCTTTGTTCCTCCGACCCCCATTGCAAAATATCGATATCGACGTGGCGCACGCCCCACTGTTTCATGTCGAGGCGGCTGGACTTGTAAAGGTCGATCGTGTCGGTCCCGATCAGCGCCATTCCATAGTCGTCGATCATGTATTCTTCGTTTGTATCGGCAATTCGAAACCGCGTCCCGAGCGGGAAGCGCGACCAATCAGACGCGGCGCTCATCACATGGCGCCCAGAGAGATAAGAGCCGAGCGCATTGTGGGCTCCACCTCTTTCAGTATGCGTATACGCAGTGGTCCGCACCTTTGGCATGCGACGCCCGTTGACAAGGCTTGGCTTCGACTCCGTCGCACAGCCAACGACCAGGCAAGCGAGAAGCCCTGCAAATGTAAGGTTAAGGCATTTGCGCATTTGCAATATCGTGCCCTCCATAGCAATTGAAGCCATCATGCGCAAGCGATAATTTGCAGCGCGACTCCCGCCGATTTAGTTCGGGGTTGTCGATCTTCCTTCTATGCGCGCTTTGTCATCGAATCATATTGCCGTTGGCAAAGACGTTCTGCTCGATGGGCGCCTCGCTCTCTTTCATAAGCGAGAACGCTGGCTCGCGGTAGCTGATCTTCATTTCGGATACGAACTGAGCCAGCGCGCCGCTGGGAATCTTTTTCCGCTTTGGGGAATGCAGACGATCGAGAATCGCCTCGAAGAATTGCTGCGCGACTACAATCCGGCGCGTCTGATTATCCTCGGCGATCTCGTCCACGATCGCGCCGCGGCGCGCGAAGTCGCGCGCTTGATCAGACAACTAAGCAAGTATTGCAACATTCTGTTAATCGCAGGCAACCATGATCACGAACTGGGTGACGTTGTTGATCTAGTGGATTCGTGGAAGACGAAGCGATTCCATTTTCATCATGGTCATCGGGCGATCGATCGCTCGGACCGTGTACAAATTATAGGTCATTATCATCCTGCGGGTACGATGGCTGATGGCGCGGGATTGCGATTGAAGCTGCCTGCGTTCGTGCAGGAAGAGAATCGCTGGATGCTGCCCGCATTCTCACCGTGGTCGAGCGGAACGGATTTCACACCAGATCAGCGAAGCCGTGTCTGGCTCTGCTCGCCGCAACGCATCCTCCGCCTGAAAACAAGCTAGGCGCGTCTAGGATCGCACTTTGTCGTTGAACTCTGTCGTACAATGTGGGCAGCGCATCGCCTTGATCGGGATCGTCATTTGGCAGGCCGGACAATCTTTTGTGACCGGCGACGCGTGAGTCGGCCGCTTCATTTTGTTGATTCCGCGAACGAGAAGGAAAACGGCGAATGCAACGATCGTGAAATTGATTAGCAGCGTGATGAAGTTGCCGTAATTCCAGGTGATTGCGCCCATTTTTACTGCATCGGCCGGTGTATTGAACGCGGTCGTCCCGTCTTTTGCGGCTCTCAGCACGATGAATTTACTTGAGAAATCGAGGCCGCCCGTCAGCAGACTAATCGGCGGCATGATGATGTCTTTGACCAACGAAGCCACGATCGAGCCGAAGGCTGCGCCAATGATCACACCCACGGCGAGATCGGCCGCGTTACCTTTGATCGCGAATTCGGTGAACTCTTTCCAGACGTTCTTCAGATTCATACGACAATATTGACCATTTTTGTGCCGTTCTTTGATGAATTACTTCGTCACGAAGTTAACGACTTTGTTTTGCACGACGAGAACCTTAAGGTAACCATCTGTTATCCGCTGTTTCACTTTGGGTAATTCTTCGGCTGCATTTATGATTTCCTCCTTTGTAGCTACAACGGAAATGTTCAGTACCCCTTGAAATTTTCCGTTCACTTGGACGGGAATTTCGATTTCGTCCTCAGCTCGCAGCGCTTCATCGTAAACCGGCCATTTCTGTTCCGTGATATCGCCGCGAACGGCTTTGAAGTTTATGTTCAGTTTTTCCCAAAGCTCGGACGTGAGATGCGGAGCAAATGGGTTGAGCAGCGTCAAAAATGTTCGCATCGCAGACACCGGAATCGTTTCCGCGTTTGTGAAAGCATTCACGAAAATCATCATCTGCGAGATCGCGGTGTTGAAAGAGAACGATTCGATGTCCTCGGTCACTTTCTTGATCGTGGCGTGCGTGATTTTCTGCTCCGCCTTGTCTGGATCGACATCTTTGAGCTTGGCGGATAATACCCACTCCCCCGCCTGATTCTCGTTCATGAACAAACGCCAGACGCGCGCAAGAAAACGCGCCACGCCTTCGACGCCGCGCATGCTCCACGGTTTCATTTGCTCAAGTGGCCCCATAAACATTTCGTAGCAGCGAAATGCGTCCGCGCCGTACCGGTCGATCACGTCATCCGGATTGACGATATTACCGCGCGACTTCGACATTTTCTGGTTGTCTTCGCCAAGAATGATTCCTTGATTCACCAAACGCTGAAATGGCTCCGGCTTCGATAAATGGCCCAGATCGAAAAGCACCTTGTGCCAGAAGCGCGCGTAAAGCAGATGCAGCACCGCGTGCTCGGTCCCGCCAACGTAAAGATCGACGCCGCCAGGCTTTGGTCCGCCCATCCAGTAACGTTCCGCTTCCTCGCCGACGAAACGTTCATCGTTCTGAGGATCACAAAACCTCAAGTAATACCAACACGAGCCGGCCCAGTGCGGCATCGTGTTTGTCTCGCGCAAGGCTTTGTCGGAATAACGAACCCATTCTTTCGCTCTCGCGAGCGGCGGTTCGCCTGTGCCGGTCGGCTTGTAATCATTGAGTGCGGGCGGAACGACCGGCAGCTCGCGTTCGTCGAGAGCGCGATACTTGTCATCCTCCCAAACGATCGGGAGAGGTTCGCCCCAATAACGCTGACGCGAAAAAAGCCAGTCGCGCAGTTTGTAGCTGATCGCGCTTTTGCCATGATTATGTTCTTCCAGCCATGCGATGATCTTCTTTTTCGCTAGTTGGGTAGGCAGGCCGTTTATGACCGGCGAGTTAATCGCGACGCCGTCGCCAATAAACCCAATCGATTCCTCGGATGTTTTGCCCTCCACTTGAACAACTGGTAAAATCGACAAGCTGAATTTGCGGGCGAATTCCAAATCTCGCTCGTCATGGGCGGGCACGCCCATAATTGCGCCAGTGCCGTAACCGAGCAGAACGTAATCCGCGATCCAGATTGGAATCTTCTCATTGTTTACAGGATTGGCCGCATAGGCCCCGGTGAACACGCCGGTCTTCTCTTTCGCAAGCTCAGTCCGTTCCAAGTCGCTTTTGCGCGCGGCGCGCTCGCGATACTCTCGAACCGCCGGCCACTGTTCTTCGGTGACAATTAGATCGACAAATGAATGCTCCGGAGCGAGCACCATGTAAGTCGCGCCATAAAGAGTGTCCGGCCGCGTCGTGAAGACACGGATCTTTTGTTGATCGTCGATCTTGAAATCGACTTCCGCGCCTTCACTGCGACCAATCCAGTTTCGCTGAAGTAATTTGATCCCTTCCGGCCAATCGAGTCCGTCCAGCTCGTTAAGCAATCGCTCCGCGTAGGCCGTGATCCGCAACATCCATTGGCGCATCGGTCGCCGGACGACCGGGAAGCCACCAATCTCGCTTTTTCCATCGACAACTTCCTCGTTCGCCAAAACGGTGCCGAGTTCCGAACACCAGTTGACTGGCGCATCAGCGACATAAGCGAGTCGAACGCTATCGGGATCAGCACCGCTATAGGTCGAGATCGGCTCGGCTTTGTTGCTCGCGGGGTTAAACCAGGAATTGTAAATCTGGAGGAAAATCCACTGCGTCCATTTGTAATAGCGCGGATCGGTCGTGTTGATTTCGCGCTGCCAATCGTACGAAAAACCGATGCGCTTAAGCTGCGCTTTAAATTTCGCGACATTTTCACGCGTGGTAATCGCAGGGTGCTGGCCGCTTTTGATCGCGTATTGCTCCGCGGGCAAACCGAACGCGTCCCAACCCATCGGATGCAAAACATTAAATCCGCACATCCTCTTGTATCGCGCAATAATGTCGGTGGCGGTGTAACCTTCCGGGTGTCCGACGTGCAACCAGGCACCGCTCGGATACGGGAACATGTCGAGGATGTAAAATTTCGTCTTGGACGGATCGAAATCTTTCTCGCCTGGATTAGCCGCATGAAAAAGCTGCCGCTTCTCCCAGATTGCCTGCCATTTTGGCTCGATCTGATCAAACGGATATGGTTTGCGGCGCTCGCTCATGAAGCTTTAGACAGAATGAACAGGATGCTCAGGATCGTTAAGCGTTGGAATACAATGGCCGAAAGTAACGCAGTTGATCGTGTAAATCCTGTCAAACATGCAGCAATTAATTGTCGCCACGCGCAACCGAAATAAGACGCGCGAGATTCAACAGATTCTTGGGCCGGAGTTCGAGCTGCGCGATCTGACGGCGTATCCTGAGATTTCTGAAATAGTGGAAAACGGAAAGTCCTTCGAAGAAAATGCAAAGCTGAAGGCGATCGCGGTCTCAAAAGAATTGTCCGGCTCGATAATTGCAGATGATTCGGGGCTGGAGGTTGCGGCCCTCGGCGGCGCGCCTGGAACTTATTCGGCGCGTTATGCCGGTGACAAGGCAACGGATAAAGAAAACGTCGACAGGTTACTGGAAGAGCTTGCGCGAATCGGTGCGCAACGCGATCAACGTCGGGCGCGATTTCGTTGCGTCCTAGCGCTCGCGCGTAATGGTCAGATGCTTGGCACGTTTGAAGGAATCGCCGAGGGAACGATTGTCGATCAACCGCGCGGGTCGCGCGGATTCGGTTACGATCCGATCTTTGTCCCGAACGGATTCGAAGAGACTTTCGGTGAATTGCCTGCCGAATTGAAGAATAGAATCAGCCATCGAGCACAGGCGATCCGCGCCCTACGCGCTGGATTGGCGACTCTGCAGCGTGGCAATTAGGGCTTCGGAGGTGGAGGCGGAGCACCGGGAGGTTGAGCACCGGGAGGTTGAGCACCGGGAGGTTGAGCACCGGGAGGTTGAGCCCCTGGAGCCCCCGCCGCTCTGATTTGATAGCCAACTTTTTTGATTCCGACGGAACGAACCTTGTCCAAGACCGCAATCACATCGCCGTGCATGGCCATCATTGACGCGCTGATCGAGACTTTGATATCCGGATTGGCCTGATGAAGTTGATAAAGGCGCGGCAGCACCTGGTCGTCCGTCACAATCTGGTTGTCGAAATAAACGGCATTTCCTTCCTGCACCTTTACCGAGACATAATCCTTTACCTGGCTTGGCGGAGGCGCCACGGCGGCCGGCAGATTGACGCGAATACCCTTCATGTGGGTTTGGCTCAAGCTCACCATCATAAAGCTGGCGAGCAGAAAGAACATGACGTCGATCAAGGGAATGATCTCGATACGGGCTCTTTTGTGCGGAATTGGTGAAGACAACTTCATGCGTTGTATTTGTTAATCGGCATTCAGTATGAGGCACCGGTCATGGTGAAGGTAATGGGAATTCTGACTTTCGAAACTGTTCCAGGTTTAAATCGCCATTGCCGAAACGCACTCGTGGCGGCGTTATCCAATATCGGGTTTCCAATACTTTGCGCCATCGAAGCGCTGGATACGCTGCCGCTTCCTGAGTCAACCTCGACGACGCAGACTCCACTGCCCGTGACACGGCGGGAACGCGCCTCGTAAGGATATTGGGGGCGAGGCGCATATGTGGCGAGCGCTTTCGCCTGGGAAATCGACACTGGTCCGGGGCGACCGACTGCCTGTGGCGCCTTGATTGCGGTTTTCGGCGCCGCTGCCTTTGGTTGCCGCGGCGGCGGCGTTGTTTCTTCGTGAAACTCAGGTTGAATCTCTGGCGGTGGCGGAGGTTCCGGCAACGGAATGTCTTCTGGTGGCGGGGTCGGCTGCTCTTCAGGCTGCAATGTCGCCTCGACCACAGCCGTTGGGATATCGGGAGGAATGTCGGCGGACGCCTCGCGTTTTTGAGCAAGCGCCACCCCGGTCAGGTGAATGAGCACTGCGGCACCCAAAGCGCCCCACCAATGCCATTGCGGCGCTGGCCGGTAGAGTATTGGTTTTATTGGCGTCTTAGCCATACCCAAAGTCACCTCCCGGGTGCCGGAACCCCCTTGAGCGCCTCGCTCCTAATTTCAAAGGCGATTTTGTAGAATCCGGCCGAGCGCAGCATATCAAGCAACTGAATGATATTTCCGTGAACCGTGTCGCGATCGCCGCGAACGAACACCTTCGCTTCAGGATCGGACTGATGCACTTTTTGCAGACGCGCCTGCATCTCATCACGGCTGATCTCCTCTTTATCGAAGAAGAAATTGCCGTTCATATCGACCGACACACTAATGTAGTCGCGCTTAGACTGTGTTTCGCCCGAGCTGCCTGCGGGCAGATTCACTTTGATGCCTTTCATGTGCACCTGGCTCAAACTCACCATCATAAAGCTAGCCAGCAGAAAGAACATGACGTCGATCAACGGGATGATCTCGATCCGCGCTTTCTTGTGCGGAATTGGCGAGCTTACGTACATTGGATACCTTTAGATCGACGAGCCTTTCCCAGAGATTGGGGCTCCCCCCGCGATCTCCATCTCGCGCGCCGCGCTTTGTGCTCCTAACATAACTTCCAGGTTCGTGGCTGCGGTCTGCAGTTCGAACTCTAAGTTAGACACTCTGGAAGTGAAAAAGTTAAACGGAACGAGCGCGAAGATGGCGATGCCGAGACCGCACGCTGTTGCAATCAGCGCCTCCGCGATACCGCCGGTGACGGCTTGGACCGCGAGTTCTTCATTACCCAGAAAGCTGAAGGACCGAATTAGACCGGTGATCGTGCCCAACAGACCGAGCAGTGGCGCCAGTGTGACCAAGGTGTCCATGACCACGAGAAACCGGCCGGCACGTTTGATCTCGATGCCGGCAGCGACTTGCAATGCACCTTGCAGCGAAGCGTGCTGGTGATTGAGACCATTCCACATCATGCGCAAAACCGGGTCGCGCGTTGCGCGAGAAAGCTTGGAGGCCTCGGCGATATCGCCGTTTTCAATCGCGGTGAACACTTTCTCGATCCGCTTCGGATCCCGCCGGAACCAGCGGGCACTCCACCAGAAAATTCGCTCGATCACAACCGTGAGTCCGATGATCGAGACGATGAGAATCGGCCACATGATCGGGCCGCCCTTCCGAAAATTATCGATCAAAAAGTTGGAACTGAGCCCGCTTGGCTTGGTCGCAGCTTCAGCCGGTGCTGGGCTGAGCGTCGCTGTCACCGTCACGGCTGGTGATGTAGCCGCACCGGGCGGCGGCGGCACGGCAGGCGCTCCTGGCGGTAAGCTTGCAGTTGGCAGCTGCGCCGGCGCAGCGGGATTCGCCAGAGCCCCCGGACTCACGGCTGGAGGAGGAGCTCCCGGTGGAGGTCCGGGCGGAGATTGGTGTGGCGGTGCGGGAGGCGCGGGAGATTGCGCGAAAGAAGTGAACGCAAGCGCGAGTGAGAATAGGCAGGCAGTAAGTAATGTTTTCATAGTTGAGGCAAGGTTTGGTGACCGGCTCGGTTCCGGCACGAGTTTCCCGTTATCGCAAACGGTTTACCTGCAAGTCGAGCAAAACTTTTCACCTTTTTTAGTGGACACTTCGCTTTTACGAAAGTCGCATCTCTAATTCGCATTATCTGCGCTGGCGGGATGTAAGGCAAGTCCGCCAAATTCGCGGAGTCGCCAAACTCAGGCGATTTCCGCACCGGACTAGTCGCACCTGGCGTCCGTAACGCGGTTTCGCAGCGGCGGCCAATTGCCGATTTTCGCTTCCAATTCATCGCCCGCGCGAATGGCTCCTACACCGGAAGGTGTTCCGGTCAGAATGACATCGCCTGGCATCAGAGTCATCGCCCGATTGGCGAACGAGACGATTTCTGCGACCGAATAGATCATCTGACTTGTGCGCGCTTGCTGTCGCACCTCCCCATTTTGCCGGAGCTCGATCGGCAGATCGCTAACATTGACATCGGAATACACGAACGGCCCAACGGGTGTGTAAGTATCAAAAGATTTACAGCGACCGAATTGCTTTTCGCTCTTTTGCAAATCACGGTCGCTGATGTCGAGCCCGATCGTGTAGCCGAAAACATGATCGAGCGCGCGTTTCGTGGGCACGTTTTTCGCCAACGCACCGATTACGATCGCAAGCTCGACTTCAAAATCGGTTTGATGCTCGGGAAACGCGATCTCGATTGTGCCGTTATGCGGTAGGAGCGACGTCGACGCTTTGAACCAGATCAATGGAGTACCCAACGGCGTCCGCTTCATTTCCGCGATGTGATCGGAGTAATTCAGCCCGACCGCGATTAATTTGGATGGCGCCACCGGAAGATCGACATCTACATCCGCGAGTTTCCGCACTTCGCCCGTCGGTTTGACATCGATCCAATACGGATGCGCCAATGCGTGTACCTCGTCGCCGCGTAATTCGCCGTAAAAAAAATCATCGCCTGATATAAATCCACCGAATGTGCGCATCTAAAGAAGGTAGGGGGTGGTTCACCTGAACCGTCCGCGGTCGTGTGAATGGAGCTAAAAGACGATTGGGGTCAATCGCCGCTACCTCGCGGCAACACCGCGACAAAGTCACGCACGGTCTTTTGTTCCGGAATCGAAAACGCTTTGCCAGTTTCACGCTTAACCCAAAATGCGCTCGACGACCCGCCATCGAGATTGAGTGCGCGGGAGATTTTGAAGCCGTCTGCGATCTGCGCGGTCGCCAGAATTTTTGCCAGTTCGGCCAGCGTAATCTCGGAGCAAAATCCGAGCGCCGCGCGATCTAATCCTCCAACCGCGGCGAAGGTTCTCCGCGCAGATCGCGTCTCCTCGAGGCCGCGAACACGTCGCCCAAGATCGATAAGGAACGGTCCGCATTGAACGGCGGCGTTAAGCTTTTCTTGCCGCAAAAATTCCCGGGTGCGCAGAATTTGCACTCCGCGCGCTGATGCAGTGAGAACGCCGGTAAGCAATCGGGCTCTTTGCAGCGGCGCAATCATTTTTCCGTCGACGATCAATAAGCCGATAGGCGCAGAGTCCGGACTGAAATATCCGCCGTTGACGCCGGCCAGGCATTTCTCACGTCTCATTACGTCGACGAGGTTGCTGGCGCCATCCTCATTTTGAATCACGCGCAACGTGCAAGATTTGGTGGAGAAAATAGCAAGATCGACAACGGCACGGTCATCTGTGCCGGCGTTCTCCAAGATAACATGCTGATGCACAACGCCGGCGCCTCCCGGCTCCGAACCGGCCGAGAAAATTGTCCAATTCCCGTGCGCCGTGGTCGCAACGGCTAGGAAAAGGACGGCGACCCTAAGCTTCGGCACCGTGTTTGTTCAGCAAAGCTTGAAACCGTGGATCGTTTCGCAACGGGTCCCAAATCGGATTTATTTTCAGAACCTGCACGGTGACCGCGCTCGGTCGGCTCAACAGTCCGTCCAGGATTTCAATCGCGCGATCGTTGTCGCCAAGAATGGCGTGAACTTCGGCGACCCCAGCCGCAATCTCCGGGCCGCCAAAGGCGTCTTTGCTCTCCGGAAGCAGTTCGGTGGCGCGCCGCGCGTCAGTTAGCGCGGCATCTTTTTCTCCGAGATAGGCGAGAACCTTCGCGAGCTGAATATGTATCTCCGCCGCATCGGGACTCTCTTTCAGTTGTGCTTCGAGGAGGTCTTTTGCTTTCAGGAAGGCGGCTCGCGCGCCGGCTTCGTCCTGAAGCGCCTTTCGCGCAAAGCCGATGACATAATATTTGCCACTCAATTTTGCGGGAATCGATGTGAAGAGATCGTCTGGCAGGCTTTCCGCTTCGCGCAATCCTTCTTTGTATTTTCGTTCCAAAAGAAAAACGTCCGCCCGCGCGCCGGCGATCCAAAGTTTTTCCACGTTGCCCATCGGCATCGATTTCACGGTCTGAAATGCTTTCTCCGAAACGCTGAAATCCCCTTTCTCAGCGATCGCCAGCTTGGACTTGACCTCCCAAAGTCCCACCCCTGCTGGGTTAATTTGGAGGCCGCGGTCGATGGTTTTGTTAGCCGCATCGTAATTTCGCAGCATCTCGTAATTGAAAGCGAGATTTTGCAGCGGCCAGATGTCCTTCGGATTTAAACTGACGGCTTTCTCCAGATTGGCGGTCGATTCGGCCCATTTTGCCTGCCGGCGCTGGATTGCGCCAATGGCGAGATAGGCTTCCGATTCGTTAGGCAATCCGCGCTGGGCGATTTCGAATTCTCTTAGAGCCGCGTCATAGTTGTTATCGCCGTAATAATATGAGAATCCCACAGCCAGATGCGCCTCCGGCAGGTCAGGCTGCAATCGTAGAGCGCGTTCGGCGAGAGTGCGCGCTTTTTCGCGGCGTTCCGACGTGCGGTCGAAAGTGTGCACGATCCAACTTTGCAATAGCGAGGAGCGCGCGAGGGCGAGCGCAAAATTCGGGTCGAGCTCGATGGCGCGCTCGTAAAGCTGCTCGCTTTGTTTCAGTTTGTCGAAATCCTCAACGGCGCACTGGAGATTCTGCGCCTGGACAAAGGCGAGATAGGCTTCGCCATTCTCCGTAGGCTTGCGTTCCATTTGTGCCTTTTCCTCGGGCGACAATTTAGCCTGGAGTTCGCCAGTTATTTTTTTTGCGAGATCGCTTTGGATCGCCAACACATCGGTTAGGTCGCGATCGTAATCTTCGGCCCAAATGTGCTCGTCGTTCGCGGCGTTGATGAGCTGCACGTTAATGCGCACGCGGTTGCCGGAGCGGCGAACACTTCCTTCCAGAACCGTCGAAACACCCAAAGCCTTTCCGATTTCGCGAACATTGGATGCTTTGCCCCGGTAAGGCATGACTGATGTGCGGGAGATTACCTTCAGATCGCCGATCTTTGACAAGTTGGTGAGCACGTCGTCCTGAATGCCGTCGGCGAAGTAGGCATTTTCTTTGTCATCGCTCAAATTTTCAAACGGCAGCACTGCAATTGACTTGTCGATCTTCCGCGCGGAAGCGCGGGGCAGCAGGAAAAACCCGGCGATCGCGGAGACGATCACACCCGTTGCGACGAGCATAATTACGTTGCGACGGCGGTGCATTCTTGGCGCCGTTGCGCTCGGCGTCGCTCGGATGCCTTGCGGCGTGACATCAAACGCCCATGCGAGGATCAGCGCGATTGGAAATCCGATGAGTAACAGCATGATTACGAGGCGCAGGGCCCAGCTTGGCAATTCCCATGCCGGAAATGCAGCGGAGGCCAGTTGTATAATGCCGCCGGCAGCTATGACGTAGGCTGCGGCCACGCGATAAACCTTACGCCGTTTCACTTCCTCGAAGAAGCCGCTCATAGCAACAGATTTGGGTTCGCCCGGATTAAAGTTCAACGGTGACAATATAGACACGAAAACACATAACCGCGTTCACTTTACACCTGTGGCGAAAACAGTTTGAAAATGCGGGCTCTGTTTCTCGCGCGCGACGACGCTCACTTCGATTTCCCGGAAGCCGTTTTTTTCCAGAAATTGATGCAACTGCACTTCGCTAAATCCGAGCCAGTGGTCCGCATACAACTCGCGGGCTCGTTCGAACCGATGGCTCAAAAGGTCCAGAATCACCAAGCGGCCGCCGCGCTTCAAAATCCGGTGCGCCGCCGTGATCGCTCGTTGCGGATGAATGGCGTGATGCAACGCCTGGCTCAAAATCGCAAGATCGACACTGTTTTTCGCGATCGGCGGATCTTCAATGTCGCCGAGCCGGTATTCGAGATTTTTAAATCCGTGCTTTTTTGCCAGTTGAGACCCGAATTCGACCATCTTCGGCGAATTATCAATTGCGATAACTTTGCGCGCGTTTTTGGCTAGCAACTGCGAAAGTGTCCCTTCGCCGGCGCCAAGGTCCGCTACGGTAAGCCGCGGGAGCAGCGTTATGAGAGCGTGGGCCAGAGCCTGCCACGATCGCCCTGGGCAATACCTCCGGCCAAATTTTCCCGCGAGCTCATCGAAGTATTCTCGCGCCTTGTCCTGGCGTTTGCGTAGAACAAGCTTGAGACTGGTGCGATCGCGCGACGTTTCCGGCAGCTCGCGCGCGAGTGTCCGGCTCAACTCCGCGACACGCGTCCGCCGGGAACCCTGTCTATTTTCGCTGGCGCCGTAGTAAACATTTTTTCCGGCCCGCCGATCTTCGACCACACCGGCTCGCTTGAGCTGCGCGAGATGACTTGAAATGCGCGATTGCCCCATGCCTAGGATTTGCTGCAGCTCCGCTACCGAAAGTTCTTCCTGCTCGAGAAGAAGCAGCAGGCGCAAACGGGTCGGGTCGGCCAGCATTCGCAGGAAATTAATGGTTGACGGCATTGTGACGGCCCACGATATATCGACGTATCATGATTGGTCAATATGTTGACTGCCTGACTTTTCCGGGTTCAGGTTTCAGGATTCAGCTTTAAGCTTCGGTTCAACATTTCAACTCTCCCATGTCGCATCGTTACATCTTTTCCTCCGAATCGGTCACAGAAGGTCATCCTGACAAAGTTTGCGACACAATCAGCGATTACATCCTCGACGCCTGTCTCGAACAAGATCCGCTGAGCCGCGTTGCTTGCGAGACGCTCGCGAAAGGCAACCTGGTTGTGCTTGCCGGCGAGATTACCAGCAATGCGAAGTTTGATTTTGAAGAACGCGTTCGCGATGCGGTTCGCAGCATTGGATATGTGAACGGCGATTGCATTTTTCACGCCGACACCTGCCGTGTGATTTGCGAAATGACAGAGCAATCGCGCGACATCAAGCAGGGTGTCGATCAAGCCGCGGCCGAAGGGAAAGGCACGGCTGAGCAAGGGGCCGGGGATCAGGGGCTGATGTTCGGTTTTGCCTGCAACGAAACGCCGGAGCTCATGCCGGCACCGATTTCTTTTGCGCACAAGCTCGGGCGCGAGCTCACCCGCTTGCGCAAGTCCGGTGAAATCCCATGGCTGCGCCCGGACGCCAAGACACAGGTCTCGATTGAATACGACGGTTACAGACCCGTGCGCGCTACAACCGTGGTCGTCTCTTCGCAACACGCGGCCGATGTGAAACAAAAAGAAGTGCGCGAGACGTTAATGGAACTCCTCATCAAAAAAGTGATGCCTGCCGAATGGCTGGACGAGAAGACGGCTTACTTGATTAATCCCACCGGCCGCTTTGTCATCGGCGGCCCGGAAGGCGACGCCGGCATCACAGGACGCAAGATTATTTGCGATACCTACGGCGGAATGGGCAGGCACGGCGGTGGCGCGTTTTCTGGCAAAGATCCGACCAAAGTCGATCGCAGCGCGGCTTACATGGGACGTTGGATCGCGAAGAATGTTGTCGCGTCCGGACTGGCGGATCGTTGCGAAGTCCAATTCGCCTATGCGATTGGCCATCCAGAACCGGTGAGCGTCAGCGTCGATACCTTCTGCACTGGCAAAGTGGATGAGCAAAAATTGGAGCGCTCGATCTGGGAAGTTTTCAATTTCAAACCCGCCGACATTATCAAGCAGCTCAATTTGCTTCGACCGATTTATCGCAAGACAACCAACTACGGTCATTTCGGTCGCATCGATGATCTGGATGCGTTGACTTGGGAGCGAACCGATAAAGCAGAAGAGTTAAAGAAAGAGGCAAGCTAGCTTCCAGAGTTAGCATTCACGGTTCGGCAGAAATGAAAACATCAGCAATTGCTCCGACGAAAAGCGATTACAAGATTCGCGATATCAATCTGGCGGACTGGGGCGGCAAGGAAATTTCCATCGCGGAAAAAGAAATGCCAGGTCTCATCGCCATTCGCGAAAAGTATGCGGAGAGTAAACCGCTCGCTGGAGTGCGCATCACGGGTTCTCTGCACATGACGATTCAGACTGCAGTGCTGATCCAGGCACTTGTCGATCTTGGCGCGAGCGTGCGTTGGGCCAGCTGCAACATTTTTTCAACGCAAGATCACGCTGCAGCGGCGGTCGCGAAATCCGGCGTCTCGGTCTTCGCATGGAAAGGCGAAAGCCTCGAAGAATATTGGTGGTGCACTTATCAAGCGATCTCTCATCCGAACGGCAAAGGTCCGCAGCTTGTGGTGGATGATGGCGGCGACGCCACGCTGCTTATCCACAAGGGTTACGAGCTCGAAGAAGGCAGCGATTGGGCGAAAAGTAAGTCGGCGAACAAAGAAGAACAGGTTATCAAAGATTTATTGCTCGAAATCCAGCGTGAGAACCCGTACCGCTGGCACGAGATCGTGAAAGAGTGGCGCGGCGTTTCCGAGGAGACGACCACCGGCGTGCATCGTCTCTATAAGATGCATCAGGAGAATCGGCTGCTTGTTCCCGCCATCAACGTCAACGATTCCGTCACCAAATCGAAGTTCGACAATCTCTACGGATGCCGCCATTCGCTGGTCGATGGTTTGAACCGCGCGCTCGACGTCATGATCGGCGGTAAAGTCGCGGTCGTGTGCGGCTACGGCGACGTCGGCAAAGGCTGCGCACAATCACTGCGCGGCCAAGGCGCGCGCGTCGTCATTACCGAGATCGATCCGATCAATGCGTTGCAGGCTGCAATGGAAGGCTACGAAGTCACCACCATCGAAGACACGCTCGGCCGCGGCGACATTTACATCGCTGCTACCGGCAACCTCGACATCATTACGCTTGATCATATGCAGCAAATGAAAGATCAGGCCATCGTCGCGAATATCGGCCACTTCGATAACGAGATTCAGGTCGATGCGCTGAACGCCGCGCCCGGCGTGAAGCGCATCAACATCAAGCCGCAGGTAGATAAGTACACGTTTCGCGACGGCCACGAAATTTTCCTGCTTGCTGAAGGGCGGCTCGTGAACCTCGGCTGCGCCACCGGTCACCCGAGCTTCGTCATGTCGAACTCATTTTCCAATCAGGTGCTCGCCCAGCTCGATCTCTGGAAGAATCGCGACACCTACAAAGTGGGCGTTTACGTTTTATCGAAGAAACTCGATGAAGAAGTCGCGCGTCTGCACTTGGAAAAGATCGGCGTCAAACTCACCAAGCTCAGCCAGAAGCAAGCCGATTACCTTAGCGTCCCAATCGACGGTCCGTATAAATCAGAATATTATCGCTACTAATTTGGAGGGACATGCTCCGTCATGTCCCTAAAATAATGGGACGCGACAGCGCGCGTCCCTCCATTATTTTTCGAGCCCACGACGCGAGTGCGGAGGCGTGATAAAAAATGACGGTGCTAGCGCATACGCGACATGCGCATCAGACCAGCCAGCGGCTACTCCGAGCAGACAGGAAAACCATGTTCATCGGTAGCTAGATCCTTCCGCTCTTCTCGAGTAGGTCGCGAATCAACCGCATTCGTGCTTGCACGTTTCGGCTGGAGCGAAGCTGTGCGACACTTCTTTGCATTCGCCGCGTCCAATTTAAATTTGCCGCCGTGCCGGGAACATTGAACCGGTATCTGCGTGCCAGCAGATCGGTGATCATCACGATGGCAATCCAGGCCTCGCTCTTGAAAAGCGCTTCCATGATCGCTGGATAGAAATCCTTTTCGAAATCGATCTTGTCGATCTTTGGATCGAAGCCGGCGAACAGTGCGATTTTGGCCAATTCGAATCTCGATTGTTCCGATGTCGCCGCTGGACGCTCGAACGCTTCCTCCCACAAAGCGCGAAGCGGTTTGTGATCGTGGGTTGTGTACGTCGCGACGGAAAGCCGCTCATACTTTTCTCCGGGCGTAACTTGTTCATGGTAAACTTCCCATTGCGGAATTTTAAATCCCGCGATGCCGAGCGAGCGCAGGCTCGGCCGCACGTACTCAGGAACGGCACCAAGGTCTTCGCCAATCACGCGCGTTGCGCCAGCCTCTTCCACAACAACGCGCAAATATTCCTCGCCCTCCCGCTTATTCGCGTCGCAGTTTTCCGATGTTTCGTCGTCGCGCGGCGCGAAATGTGGAGCGCGGCGACCGCCAGTTCGCTCGAGCATCTCTTGCCGATCAAGCGGCAGAAATTGTTTGTTCTTCCGCGGTCGCCACGGAAATGCGTAGATGCGATAAAATCCGAGCACATGATCGATGCGGAAGAGGTGAAAAATGCGCCTGACGCCACGCACACGCTCGCGCCACCATTCGAAATTGTTCGCACGCATTCGGTCCCAGCGATAAAGCGGAATGCCCCAATTTTGCCCCCATTTCTGAGTGAACTCGTCGTCTTTGAAGTATGGTTCGGGAGGTGCGCCCCCGGACCAATCGAGCGCAAATTCATCCGGCCGCGCGAAAACGTCTGCGCTGTAATAACTGACCCCAAATGGAATATCACCCATCAGCGCGACTTCGCGTTCTTCGGCACACGATTTAATCTCGCGCCATTGTTGATAGGCTATCCACTGCACATAACAGAAGAAATTTCGTCGATCCCCTATGGCTGCCTGTCGATCTTGCGGCAGGTCGCGCAGCCAGGCGCGCGCTCTTTTAATTGATTGATGTTGGGCCGACCATCTGGTCCACGTAGCGCTCTCGTCATTCTCCTCCATTAGAACACGGAAGAATGCGTAATCGTTGAGCCATGCCGCTTCTTCTTTGCAAAATTTCTCAAACTCCAGCTGTCGTTCTTTGCCGGCGCGGCCAGAGAAATTCGCAAATGCTTTCTCAAGCAAGCGCCGTTTCAGTTTTTTGACATGTCGATATTTTACCCCGCCACGCCGCAGTCTCCCAAGATCGGCATCCGCCACGACCGAATTAAAATCCTCGCGCGTTAAGTCTTCTGGAGAGTTAGGTGCAAGCTGCAACGTGGTTGGCTCAATCGCCATTGCACTAATGGCGTTATAAGGGCTGTTGTCGGTTCCGGTCTCATTGATCGGTAAGAGCTGGACAAGTTTAAATCCAATTTCGCCGGCCCAACCAATAAACTCCCGGAACGCGCCAAGGTCACCAATTCCAAGGTCGTTTTCTCCTCGCAACGCAAACAGTGGCACAAGAATTCCTGCGATTCGCTTTTCCGGCGACAAATTCATTTTTCAGCCGCAGATAGACACAGGTGAAATACAGCTTGAGAAGATTCAGAAAATGAGGCGCTTGTACTCGAGTTTTGCCCGTCCGAAATTCACTAGCATTCCGACCTTCAGGCCAGTGGCTTTTAGCTCATTTAATAATTGCGCTTCATCTCGTTTGTCGTATTCCCGTGCCACCTTGATTTCAATAGCGACGCA